>JABAOH010008189.1_pt2 | contig 13292 bp, 16 predicted proteins | sample 7062181 | NCBI WGS metagenome assembly JABAOH01 (sample SAMN14538630, study PRJNA623070) | marine sediment metagenome | biome: marine biome [ENVO:00000428]; feature: marine pelagic biome [ENVO:01000023]; material: deep marine sediment [ENVO:00002113]; isolation source: pool of 5 deep marine... | reverse complement strand
CGACCCAGGAGCGCTGTGCGCAGCTGCGCCAGCGCCCCGGCGTCGGCGGTGGACACCCGCTCCACCTCCTGCGCGATGGCATCAAGTTCTTGGTGGTACTGAGAAGGGCTCGGCATCGGCGGACCCCACGCCGTTAAAGGCTCTTCTTGGCCACCTCCGCCAATTCGCCGAACGCGGCGGGGTCGTGCACTGCCAGATCCGCCAACACCTTTCGGTTGATTTCGACCCCCGCCTTCCGCAAGCCGGACATGAAGCGACTATATGAAAGCTCGTGGGTGCGGGCGGCGGCATTGATGCGCACGATCCAGAGGCGGCGGAAGTCGCGCTTGCGCTGCCGCCGGTCGCGATACGCGTAGCGGAGGCCGCGCTCGACGTTCTCTTTCGCCGACTTATACAATTTGCTGCGCCCGCCGCGCGCTCCCTTCGCCGCGCGCATGATCTTCTTCTTGCGCTTGAGACGGGTGACACTGCTCCGCACTCTAGGCATCGCTTACTCCTATCCCTGCAGCACGCGCTTGATCCGCCGCTCGTCCGCGCGCGCGACGATCGCCCCTTTACGCAAGCGCCGCTTCCGTTTCGGGTGCTTCTTCGTCAGAATGTGGCTCTTGTACGCCCGGAATCGCTTCACCTTCCCCTTGCCGGTCAGCTTGAAGCGCTTGGCGGCGCCACGTTTGGTCTTTTGTTTCGGCATCTCTGCTCAATTCCGATCGCGTCTAACTAGACCTTCCCATCACCGAGGCATCAGGGCGGTCCCACCCTACCTACTCAGCCAACCCCCGGCGGTCCCCCACCACCCCGTCGCCACCACCCTGGCGGTGCGGCGGAAGGACGGAACGTCTTCGGTTGACCCATCGCATCCGTGTTACTACTGCTCAGCGTTCCGTCGTTCCGCCCTTCCATCGTTCCGCCGAACCGTCGAACCGCCGAAGGCAGCGGCGGCTGGTGACATGCCGTCCTACCGTCACGCCGTTACAGCGTCGCCACCCTGCCGCTCCTGCCGCCTCTCCCGCTCCTGCCGCCCACTGCTATCACTTCGGCGCCAAGACCATCGTCATGTTGCGGCCTTCCAGCCTCGAATCCGACTCGATCTTGGCAACGTCCTTCAGGGCCTCAAGCACCCGATCCAACACCTCTTGGCCGAGCTCCGGGTGCGTCACCTGGCGTCCCCGGAACATCATGGTCAGCTTGACCTTGTTGCCCTCTTCCAGGAAGTGTCGCGCGTGCCGGGTCTTGAACTCGAAGTCGTGGTCGCTGATGCCCGGTCGGTACTTCACCTCTTTTACGTGAATGACGTGCTGCTTCTTGCGAGCTGCCCGCGCCGCTTTGGCCTGCTCGAACCGGTACTTCCCATAGTCCATGATCTTGACCACCGGCGGACGGGCGAGTGGGGCAACTTCCACCAGATCGAGGCCACGCTCCTGCGCTGCCTGGATGGCCTCCTCCACCGGCACGACTCCGATCTGTTGGCCATCCGCTCCGATCAGCCGAACCGGGCTGATCCGAATCTGGTGGTTGACCCGCACCTTCGGTTTGTCGTCTTGAACTGCCAGTGACGCTCCTCCTTTGCCGAGGTCAACAAAAAAGCGGCCCGAGACCCTCCGGAATCCGCTGTGACCGGGGACGCTACCGCCCCCGCTCGCTGATCGGAACCCTAGACGCGCACCCAGCAACGTGCTGGCGGCAGGAGGGTGAAGCGCTCAAGGCGCTTGCTTGCCAATTTGGAAATCCCAACCTACCCCGCTCCTCAGGGGGTGTCAAGCGGGGCAAAGGCGTAGGATTTACCCGCCCGCACGGCCCTCCCCAGCCCCCGGTCGGGGTCGTGTTCGAATACTAGCACCCAGCCCTCTCCCTCGGCCCGAGCCAGCAGCTCCCGCTTGCTTTCCAAGGTGACCAGCGGCTCAAGGTCGTACCCCATGATCCAGGGGAGCGGGAGGTGTGCCGCGGTCGGCACCAGGTCGGCGAGGAAGCAGGCTGCCTCGCCTCCGCTGGTGACGAGGACCGACTGGTGGTACGGCACATGCCCCGGCGTCGGGAGGACATGAATCCCAGGCAGCACTTCCACCTCGCCACTCACCAGCTGCCACCGGTTTGCCTCACTGACCGGCACAAAGTTGGGTGCCAGATAGCTGGCAGCCGTCCGCTCATTGGTGTTACTGGCGAACTCGAGCTCCCCCCGCTGCACTACGTACGTGGCGTTGGGGAAGGCCAACTTCGTGGGGGAGAGGGGGAAGGAGGGGTAGGAGATTACACCTCGTCTCCCCTGCCCCTTCTCCCCCTGCTCCCCCCACTCCATCTCCACCAGCGTATTCCCCCCGCAGTGATCAAAATGCAAATGCGTATTGATCACGTATCGGATGTCCGCCGCCGTATACCCGGCCTCCGCGAGGGCATCGTCGAGCTGCGTCGGCCCTCGACTCCCAGCGTTCTCCACGCCATAGATGTCCACGAACTTCGACGATTCCTTGTTTCCGACACCCGTGTCCACGAGCACGGGGCCGACGTCGTGTTCGATGAGCAGGCAGCGAAGTGCCAAGACAATGCGGTTGCGCTCATCCGGTGCCATGCGGCGCTCCCACAGCGGTTTCGGCACCACGCCGAACATCGCACCACCGTCCAAGCGTTGTCGTCCACCATCCAGAGCGTGACAGGTGGTGGTTCCAATCCGAAAAGTAGTGATGAGGCTCATATCTCTTTGACAGAGGTTGGCAGCGCTGTCTTCTTACGTCGCCCTCTGCGCCCGAGTTCGCGCAGATCGTCCAGCGTAACTGCCCCCCGTTCCTCAGCCCGCGCCAGGAGGTGTTGCAGGATACGCGCCGTCGCGAGGGCGTCGCCTCTCGCCCGGTGGCGGTCGGTGATCTCCACCCCAAAGTAGGCTGCAACGCTGTCGAGACCGCGGGACCGAAGGCCGGGGATCAGGCGGCGGGCGAGTCTGACGGTGCAGATCCGAGGCCCCTCGAGAGCCAGGTCCCGAGTGCGGCGGACCTCCCTGGAGAGGAAGCCCCAATCGAATCGGGCATTGTGTGCCGCGAACACCCGGCCGGCCAGCACTCCAAGTACCTGATCGGCAATCTCATCGAATGTCGGTTTGTCCTGCACCATGTCGTCGGTGATGCGGGTGAGCGACGACACGAATCGTGGGATGGGCTTCTCTGGGTTGACCAGGGTGTCCAACACGACCTCGATCTCCCCGGCCGACAGGGTGACGACGGCGATCTCGGTGACCCGATCCCCCCGGCCCGGCCGCGACCCCGTGGTCTCCACGTCAACCACGGCGAAGGTGCAACTACTCAGCCGGGGCGCACCGCGCCGGGAAGATGCCAGGGCCCAGCGACCGTCACCCGTCTGCCGCACGCGGGGATCGGATCCGAGAAGAGCGACCGCTACCCGATCCGCGATCGCCCGGGTGGCCCGCGCCAAGCCCAGCACATTCCGGGCGATGGTGAGGCTGTCGGCCGCTCCGTCGCTCAGGTACCTGAGTGCCCGGTCTACGAGCGTGCCTCGAGGGGTGGCGCGGACACCGGTCTGTTCACGGCTCATCAGGGCCAATCTACCGGCGGCGCGGCCGCCGGCTCAACGGCCGGGCCGCGCATAGAGGCAGATGGACGCAGGGTCGCTCTGAGCGTGAGCCGGCGTCATGCCACATCCATCGGTGGCCTTCCACTTGAAACGGCGTCAAACAGCCGTGCTAGTTCCGGCGGCCCTAGTGTTTCGGGCCGCGCTGTCGGATCAACACCAACCTCAGCCAGGCGCAGGCCAACAGCCTCTTTCTCGAGCCCGGTGACCGCGCGCAGGACCCGACCCAGCTGCTTGCGCCGCTGGCTGAACAGAGCGGTCACGAACCGGCGAAACGCGGGCTGGTCGTCGGGACGCACCAGGGCATCGTCCCGGGGTGTGAAACGAACGACCGCCGAATTGACATTCGGTGGCGGCTGAAACGCGCCCGCTCGCACCCCAAAGAGCCGCTCCACGACGGCCACGACCTGCACACCCACTGACAGGGCACCATAACTCTTCCCGCCGGGCGACGCCGCCAGCCGATCGGCGACTTCCCGCTGAACGAGGAAGACGATCACGCTGGGTAGGGGCGGAGTCAGCGCCTTCTCAATGAGGGGCGAGGTGATCCGGTAGGGGATATTGCCGGTGACCTTGAGAATGGGGAGTGGGGAGCGGGGAGCGGGGAGCGTGGCTTCCGCGACAAGCGCGTGCCAATCCAGTGCAAGGGCGTCCCCCTCAACCACCGTGACGTTGTCGAGAACGTGCGGAACGGCTCCCCTCTCCCCGCTCCCTGCTTCTCGTAGTTGCCGGGCAAGCTCCCTGTCCCTCTCAATCGCGATCACCAGCTTCACCCGTGCGGCCAGCCTGCGCGTCAGCGTTCCCTGCCCCGCTCCAATCTCGATCACGACGTCGTCCAACTGCGGCTCCAAGGCGTCCACGATCCGATCGAGGATCGTAGGATCGAACAGGAAGTGCTGACCGAGTCGGCGGCCCACTCAGGTGCGCAACGCGAGGATGGTGCGGTCGTCTTTGGCCGCAGCTTCGAAGTCGGCAGCTGCAGCCAGGATGGCTTCGACGATGTCGCGGCTCGGAGCCGTTCGATGCTCCGTTGCCAACTCAAGGACCCGCTGCTCGCCCAGCTTCGCGCCTTCGGCATTGCGCGCGTCGACAATCCCATCAGAGAACAGCAGCAGCAGATCCTCGCCGCTGGTCCAGGGAGCTTCCGCCGCAGTGATCGCCTCGGGGTCCGTGAGGCCCAAGGGCGGCGCCGTCGCTTGGAGACGTTCGGGGGCTCCCGTGGCGCCGATGCGGAAGGCGTGCGGATGGCCCGCGTTGGCGTAACGCAGCACGCCAGCCACCGGGTCCGCCACACCGTAGAACAGCGATAGGTGCATTTCCGTCTCTGCCAGGTCGTCCTCAACGGACTCCAGTAGCCGGCGGAGCGTGACGTCAGGTGACGCTACCTCTTCAGCGTGGATACCAGCAGCGGAGAGCACCAGCGCCATGACCAGGGCCGCTGAGAACCCGTGGGACGATACGTCGCCGAGCATGACGCCGATTCGCCCCTCCGGTAGTCGCACAAAATGGTAGAAGTCCCCTCCGACGCTGTGCGCCGGCACGCAGCGTGCGGCAACGTCCACACCGGGACCCAGCAGATCCGGTGACGGGAGGAGCTTGAGCTGAAGACCGTGGGCGAGCTCGAGTTCCCGACGCACCCGCTGCTGGATGAGGTCACGTTCCACCAGCCGGGCATTTTCGATCGCTGCTCCGATCTGGTTCGCCACGGCCGTGACAACCCTGCGCTCCCCCCCGCTGAACGCGTCCGTGCCCAACCGATCGGTCAGATTGATCACGCCGATGGGACGCGGCATCCCGTCCGCCCCGGGATACAGGATTGGCACTGAGAGAAACGCCGCGCCGCGATAGCCCCGATCCTCCCCGATGGCCGGGTTTGGCTCCTCAGGATGGCGCGGATCGTAAGAGACGGTGTGCCCCGTGCGGAACACACGGGAGGTGATGGATTCCGGGTCGTTGATGCCCACCGGGCTCAGCTCGGCGACATCCTTCCCGATGCCGGCGACGGGTCGGAGCATCTCTGCGGTTTCGTCGTACACGAAGATCGAGGCCCGCCGCGCGCCTACCACGTCGCTCACCTCGCTCACAATCGTCTGTGCTGCCTCGTCGAGTCGAATCGTACGTCCGAGAACCTCGCTGATGGTGTAGAGCAGCTCGATCTCCTCATACCGAGAAGCAAGCTGCTTGGCGAGGGCCAGACTGTCGCGTTCGCCGTCGATGAGCTGGGCCAGCAGCGGGGCAAGCGTCTGTCCCGCCACCATGGGATCCCCTGCCGGTTCCTCGATCTCGTACCAGTAGCCCTCCACACCCGGTACGGGCGCTATCCAGCGCTCCGATTCGGCCGCGCTGACGACGCCTGCTTCGTCGACGTTCACCGGGGGCGGGGGCACGTCGTCGCGCGCGACCACGGGCCGCAGTCGGCCCCGGCCATAGCGCCATAGGCGCAACCGGCAACCCGCCATGGAGCCCAGCAATTGGAGGATTGCGTCGAGCCGTTCTAGGCGCGGCGCATGATCATGCAGATGGAGTTCCCTCGATCGTTGAAGTGGACCTCGTCTACCAACTGGCGGATCAGAAACAGCCCACGACCTTCGGGGCATTCGATTCTATGGGGTTCAGTGGGGTCGGGGACGCGACCGGGATCGAACCCCTCCCCTTCGTCCTCCACGCGCAGCTGCAACTGGTCATCCGCCACCTCCACCCGCACATCCACGCGTTTGCCCGGGTCAAGTTGATTCCCGTACACAATGGCGTTGGCGAGAGCCTCACACAGGACGACGCGTACCACGAAGCGTGCTGCGCGCGGTGGGACGCCACTCGCCAGGCAGTGCCTGGCGACGAGATCAACGGTCTCCTCCACCACGTCGAGGTCAGTCGGGACCCGTACGGCGATCTCTACGCGGCGTGTCTCAGCATCCGGGACCGTCGTCTCGCGGCGGCGTACGAAGAGCCTCAGCGGAGCGGTCACGTCAGAACGCGGCGACAGCCTCCTCGGCCGATCCCATGATGGTGAAGAGCGTATCCAGCTTGGTGAGCTCGAACAGCGTCCGCAGATCCTCGTTGAGCCCCGCCAGCCGAAGATCACCTCCGGCTTCCCGAATCTTCTTGGAGAGGGACACGAGGACGCCGAGTCCCGACGAGTCGATATAGCCCGTGTCGGCGAAATCAACCACGAACCTGAGTTCACCCGCCTCCATCGCATCTACTACCTTCTTCTTCAGCTCGTGCCGATTGCCGACAATGAGTTGGCCGTCCACACCGATCACAACCACACCCTTTGCCTCGTCCTTCCGCACCGTGAAACTCATGGTTCCTCCTCGGCTGGATGCCCAGTCGATCCGGTGGCCTGCAGCACGGCCACCGCGGCCACGTCGACTACGTCTTCTGCTGCGGCCCCGCGGGACAGATCCACCATCGGGCGGGCGAGCCCTTGTACGATAGGCCCGGTTGCGGTGGCACCGGCCAGGCGCTGCACCAGTTTGTACGCGATGTTCCCGCTGTCAAGGTCGGGGAAGACCAGCACGTTAGCGTGCCCGCCCACAGCCGAGCCTGGGGCCTTCCGGTCGGCGACCTCAGGCGCAAGCGCGGCATCGCCCTGCAGCTCTCCGTCACAGCGGAGGTCCGGTGCCAGCTGGCGAAACCGCTCCACCGCCAGTCGAACTTTGTCCACCCGGGGACCCCGGGCGCTGCCATTCGTGCTGTAGGACAGGAATGCGACCACTGGCTCGTCGCCGACGACCAGCTTGCGGTCGCCTGCTGCCGCAAGGGCGATCTCGGCGAGCTGCTCTGCGGTGGGATCGGGGACCACCCCGCAATCGGTGAAGGTGAGGACCACGTCCCCTCCCTCCCCTCCCCCTCCTACCCCCAGACAGAGGAGGGGAAGTGGGGGGAGATGGGGCAGTTTGGATCGTTCCACTGCCATGTAGAACGAGCTACTCACCGTGGAAATCCCAGCCGCCGGCCCGATAGCCCAGAGTGCCGCACGCAACACTTCGGCCGTTGGACAGGTGGCCCCAGCGACAGCCGCATCCGCCTGGCCAAGCGCCACCAGACCAGCAGCGAACCGCAGCGGATCCGCTGCCAGTTCCCGAGCATGGGCCGAGTCCCGCACCATGTCCGGCCGCCTGGCAGCCAACAGATCTGCCACCAACCCCGCCCGGGCATCGCCAGCCATGGAGCGATCGAGCAGCTGCACGTCGGCGATTTCCTCCCGGTCGAGTACCTCCGCAGCCTGGCGCACACGGTAATCCCAGCCCTCGGCGAGGACGACGGTGCCGCCTTCACCGGCGGCACGGCAGCGCAGCTCCTCTCGAAAGCTCACCCGGAGAACTTCTCCCTGAGGGTTTGGTCGACTACCGGGTGCACTAACGTGCTCACATCACCGTTCAGCCGCGCCACCTCGCGGACCAGGCTCGAGCTCAGGTAGGTGAGGTGCAGAGCCGGCACGAGGAACACCGTCTCGAGCTCGGGATAGAGCTGCCGGTTCATGAGCGCCATTTGGGACTCGTAGTCGAAATCGCTGAAGGCCCGTAGGCCGCGAATGACGATCCGCGCGCCCTCCTCCCGAGCGAAATCCGCTAGCAGGCCGTCGAACGAGCGTACCTCCACACGCGATTCATCCTGGAAGACCGTCTTCAGCAAGTTGACGCGCTCGTCCAGGGTAAACAACGGAGCCTTGTCGAGGTTAACGGCCACAGCCACTACCAGCTTGTCCGCAAGTTGAAGGCTACGCCGCACGATGTCTTCGTGCCCGCGGGTGACGGGATCGAATGAGCCGGGATAGATCGCAATTCTGGTCATGGGCCGTAGCAAAAGGTTAGGGCAATGCTCCCATAGCGTCGGGTTTCATCACCAGTCAGTGTGAGACTGGCGCTATGCTCGATTCCCAAGATTCTCGCAAACGGTCGTTCGCGGAAGATGCCGAGCAGCCGGGCAGCTTGGTCGGTCGGGTATGGCGGATCGGCCAACGCGACGTCGTACGAGCCCCCGGCCAAACGCCGCGCGAAGCGCAGAGCATCACGGCGATGGACCCGTACCCGGCTCTCGACTGCCAGCGCCGCGATATTAGCCCTCAGCGCAGCGAGAGAGGGCTTGGAAAGCTCCACGAAATCCACGTGCACCGCGCCGCGGGACAGCGCCTCCAGCCCCAAGGCTCCCGAACCGGCAAACAGATCCAGCGCCCGTGCCCCAGGAAGCGACGGTTCAATGATGTTGAACCACGCCTCCCGCACCCGGTCGACGGTTGGCCGCACCCGGCGGTCGGCCGGCTGTTTGAGCCTGCGTCCGCGAAATTCGCCAGCGATGATTCTCATTGTGAGCATTTGGCAATTCGCAATTCGCAGTTCGTCTTTGTTCCCATGCTCTTCACGAATTGCGAACTGCTAATTGCAAATTGCTCCCCTGCGACGGCCTTATCTCCACCACCCTCGCCTGCAGCGTACTTGTCCCCATCCACTCGTTCCGCTCCAGTTTCAGCGCCACATCCACCGGCCTGCGCCACCAGTCGCCGTCGACGCGGTCCGCCCAGTCGAATGCTATCGCCGCGACGCTCCCCGTCCCGTCGGTCAGCGTGAATCGAAGGTGGTTCGAACCGACTACTCGGTGACCCCTGGCGTTCGCCCTACCCACAGCCAGCACCGGTGCGGGGTTGCCTGGGCCGCACGGTTCCAGATGCCGGAACAGTCGCTCGAGCCTGTCGTCTAGATGCTGCACCGGAATGACGACATCTATGCGTCGTGTCGGGATCAGGTCATCCGCAGTAAGGGTGGACCGCACGGCTTCATTGAACGCGGTGCTGAACGCCTCGAGGCGTTCCCGGCGCAGCGAGAGGCCCGCGGCCATTCGGTGACCGCCGAAGCGAGTGAGATGTTCGGCACAGGCTGACAAACCTGCGTGCAGGTCGAACCTCGGAATGCTACGGCCGGAACCGCGTCCTTCATCCCCTTCCAGAGCGACCAGAATGGTGGGCCGCGTGTACCGCTCCACGATGCGGGACGCGACGAGCCCGATGACTCCCGGATGCCACCCCTCCTGGGCGAGGACCAACCCGTAGTGCTTCTCGAGATCCACGGTTTCCTCAATCACTTCCACGGCCTCGTCCAGCATCGCCTCGTCCATGTCCTGCCGGCGGGCGTTGATGGTATCGAGCTTCCGGGCGAGGGTTCGCGCTTCGGAGGGGTCGTCGCAGAGGAGCAGTCGAACGCCATCCATTGCGTCGCCAATTCGCCCCGCAGCGTTGAGCTTGGGCGCGAGAATGTACCCCACGTGTCCGGCCCTGATGGGCTTGCCTGCCAGGCCGACCACCTCCACCAGCGCCCGAATCCCTGGCCAGCGTGATGACGCCATGGTTTTCAGACCGAAGCGAACCAGCGTCCGGTTCTCTCCGGTCAGCGGCACCACGTCGGCCACCGTGGCGAGCGCCACCAGATCGAGCAGGTGGTACGGCAGGTTCTCGGGCAGCCCCAGCTCCGCCACCAGCGCCTGCGCCAGCTTGAACGCGACCCCAGCACCGCACAGCTCGTTCAGTGACGAGGTGCACTCGGGATGCTGTGGATTGACCATGGCGTCTGCCGGCGCGACCGCCCCGGGAAGGTGGTGATCGGTGACCACCACGCGCCGACCCTCCGCCTGGGCTGCGGTCACGGATTCGGTAGCGGTAGTTCCGCAATCGCAAGTGATGATCAGGGACGCATCGTGCGTCTTCGCCTGCGCGAGCCCAGCAGGTCCGAAATCATAGCCGTCCCGCAGGCGGTGTGGGACGAACGGCACCACCTCGGCGCCGCCGGCCCGCAGGACGCGGGTGAGCAGCGTGGTGGCGCACTGGCCGTCGACGTCATAGTCGCCGTGGATGACGATCGTTCGCCCCCCCCGAACCGCCGCAGCTATCAGTTCCACCGCCCGCGGCATGCCCCGGAGGCGATAGGGATCGGCTAGGTTATCGAGTCTGGGTCGGAGGAAGTTCTTCGCCTCGTCAGGGGAGGCGTAGCCGCGTTGCACCAGAAGTGCAGCAAGGGTCTCGGGAATGTCGAGCAATTCTGCCAGAGGTTGGACCAGCGCCGGCTCCGAAGGCGGCGTGACAACCCACCGGGATAGCACCTGCTTCATGCCCCCTCGTCGTAGATCAGCACGCCACACGCTTCACACGATTCGACACTTTCTCCATTCTGTATCTTTTGGCGGCGATGCATGGGGACCGCGGTGAAGCAGTGCCCACAAGCCCCGTTGCGGAGGGGGTACAAAGCCAGCGGCGCGCGACCCCGCAGAATCCGCTCGTAGCATTCCTGAAGTCCCGCCTTTACGCCCTTAGCTGCGTCTTCCCGCACCGCCTTGGCAACCCGCAGTCGGTCGTCGCACTCAGCCTGCTTTGCTGCCAATTCCTCGCGCTTCGGTGCCTGCGCCGCCCGCAGCTCTTCAAGAACGGTCTGGGTCTCCTCCATCTGGCGTTGCGCTTCCTGAACCTTGTCAGCCGACCTCATCCACTCCGCCTCCTCCTTGGCGAGCACGGTGCGAGCCAGGTCGAGCTCCGCCATGAGGTTGGACGCCTCCTTCGCGCCCCGCACCCACTCCAGACGCTGTCGCCGACGTTCCTGCATGACTCTGTAGCTCTCGATCTTCCCCTCCAATTCCGCCCGTCGCTTGTCCGCCTCCTCCACCCGCACCCGCGCCGCCCCAAGTGCTTCTTCAGCGGCGGCAAGATCCGTGTCGAGGGACTCGAGCTCGGGCTCCAGGGCATGGAGCTCCGCCTCGATGGCCATCACCGCCTTGTCCTTTTCCTGCAGCTCCAGTAATGCCTCCAGATCAGGGTGCACTGCGGCTCCTCCGTTTCAAGATCACCTTCCAACGTGCCGGGTTCAGTTGTGCGATCTGTCGGCTCAACGACTCCTTCTCGCGAGCCAATTCCATTTTCTCCTGCTCGGTAGCGACGCTGATCTGCCGGTCGATGTCTCGCAGTTGCTTCTCCAGCGCCCGGCTCTCGATCCTCTTGAGTGCGCCGTCAACGACGGCGTCTACGTTCGGGGAGCCCCACTGCTCCGCGAGCAGTTCTGCGAGCAAGCCTCGGGCGTCAGCACCCACGTCCTCCAGCAGCTCACCGCCCGACACCGCCGGCCCGGCCTTGCCCAGGAGGTCCAGCAACTGCCGCTCGGCTCCCTCCAGCACGATGAGGCCCTGAAGCCGCTCAGCGATACGCCCGCGCCAGGCGGGTTCCCGCAACATGACCCGCAGCAAGTCCCGCTCCGGAGCGCTGCGGCTGCTTCGCTTGGGCCGCAACGGAGTCGCCGGCCCGGTCACCGGAGCCTGAGCGGTCGAGGGCGCCGTCCAGCGCCCTCTCTCGGCCTCCTGGATCACCGACTGGCGTGAGATTCCCAGCGCATCAGCGGTCCGGTTGACGTAGAGATCCCGGGTCACATTGTCGCTGGCGGCCCGAATCGAGGGTAGCAAACGGTCAAGTGCGCGGCGCCGTCCGGAGAGCGACGCCAGCCACCCCTTGCGGTCCAGCAGTTGCAGCTTGCGCTCCAACACGTCGAGCGCATCCTCTAGCACGGCCCGCACCGCGTCGGCCCCGCCCCGCAGCACTAGGGTATCGGGGTCCTGCTCCGGGGGTGGCGTGGCGACCGTGACCCGGAGGCCCGCATTCAGCAGCACATCGGCCGCCCGAAAGGTGGCCCGAAGTCCTGCCGCATCGCTGTCGTACAGCAGGATCACATTCTGGGTGTAGCGCTTGATCAGGCGTGCCTGCTCTGGTGTAAAGGCCGTGCCAAGCGGCGCGACGGCTTCCTCCACGCCGGCGTCCACGAGCCGCAGGACATCAAAGTAGCCTTCCACTACGATCGCTCGGTCGGCTTTTCGCACTGCGTGCCTGGCATCGTGCAGATTGTAGAGCAGTGAGCCCTTGTGGAAGATCGGTGTATCGGGAGAGTTGAGGTATTTCGGCTGACCTTCCAGCAGGACCCGACCGCCAAAGCCGACCACACGACCGCGGAGATCTTGGATCGGAAACAGCAATCGGTTCCAGAACCGCGGGCGCAGGTTACCGTCATCCTTTCTCACGAGGAGGCCGGCATTCAACATGACGTCAGGCGTGACGCCGAGCTTTTCCATCGCCGTGCGAAACTCTTCGCCCCTCGGCGCGTAGCCCAAACCCAGCGGCCAGAGCTTCTCTAGTTCAAACGAGCGTTCCTCCAAGTACTTCCGCGCGGGCCCTGCGTCGTCAGCCTCCCGCAAGCGTCGGGCATACCACTCGGCGGCTGCTGCCACTGCGGAGAACAGCGGCTCTCGCGGATCGGGACCTCCCGTCGGCCGCTCGGGAATGGTGATGCCGCACCGCTGTGCAACCTCCCGCACCGCCGTCGGATACTCCATCCCGAGCTTCTTCATGAAGAACGTGAAAACGTCGCCGGCCTCGTGGCACACGAAGCAGTAGAACATCTGCTTCTTCGGAATGACGGCGAAATTGCGGTGCTTGCCTCCGTGGAAGGGACAAGGGCCCCGAAAGTCCGATCCCGTCTTCCTGAGGTCGACGTGCTCGCCGACGAGGGCGACGATATCTGCGGCGTCGCGTACCTGCTCAATGAGCTCGTCTGGAATAGGACTCACCCTGCAAACTCCGCGATGGTCACCCCCGTACCACCCTGCTCCCGAGGTGCCAATTGAAAGCTCGCGACACGCGGGTCGCGCCTAAGGACCTCGTGCACCACCGACCGGAGCACGCCGGTCCCTTTCCC
>JABAOH010078198.1_pt1 | contig 13293 bp, 13 predicted proteins | sample 7062181 | NCBI WGS metagenome assembly JABAOH01 (sample SAMN14538630, study PRJNA623070) | marine sediment metagenome | biome: marine biome [ENVO:00000428]; feature: marine pelagic biome [ENVO:01000023]; material: deep marine sediment [ENVO:00002113]; isolation source: pool of 5 deep marine... | reverse complement strand
CATTTGAATTTCGGATTTGTTTCGAATTTCGATATTCGAATTTCGGATTTATTATTCTTATCCGTCATTTCAGCATTGACACGACACTAGCAATATCGTCGCATTGGTACTGTCAAAATAGATGATCCAGTTATAGTGTCCACGAATGTCTAAAACCCGGTAACAATCGTCAGGATCGCCATCATAACCGGCCCCAATCATTAAGAACGGTCTCTGTTGGGACAACCAGTTGTCCCATTGGGAACCGCCGGGAATGGCATCCAGGTGAAAGACAAAGTTCTTGTGTGAAGCATGGTGAAAAATTAAGTTAATCGAATCATTCCTGGGATCAATCGTGATCTGGTGAATTTCCGGTTCGGTGTAACTTCCTTGTTGGCCTGTTGCCAATGCAGTAAAGCTGCCCTGCGAAAAACCAAAGCCCACAGCCTGGTACTGATTGTTGAAGGTTTCATATAAATGGTATCCTATCGATCCATCGCCAATATAATCAGGGTCCCTGGCAATGTGACCGTTATGAGCCCATAACGTGATCTTTGTGTCCTGTCCGAAAAAATCGACAATCCACCGGGCATTTTCTGCCATAAACCGGTCACGCCAATTGATGTTGCTGCGGCCGCTGTAGCGATGATAAAGAACGATGAACGCCTGTTTGAAGGTTTTCAGCAACTGTTTGTTGATTTCGTATTCTCTCGAAGAAGAATTGTAAATCAACTGCTCCCTATTTGCAATGAGTTGATTTTCCAATGATTCCAATTGCGTTTTGATGCTGTTGTATGTCTCTTCCGGCATAACCTGGTAATTGTAATCGGAAAGATTTCTTACCTGCTCCAGTACAGGAGAAAAGGTTTGCCAAAGAGCCGGAACCGTGCGGAGAAAATACTCTTGCAGTAAATCAGGCTGATAAGTGGTATGTTTGCAGTCAAATCCAAAATAATGGATTTTTTCTTCATCCCCTTTGCCGGTATTGTAATCTTTCATCCATTCCAGGAGTTCCTTTATCTCCCCTGTTTTCAAGCTCCAATATTGCATCACGGTTCTCATTAGCTCTTCCAGGTCTCCTTCCCCTCTGGTAACATAGTTGTTTATATAAATGGATTCGGCAAAGTCTGCCTCAAACCCAATGGCTTTGTGCTGGCAATATTGCACCAGGTATTGAAAGACCCGGTGCTTCATTTGAAAAAACTCCCGGGTGCCGTGGGTAGCTTCTCCCAGGCCAACTATCTTTGCCTCTTTCAACCCGTCTAAAAAACTCAACTCATTATCAGTCAAGTCAAGAGGTGAAAAGCCTAAAGGGATCAACCATTGGTTCAACTCCCGAACCAGTTGTTTTTGCTGCTCTGTTAATGTTTCATCCTCACCCGGTGACTGACCGCCATTTTTTATTTTGCAGCAAACTAAAGCAACTAATAGCAAAAAGATACAAATTACTGTTTTATGTCTTCGACGACCAGGGGCTCTTTTTATAAAAACCGCCCCTGGACCCCGCAAAAATTTTTTATACATGGTCAGCCTGTGTTACGTGGCTTTAGACATCGTGCCCCATTGGTTTCGTCTTACTTCTTACTTCCTACTTCCTACTTCTTACTTTCTTCTCTTCGCGTTCCTTCGCGGCTAAAATAAAATACTGACCGTCAACGGCCAGTTGAGAATTTGGGAATATTTCCTTTGCGGCTTTTTCCATTGCAGATAGACGTTTTTCATCATAAACAGGATTTAAATGAATCAGCATCAGGGTCTCAACAGACGCATCACGGGCAATTTCCGCTACCCGATTGACAGGCGAATGAGACTTCAAGGGCTTCATTGCATCAGGAGAGGATTTGCCTTCACGGATGATGGTATTATAATCCTGTATGTCGAACCATGTTTCATGTAAAAGCAGCTTGCACCCCCGGACAAAATCAACCGTTTGTTGATTGCATGCTGTATCGGTTATGTAACAAACAGTATTATCTATTTTTATCCCAATAGAGGGATCATTGTGTTCCTGGAGAATCGTATCGATGCGGATGTTATCGATGATATTCGCTCCAATTACCAATTCATGTAACGTTAAGTTCATGGGAAAATCCAACAGGGGACGACCGAAATAAGGCGGTGCAATTAAACGGCTCAAAATATCTGTCACACGTTGTCCATAAATGGATTGACCCGGTCCTGCAATATGGACCTCTTTGTCTTTAAAAAAGTGAGGGAGATAAATCAATCCCGCCGCATGATCCAGGTGATAATGAGATAATATCACATAGGCTTTATGGTAATGTTGAAGAATCTTTTGGGCCCATGGTTCGTCAAACCGGGCTATGCCTGTACCTGCATCCAGGATGATTAATTTATTGCCATATTCCAGGCAATAACAGCAGGTATGGCGATTCCTCGTAGGAATCCAACCCATTGAACCCAGGGTAGCTAATTTTACCATTTTTAATTGTTAATAGTCAGTTGAGCCTCTTGCAAAAATAGCAAAAAAACCTCTAAACAAAAGTTTTGTGGGGTCCAGGGGCGGTTTTTCAAAAGAGCCCCTGGCCGCCGGAGGCATTAGCAGGATAGACGGGACACTACATTTTCCACACCTTTTTTAACCATGGTACTGCTTCCTTTAGGGATTCTACAAACATGCCGGTGTTGTAATGGCTGACTCCGTCGATGATTTCAAACTGAATCGATACGCCATTATCTTTAAGAAGTTGAACCATTTCTTGTACGTGTTTGATGGGAAAGACTTCATCCTGCCTGCTGTGAATCACATACAAAGGGATATCTTTGATCTGTTTAATGGTCTCCAGGCCCACTGCGCTGGAGATAGGAATAGCGGCGGAAAAAATTTGAGGATGCCTGGCTGCCATATGCCAGGTACCTGTTCCTCCCATACTGAAACCAGTGATGAGTATTCGTTTCTCATCGATATTATAGTTATTCTTGAGGTGGTCCAGGAGTTCCAGTATTGCTGTTTCACTTATGGGATTATTCCAGCCCTGGGTGGGGCAATCGGGTGCGGCAATAATGGCGCCCAGTTCCCGCAAAGCCGGTTCCGGTAAAGTGATAAGGTAACCTTTGCCGTACCAGGAAGTGACGGTTCCGCCGAAGTGGAGAGCCATCACCAACGGCACCGGCTGCTGCTCAGAAAAACTTGCGGGAATAGAAAGAGTATACCGAAGCGGTATACCGCTTTCGAGTGTCAGTATTTTTTCATAAATACCAGGAGTTGTGGGTAAATCAAGTGTCATGGCAACATCCGCATTCTCTACGCTCTACGCTCTAAACCAACTGTTTCTATTTAATCCAGCTTAGGATGTTTCTTATGAAAACCGGTGGCCTCCTGGAAAGCTTTGGCCACCAAAAGCGCTTCAGCTTCTTTAAACAGGTTACCCATAAACGTAATACTTATAGGACTTCCTTCTTTATCAAAGCCATTGGGAACCACCACGGCCGGGTGACCGGTGAGATTGGTCAGAAGGAGATGGTTGCCGCCATTGGTAGGAACGATGTAAACATCGATATCTTTAAGATTTGCCGCCATTTTTTTTATTAACAGGGTTCGAAACCGGTTGGCCTGGATATATTCGACAGCAGGTATCAACCGTGATTGGCGAAAAACATTGGGCCAGGCACGCCTGATCTGCCGTGCCATCAGGTCATCCTTTCCGCTGCGGGTCAACTCATCAAAAGCCGCGGCTGCTTCGGCATTCAAGATAAAACCAAGAGAACCTACCGGGAAATCCGGCAGTTCTATAGGTATAAGGTTTATACCCAGGGAACGAAGAGTTTCCAGTACGCGGGCATCATTGATTTTATTGGGACCCTTTTCAAATAGAGCTTTCACGTAACCGATGCGGAGGGTTTTGATATTGACGGACGGGTCATAATGAAAGGGGCGGTTTACTACTGTAAAATCTTTTCCATCGGCACCGTATATGGCATTGAAAACCAGTGCGCAGTCTTCGGCACTTCGGCAGATGGGACCGGCTTTATCCATACTCCAACTCAAAGCCATGGCACCGTATCGACTAACACGTCCATACGTAGGCCGAAGTCCGGTAACACCGCACGTGTGAGAGGGAGAAATAATCGACCCCCAGGTCTCGGTGCCGATAGAGAACCCCACTAACCCGGCGGCTGTTGCAGACGCAGGACCCGCTGAAGATCCACTGGAACCCTGTTTTGTATTCCATGGATTTTTGGTCTTACCCCCAAACCAGACATCTCCCCACGCCAATGCACCGGAGGTTAATTTTGCCACCAACACAGCTCCGGCTTCTTCCAACCGCTTGACCACGGTTGCATCTATATCGATCACCTGGTCTTTGTAAGGCACAGCCCCCCAGGTAGTTTTAATGCCTTTGGTGGCAAAAAGATCCTTGACTCCCCAGGGGATGCCGTGAAGCGGACCGCGGTATTTACCAGCGGCGATTTCTTCGTCAGCCCTCCGGGCCTGTTCCAATGCCAGGTCTTCGGTCAACGTGACCACACATTCCAGGGTAGGGTTATACCGCTTCAAGCGCTTGAGGTACATTTTGGTGAGTTCTGTCGAGGTGATTTTTCCTGTGCGAATCAATTGAGACAGTACTGTAACCGGTGCAAAGGCCAGGTCCTCCAGGTTGTCAGGAACTTTTAAATCCGGTATTTCCGGCAGCACAATATCCTGTCGTTCTATTTTATTGGCTGCCGCTTCAGCCGCATAGGGAATCAATGGACTAAAATTAATGGCCGGGAAAACACTGTTATCCAGTTGATGATTTCTCAGCTCCTGGTAAGACTCTAAATTTCCTTCAATGCCTTTTAACATCAGTTGGATTTCTTTTGAAGTGAATTCCAAACCAATAACTTTACCAGCCGTCGCAACATCCTTCGGGGAGATTTTTGCGCCCCTGATGCCAATGATATAAGGGATGTCAATAACCAGGCTGACAATAAAAAGTAAAATAAAAACGGCTGCAATTATAATCCATACTATTGACACTTTCTTAGATTGAGGTTGATTTTCCATTATTGCTCCCTAACTTCTCTTCTTCGTGCCTTCGTGGTTCAAAAAAAACAAGGGCACGGCATCCTGAGCCACCGTGCCCCACACTACTTATTACTTACTACTTACTTCCTACTTCCTACTACCTACTACCTACTCAGTCTTTACAATCCCATTAATTCCCGGGCAATTTTCTCGGATTTTTCTTTGATATCTTTATGAAGACTGCCGCCGTGGGAATCCATGGTAACCACCAGGGGGAAGTCCTCTACTTCAATAACCCAGAACGCTTCGGGTGTGCCGAATTCCTCTAATTTATAGACGGTTTTGACTTCTTTAACGGCATTAGCAATCAGGGTACCGGCACCGCCGACGGCATGGAAATAAACCGCGCCGCATCTTTGCAGTCCTTCAGCGGTTTTGGGTCCCATGCCGCCCTTGCCGATCACGCCGCGAATATTGTATTCGCACACCACATCCGCCTGGTACGGTTCTTCCCGCGCAGACGTAGTCGGCCCGGCAGACACAAACTGCCATTTGCCGCTTTCATCTTTCTTTACCACAGGACCGCAGTGATAAATCACAGATTCCTTTAATGCATCACGAATAAAATCGGGTTTTTCCTCTATCATTAATTTGTGCGCCTCATCCCTGCCGGTAACAATAACACCGGAAAGCATCACGGTATCGCCGACCTTTAACTTGCGGATCTCTTCTTCTGAAATTGGGGTTTTTAGCTTAATCATAAGTCACCTCGCCTTGTTTAATTGTCATGGTTTTACGCCGGAAGGCCCAGCAAGTATAAGATATAGAAACAATATATGTTGCCGGATGCCTGGCCTGGGATGCAATAAATACATCCAATACGGTGGTGTTACCACCAAACCCCATGGGACCGATGCCCAGCTTATTTAAATCATTATAAAGCGAAACTTCCAGTTCAGCTAATCCTTTATCAGGGCTTCGGTCTCCGATTTTCCTGAAAAACTGTTCCTTGGAGAGGGCAAACGAGATATCCCTGCCACCGCCGATACCCACGCCAATGACTCCAGGCGCACATCCCAATCCCTGGGCCTGGGTAACAGCATCGATGATGAGCTTCCGCACCCCTTTCAAATCCCGCCCGGCCTTCAACGGCGGATAAGGCAGTTTATACTGGATACCGACATTCTCACTGCCGCCGCCCTTCAACATCAAGCGAATCCGGACTTCATCCTTGTCCCACTGGTGGAAATGAAAATACGGCGCATTCACACCAATGTTATTGCCTGAGTTTTTGCCGGTGACCGGGTCCACGGCATTGGGACGAAGATACTGCACACCTGTTGCTTCTTTGGCCGCCCACTCGGCAGCCTCCCGGTACTCCTGCTCCGAACTGCCAACCGGGAAATCAATGTAAAAAACAAGCGAACCGGTGTCCTGACACATTGGCGTGCTGCCCTCTCTGGCCATGCGGACATTCTCCAGGATGGTCTTAAAAACGTTCTTGGCCGGGGAGTTTTCATCCTCCTTATCGTAAGCCTCATTTAACGATTTTTCCACATCCGGGGAGAGGTCTGTTGCTGCACGTCGAATTAACTCCAGGATTGACTTCTTTAAATCCATATGCATTTCTCCTTCACTATAATTTAGTTAATATTATAACATTATCTTTCGTTATTTTAAATACCAATTCTCAGCAATTCTAATTATAGCGAGGTTGAGGTTGAGGTTAAGGTTGAGGAGCAAAAAACTTCATTGAAATCAACTGTTTTCACAGAAAAAAAATGGAAAGTTCCAGGAGTTTTCCTTAACCTCAGCCTCAACCTTAACCTTAACCTATTCTTTAATTCCTAATTGATCCAGGATAAAGGCATATACTAAGGCTGTTTCTTTATACCGTCTGAAACGTCCGGATGCGCCGCCGTGGCCGGCATCCAGATTGGTGTAAAGGAATAACGGATTTTTATCGGTTTTCAGGGTTCTTAGTTTCGCTACCCATTTGGCAGGTTCCCAGTATTGGACCTGGGAATCGTGCAGACCGGTGGTTACCATCATTGCCGGGTAATCTTTAGCTTCTACATTATCGTAAGGAGAATATGAGAGCATGTAATCGTAATATTCTTTTTTCCTGGGGTCTCCCCATTCATCGTATTCGCTGGTGGTTAAAGGGATGTCGTCGTCCAGCATGGTGGTAACCGCGTCCACAAAGGGCACTTCGGCGATGATGCCTTTAAACAGGTCCGGCCGCATATTGACCACCGCGCCCATCAGCAGCCCCCCGGCACTGCCGCCCCTGGCGAATAATTTCCCGGGGTTGGTAAATTTCTCCGCTGTCAGGTGTTGGGCACAGGCGATAAAATCGGTAAAGGTATTTTTCTTTTTGAGCAATTTACCGTCTTCGTACCAGTATCGTCCCATTTCCTGGCCGCCGCGGATATGAGCCACAGCAAACACAAAGCCCCTGTCCAACAGGCTTAAGCGATCCGAGCGGAAATAGGGATCATAACTATAACCATAAGAACCGTAACCGGTGAGAAAAAGCGGGTTATCCCCGTTCTTTTTGAGTCCTTTCCTGTAAACCAAAGAGATGGGTATTTTTGTACCGTCTTTTGCTGATGCGTAGAGCCGTTCGGCCTGGTAATTATTGGGGTCAAAATCTCCCACCACTTCTTGTTGTTTCATTAATTGTTTTTCTTTGGTGTTCATGTTGTAATCAAAGGTGGAAGAGGGAGTTGTCAGGGATGTATATTCATAGCGTACCAGATCGGTGTCAAATTCAGGGTTTTTGCCCATTGAAGCCGCGTAGGTTGCTTCACCAAAATCAATATAATGTTCCGATTTGTCTTGCCATTTAGTGACTCTCATGTGTATAAGACCGCTTTTGCGTTCTTCCACCACCAGGAAATCATTAAATAGTTCAAAATCTTCTAAAAGGACATCGTCACGGTGCGCAATAACCTCTTGCCAATTCTCTTTGGAGGGTTTATCCACCGGGGTTTCCATCAACCGGAAGTTTTTGGCGTTAAGATTGGTGCGAATGTAAAATTTATCCTTGAAATGTTCGACGTGATATTCATGATCCCTTTCCCTGGGTTGAATGATTTTAAACTCTCCATCCGGGTTATCGGCATCCAGGTATCGATATTCGCTGGAAAGTGTGTGATCACACCTTATCATGATATATTCCTGGGACTTGGATCGATATACGTAGGTGCTAAAGGTTTCATCCGCTTCATGATAAATCTCTTTATCTTCAGATACCGGTGTCCCCAGCCGGTGTTTAAATATTTTATATGAACGAAGGGTTTGGGTGTCTTTGCGGGTATAAAAAACTGTTTTATTGTCATTGGCCCAGGCAGTACTGCCGGTGGTATTAGGAATTTCATCGCTGAGTATTTCGCCGGTCACCAGGTTTTTGAAATGAATGGTATATTTCCTACGGCTGACAGTGTCCACACCATAGGCCGCCATGGTATTGTCCGGGCTGACCTGGACACCCCTCACCTGGTAAAAGGCATGGCCTTTAGCCATTTCATTGACGTCCAGCATGATTTCCTCTTTCGCTTCCAGGCTCCCTTTTTTACGGCAGTGAATGGGATATTCATCTTTCTCTTCGAAACGGGTATAGTAATAATAACCATTGTGCTTAAAGGGCACAGAGGAATCATCCTGTTTGATTCTGCCGATAATTTCTTTAAAAAGTTTTTTCCGGAGTTTTTCTGTGTGTTTCAACAGGGTGTTTAAATAGTCATTCTCCGCTTTTAGATAGGCGATGACTTTGGGATTATCCCGCTGCTTTAGCCAGTAATAATTGTCAACCCGGGTATGATTATGAATGGTTAATTCTTTTTTTATTTTTTCAGCCCTGGGAGGGACTGGGGTTTGGCTCTCCTTTTTCATAGCGGTATCCTCCTTTTGGCTTTTTGAGCATCCTGTGCCTGTACCGAAATACAGCACCAGGAACAGTGACATGATTGCAGCAATCACCAGGGAGAGTATTTTAAATTTCTGAACATCGATTAAACATTTCATTTAGAACCTCCTGTATCCGTTGTTACGTGTTATGTGGGCAGCAGGTAAGCTGCCGCCCTTTAACCATTGTACATCATGCATCATTTTTCACGTATTATACATGCGGTTTCGCTTGGAAACAAATGCCTTAATCACTACAAAACGCGGAATTTGGGATTAAGGTAAAGGCTTATCAGATTGGCGAGAAAAAGTCAAGATTTTTTATTTTTTTAAATTTTTTTTGCAACCAAATGGGCTCTTATACTGTCTAATATATATAAGACATTTGGAGAAGACAAATGAGAAATGAAATATTAAATAATTGGAAGATAAAACAAGACATCGATGATGCCGACAGGGGTGCGATTTATTTTTTAACGATTATCCTGGTTATCATCGTGACCTTTTCTCTGTTTAAATCGGAAATATTGCAGCTCATATTCTCCAACCTGATGTAGACATTAAAAAAGGTGCCTGTCAAAAAAACACTTTTTCATTTTTACCTGGTGATTTCCATAAACCCAAAACTTCGGTGCCAGCTGCAGCTCGCCTCATTGCCGAGATGATAGGAACTCATTAATCTCTTAAATCCGCTGCCGGATAGTTCGTTAATTGCTTCTGAGACTAAGGCTGTAGCGACTCCTTTACGCTGCCATCCCGGGGCAACAAACAATAAATCTAACACCGCCTGCCCGTTTTTATCCCCAGTAATAAGCGCTGTTCCAACGATATCTTCTTCTTCACCATTTGATCCCGCACACAGGGCCGCACGTGAGACCGGAAGAGGGCAGCCTCGTTTGCCGGCAAAAAAATCCTTGATATTGCTTCCGGCTGATCCTGATATATCCTTCGATTTCCAGTCACAATATTCAATGGAGTCACTAAAAGCAGCTAAATATAATGAAATTAACTGCGCTTCATCACTCGTTTCCACATGCCTTATTTTGCATGGGGAGTTAACAGGAAGCGGCTTAATTTCAACAATTGCTTTTGCGTATCGATACATGGGAGAAATATGAGCATGACTGTTCCAATATTCGTACTTCCATCCCGGCTTTCTCGGCATACGCTTGAATTCTTCTATTGTCATGGGTAAATGTTGGCTGCGCATGGGCAAAAGCTCCTTCAAATGGGGAGTTTGGTCACCTATTGCTCGCTTTCACCATCAACCGGTTCAAAGGATAACGTTTTAATCTTCTTTTTAACTTTTCTCAACTGCTTTGCAAACGGCCCCATAATAGAATCATAGATTTCTTTAATCGCTTCAGGTATGTATTCATGGACAATTTTGTTTCTCACATCTCTCATCTCCATCCAGGTGAGAACAGGACCCAGAAAACCTAACTTTTCCATGCGGTTGAGTAAGTCCCGTAACGTCTCGGAATTCTCCCCGTACATGAACATTTCATAACTCCGGAAAAACTTGGTGGTAACTTCAACAGCCCTGCTAAACCGGTCATTGAGGGCATCATAAGGCTCCCGCTCTTTTGGGGTATAAAATTTTTCCGGGTCATAGGGTTTTATATAAGAAAGCGACGACTCTACCAGTGCTATTGCATCTAATGCCTTTTTGGCAGCGATTTTTGTTAATGTTCTTTGTTCATCTTTCACTTTAACTTCTCCATCTTTATCACCTTCAAAAATGCCTGCTGTTCCCCGGTAAGCTTATTGGGATTCATCACGGTTACATCAATTTTCTCCTCGCATTCCATGAAGAATTTTACAGATACGTCCCGGGATAGTTTAAACGGGTCTCCTTCGGAAAATATTAATATGTCGATATCTCCCCCTTTCCCGGTTTCATCCACTCGTGAACCGAATAGATAGACTTCGCCGTCTACATCTTCGATGGCTTTTTCCAATGCTGCTTTTTGCACACTGTCTAATCTCATTAATTCCCAGCCTGTTCTTATTTTTCATATATATACTGCTTAATTTTTACCTGCAAACAAAAGAATATTATTATTTCTCCCATTTGTCAACCTTTTCATTCGTCTCCGGGCGAAAACTCGTTATCATGAGGAACTGCCATTATGCCCTGATGAATGGTAATTACCAGGATTGAATGATTTGTTCTAATTCCCATTTAAATTGAATTGATTTTTATATCACTTTTGAATTCTGGTTGCCAACTTCCGGATCATTTTTATACTATAATATAGGCAGATGGTTTGACATAAGTCAAATGAACGAATATCTTGAAAAAGGAGGAGAGATGACAAATACTGGTTTTTTTTTAAAAGACTTGCAGAGAAGACAAATGAGAAACAAAAGGTTGAATAATGGGGAGATAAAACAAAACATAGATGATTGTGCGTTTTATTTTTTAATTGTCATGCTGGTTATCATTGTGACCTTTTCCCTGTTTAAATCGGAAATATTGCTTCTCATATTCTCCCACCTGCTGTAGAAACCTGATGAACCGGGGGAAAAGAGGGTAGTAAAAGTAGTTGGCAGTTGGCAGTTGGCAAAAGATGTTAACATCGCTGCAATACATTTACTCGACAGATGGATTTAAACCGGTAATCGTTAATGGTTTGATTCGCTGCCTGGCATAACTTTTCCGTGACTTTCCTTGCTTCTTGCATATACTCGCTTCTCTCGATTTCGTCTTCGATGAATATATTTAGCAGATTCACATAATCGGCGAAGGAGCGTTCAATATATATGATTTCTTCTGTTTTATTTTCCATGCCGAAGGTATGGGCTTTTTTTATCGCTTCAAAGGCAAGCCGTTGAATGTCCCGTTCATCCTCTACCAGGCGTATCAATTCAAAATAGGAACCTTCCTGTCCGCAGGGTTCGGCAAAAACAGCGATCCCACCGGTTTTCAGGACGCGGTGGCTTTCTTTTAAGGCTTGAATCATCATGGGTCCAGGGATATGATGCAGGCTGGCGACAAAAATAATCATATCTGCAAAATTGGATTTAAAGGGAAGATTTTCCCCCAGGGCGGATACGTATTTCTCATTGCCCGCTGGTGGATGTTCTCCTGCTTTTACCAGCATTTCCGGTGTGTCGATACCCGTGACCTGTGCGCCTTGCGCGGTTAACTTTCGTACCAGTTCACCAGTGCCGCACCCCACATCGATGATTGTTTTGCCTTTTATTTCTCCCAATTGCAAGATAATATCACACTCGTTTTCTATTTTTCTCATGGTTCTGTAATTCTCATTTTGATTTTTTAGCCACGAAGATACACGAAGATACACAAAGAAGAAAAGATGAAAAGGTAGGTAACCAATAGATTGTATATGTCTGAATGGTTCTCTTTGCCGATAGGTTTCAAAATGAACATATCGATTGCTAACAAATGTAAAATCTTGGATCCCGCTGCTTCAAACAAATTCAATTGGCCAAAATTCAACTATTTTTTTATTTTCTTCGTGTCCCTTCGTGTATCTTCGTGGCTAAAATTAAAAATAAAAAAAATAAATCAGGGAGACAGCCAGGATGCCGATGAGCAGTTGGAGAGGAATACCGAATTTGAGATAATCTTTAAATTTATAACCTCCGGGCCCATAAACCATGAGATTGGTCTGGTAACTGATGGGCGAGGCAAAACTGGCGGCTGCAGATATGGCTACTGCCAGCGCAAACGGGTGGACATCAGCCCCAATGGTTGTGGCAGCGGTCATGGCGACAGGAAAAATCAAAGCGGCTGTCGCATTGCTGGTAATAATGGCATTGTAAATACTGGTTAAAAAATATACGCCGCATAATACGCCGAACATGCCAAATTGCTTGCCCAATTGAATAATTTGGACGGCTAAAAAAGCAGCCAGGCCGGATCTTTCAATGGCTGCAGCAATCCCAAAAGCCGCGCCAATTACTATCAATACTTTCCAGTCGATCATGGCTTCGGCATCGCTGCGGGAAATGCATTTACTGGCAATAAGCGCAATGGCTGCCAAACCGGCGGCAGCAATCAACGGTAGAATTTTTAATACAATCAAAGCCACCATTCCTATTAAAACCGCTGCTGTAATCCATTTCTTGTGGGGCGGGCTGGAATCCACTTTTAATTGACTGGATACCAGGTGAAAATCCCGGGAATGATACCACTTGTTGAGAAAATCGGCAGGGCCTAATATCAACAAGGTGTCACCAGGATGAAGCACGATATCACCGATCTTCTGCTTGATGCGCTCCCCGCTGCGGTGAATGGCAATAATGACCGCATTGTACCGCCCCCTGAAATTACTTTCCCTGACGTTCTTGCCTACCAGAGGAGAACTGGGGGATACAACGACTTCAAAAATTTTAATTTTGGTTGAATCAAAATTTTTCAAATCAAAGGTAGAGTCTTTGATCAATTGAAGCCCCGGGACCATTTG
>JABAOH010001995.1_pt1 | contig 13293 bp, 10 predicted proteins | sample 7062181 | NCBI WGS metagenome assembly JABAOH01 (sample SAMN14538630, study PRJNA623070) | marine sediment metagenome | biome: marine biome [ENVO:00000428]; feature: marine pelagic biome [ENVO:01000023]; material: deep marine sediment [ENVO:00002113]; isolation source: pool of 5 deep marine... | reverse complement strand
TATCATATGCTTTATAGTGCTTGAATACGCCTATGGCCAGAATAGATGAATATACTACGCTCCCTAAATGTCCAAGCGGAGGAACCGGAACATTCAGTATTTGAACAAGGTCAGTCAGCCCAGTAAAAACCCCGATGATAGCAGCAATTAAAATATAACGAAGACGACTCTTTTCGTTTTCAGATTTAGTCCGTTTTGTAGCATTAAGCAGCATTGCAATACCACTTAAAAGAAAAGGAACAAGCAGAAAAAGATAATAAATATTCCAATAAACACCGTCGACAAACCGCTGAATTCCAGTATGAAACATAGCTAAAGGAGAGCTTAATACAAGTATTCCGGAAAAGAAGTAGACAGATACGATACAGGCTTTAACTTTTTGGTCAGGCATTACCAGAGTGCTAATAAAATGAAACATAATGGCAGGTACCATACCTGAACCAATCAATGAAAAATAAAACCAAAATCGATTTTCAGTAGAATAAAACATAAAATCACCAAAATTCCAGATCATAATTGAAATACAGATAAAGAAAAAAGTAATGTATACGATAGTTCGTGAGGTTCGTGCTATTAATAGGATGGCAAAGACAAAGTTAATTAGAGCGGCTATTAAAGCTAAAGAAGTGTCAATGGTATGGATTATCTGGTCCATTAATTTGAAATTAGAATCACATTACTAGCATATCAACCAGAATAAAATTCTTAATTTTCAGAGGGTTATTAAAGACTTTATTCCTAGACAATTTGATTATAACCACTTGAGCTATATTTAGCAAATGAAATGATTTAAGGCAAGCATAATTCAATCTAGAAAGTGCTTTGCAGTAGTACCCCATCCTCAAGACGTAGCACGCGGTCAGCAAGCTCTGTAATACGCAGGTCGTGGCTTGCGACAATAACGCATTTGTTTTGCTTTCTAGCATATTCGTGAAGAACTCTGATGATGTCGAAGCCCTGCCTTGATTCTAGACTTGCAGTCGGTTCATCGGCTAAAATGAAGTCAGGACAATTTGAAATAGCTCGTGCGACAGCAACTCGCTGTTTTTCACCCTGACTTAGTGTTGCAGGGAACTTCTTAGAAAGATGTTCAATTTGAAATTGTTCAAGTAATCTTTGAGCTCTATGCTGCGCTTCGGTTTTTGCTTTCCCTGTAAAACGGAGGATTAACGCTACATTTTCTATTACCGTTAGTGAATCAATCAAGAGAAATGTCTGAAAGACAAAGCCAATCCGCATTGCACGAAGTTGCTGTAATTCCTGAGAAGAATAGTGTTCGATATGCTTTCCAAAAAGCGATACTGTCCCTAACGTTGGTTTTAGTAAACCAGCTATTAGAGTCAGTAAGGTTGTTTTGCCGCTTCCGCTCGGTCCCAGTAGCACCAAGAGTTCACCCAAAGATGCACTTAACGATACATTTCGAACCGCGATGGTCTTGTGCTCGTTGATGCCAAATGTTTTAGTGACATTATCAAGCCTTATGACACGGCTTTCAGCATTTAGTTTTTTCATGAAAATGCCTCCAGAGGATATATGCGGCGCAGACGCTGCATGGAGATAAACGAACTGACCAGACTAATAACTATGACTACAAATACAACCGCTACGATTTGTTCAATGGATGATTTTGTACTGACCTCAGGAGAGATTTTTTCGATCACTGCGATCATTGGAAAGAAAAAAACAATAGCGACAATACTTCCGGCAAACGAAATTAACAGTGCCTGTATAATAATCAGTCTTGAGAGAAATCCTTTTGGCGAACCCAGGGTTTTAAGCACAGCAAAATCTTTTCGCTTTTCGAGTATATTTACAGAGAGAAGTAAGCTCAAAATTGCAGTCAGTACAATAACTCCTATTGTTGCAATAGTGTATATGAATGGAAGAAACCCTGATTGCATCTCGCGGATATTATTACGCAAAAATGTCTTGTGGTCATAGACCTCAACTGCTGATAAATGCTCACGAATCTCTTCAGAAACTTTTGAGATGTTTTCCCCTTGGTTCACTTTTACAAGGAAGCAAGTTACGATACTTGGAAATCCTGTAAGAGATTGAGCGCGTTGTAATGTAACAAATGCATATTGGATAACAAATGCATTCGTTCCAGTACTTATACCGACAACTTGCAGTTTATCATCCTGTATCTGTATGGAGTCTCCTAACTTGAAGTGGAACTTTGCTGCAAACGATTTATCAAGAACAATCTCGTTGTCATTAAGAACTGTACGACCCTCTTCGAGATGAGGAGGGCCTCCAATGCCCGTCTGGTGATCAAAACCCGTTAAATAAACTGTGCTCATATGATCTCCATTTTTGACTGCTGAGAGCGAAAAGAGTACTGGCGAAACAGATTGGACACCAGGAATATCTTGAATGACATAACCATGTCCACTAGAAAGCAGTGACGAGCCGCGTAGAATGTTCCATGCATTACGTTGAAGCACCCAAAAGTCAGCTTTGTTCTGCCGAATATATTCAACGGAACCGTCAGCTACCCCATGATAAGCGGACAAAAGAAAAAGCATCAGTATTATACAGAGTGCAATACCTATTATGGTAAGAACCAGTCGAAGTGGCTGACTTATTAGAATTCTGAACGAATACATATTCATAGAAACCTCATATTTTCTACAAGAGACTTAGTAATTTTTCTTTCATATGAAATATTCTGAAATGCATAAATTTATATTAAGGATCTTATCGATCGCCATCATCTGGTTAAGAGGTTTTTTTAAACTCATGCCCCGTCTGGTCATCAAGTCCTCCTCTAGTAACATTCCACAAGCAAAAACTTCCATAGAAAAATGTTCGATCGAAAGCAAAAAGCTTTTCTGATAATGTAGAACAGAGATTCATCTGATTCGCCAATCCTGTAAGTGAGTAGCGAGGAACAAAGAGAGTCCAATACGCTAACTTTGAATGGTCACGGGAAATTCGCCCAATCTTATGAAATGTCATTTCAAAGGCGTCGTTAGACATATATTCAAAAATGTTTGAAAGATTGAACTTCGATACGATCCCAGCCTGCAGATTTGTTAGATACTTTTCAAAGCTTCCACAAACAAGTCTTATTTCCCCAACATTATCTTTTAAAAATTGGAAGTTTGACTCCCGTAGATATGGATGTGCGATTTCCAGATCGCTGTATTGTCCAGTTAAGATATACTCAATGAAGAAGTTGTCCTGAACAGGAATCTCTGTTAGCCCACGACAGGTGCGCCTAAAGAGTTCTTCCGCAACTTTATTAAGTGTTACGTACTCAAATAAAGACGAGTCTCGACCCAAACGTCCTAGTAAAAACTTCCCAAAAAAGACATGAAAGAGCCATTGCCACCTTTGATTGTTCCAAATTTCGTCATAAAAAGTCTTCTGTTGCTCTAGTGAAGACGCCTCCAATAATTTTCTAACATTTTTCTGTGTGTGGATAATTGGCAATATAATTCGACGGAAGATCGAAAAGTACTTTTCAAATTTTCCGGAATGAATAATTCCTTTGCAGATGCTTTCTGTCTGTGTATCCCAGTAACCTCTAGCTTCATCGCTAAGCGAATGTCGAATATGAGAATAAAGGTGTTGCCTGTTCCGACTTGAACGAGCACCAATAAACCCTACAAAATCATCGTATTCGAGAGATTGAATAGCTCTTATTTTTAGTTCTAAAAGAAATATTTGAGCCTGGTTAATATCGACAGCCGTTATTGACTTAGGATTACTAAGAAGAAGCACAAAGGTATTATCCCCACCAGAGGCGATGGAAATAACATCGTCGTCTGGTGTAACATCCAACGCTTTCATCAATATTCTTGGGTCTTCCCAGCACTGTGAATAATTGATTCTCATCACGACAGCTTTCCTGCATAATTGTTACTGTTTGGTATCTTTCCTATTGAATCACCCATGCGGACATTGGTTTCGATTTCATTTCTGGTGTTTATAAGAAGATCTTTGTCAAGTTCAATCGCTCCTTTCTGAAAAAGCAAAACGATTGTTGAGCCTCCTAACTCAAAAAAGCCTTTTCGAGTACCTTTAGCAACATAAATGCCAGGTTGATACCTCTGCTGAATAGAGCCAACGGTGAAAGCACCTATTTCAACAAATGCAATCTGACCGAAATGATCAGAGTTGAAAAGTGTCAGCATGCGATAATTTTCTGTGTAAAACGGTGTGAGCCTGCGAAACCCATATGGTCCACCCGCGTAGTATTTTCCCCCGATAAATATAGCCTTACTTGGAATGCCTGAATCTGGAAAGTGAAAGTGATGATAATCGGTTAGACAAAGCCGACTGATTATCATCGAGCCACCTGCAAATTTCTCCACTAGTGCATCTTCGCAGAGGAACTTGAGAAGGTTAAAAATACTTTGCTTTATCCGAAATGTTATATCTGGCTCAACAAAAGGATAAGCAAGGATTTTGCCATCCACAGGCGCAATGCATACATGAGGGTTTTTGTTAATTGAACGCCTTGAGAGATCAATTTCACGGGTGAAGAAATCATTGAAACTTTTGAAATCTTCGAGTCCGCAAACCGATTCATCCAGATTTACGTTCATCTTTTGAACAAAAGGTTTTATTTTCCGTCTGCTCAATTGCCTCTTATAGAGCCAGCCATAAAGTAGTGAAATAAACTTTTTCCGAAAAAATACATCGGTTGCCAATCTGCCTAATCGTGAGTTATATGACCAGAAAAGGAATCCACTTGCGTAGACTCGTTCAGTCAAAAACATTCTGCTTGTTCGGTCATAATATGTAATGNNCATAATATGTAATGGAAATTTTATCGCTCATCGGTTTAACTCGTACAGTGTATATTCTCGTTGTGGCAAAGGTGCATTTTTGCCTAAAAGACCGTGAGCACTATTCCCTTTTAATCTTAATGTCAACAGCAGTGTCTCAAATCCTTCATTTAGCATCTGATTGATAACATAATAGAATCCAGCTCTACCTAAACCAGTTTTTCTTTTTGCTTCCTCTGGGGTAATGCCTCCTATGTAAAAATTAATTCGATTGACGTGCCTGCGATATTGGAGAAACTTTAGCTTGGTAATGAAATTTTCTTTTCCTTTCATTGCACGTATCGCATCTGAAAGTTCTAAAAACGCTGCTGCAAATCCAGCGAGACTATTGTTTTCATCATATACAAAGGTGAAGAGACGAGGATGAAATGCATAAAAGTTATTAGCAAAAAGCTGTTCAAACTCTGCAAACGAAATATAGGTAAATCCCATAAACCCGCTGAAGGATTTGGTTATAATATAATAAAGCTTCTGTAACTCGTCCCTAAATCTAAGCATGTTGAATAGGTCGAAACGGTAGCCCCGATCGATAAGTAACTGATATCGTGTTGCTCCGCGAGCAATCATTTTCTTAATATTTTCACGTCCTGTTATTTCTACCGAATCCCAATATTGTTTTGCGGTGAAACCATAACGCTCAATGAAGTCTGGATAATAAGGCTTGTTATATGGTTCANNAAATCCTTTTGTCATTAATCGGTAGCCGTGCCAGATATCAAATTTCATAGGACCCCAGATGCAATTAATTCCATTATCTTCACAGAGCCATTTTATGGCAGAATCAAGGAGATCATGTGCTATACCATAGTCATCAACACACTCAAAAAAACCGATAGTACCCACGGGAGTTCCATCTTTGTTTTTTAAATCCTTATTTACTATCGCAGAAATACGTCCTAAGACCATTTTCCCTGTTGTGGCAATAAAATGCTTATGGCAATTACCTGGTTTTCGGTAAAATAGGAACTCCGGTGATAACTGTGTGTACACTTCTTTTTTCAAAGGAGGAATCCAATTGGTATCTCTTATATAAAGCTCGTAACCAAAGCGAACGAAGGTATCAATTAGAACTGGATCAAATACGAAATGTTTTATTGCCATCGGATTTCTCCTGTGTTCCCGTTCATATATATCTTTGCGCCATTTGGGATTACTTTCGTGGCATCTTTCACGCCAACAATTGTAGGAATTCCAAGCTCACGCCCAATGATAGCCGTATGCGAAAGCACGCTTCCCTTTTCTACCACTATTCCTTTTGATGAAATCATCAAAAATATCCATCCTGGATCAGTCGACCTTGTAACTAGGATATTGTCGCCACTTCCGATCGTAGAGTCCGGATCAAATACTACTTTTGCTTTTCCCTCCACGATTCCAGAAGAACAACCAATTCCTTTCAGCATTTTGCCTGTCCCCTTTCCGGTTTTAGTTTCGAATAATGAATTCAGATAGGGAATGCCGGTTGTTTGGATTCTTTCTTCTGGAAAGTGTCGCACAAACTCTTCATACTCCGCCTTTCTGATCTCACAGAGTACCTTAAGATTCTGTGTTACAGTTGTTCCCTGAACAAAACCAAAGACCTCATCTATCGTCAGATAATAAAAGTCAGTATTTGATTCGAGTAAACCTTTCTCTACGAAGATGTCTGACATACGTCTGAACAATCGTCTGACAATTCCATAAAGGCGACTACGGGCAAATCGCATATTTTCACGATTTGTAATGGCCAGACGAGCATTTCTGAGTACAAATTCAAAAACCAACTTTTTTAAAGGGTTTCTCAGTTGCTGAAGCACTATTTTCTCGGCATTTCTTCGGATGTCTTGCTCTTGTTTTTCTATAGCTTTGACAGACAATCTAAGTTTGTAATAGTTTTTAATCAGTTTTATTAACGATGATGGCTCTTCACGAAAACTTGGCTTTTCAAGCTTAAGTTCTTCCAAGCCTCGATCTCCAAAAGCTCCAAGATGAGATTCAAGGAAAGTTTTTAGCTCTGCATATGCGATCTTACTCTGTATTTTTTGCCAGATTGCATTGTCATCATCTTCGTTGATAAGTTCACGATAGAGCGGCTTTGTATGCAATATTTCAGCGAGACGGATAAGAGAACGGACAGGTGCAACACTTTCAATACCTGCTTCTCCACACAATAAATCGTTGTACAAGTTAGAGTATCTATCCAAGTCCCATTTGTTGCATAGTTGCTTAAGCCAGTCATAATACTTCATCGTACAGAAGTCGTTATATAAAGTCTTATGCCATTCATCTTTAAGATTCAGTCCGAGCGATTCGTAAATATTAATCAAGTCATCTTCTGTGGCTGTCGAGACATCTATATCTTTATAATCGTTATACACAGAATTGAAATGAGCAAAAAACTTTTTTGCATTCTGCCCAACCATCAGGAGTCTCCAAATGACAATTACAAGAGATGATAACCTATTGAAGGTCGACAGTTTATCTTGTGGAAAATCAATCTTGTCATTAATTCCGATCATCTGATCCCATGACTTTTTATGCCTCTGGAAACCGGGAAGATAGGATAGCATTTTGTACCAGTTGAGGAGGTTGTAATAGACACGACCGTCTAATAACCCGATCATATTTTTAAAAATGTGTAAATCCTTTTTAATTTGATTTTTGAAGAAAAGGAACCCTAGTGCAGCATTGCGAAAGCTATTCTCGTAGCCGTAACGGATAAAGCTAAACGTAAGAGGAAGAGTAAGACCTGGATAGCTTTCAATTATGTTTGAATTATCCCAAATTCGGAAAGTAGGTGAAAGATACTTGTCACATGCGAGTACTATTGGCCGTGCTTGCAGTATGAATAGTCTGCCGCTAATATCATAGGCCCATTCAATATCCAGAGGTACGCCAAAGTATTTTTCTGCCTTTATGCCGATATCACGCAGTTTCTGAATTTGAACGTTGGTAAGAACTTGTTGTAAGCGCAGTGCAGCCGGAAGAGACTTGATTTGATTTTCGCCTTGGCCAGTTGTATTACGGATGACATGGTAATCTTTCACTGGAATGTTTTTGGAAATCTCATTCGAATACCAGTTAATTCGATAAGTATCTGTTTCTACGGTATTTGCAACTACACCTTCACCCAGTCCAAATCCAGCAGAGATCAAGCAACTTTTTGTTATGCTCTCTGGATCTCTCGTAAAAAGAACTCCCGATGCTGCCGACTGTACCATTTGCTGAATAATTACAGCAGGGTATATATCTAAAAGACTAAGATTTTTCTTCTTTCTGTAAACAAGGGCTCTTAATGAAAAAGCTGATGCCCATACCTTTTTAATTGCCTTTAGAATTTTTGTAGGACAGACATTGATGAATGAATCCATCTGGCCAGCAAACGAGTTTTCTGTGGAGTCTTCACCCACGATTGAAGAGCGAACGGCTAGAAACGATACCGCTCCAAATATCTTCTCCAGTGTTTCAATCAATTCTTGATAGAATTGATCTGGAAATTCAGAGTAAAAAATGAGATCATAGATTTGTGATGATGCATAATCAAGGGAGGACCGTCTTGTGAAATCGATGTTGCTTATTATGTCTTTTATTTTATTTGCCTGAACTCCAATAACCTCGGTAAAAACACTACTTGAGACTACTAACCATGGGGGTACGGAAAAACCAGAATGGAGAAGGCGAAACAGATTTAAGCCTTTACCACCAACCTCATGAGGGGCAATTTTATCTATATGTGTTTCGCAAGAAATCAAATTTGAAAATGTTGAAAACATAACTTTGAATCCTGTTAAACAAATATGCCATAATCTATAACTTGGGCAGTAAGGACACTCAGTATGTATCGCTCGGCGAAGGGTTTGAGTTTTGAAGTAACCGGGTTTGGGCAGATGACAAAACGTATATGCCCCCACATCGTCATTCCATATCCAGCCAACAAGATTGCAAGAAATATTCCAGAAAGAGAAAGTGACAGGAAGAAATAGAATCCGATTGCAAAAGCAATGGTTTGAGTTCCTCCTGCTAGAAGAACCGCACCTATATGGCCAAATATTTGTGAATATGTAACATATGCATTTTCCTCTTCGTTAGAGCGAATCTTGCGCGCTATCTCCCAGGCAAAAAACATCGACCAGTACATCGCTATCAAAAGTAATGATAAGGGCCAGTTTAAGTTTCTTAAGGTTAAATCATGTTTAATCGAAAATAAGATCAAGATATAAAAGAGCATTATTGGGATGATTGGATTGTGTGTTGTGAGGTTTAGGAGAAGATACCTGCGCAAAATACGAGGAATAAAGAAGTACTTGAACATCAAGAGAGAATATCCAAGTGCAAATATGGATATCAAGAATGCTCGACCAATTAAAATGTTTGCAATCAGATACAGAGTAATGATAAACAAAAGACTAAATCTTATGTCTGACTCTAGTACTTTGCCGGATGGAAATGGGCGTTCACAGAAAAGCTCTATATCTATTTCTTTATCTTTCAACTCATCCATAAGTCTTAAGATCAGCATTAGAGCAAAGATGCTCCAGGTTCCAACGAATATATGAGAAGAAAATATCGATGACTTTACCCCGTGAACTCTTTCTAGAAATGTGAAAAAACTGATGTATAAGAGAGCTGATGAAATAAGTTTTATACGAATCGGAAACATCTCTGCGAAATAAATTCTCATCCGTTTAAAATAACCTTGTTTTGGCAAATTTAACGTTATCATCTTTACAAATTTAGTTGAGTTTTTGGCACAATGACATTCAAAGCCTTTGGTAAGATTTTAATTCTAAACTTTGAGGCTTGCTTGAACACTTCACCATCACCAAAAAATGGCAGAGAACTCTCAGTTTGGATATTCAGTTCACGTGTACACCATCTTTCCACAAAAGGCGAATAAATATGACTACCTCTTAGAACTTTCATAATTATTGAAAGATTCCGGATACGACTTTTTGAGTTCTTAATCAGGCAAATATCTAATAATCCATCGTTGTTGATAGCACCTGGCAATATCAGAAAATTCTTGCCCAAAAACGGTTGATTATTAACCATTAAAGTTAGCAAATCAACCATCCGTGAAAAATTATCCCATCGAATGTTCACAAGACATCTTTGATTGTTTTTTTTCGCTAAAACCAATAACAAAGCAATTACATAGATTTTGCTTCCAAGAAATTGTCCAACGAGTTTACCAATTGAACCTCTATGTTTTATCTTGTTTGCAGTGCATGCGGTTTCACAAGGAAGACCAATACCTCCTGCAGTGACGTAATACCTTTCATTGACGCAAATAACATCGATATGGTGCAAGCACTGCTCAAGGATAGTGTCACATGCTTTAACGACATCGCATGGTATATGATAAAGTGACGCTAAATCGTTTGCCGTTCCTGTAGGTATTATGCCTATGGAAACGTTAGTTCCAACAATGCCATTTATCACTTCATTTACTGTTCCATCACCACCAACCAAAACAAGTGTATCAATATTCTCTTTAAGTGTTAATCGGGCAATTTGAGTAGCATGTCCAGGATAAGCAGTCTGTTCAACACCTATGAGAGAATGGGTGAACTTTTCTTTCAATATCCTTATAAAATATTTGATATCACCGATTTTCGATTTAGGATTTATAATTACTTTTATCTTCATCTCAGTTTAATCATTTTTGGTTACATTGCGTACTTTATTCGTTTTCCCCAGTTAGTCCAGTAGCAATAACTCAGGATATTGTTGAAATAGCTAGAAAGTTTTGGAGTAGAGATATTTGTTCCTTGCAAAGCATTAATGGTATTGGTATTATCAAAATGTCTTTTCGTACATATGTATGACTCATATATCTTGATAAGTTGTAGCGCTCTTTTCACTTTCCCGTGAAGAATGGGGGGGGGACCACAATAAAAATAAGGGGGGGAAAATTTAATTCCAATTTTAGGTTTGCCCAACGCTGTATTATTAAAGTAATTTATAGCATGTTTGACGATTTCACCCACTGTAGCCGAATTTGCTTTTCCAGCAACGAGATGATAGATTTTGCCAATGCATTTTTCTGTCTTTAGTAGAAAATGAAGGATTGCATTGCTGACAAAATCGACCGGCACAACATCCAATGGTGTATCTGGAGAACATGGAAGCACTGTAATCACGCCTTTCTGTATCCATTTCAAAGGAGTATATAGAACATTAAAAGCCAAAGTCATACCAGTCTTTGAATCTCCGACAACTATGCTTGGGCGAAAGATTGTAACCGGCAAGTCAGACATTAAGTTTCGAACAAACTGTTCCGATTCCCATTTCGTTTGCTCATAGGTATTCGAAAACCCTTTTTGGTGTTCCATATCATCTTCATATATTGTGCCTTCTTTTTTCCCACATACATAGGCTGTGCTTATATACCCCACGTGTTGAAGGTTTCCTGCATCTTGAGCCTGTTTGGCAAAAGCCATAATATTCTTGGTGCCTTTATAATTCACCAGACGAGCGTATTTCAATGGAAGTTGAAATTGTGTTGAGGCAGCAGCATGAATGATATGAGTAACCTCTGTTGCAAGACTGTTCAAAACAGGTTCCGATAAACCCAGTCCACTCAGAGTAATATCCCCACAGATCACTCTGATTTGTCTTCGAGCTTGGACAATATCTATTTCTGGAGACAATATCTTGAGGAGATTCTCAATACGTTGTTGTGCCTTAGTAGCAGAATTTTCCCTGACTAGCAAGACAAGCCTGGTCTGAGAATTATCTTTCAGAATATTAGTAACAATTTTTCCACCTATATTTCCAGTTCCACCTGTTATAAAGAATGTATTTTCCATAGTTAGTCACTCAAGATTTTAAACTCCTTTTTTTCTTTTAACTTAAAATACAAACACCATGCCAGGTGAAGCAACCAAAAGAGATTTTTAATAAGTCTGTGTAATTATTAGGTTTTTAGAAAAGATTCATATAAAACATTCAGTCAGGTGTGAATTGAGCTGTATATGTTTGACTGTTGTGTGCGAACAGGATTGCGCAGTTATAAACTTATAAACCGTATTCTTTTATTTTGTTCTGGAGAGTACGGCGGCTAATTCCCAGCAAATTGGCCGCTTTAGTCCGGTTGTGGTTAGTTTTATTTAAGGCATCAATTATCATCTGTTTTTCTGTGATACTAGATATTGTATCAATCTTTTCTTTGAAAGTAGATTTCTCAATTGTCGGCACAGCACCTCGTATTTCTAAAGGTAAGTGGTCAAGACCAAGTATATCATTTTCAGACATAATCACCAACCGTTCAAGGACGTTTTCTAACTCCCTTATATTGCCTGGCCAATCGTAATTACTAAAGGCTCCTATTAGTTCTGGTAAGACAAAAGTTATTTTTCTTTGATATTTTGTCGTAAATTTATTAAGGAAATATTCTGTCAATGGAATTAAATCATCTTTTTTTTCTCTTAATGGAGGAATATGGATTGGCACTACATTTAAGCGATAAAAAAGGTCAGAACGAAAATTACCTGATTTGACAGCTTCTTGCAGGTCTTTATTGGTGGCCACAATAATACGTATATCAATGTTTATGGTTTTAACGCCACCTACACGTTCAAATGCTCTATCCTGAAGTACACTTAACAACTTAGCCTGGAGATGAAGTGGTATTTCACCAATTTCATCGAGAAAAATTGTACCCTGATGGGCGATTTCAAATCTTCCTGGTTTACTTGTTATTGCACCGGTAAAAGCACCCTTCTCGTAGCCAAATAATTCACTCTCCATAAGATTTTCTGGTATAGCAGCACAATTAATTTTTATAAAGGGATGTGTACTACGTTTACTTGTTAAATGAATTGTCTTGGCGATCAGTTCTTTACCGACACCGGTCTCACCTGAAATAAGTACTGTAGAGTCAGTCGGTGCAATTTTCTGGACAGTTTGGAGAACATGCTGGATAGCTGGTGACTTGCCGATAACATCTTGTAAAAAATGACTCTTTTTATCGAAATAGTCAGAAATTAGCTCTTTATTTTTCTTAGATTCAGAAAGTGCTTTTTTTATTACACTTAAAAACTCATTTTCATCAAGTGGCTTGGTAATAAAATCATAAGCCCCTTTCTTCATTGCAGTCACCGCCGATTCAATATGACCGTATGCCGTAATCATAATTACAGGCACATCTGGTTTTCGGTCCTGAATCAGTGTAAGTAAATCCATCCCGCTTTTACCCGGCATTTTCAGATCAGTAATTATAAGATCTAAATCTTGTTCATTAATTATTGAAACGGCTGTATCAACGTCATAAGCTATTAATATGTTAAAACCAGCTTTTTCTATCAGTCCTTTAAGTACTTTACAGATATTACGGTCATCATCAACAATTAAAATTATTGCCATATAATTTACTTTCCTTATTACTCAAATTGCAGCAAAGAATTTGGTTATATTTTCTTCAAAGAGCTAACTCACTATTAAAGTTATATATAGTTGTTAATTTTGCAATACAGGTAAAAGTATAGAAAACTGTGTGCCTTTAGGCCATATA
>JABAOH010013769.1_pt1 | contig 13295 bp, 9 predicted proteins | sample 7062181 | NCBI WGS metagenome assembly JABAOH01 (sample SAMN14538630, study PRJNA623070) | marine sediment metagenome | biome: marine biome [ENVO:00000428]; feature: marine pelagic biome [ENVO:01000023]; material: deep marine sediment [ENVO:00002113]; isolation source: pool of 5 deep marine... | reverse complement strand
TCAACTTCTGCGCTTTCTCTCCGGACGGAAAGACGGTCGCCTCGGCAAGCTTAGACAAAACGGTAAGGCTCTGGGATGCGGAGACGGGGTCTGAGAAATTTGTCCTCTCTGGCCACACCGACGTGATCAACTCCTGTGCTTTCTCTCCGGACGGAAAGATGATTGCCTCGGTAAGCCATGACGAAACGGTAAGGCTCTGGGATGCGGAGATGGGGAAAATTATCTATATATATCCATGTATTGGAGCTGTTATCGATAGCTCCTTCAGCCCAATGGGCAAGATGATAGCAACAGGCGATACTGGCGGCAACCTCTATATCCTTGAGCTCATAGGCTTTGGCTCCGCCTCTCTGGCTGAGAGTAAAGAAGCTGCCCCCGAGCAATCTGTTGAGGAAGCAGGGGAAAAAAGATTGCCTGAACTAAAAGTGGATGAAGAGAAGCAAGAGAAGTTACCTGAGAGCAGAGAAGAACTCCTCCAGAAAGCCGATAAAATCAGATACCAGTATACCCGTCTGCTTGAAGATTTAGACTATCCTCCTTCTGACCTCAATGAAGAAAAAAAACAAAACTGGAGAAAAGAACAACTTGAAAGAATAGAAGGACTCAAAGTCAGAGAAAAAGAAATCTGGGAGGAACTGGAAAGACTAGAGGCAGGCCAACCTGTTGAAGTCTCCTTTGCTCAACAAGAAGATATATCAAGAGAACAATCCACTATAATCTGCAAGTGCGGGCACAAAAATCCACCCAATGAAAAGTGGTGCAAAAACTGCGGAAGGGAGCTTTGATATTCTTAAGATTTCATAGAGGGAGATAAGATGACTGTTTCTGAACCGCACAGGATAGACATAGTTGCCAAAGACCCGAGCGGGAAAATAGTTTTAGAAGCTTTAGGAAAGTTTTAGGCCAAGAGCTCCACAACCTCTGTGAGAAGCCGGAGATTTTGTAGGAGCAGAGGTTAAGGTGAATTAGTAAGTCTGGAATTGAGAGTTAAATACATGGTTACTGGAGGCGAAAGCCCTAGAAGGGGATTGGCCAAAACAATACGGAGGTATTTAGATGACTAAAAAGACGGAAGCGAAATCCCAAGAATGGACTCGCCGGCAGGTTGAAGAATATAAAAAGCGATATAAAAATTACAAGCTTTATGCTGAAGTATTGGAGCTAATCCTTAAAAAGGCAGCAAAAAAGCTTGCGCCTTTGGCCATTGTGCAAACCCGGCCCAAGTCCATTGCCAGCTTCGCAGAAAAGTGCCAGCGAAAAAAAGCCAAATATAATAATCCGGTGAATCAATTCACTGATTTGTGTGGCGGGCGAATCATTGTTCGTACCGGGGATGAAGTAAAGGCCATATCAAAGTTTATTGAGCAGCATTTTCTGGTTGATCAGGAGAACACGGTAGACGTGAGCCAGAGGCTTAAGCCAGCCGAGTTTGGCTATCGTTCTGTTCATTATATCATCAGCTTTAAACCGGGAATCTTTCCTGCCAAAGATGTAAATATCGATGTACCTCCTTTACTGCTGAACGATAAGAAATTTCCGAACAGGCGGGCCGAGGTCCAGGTAAGGACGGTTCTTGAACATGCATGGGCAGATATGGCACATGATTTAGCCTTCAAAAGCTCCTTTAAAATACCCGAGAAGTGGGAGCGGGAGTTCGCCGGTGTGGCGGCTTTGCTGGAGGGTGCCGATAAGACTTTTTCAAGAATCCAACAGGGGATGAAAGTTTATGCCGCAAGCTANNCGCGATGAAATCGAATTGCTGGAAATCGTCTTGGAGTATGATCCGGAAAACGTCGAAATGGCCGGCCGCATCGGAAAGTTAGCCATTACACTTGGAGAATGGCAAAAGGCTGAGGAAGTGCTCTCAAAATATGTTGATTCAGGGAATCCATCCGTCTTGAAAGATCTGGGTATTGCTCTCTGCAAAAGGCACAAAAACAAACCCACCAGCCGCAAATACAAACAAGGCCAGCACTATCTGGAAATGGCGTGCGAGCCCCCTAACGAAGACATAGATGCCCTGGCTTCCTTGGCAGGCACCTGGAAGGGAATCGATGAAGATAGAGTGCGAGAGCTCTATCGCCGGGCTTTTCATCTAGATCCGACAGATCCCTATCCATTGGAGAATTATCTGGACTTAGAGATTGCTTTAGCCAGGGATACATCCATAGTCTCACTATTGAGTCCTGTTATTACCTCGGCCATTCAGAGGTGCAGTGTTCAGGCCGATGTTGGAGTTAATCTGCCCTGGGCGTTTTATATGATGGGTAAGTTCTATCTTTTATTGGGCAAGCCCTTTAAGAGCCTCGAAGCCTATACAAAAGCGGTCCAACTGAGCCCAGCACCTTGGATGATTGGGACGGCGCTCAGCTCGTTGGAAAGACTCAAAAAAGTTCATTATGAGCTTTCAGGATACGAATGGGCCCGGCGGCTGCTGCTGATTGGGAGAGCAGTGATGGCAAGGAAAAGAGCTAAGGAAGCTATCGAGGAATTCGAGAAGGCCGAAGAAGAAGAAAAAGCCAAGAAAGTTAAAGAACAAAAGCAGAAGGGCAAAGAAGCTACAGAAGCTACAGAAGAAATAAGGAAGCTGGCTTCAGGTCAAAGTAAACCCATTCAAGGGCCGGTTGTCATCGTGGTCGGTGGCTGCGACCCTTCCATTGAACAACAGATGAAGTCATACAAGGAGCTGATGCTTGACGGCTTCAAGGATTACAGTGGTACGATTATCAGCGGAGGGACGATGGAAGGTGTGAGTGGGCTTGTAGGGGATGTAGGAGAAGAGTACCCTGAGACCATCCGAACTCTTAGCTATCTTCCTAAGCTCATTCCTGCTGATGCTACCTTGGATAAGCGCTACAGCGAAATTCGCAAGACTGGGGGCAGCGGTTTTAGCCCGCTTGAGCCCTTGCAAAATTGGATTGACATCATTGCCGATGGTCTAGATCCCTCCGATGTTAAAGTCTTGGGTATTAACGGCGGTATGATCACAGCCATCGAATACAGAATCGCTTTAGCCCTTGGAGCGACAGTGGGTGTCGTTGAGGAAAGTGGCCGAGAGGCGGCTAAGCTGCTGCGGGATGAAAAGTGGATAGGGTCGAAAAAACTGATACATCTTCCTCCTGATGCGATGACGGTCAGAGCATTTATCGGCTCCGGAGCTCCTAAGCTGGAGGCAGATATCAGAGAGAGATTAGCCAAGGAGATTCATGAGGCGTACCGCTTCACTAAACAGGATAGTCTAAAAACCGATGACCCGGCAATGGCGGATTGGGAGAAGCTGCCGGATGGGTTTAAGGAATCCAGTGCTCAACAGGCTGATCACATTTTCGAGAAACTCCGTGAGATTAAATGCGCTGTGCTAGAAGTAACCGAGAGAAAAATCAAGTTAATAAAATTCACCAAAGATGAGGTCGAGCGTTTAGCCGAAATGGAGCATGGGCGATGGAATGCTGAGAGGCTGCTTGAAGGATGGACTTTGGGAGAAAGGAAAGATGTTACTAGAAAGATAAGTCCTTACCTAGTGCGTTGGGCAGATCTTCCCGAAGAGGTGAAAGACTGGGATCGAGGTACTGTGAGCAAAATCCCAGCATTCCTGGCAAAGATCGGGCTGGAAATCTGCCGTCAGTCATAAGTGCCTAAGTAACCGGTGATATTGAAATCATTTGTTATCGGTCCTTATAGCGTGAAGGAAATACTTGCCAAGCTTAATTTGAATTTGATAATGTAATAACACTGTTTAATCAGCAAGAAACAGCAAACTGATTTTACAGAGGTAAAATAAGGTATTGCAAAGGAGGTGAAGAAATGGCGGAGTCCGAAGCTCTAAAAACCCTAAGGTTAACAATAGAAAAATATCTCAAGGAATCTTTTGGTGCTTATCTTAGAGATCAAAAAGACAACTATATTCTTAAAGCCGGAAGCACCCGGTTATTTATTACTCCGATGGATTGGATTGAAGGTCAGACCTTGGTTAGGATCATTGCTCCAGTAAACAAGGATACTGAGCCTAGTGCTGAGTTGACGCGATACTTGTCCGTTGAGAACATGAAAGTAATATTTGGTAAGTTTTCTCTTGAACCGAACACTCGAGCGATTTTCTTCGAACATACGCTGTTGGGGGATTTTCTCAACCGAAAAGAACTCGAAGTGGCTGTTAAAGCAGTTGCTGTAACCGCAGACAAATACGATGATCTGATTCAAGAACAATTTGGAGGCAAGAAGATTGGCGAGCTGTAATCAAGCTGATATTATAACAATTTGTGCATAGAAAGGGGGTAATAGCTATGGCGTTTATTAAGGTGCCTTACGTAGTGGAGCAAACACCTCAGGGAGCAAGGCAGGTAGACCTCTATTCCCGTTTGCTGTCCGCTCGCATTATCGTCCTGACAGGAGTAATAAATGATGATGTAGCAGATATTGTTGTTTCTCAGCTTTTTTTCTTAGAATCTGAAAATCCAGATAAAGATATCTTCTTTTACATAAATAGCCCAGGAGGGCAGGTTACTGCAGGACTGGCTATCTATGATACCATGCAATATGTTTCCTGTGACGTTGTAACAATCTGTTTAGGTCAAGCTGCTTCGATGGGTGCGGTTCTTCTTGCTGGTGGAACAAAAGGGAAAAGGATGGCATTTCCCAATGCGAGGATGATGATCCACCAGCCTCTTGGAGGAGCGGAGGGGCAGGCATCTGACATGGAAATTCAGGTGAAAGAGATGAGCAGGGTGAAAAAGAGGATCAATGAGATCTTGGTTCAACATACAGGACAGTCAATGGAGGTTATTGAGAGAGATACAGACAGGGATTTTTATTTGACAGCAGAGGATGGAGTCAAGTACGGATTAATCGATAATATCGTTACTCAACGGAAGAAATAGGAGTATCAACCCAATTATTTAAATGGAGTATACTTGTATATTTTTTGAGACGCCTCTACAACCTTAGGATTTTCAGTCCCTATCCTTTTTTTCAAGAGATTAAGCACAACTAAGAAATCTTTAATTTCTGGAATTGTTCCTTTTGGTCCAATAAAAATCTCAACAAACTGCTTGAAAGTATCTTTGCCAAAATCTTTTGCGGACTTAGTTAATACTTCATGTTCTAGATATTCAATAATCCTCTCAAATTCTCCATGGTCAAGCCAGATCCCTTCACAAGAGTCACATTTATCAATAATAACATTTGAATGGCTATACCTTAATGATGACATCTTCTCGTGACATTTTGGACAAATTTTGCCTTCAGATTTAACACTTGATTCTTCTGCATCTTTTCCAAATGGGTCAAAATCTAGCCATCTTATATCATCATCTTGCCTTTCCTTTGCCTTTCTTAATTCACCTCTGTCAAACCATCTTCCCTTGCAATTGATGCATTCATCAATTTCAATGCCTTCACAAATAATTGGCTCTAATTTGCCTTGGCAATCAGGACATATCATATACCCCTCCTCTTCTTTGATTGGACGTTAATCTTTACCCATAGTACATGTGCTGGTCATTTTTCTTCAATTCCCGTCAGCCGATATCATATGATAAGTCTATCACTCTCAAAGAATCGCAGTCAACCATGAACGAGCAGGCATAAATTATCGATAGAAATGAGAAGATCATTGCCCCTTTGTCATTAGAGGCATCCGAAGGGTACATGGTAGTCTAGCTAAAAATTTGGCAACATTATCAATCAACACGGATTTCTAAGAGATCGATCTCTCGGCGATTTTCCTCATTTCTTCATCCGAAGGTTCGCGAACAGCTATTATATAAAGCTTATCGTCTTGCTTTAAGATGTAGTCTCTAGGGTAATCCTTTTCCTGGGGGTTGATTATCCATTTTTCTTTTGTTTTCATTTCTGGATTGCCATCCCTACCGAGTATTTCTTTCCCATTATCATCGAGTCTTGGAACCTCGGTTTTAGTTTCGATAGCTATGAGGATCATCCTTTCGTCATGTAGAATTTTGGCAACATCCCTGAAGCCCATCTTTATAAATCCCTCTGGCAGGGCCTTTTTGTAGAATTCACTCCCAGCAGAAAATTCTAATAGTTCGTTAAGTATCCAAGAGAGACCATGATTCAAAGCAGAGGCAACCATCAAATTCCCACTCATACGATCTAAGCAAATATACTCATCGACATGGACATGTTCCAGGTGTTTCTTATATTCAGAATTCAAGAGCTGGACACATGTATGCACATCGCGGCGCAGTGCCTCAACAGCAAGTGTCATCAGTACAGCCTGAGCATCAGGGTTGATGCCCCTTTGGGAATCAGGGCCGATCTGAGTCAAAATGATAGCTGTGTTGGCTTTCATAATTCCAGCTCTTTTCAAGTCATCCTCTTTAGTCGGATCACCGGATATAAAGTCCACTCTATCCTCATCTACGGGTTTATTATCTAAATCAGCCAGAATAACAATCGGGCGCCTTTCAGAAATGTCTGAGGTCAGAAGTTGTTTGATTATGTTTTTGCCTTGGATATTCCAGCCACAAATAATAATATGATTCTTGTAGTTAACTTTTTTCATTATCCTTCCTCCCCTTAAAGACAAATTGACAAACCAAGTGACAATCTTTGCACCGATGACTGTGATGAAGATAACACCAGCGACTAAACCGATACCACCCGCCAGTTTTGCCAGCCGACTTTCCCATCCTATATCACCGAGTTCTCCTAGAAAAAGTGGTAAAACCTTCAAAAGGCCTTCAGCGAAGCGGATGTTCTCTTCAATGGCTATGATTAAAGCACATCCCAATATCAAACTAATAGAAATGCCTAAAGTGATCCGGACCGGGTACCTGTGTATTTTGTTAACCAGTAATCTTAACGATTTTCTTAAATTCAATCGACTTTGGTTCATAATTAAACCTCACAATATTAAACCACCAAAATTTCTGCCTGGAATAAGATAAACATCCCTAATTTGTGAAAAAAGTTGCTTTTTGCGAGTTCAACAAATCACTCACAATTATCAGCATTTTTTGGCTGCTTCGATCTCTCGCTAAACTTACCACGTTTAAAATGAAGAGGTCAAATATGAAAAGTGAGCTAGATTAGAATACTTGTGCTCAATTCTTCCATCATGAATAATTGGGAATTGTAAATCAAGACAAAAAAGATGACAAAGAGCGGCTTTGTTGCATGAATCGAAGACATACACACCAAGGTGAAGTTTCTTCCAACGTTTACGCAGCCTTTTCCCGTGCTTCTTGGCGTGCCATTCTCCCTGACCGCAGATCTTTAATCCTGTGCTGTCGTCGATAAAGCACACAGGGCCGTCCGGCAAACCCCTAGTGTTCCTGCGGATTCTTGCCGTTCGATTCCTGCGAGATATGGTTGTGTGATCTGGACAGGGCAGGTACAAATCCATCAGTATTAGGATGGATTTGAGGAAGCCTTCCGCCTGGCGTAATGGAAGACGAAAGACCAGCCTGTTTAATATACAGGGTTTGAACCTGTGACTTCGACCGTGTTATTTCTTTAATGCGGTATGGGAAGAATCTGTTAATACCGCAAGGAATTCGGTTAAAACGAAAGCGGCCTGGAGAAACGATGTCGGGCAAAGCGGAAAACATTCCTTGCAGTCAATGCACTCAGTCGCCGCTATCTCCGGAATAAACCTTATCTCCCGTCTTGCTCCACAGTCCACAAATCCCACAGCATTTTTCTCCTTGACCTCAGCACAGTATCTCACACATAAGCCACAGAGTATGCAGAACGAAGACTCTTTTTCAAAACGGTCTCTTTCTGCTCCATACTCTTGAGCCAAATCCTGGAGTTGGGGAGAATTCGGAGCGTGAGCCAGCAGAAACTCCAAAATCATTTTGCGGATTTTATCGACCTTCTCAGACCTGGTTTTGACGACCAGATCCTGTTCTACCGGGTAAAGGCAGGCCGCAACGAGGCTTGTCCAGCCGCGAACTTCTACTTCTACGGTGCAAACGCGACATGCACCATAAGGTTCTAATTTCTCGTGGTGACAGAGCGTGGGAATAGATATATCTGCTTTTTGGGCTGCCTCCAGAATGGTCATCCCTTCCCCTGCTTTCACTTCTTTTCCATCTATCTGGACAATAATTTCGCTCATCTTTTTATGCTTACCCATTATTATTCTCGCTTCTCTGCCGGGCTTTTCACCTTCTCGATGTTTGCCTTATACTCATCTCTGAAGTATCGCAGCGTGCTTCGGAGGGGGTCGGCAGCCGTTTTCCCTAAAGCGCACAAAGAGGCCGCTCCCGTTACCTCGGATATCTCCTCTAAAAGCTCGATGTCCCCCTCTCTTCCCTTTCCATCACGAATATTAGTCAGAATCTTAAGCATCTGCCTGATGCCTTCACGGCAGGGGACGCATTTGCCGCACGATTCATTAGAGAGGAAGTCGAGAAAATACCTGGCTACATCGACCATACTGGTATCTTCATCCAATACCAGCATGCTGCCTGCACCTATGGGAGCTCCCAGTTTTGCAAGCTCATCAAAATCCAAAGGAGTGTCGAGGAGACTTTCGGGAATAGAACCTCCCATAGGTCCTCCAAAGTGAACCGCTTTGAGTTTCTTTCCGTTTGGAATTCCGCCGCCGGTGTCGTAGACGATCTCTCTGATGGTGGTCCCAAAAGGCACTTCTGCGATCCCTGTATTGACTATGTTACCGGATAAGGATACAAGTTTGGTTCCCTTACTCCGCTCTGTCCCTGTACCAGTATACCATTGGGAGCCCTTATTGATTATTAAGGGCACGTTAGCCCAGGTTTCGACATTGTTCAGGACGCTCGGCTTTTTCCAAATGCCTTTTACTGAAGTGTGAATATATTTAGGTCTTGGCTCCGGGGGATTCCCTTCTATCGACCTCATTAATGCGCTGGATTCGCCGGAAACGAATATCCCTATATCGAGATGCACCTCAACGTTAAAGTTGAAACCGGATCCAAGGATATTTTCACCCAAAATTCCGTATTCCTCCGCCTGAGCGAGAGCCATATCGATATTGTTTTTTAATCGAGGCGTGTCATGGCGGGTATAGATAAATCCTTGATGCGAGCCGATAGCATAGGCGCCGATTATCAAGCCTTCCAGCACACTATGCGGATTTCCCGTAAAGAGGGCTCTATCCATAAACGCCCCGAGCTCACCTTCATGACTGTTGACGATAACGTACTTTTCTTTCCCGGGGGCATTAAGGGCAGTCTCCCACTTCCGACCTGCAGGGAATCCACCACCGCCCCGGCCGCGCAATTTGGCTTTCTTTATTTCTTCAAGAACTTTCTCAGGGCTCATTTCAAAAAGCGATTTGGATAAAGCGGAATACCCTCCAACAGCCAGGTAGTCATCGATTCTCCTGGGGTCAATCTTAGTGTTATTCCCGATAAGGTGCCGTATCTGGTTCTTGTAAAAAGGTATTTCAGTCTGATGTGCTGCTTTTTCCCCGGTATCCGAGTCAGTATAAATGAGGCGGTTAATCACCTTCTTCCCAAGCACAGTCTGAGAGACAATTTCCGGGACATCCTTCGGCGCTACCTCCACATAACAGATTTCTTCAGGATAGATAACGACCATTGGTCCTTTTTCACAATAGCCATGGCAGCCGGTTGCTCTGATATCAACTTTAGTCTTTAAATCTTTTTTGTCGATTTCTTCTTCAAAAGCGCTGATAACCCTTCCGTTACTAGGGCTGAGGCAGCCCATTCCCGCACATATCGCGATACAGGGCTTATCGGGATCTCTTTCTGACAAGACACCCTTCCTGAGTTCTTCCAATTCAGAAGCTGAATTTATTCTTGGCATAATCTTCCCCTACTCATAGTTTTTCAACACGTCTTTGACCTTGTCGGGTGTTACCTTGCCGTGATGCTTCCCATCGACTATGATCTCCGGTCCTAAATTACAGCAGCCGAGGCAGTTGCCTGCCTCCAGGCTAAACTTTGAATCAGGATCCGTTTCACCAGGTTTAATTCCGATCAGGTCTTGAACTGTATCCAGGAGGCGTGTCGAACCACGAACATAACAGGAAGGGCCCGTACACACGTGAGCTTCATTACGTCCCTTGGGAATCAAGCTGAAGGTTTTATGAAAGGTCACGATCTGCATGATCCGGCTCAACGGTACGTTTAATTTCTTACTGATCCTGTCTAAAACGTATAGAGGAAGCCAGTGATTTTCGTGCTGAATCTCCAGTAATACTTGAACCAGTGAACCGGCTTTGCCCTGGTGTTTATTTATGATCCGGTCGATTTTATCGTTATCCACAGCCACTGTGCTAACGTTCTGATTTCTTGCTGAAACATTAAGATGTCTTGATACTTCAGACGGGCTTAAGCCCAAAATCTCAGAGATTTCCCCAGGTGAATGAGGTCTTTCTTGTAGGAGTGCCATAATTTGGCTTTCTGCCAGTTTATCAGCGATTAATTCATTAAATAACCTGTTGAATTCTTCACTGGTGAAAAATGTATTATACGCTTCTTCTGATCTGACAGGCACTCTTAGCCTCTCCGATTGCACCAGCTTAATATAGGGGATAAGCTTCATAACCGCCTCGAGTTTGGACTTCAATTCCTTTTCGTCTATGCCTTCGCCCTTGCCAAGGGGCCCCAACTTCTCTATCCCGGGGACAAATTCATTCATTATGTTGGCAAAACGGATTCCTTCACCGGCGGATACCCATTCGAGTCTCAACCTCTCGGGGTTCAGCCCTATGTGCTCCAGCAATTTTTTGTATATATACACCATGCTTAAGGCATCGTAGTTTCCATGAGTCACATAATGGCAGTCGTCAAGATGACATCCGCCGATAAACACAGCGTCCTGTCCGGTCGAGAATGCCCGGAATATGTGTGCCGGGTCGACTCTGCCGGAACACATCAGCCTTATCACCCGGATATTAGGGGGGTATTGAAACCGGGAAACGCCGGCAAGGTCCGCCCCTGCGTAGCAACACCAGTTGCAGAGAAATCCTATAATCCTTGGTTCAAATTTATGCCCCGCAGCCATTCTCAACTCACTCTTTCGTGGGCACGATCCTCCGCCTTTGGTGAAACCGCCGCATCGATTTGGCCAAAGACCTCTTCATCGGTATAGTGCTTCAACATTATGGCGTTGGTTGGACACTTGGCATTGCAGAGACCATCACCCTTGCAGAGAATAGGATTTACCCGGGCCTTTTTGCCTTTGGGTGTCTCACAAAATTCTATGGCACCATACCCACAAGCTGTAATACATGCCCCGCACGCTACACAATCGTCTTCTTTCACCTCACAGACAGCGCCGGAGGCTGTGACCGAATCCTGTGAGAGAAGAGTGGCAGCCCGGCCAGCAGCTCCATAAGCCTGACTTATTGTTTCATAAATATTCTTGGGGTAGTGCGCCATCCCACACGTGTAAACGCCCTCCGCGGCAAAGTCAACGGGCCTTAATTTGACATGGGCTTCTTGGAAGAAACCATCAGGATTCAAAGGGACTTTGAACAACCGGGCTATTTCCTGGCTTCCCTTGGAGGGAACAACAGCGGCGGATAGGACGAGTAAATCGGCGTCCAATGCGAGCCTCTGACCCAAAACGGGATCAGCGATATTGACCCGCAGAACAGGTTTGCTCTCCTTTGTGGCAGGTTCCACTTGGGGCTTGTTATCTGGATCCCAACGGATGAACTTTACATCTTTCTCCGCTGCGTCGCGATAATAATCCTCTGCGAACCCATAAGTTCTCATATCCCGAAAGAGAATGTAGATATCCATCTTCGGATTTATCTCTTTTAGTTTCAAGGCGTTCTTTATGGCCTGGCTGCAACATATGCGGGCACAATAATTTCTGTCTTCCTGTCTGCAACCGACACATTGGATCATCACCAGACTCCGGGAGTCGATCACTCTTTCTTCACCCTTGGTGATTTGCTCCTCCAATTCAAGCTGGGTTAACACGCTGTCATCTTCCCCATACAAGTATTCAGTGGGCTTATATTCGTCAGCGCCCGTAGCGAGGATGGCTGCGCCATGGCGTATCTTTTTGACTCTTCCTTCGGATTTCACCGTGGTGACAAAATTGCCCACATAACCGGAAACATCCGTGATGGTCGCATCGTGAGAGACATGGATTAGGGGGTGTCGATAAACCATTCGGACAAGATCACTCAAATATGCCTGAACATCCAGCCCTTCCAGAGTGTAATGAATTCTTCGCGCCATCCCCCCCAATTCTGGATCCTTTTCCACCAGGTGAACCTCAAATCCCTGGTTGGCCAGGCTCAGCGCACTGGTCATCCCGGCCAGTCCTCCCCCAACCACCAGGCCCGTCTTGTTAACGGGCAGATCGAATTCCTGCAGGGGTNNGCCTTTTTGGTGGCTTCTTCCTTTTCTTTAGAGTGGACCCAGGAGCAATGTTCTCTAATATTAGCCATTTCAAAGAAATATTGATTGATTCCTCCCTCCCGAAGAGTGTCCCTGAACAGCGGCTCATGTGTTCTCGGGGTGCAGGCGGCGACAACCACACGATTGAGCCCTTTTTCCTTGATAGTGTTCGCTATTTGCTCGGCAGCATCTGTGGAACATACAAAGAGGCTTTCTTCAGCATGAACGACATTGTCTAAAGTGGAGGAGTATTCAACGACTGAAGGAACATCGACCACTCTTCCGATATTGGCGCCGCAGTGACATACAAAGACACCCACCCTGGCCTCCTCGCCCGAGACATCCCTTTCCTGCGGATATATCCTGTCCCTGGACAGCTTCCCCCGGCGGTAATCAAGGAGATGACCACAGAGGGCCTCGGCCCCGCTGGCGGTCACAACCGACTCAGGGATATCCATTGGACCCAGGAAGGCTCCGCTTGCATAAATTCCTGGGCGGGTGGTCTCCATAGGAATGACTGGATTGGCTTGACAGAATCCGTGAGAATTGAGCTGTATGCCGAATGTATCAGCCAGGTTCTGCACATCCGAGGGAGGGTTCAATCCGATGCCCAATACCACCAGATCGAATTCTTCTTCTTTCACCCCATCCTCGAAGGTGGCGTATCGTATGGTTACATTCTTGGTTTCAGGGATCTCTTTTCCTATCGACACGTAGCTTCTTATAAATCTAACTCCAGGAAGTTTCTCTGCTCTCTGGTAGAATCGTTCAAAATCCTTGCCAATGGACCGAATATCGTTATGGAATATAGTAGCCTGCGTGTCAGCGTCATGGTCTTTTGCCAGGATCACCTGCTTCTGGATATAGGTGCAGCATACCGCGGAACAATAGCTGTTACCGCCAGGGATAACCTCCCTGGAACCGACGCAATGAATCCAGGCTATTTTATGTGGATGCTTTTTG
>JABAOH010002308.1_pt2 | contig 13295 bp, 14 predicted proteins | sample 7062181 | NCBI WGS metagenome assembly JABAOH01 (sample SAMN14538630, study PRJNA623070) | marine sediment metagenome | biome: marine biome [ENVO:00000428]; feature: marine pelagic biome [ENVO:01000023]; material: deep marine sediment [ENVO:00002113]; isolation source: pool of 5 deep marine... | reverse complement strand
GTAAAAAAAGATTACAATGGGGAAATAAATGTAACCGTAACCCTCCAGGCTGTAGATGAGCCGGTCGACGTTTTGTTACTTTTAAAAATAGTGGAGATAGGAGAGAGAGTCGATCTGATGGCTGGAGGATTTTTAAAGAGACTTGATTCAGATCAATCGCCTACAGTGGCTCTTGACGTTACAAGCCTGAAATCGGTTACAGAAACAATCGGTTTTAAAGCAAGAAGCTGGAAAATGGTTTTTAATAAGAAAATAGCAGATCTTTCTGTTGGACAATATGAAATCATTCCTTACATTGTTGTTAATCAGAATAAAATACCGCAAGAACTTTTAGAAAGTCTTGGCAGCAATGTTCAATCACTGAGTTTTGAATATCTTAATTTGCCATTTAAGCGTGATGGGGGATATTTAAAGGTTTTAAAGTAGTTGGAAATAAAAAACTTAATTCTGCTTAGTCAGGTTATATTATTGCTCGGTAAAAAGATGTCATTTCGAGCGAAGCAAGAAATCTGGCGATCTAATCAACTTATCGCTGTATAAACAGATTCCTCATTTCACTGCGCTTCATTCGGAATGACACAATTAAGTTTAATCTGATTAAATTAAGTAATTTAATTATAAAAATGATCATGAAACGAAAAGAAATTAAAATCCTTTTTTATTTAATCACGCTGCTGACGACTATGAATTGTATTTCCACCATGGAGACCGCCAAAATTAACCGTGGCATGAGATACGGTGCATATTTTGAGTATTCTAATATAAAACCGCAAAAGTTCGGTAAGACCGCCAGAGATCAAAATACTGACGTTGTTGGACTCGGCTTGAAAATTTCTAACGGAACATGTTTTGGCAAAAGGTCTAAATATGCTGCGGAACTAGGTCTGGATTTAGGGATGTTCTTTTATCCTACAATTATTGGCATTGCGGAATATGATAATTCCATTAATAAATCTGCTATCCATTATTATCCTCAAAGTTCGCACTTAATTTTAGCACCCAAAATTTTCGCTCGTTTTGGTATATTTCAAAATATAAAGACATCCTTTGCCGGAAGAATTGATCTTGCTGGCTATAATTTTGCTTCAGCAGGTGCGGTAATCTCAAGACAGTTCAAAGGAAAGGAAATATATACCGGTTTCAAAATATTTGATCGATTCATCAAAACTCCAGAACAGATTATGTTTAAAGACCAGTATGGGGAATATTTATATTTAGGAATAGAAATTCCAACTGAAAAACGATTTTATAACACTTCCAAAATATACCATATTCTATTCGAAATTGGAATTATCAATAATCTATGGTATGATGGTCATTCAACTTATTGTATTTCTGCAGGATTTCTTATCAAATAGGCAAAATTATGAAGTATTTTATTGCAATTTTAGGGATTTTTTGTTTAATGTGTGAAACACCGATACCGAACAAACAAAGTGACCAGGTTAGGCAAATCGATTTCAAAAGTCAGTCAATAAATCAGCAATCTTATTTTTTAGTATATATCCCTCAATTTACTAAGACACCAGTTCCTGTTTTATATTTGTTGAATGGCTATGGTGCTGATCCTTATGCCTGGGCTTCTGGGGCTGATCTACAGAAGGCAGCAGATCAATACGATATGATCATTGTCTCACTTACAGCATGGTATAATTTCTATGTCGATTACGAGGATGATTCAACTCAACACAATAAGAAATATGAAAGTTATGTTTTAGAGATTATCCAAATCGTTGATGATAACTATGACACAGGAAAGAGCGGAGCATATCGAGGTATTTCTGGAATTAGTAATGGCGGAAAAGGCGCCATACATATTGCCAGTAACCATCCTGACATGTTTATTTCGGCTTCTTCCCTTAGTGGCGGTTTTTATCCTGGTTTTCCTCCCAATTATGAAAAACTGAGAAATATAAAGCTCTTGATCGATGTTGGGGAAGATGATGTGTCTGTGCTAAGTAACAATCGCATATTACATCAAAATCTTTTAAATAATAATATACAACATATCTATCGAGAAACACCTGGTGGACATGATTGGCGTTATTGGAGAGCACACTATGAAGACCATATTCGATTTCACAGTGAAAGTTTTAAAAAATGAATCAAAATGGTTGTCGGATTACCTTCATTACATAGCATGAGTATTTGAGCATTACTTTCAACCATATCCTAAAACCCTTCCAATAAGAAAATATGATGTCATTCCATATCTTGTTGTAAGGAGAAAAATAATGCCACAAACAAAAATCCTTAAATGGCTCTTATCTATTAATTTTTTCTTCATTTTTTTATCTCAATTCACGCCCAAAGCCTCCCCCAGGGAAAATATTATCGAATCTGAGAACGAGCAATTGATATTATTCATTACAAAGCTGAATTGAGTTTTGATTTCAATGAAAAAAAAGTTGCAGGAACAGCAACGATAATTTTTAGACCTCTATCAAAATCTAAGACATTTTCTTTGGATGCTATAAGACTTAGAATAGATGAAATAAATTTAATTCAGAAAAACATAACTCAGCCATTATCTTTCGATCAACAAAATCAAGCTTTAGATACTACCTTAGATCAATACTATTCAACCGAGGAGAAACCGCCATGAATACAACAAAAAGGTCACTTTTAATTCCTTTGAGCTTAATTTTAAAGACAAAGAAAAATTGCCAAGATATTTTAAAGAAATCCAATATTCCAACTTCATCAGAAATCAATCGTTAAAAAAGATAATTAAAGATTCCCAATATTCAATCCTTTCATTGCAGAAGGCTGCCCCTACTATCTCATTATTACCTGATGAGGAACATCTTTACCTGATCATTACTGCTGATCACTTGGTAGCCAGTTTTCAACCACTGGCGGATTGGAAATTAAAGAAGGGATTGTCGGCTAAAATTGTTAAAACCTCTTATATCTATGCTAATTGTGCTGGAAAAGACTATCAGGAAAGGATCAGAAATTTTATTATTGATGCTTACCAGAATTGGGGAACGATATGGGTGCTATTGGGTGGAGATACCAACATCATTCCTCATCGGTTTGCTTTTGCATTTGATTGTGAGTATGAGTATGGCGATTATTCAGACAATTTTATCCCGTGTGACCTCTTTTATTCCAATTTAGACGGCGACTGGAACGCTAATGGCAATGATATTTATGGTGAGGTTGATGACGGCATTGACATGTATCCCGATGTATTTGTTGGCAGAGCTTCTGTTGAAAATGCCAGCGAAGCTACAGCCTTTGTAAATAAGATCTTGACTTATGAAAAAAACGCGCCCAATGGTCATGAACTGGATATGTTGTTTCTGGCAGATATTCTCTGGTATGATCCCTATACTAATTCTGGTGAGGGAAAGGATTATATTGATAGTTTGTACGTGCCAGATCATTTTGACCCGATTACCAAGCTGTATATGCATTTTGGAAATGAAAATTATACATCAGTTATGAATGCATTGAATAAAGGTCAAAATATTATTAATCATGATGGTCATGCCGGGTATACCGTGATGGTCATTGGGGAAGGCTCACTTCAGATTCCAGACATGGATGCATTGAGCAACAAACCTAAATATTCCATCTTGTTTTCTATTGGCTGTTGGCCCGCTGCTTTTGATCATGATTGTATTGCAGAACATTTCATTACCAATCCGAATGGAGGTGGAGTTGCATTCATTAGCAATTCTCGTTACGGCTGGGGCAGCCCTGGCAATGCTGTTTATGGCTATTCCAATCGTTTTGATCATCAGTTTTTCAAATATCTGTTCATTGATAATATCTATCATGTTGGAAATGCGCTAAGTACGGCAAAATCTGTTTATGTGCCATACTCAGCTCAAAAAAATGTCTACCGATGGTGCGAATATCAGGTCAACTTATTAGGCGATCCAGAAATGCCGGTCTGGACTGATACGCCTCATACATTAATCATTCATCATCCTGATGAACTACCTCTCGGAAATACTTTTTGCTCAATAACGGCAACCGATGGTAGTCAGCCTGTTAAAGGCGCACTGGTTTGCTTGATGCAAAATTCAGATGTTTATGAAACTGGAATGACCGGGCTTGACGGGAGTGTCAGTTTTGAATTCACGGCTTCAACGCCTGTTAATGATATTCAATTAACAGTGACCGCTCAAAATTTTATCCCTTACGAAGGAACAATTTCCTTATTTACCGATGAACCTTATGTACAGATTTCTTCTTATGAGACAAATGGCTCAAAACAAGGCTTTGTCACATCAGATACTTTAATTTTTATGGATTGTTGGTTCAAAAATTTTGGCAATAAGCCTGCTGTGAGTGTTTCCGCTATTCTTTCGAGCGAAAATAGCAATATTATTTTAGTTGACAGCGCTGAATCAATTGGCAACCTTCAACCTGGTGATTCGGTTTATATTGCTAATGCATTTTCATTTCAGACCAGTTCCACCCTTAAAAATGGTGAAGTGATTCAACTGAAATCGACAGTTACCGATTCAATGGGAAATACCTGGACAGGTCTAATCGGCATCATTGCAACAACGCCAATCATTTCTTATGCTTATTATCAGATAGCAGATACTGTGTTCGGAGATGGGGATGGTTTTGCCGAAGAGGGGGAAACGATCCCTTTTAAGTTAGCGATTCAAAACACAGGTCTGGTATCGGCAGAAAATGTTTCAGTGACTTTAAACAGTGGTAGTTCCTACCTGTCATTTCCAACTTCTTCCATCGATTTTGAAAATATCCTGCCTGATGATACCAGTATGGTATCTTTTATAATGAGCATCAATGCTGGCTGTCCTGCGCCATCTTTTCCTCAAATTTCGATGCTGATTCAGGCAGAATACGGATGCCAATTTGCTGATAGCTTTTTCATTTCAATCGGAGAATTTGGTATTCGGGATAACATGGAACAAGGTTTTACTAACTGGACTCATTCTGGATCACCTGATTTGTGGCATCTCACCTCAGACCGCAAAAATTCGGGCAACTTTAGCTGGTATTGTGGGAATAAAGAAACTATCGTGTATGACAATAACATGGAAAATAGTTTAGAGTCCCAATCGTTCATTATTGATAATAATTCTGAACTTTCATTCTGGTGCTGGTACCAATGTCCCAACTATGGAGTAAATGGATTCAATCCCGAAATCAACGATGGTTCTGGCTGGAAAAAGCTGGATTTTATCGGCAGCGGTGGCGCACTGGGAATTTTACCCACAGGTAATGACTGGTTAAAATATACTTATGATTTATCTAATTACCCTGCGGGTACATCATTGCAGTTACCGCATATAGTTATAATCCATCAGAACAGGCAATGCCAAGATGTACTGAAAGTGTGATCGATGTGGTAGAATTCATATACCAGAAAGATCTTCCTGGATTTGCTTATGGAGATACTATTCAGGTGACGCAGATAACTGGGACAGGTAACGGTAGTGTCATTCCAATTATATTTGATCCATCGCTGTTAACAGGCCACAATTACTATGTTGATTTTACCTCTCTTCCTAATGATAGTTTGGTCTGGAATTTAACGGATGTGACGTCGAATACCGTGTTATTGAGCCAGCAGACCAATTTCAGTGGCGATGAAAACTATCCGATTATTGATGGTTTCAGGATTAAAGTCAGAGAAGTCATTCATCTAGATTTTTCTGATCTTATAATAGAGGGAAGCGGTACTTATTATATTGGCAGTTATTATACATATAATTGGGCAGAGACAGCTCGGGCTATTGATGTTTTCGGGCGAGGTACAGAGGATAAAAAGGAACTCGAGAAAGATTATGAATTGAGATATACAGGAGAATATAATAATCCAAATGCGAACATTGTCTATGTCAAAAACGGGACAGGTTCTATTGCCACGATTTACGCAGCCAGATATTATGAACTGAAAGATCATCCTATGAATCCCAATCCAGGATCAAACGATCCGTTTACCGTTCGAATACCGTTTGAAGTCTGGAATGTGGATGATAACAGGCAGATCAATCTTTTGATATATGATCGATTTCAACGCTCAACTGATAGACCGTTTTATGCATTTAATCCGAATAGTACCATGTATTGTTATATCCTGAATACTCCATATCATGAGAAGGTAGCTGATTTTTCTGGGAGTGAATTAGATAATTTAACCTGGAATTTGGCTTTCTGGTATACACAATTCAATACTGGAGACGTGATTAAAATTGTTTATGATAATGCGATGACGTCAGAAGATGTTTTTACCTTTACAACAGGTCCAGATACAGATGATGTATTCTTTCCCAGAGAATTTGAGTTATACCAAAATCCAGTATTGTGATATTAAAGATCTATAATCTTCTCGGCAAAGAAGTTAAAACTCTTATTAAGGATCAACTGATGATTGGAAGATGTGAGATACAATGGAAACCAAAAGGTCTGGCAAGCGGACTTTATTTTTACCGATTAAAAACGGGGGAATTTAGTAAGACGAGGAAGTTTATTTTGCTAAAGTAAATTGGAATAAATTCATATTATTGTTCTATGAGCAAAGAAATTTTTATATTTAACCGCGAATCATGCTAATTGTGCGAATTATAAAATTAGCATAATCTTCCATTGGCAGATTTTATTAATTATTTTGCCCTAAATTATATTGCCAAAATACAAAACTAAACAGTTAAACCAATTCTAGGAGGCTGAGATGAACAAAATAAAACAGCAAATTACCCAACTGATCCTGATTCTTTTTTGCTTATTATTAAGTATCATCCCAACATACCCTCAGGTTGATCCACTTCATAAATTAGATCCCTATGTCGAAAAAGCCATGAAAGATTGGCAGGTTCCTGGTTTAGCCATTAGCATCGTTAAGGATGACTCGCTGATCTTTGCCAAGGGGTATGGAGTCAGGGAATTAGGCCAGGAAGATAAGGTGGATGAACACACCATTTTTGCCGTAGCATCGAATACCAAGGCATTTACAGCAGCGCTACTCGGTATGCTTGTTGATGAAGGTAAAATAAACTGGGATGATCATGTTGTGGATTACATGAGAGATTTCCAGATGTATGATCCTTATGTGACACGGGAGATCAGGATTCGAGACCTTCTCACACACCGCAGCGGATTGCCCACTTTTGGCGGGGATCATCTCTGGATTGGCAGCACACGGAGCCGGGACGAAATAATTTCCCGCATTCGGTATTTAAAACCAACATTACCATTTCGGACTAAATTTCAATATCAAAACCTGATGTTTCTGGTAGCAGGTGAATTAATCCCAAAACTGACGGAACAAAGCTGGGACGATGCAATTAATGAACGAATATTCAAACCATTGGGCATGGTGGAAAGCATCACTACAATGAAAGAGTTGAAACAGAAAGAAAATGTTGCCACTCCACATGAGATTGTTGAAGGTAAGGTAGCACCAGTCGAGTATGATTTCACAGATAATACCGCTCCCGCTGGTGCCATTAAATCCAATGTGGTGGATATGGCTCAATGGATGCGATTAAACCTAAATGGTGGTGTTTATAAAGGTAAGAAGATCCTTATCCCGAAAGTTATAAAGGAAATGCATACGATTCAGTTCCCGCTTCCCATTTCATCTTTTAGCGAGGAGAAATTGGGGACTCGATTTGCTGGCTATGGCTTAGGGTGGAGTATCTACGATTACAAAGGACGAAAAATAATTAGCCATGGCGGCGGGCTTTCAGGAATGATTTCCTATCAGGTGTTAGTTCCTGAAGAAAAACTCGGCGTGATCGTTCTCACAAATTTTGCTCCCAACTCATTACCAAGAGTTCTGACATATCGAATATTAGATACATTTTTCAACGAACCGGAGCAAGACTGGAATATCATATATCTGGAGCAAAAGAAAAAGGCTGATGAAAAAAAGAAAAAGGCTGAAAAGGAATTGCAAGAAAAACGAGCCCAAAAAACCAAGCCTTCCCTTAAATTGGAAGAATACGCTGGCAAATATTTTGATGATTTATCAGGAGAGGCAGAAGTGAGACTAGAAAATGATAAGATCGTCTTCGATTATAACCCACGGCATATCGGTGATTTGGAACACTGGCATCATAATACATTTCGAGTCATCTGGCAGAATCCCATCTTTGATATGTCTCCCAAATCATTTCTGACTTTTTATTTAGATGAGAAGGGTAAAGTTGAGAAGTTGAAGGTGACGTTCTATGATCCGATTTATTTTAGCAAGTTGAGTGAGGTGAGTAAGTAGGGTATAAAGGTATAATGGCATAAAGGTATAGATAATAACACATTATACCTTTATACACTATACCTTATACCCATATATCCTAATACCTATGATGGGCTAAAGGTGCTCAGAATGAAAAAAGTTTTCATAATTTTCTTTTGCCTGATAGTATGTAAATCGCCATCATTAGCGCAACACTATTTTACATTGGGTTTAGGATTTAGCGGGGCTTTTTTTAAATCTAAAGACCTGAATCGGTTTACAGAAACATACAATTCGGTTAATAGCCCATATCTCGCAAAGTACCTGAGGGGGATCGAAGGAGCCGTCGGTTTGCGATGGGAAGTCGGTTATCGTTATATGGGACGATTGGGCATTGCCGTTTTAGCTGGCTTACAAAATTATATCAGCAAAGATGCAGCCACCTATCAAAATGGTGAAACAAGAAATTTACAACTGGAAATGAACAGTATGGTTGTTGAATGGGAGATAGGTCATGCACATAACAATCTTTTTATAAGTGGCGTTTTCACTCTATTTTTTAATAGAAAACTCATCCTGGAAAGTGAATATTCAGGCTTGTTGGAAAAAGATCCTTTGAGCGGCACTTACATTAGTGATGCAACAATTTCAACCGACCTGGGAATTGCGATTGGAATTATCAGGCGGCAGATTATTCTTTCTGGAAAAATAACTTATCCACTGTTCACGGGTGGCAAATCCACTGTTTTGAAAGATAAAAGGCTGGAAAAAATTGCCGATGGGATAGATATTTTCCCGGCTGATTATGCTGATTATTGTTTTGGGAAGAGCTACACAGGGATCAAAAGTAATATTGATGGATTGAAGATTTTAGTGACAGTTGCTTTTGCAATCCCTCTACAAAGATAATAGCGAAAATTGTGATTTTACTATTTTCCCCCCAGATTGAAGAATCCAACTGATAAAAGATATTTTTGTTATAATCTTTGGATTTCTTCAATCAGTGGGGAATCTTCTTATGTCAGATTTTTATACATATTATTTTAATATCTAAAGGAGATAACTGTATGAAATTTATTGAAGATCCAAGAATAAAAATAGCCAAAAGAACTCTTTCCCTCGCCTGGCTTTACTTTACCATCTTTCTAATCTTTATTATGGGATGTTCCTTTCTTCTGAAAATAAAACCTTACTTGTGGGGCTTACCCAATTGGGTGGCTATTGGGAATGTTTTAGTACCTATCGTATTTGTAATTTTGTTAATATTTGTGATCGAAAAATTCGTGCCAGATGTTCCCCTAACAGATAATGAAAATGAGCTGGAGGAAAAATAATGAACGCGGCGATGATTTCGTTTTTGTCCTACACAGCTATTCTGATTGCCATTGGAATCTGGTCGTATCGGATCGTCGAACGAGTGCCGATTAAAAAATATGAGGAAGAATTTTATGCAGCAGGAAGAGGATTGGGTGGAATTATCGTGGCATTGGTCATTGCGGGAGGATTGGCGAGTGCTGGCACTTTTATCGCCGGTCCCGGAATGACTTATGAATACGGCTATTCCTGGGTGCTGATCAATAATTACCAGATTTTTTTAAACCTGATGTTTTTAGCTCCGATAGGCATCATCGTTGGAATAGTCGCACGGCGTGTGAATGCGGTAACCTATCTGGATATATTCAGAGCCAGGTATGAAAGTAAAGCAATCATCATCATTCTGGCAATTTTAGTAACCGTGTTTTTAATACCTTACATGTCGGCCCAGTTTGTCGGCTCCGCCAGGGTTATTGCTCAGATGACAGGTATGGGATATTTTGCATCTCTTGCTCTCGGTTCTCTGGTCGTCTTAATTTACTGTGTCTTAGGCGGTATGCGTGGAACATCGTTAGCCATGTTTATCCAGGGAATTGTTATTACTATTGGATGTCTATTGCTGTTCTTCGGCACCGTAAATTATGTGGGCGGGTTTAAGAATTCAACTGATATTCTTGCCAAACTGGATATAAATTTTCTTTCAGCTACCAGGGGAGGGGAATTTTCTCCCATGTTTTCATTTTCGCTGGCTTGCCTATCTGGATATTTTGTTGTGGGGAATCCTCATGCCATGCTGGGAGCTTTGACTTACAAGAATTCAAAAGCGCTGAAAAGGGGAATATGGATCGGCTGCATCTTAGTTTTTCTCTGGACCTGGCTGTTATGTATGGCTGGAGTCATTGGTCGGGCAATTATTACTGATCTGAAAGTATCGGATGAAATCGCTCCCTGGCTGGCGATGAACGTCATGCCAAAAGCGCTAGGTGGAATCGTCCTTGCGGGTATTGTAGCGGGAATTCAAACCACGGTTGCAGCAATGGCAATCATTATCACCTCAAGCATTGCTAAAAATCTTCTCAAAGAATTTAAACCAGATATATCTGATGAAAAAGTGAAATTAGCATCAAGATGGACCATGGGATTATGCCTGGCAATAGCGATTGGATTTGCATTATTGCAGCCACCACTAATCCAATGGATCATCTTCTTTTCATTAGGTGGATTGCAGACGGCTACCTTCGGACCTATTTTATTGGGAATGTTCTGGAAAAGAGGAACTAAATGGGGAGCGATTGCTTCAATCAGTTGGGGCATGATCGTCTATGCATTAGCAAAAACTGTTTTGCCACAGATTGCTCTGTTCGGGACTTATCCGTCATTTGTTCCAACTGTTTCTTCGGTGATTGTATATGTTTTAGTTAGTTTGCTTACACCGAAACCAACTGAAGAAATCGTCTGGAAATTCTGGGGCAGAAAAAAGATGATCTAATTTTCGTTGCTGTTCTTTTTTCGTTGTACAAGATCCTTAAGGTGACATTTTGGCACCTTTAGATTTTAAAGAAAGGATGCCAAAATGAAAACACAAAAACGAGATAAACGAGATAGTCGTAAGCTTGCTAGAGAACTTGCTGATGGGTCGTGAGAAGCCATATATATTCCGACCAAAGAACAAGAATTGCTAAGGTTATGATCTCGAATAATTTTACAAATTTCCAAGCAAACAAGACAACTCAAATGTAGGATAAAGCAATTTCTCCACACTCAGGGAATTATCTTACCGAAACGGTCTGAAATATCTCATTGGTCAGGACGCTTTATTCATTGGCTCAAATCCATTGAGTTTGAACATGATGATGCTCGATATTATCTTGATAAGCTCCTCATTGATTTGGAACATGCAAGGAAACAGAAAGTCAATCATTTAGGAACAATTAGAAACAGAATTAAAGGCAATAAGATCATTCAATATTTACGAACCGTTCCGGGTGTTGGACTCATCACCGCTTTTAGTTTTTATACTGAGATTATGGACATCTTTCATTTTAAAAATTTGATCACTTAATTGCATTTGTCGGACTCATTCCATCGGTTGAAGCAACTGATGACAAAGAAAAAATAATCGGTCTGACCAATCGATGTAATAAATATCTCAGATATTTATTAATCGAAGCAACATGGGTCGCGGTTAGAGAAGATCCGGCATTAACGCTGGCTTTTCAAAATCTGTTAAAATATAAATCAAAACAACGGGCAATTATCAGAATTGCTAAAAAATTAGTCAACCGAATGAGATATGTATGGAAAAACCAACAAGAATATGTCATAGCTGTTATTGAATAATTTATATCAAAGAACTTAATCTTAATATAATCGATTGATAATTTAATTTATCACGTAGACCGTTTTCACCCCCTAGCAACGTTATGTTTGTTTGGTTTAGTTTGCGGCTACGGTTCTTTAATTTAAAAATAACATGCAGCACCTATCGATCGATTGACGTTAGTCTCTGATGGCTGACTGTTCATAACAGTGTGATTGGAAATCGATTATAGCTTAATCATAAAATTGGTTACGCCAGATTTTACGTAGTTAAGATTAAGATATTGAAATAATTTTTATAAATGCTAACACCAACAAAGACCCAATAATGGCAAGGAAGCGGAGAAGGCATATTTTCGCCTTTTCCGTCAATTGCCAAAATTGGTTTCATTTCAGTTTTAACAATCTAACGTATAATCTGGAAAATCGATAATATTTTAAAAATTTCAGAACCGATAAGCCTTATAAATATATTTCAAAATAAGGATAGGATGCCTATACCCTTTTTTGTAATTTTTTTAAAAAACACTTGACTTTTAACATAACAAGGGGGTGGAATAAAATAAGTTACCCATTATAATTTTATAACTTGCTATTTTAAAAAGGAAAAAATTTTTGAAATGTCCAAGTTATTTTATCCCACCCCCTAAAAAATGATCTTCTCTAAAAATCCTTCAATTATTTTTTATCCTTTTCTTTTGATTATCAACTTGCTAATTTCAAAAATTTGTGTTATATTTTATTGAATAAAAATATTATTTGGGAATTTCATCATGACGTTATACTCGTTAAGGATTAAAATGTAACAAATACTGTCATTCCTGCGGATGCAGGAATCTCCATATTTACAGTTGGTTAGGAGATGCTTGTATTCACAGGCATGACATTACAAAACAACCTTTAACGATTATACAAGAGATCATGACAGATATTCATGCTTTGCGTGATGATTTAGAGGCGTATGAGCGGAAATATGGCGTCCTTTCAGAAACATTCTATGAATCATACATGAATGGTGAAGAGCCTGAAGATGATTCGTGGGCATTGGATTGGTCGGATTGGGATGGCGCCTACAAAATTTGGCTACGGCGTCAAGATAAGTATCGTCAGGCAATTGGTTCATCCAAATGATCCATCTCTTGCTAGCACTTCTCCTCATCATAAACATATTCAACCGAATATCAAGCACCATCGTGTACCTGCATCGAATATGTATTTTAATCAGCCAAATCTACCTTTTCTGATTCAAGAAATTGAGGAGTTATTGTAAGAATAAAAATCAGCCACTATTGTTTTGAACTTGACCTATGTTTTACATTAGAAGCTGTTTGCATGTTTAAATCTGGAAGAAACGGGGTGGAATCTCCTCCTTCGGAGGATCAATGCGCCAGACTTTTATAGACTGCAAAAAAGCATTGCATGATAGGCTACCCACGATCGGCAGGACAAATTGCTAATTTGTCCTACAATTGTGAAAGGAGATTATTTG
>JABAOH010006692.1_pt1 | contig 13296 bp, 10 predicted proteins | sample 7062181 | NCBI WGS metagenome assembly JABAOH01 (sample SAMN14538630, study PRJNA623070) | marine sediment metagenome | biome: marine biome [ENVO:00000428]; feature: marine pelagic biome [ENVO:01000023]; material: deep marine sediment [ENVO:00002113]; isolation source: pool of 5 deep marine... | reverse complement strand
AGGGTTGAGATCCAACTAGCTAATATTACCTAATTATTCTTATGATCTAGACGGGTGCAACGCGAGGGAGAGCCATCATCGCGCCATAGAGAAATAGCCAACTAAGTTGGCAGTTTTCAGGATAAGTACAAAAAAAAGCTTTATGTTGAGGAAGTTAAGAGATGTAAACTAGGTTGGCAGGCTAGTGACAACTAACTTGGCAAGACAGATCAAAGGCCATATCGGCGCATCTTCTTCATCAGGCCATATCGACTCAACCCCAATTCCTTTGCTACCTTCGTCTTTTTGCCTCCATGCTTTTCAAGCGTTTGTGAGAGAACTGACCTTTCCAGTTTCTCAACCATCTAGTGAGGCGGCACTCAGCCACCTTCGCCAGTCGCAATGGCGTTCCCCTTGAGATCATATCAAAGGTGTTGCTTCGCCATCAAAATCTGAAGACGACTCAGGTTTATTTGGGTAAGGTGAGCGATTCGGAGGCGATTCGTTGGATGGATATTCTTCATGGAAAATAGTTGTTGAGTTCCATCGCGATTAAACAACTTTTCCTTTCTTTCAAAGGCAAGAATGCATCTTGAAATATTGATGGTTGCGATGGTTGACATGCGAGGCCATGATTCCCAGACAGTACGTATCTCAGCAACCAAAGATAGGATAATAATCGCGTAGAGATCACCTGCCTGTGTGGAGCTGAAAGTCTTGAGATCCTGGAAGGGCGCCAGCGAAATAGAGGCCGGGTGGATTGACGGGTTAGGCAAATTGCATTCCATTGAAATAGTTAATTACTTAAGCCCCATTCACAAAGTACACTACCTACGGTAATGAGGCCTAAGTTCCAAGTACCTGGACAGCGGTCCCCGCTGAGCACTTCCAGGATCGTGTTAACATGTCTCTCTCCTGAGCCCCTATCTATTAGCTTATGTAGCTTATGCTATACACGTTTCCGTCGAGACGTAAAGCCCTTTCCCCTTTTATCTCGATCTTAATTGATATCTTGTCCTCTGCCTGGGTTTTCCGCAAGAGAGTCTCCCCTCACGCGTCTTAGCCTTGTTGGGCATATGAGAAAGGCTCATATCGTCCACAGACGTGGAACTCCAAGCCTTTTTTACTGCCAAAACATCGTATTGAATATCGATTTTTTTTGTGCTAAAAAAATATTGGCTCAAAATATTTTAATCCAAACTTTTTTAAAGAGGCAGCAGGAGATGTTAAACGAGCAAACACCCTCTGAGGGGATGACTTCTGAGCCCCAGCGGGACCGTATCAGGGATATTATCTACCTGATCCGCAGGCTCATGCAGGCGGGAGAGCTTTATACCAAGGAGCTAAACAAGAAGTACCAAGTGAGTGCTCCCCAGGTTAGCTGTCTTCTGGCCCTCTATGAGAATGGCCCCCTTTCCCTTTCGCAAATTGCCAGGATTATCATGGTCAAATCCAGCACGGTTACCGGGATTATCGATCGTCTGGAACAGAAAGGGCTTGTGCGCCGGCTGAGGAATGCGCCTGATCGTCGGATGATTACTATCGAGTTGACCGAAGCAGGCAACACGCTCGCTCAACATGCACCTCCCCCTGTTCAGCGGAAGATTGTAGACGGCCTCAAAAGGCTTCCCAAGAATGAAGTAGAGAAAATCGTAGACGGTCTCAATATGCTAACTCACATGCTAGATGTCCAAGATCTAGAGGTCGAATAGCCTTTCGGGCGTCCGCGCTTTCGATAACAAGAAAGTTTTTCGTGTATTCAGGTAGTTGAGCTACTGGGCAGGAAAGGTATTGATAAAAAGGTCCCGGCTTATAATTTCAGGCGAAATATTTTTTATTAATACCATGTCAGTCTAACAGTTTTTCGTAGAGATAATTTGCACAGAATGATTTACACATCTCTCGAGTCAATCAAACCAGGTATCGAGAGCCATGCCTTAGCGAGGCTTCTAGGCGGAAGGGGATCTCACGGACTTTCCCGTTCTGTTACCGTTAGAGTACAAGAGTTGGGAACTAGTCTAGAGCAACTCGTGGTTCCCCGCCTGCATTATGAGGCCAAGAAGATTGAGTCAATTAACAACGGTACGGTTCATGTGGCGGGAGGCCGGGCCTTTGGAAGCCCAAGGCTTTCCATAGCCATGAAGGATTGCCGGACAATGATCTGCTTCTTGGCAACTATTGGCAGTGGCATTGAAAAGGAGATCGCCCGGCTTATAGAGGATAATCATCTCTCAGATGCCTACATTTTGGATTCTATGGGGTCAGTCGCTGTAGAGAATATGGTCGAGGAGTTTCATCAGGGCTTCACAAGGGGATATGAATCAGAAGATAAACGGGTAACCTTACGCTTCAGCCCGGGCTATTGCGATTGGCCGATCACGGAGCAGAAGAATCTCTTCGAATTGTTCGACTTAAATGCAACGGGTATTGAACTACTGCCTTCGTGTCTCATGAGGCCGCGAAAGTCGATCTCCGGTGTCTTTGGCGTCTACAATAGTGGAGCAAAGATGCCCTATAACCCTTGTCTGGATTGTCCAATGAAGCATTGCGAGGCCAGGAGAGTATAGGAGATGCAAGTAAGAAAGGGCTTACCCGGGGGGCAGTATAAGCCCCTAACCACTGAAGAGATCCAAAGGATCCACGCAACGAGCCTCAGGGTGCTTGCCGAGGTGGGGGTGGAGGTAACCCTCCCTGAGGCGAGGAAGCTCTTCCGCGATGCGGGCGCAGAGGTAGATGAGGCCAGCCGGGCGGTCAGGATTCATCAGGATCTCTTGGAGCAGTTACTGAGCAAGGCGCCCTCTGTGGTTCGCTTGTGCGGTCGGGCTGAAAACGGTGAGCTCGATTGCCAGATTGGGGGGAACGCAGTTTATATGGGAACAGGCGGTACCGCGTTGAACGTCCAGGATCCAGGGAGCCACGACTCTCGCCGTTCACAGCTGGCGGATGTCATGAACATGGCTCGTCTCGTGGATGCTCTGGATAATATTCATATCTATATGCTCAATGTATATCCGAATGATCTTCCCGTGGAAGGTGTAGATGTAAATCGCTTCGGTGCTGCTTTAAACCGGACTCGCAAACACGTAATGGGTGGGGTCTATACCACAGAAGGGGTAAGGGATGTCATCAAAATGGCGGAGATCATAGCGGGTTCATCGGGTAAGTTGAGGGAGCGCCCGTTCATCTCCATGGTGACATGCAACATCAGTCCATTCAGGCTGGACGAAGCCTACAGCCGGCTTACCATGGAGGTCGTGCAAAACGGAATTCCCGTGGTTGTGCCAGCGGAGCCGCTTTGTGGCGCCACAGCCCCCATCACCCTGGCGGGTAATCTGGTGGTGCAGAACGTCGATACACTAGCTGGCGTTATGCTTACACAGCTCGTTAGCCCAGGCACCCCAGTACTGTATGGCTGCATCTCCTCCATCACGGATCTACGCGACATGAAATACCTTTCTGGTGCAGTGGAAATGGGGTTGATGAACGCTGCCTCAGCTCAAATGGCTCGATTCTATAAGCTTCCCCTCTACTCCACAGCCGGCATGTCCGACTCCAAGGTCAATGATGCTCAGGCTGGGTACGAATCCGCTATCACGAACCTAATGGTTGCACTGGCAGGGGGGAATTTCATCCACGATGCCGCTGGATTTCTGGAATTCTGTATGACCGCCTCTTATGACAAGCTGGTAATCGATGATGAAATCATCGGCATGGTCATGCGGGCAGTGGAAGGTATCCAGATAAATGATGAGACCCTGGCCTTCGACGAGCTGAAGAAGATAGGGCCCGGTGGCCATTTTGTCTCCAGCCGCCATACCCGACGCCATATGCGGTCTGAACAGTATCATCCCCAACTCAGTGACAGAGAAGATCGAGATAAATGGAAAGGTATGGGCGCGAGGGATGCTTCCGCGCGAGCAGCCCACAGGGTCAGGGAGATTCTCGACGGGCCTGTCCAACCAGTCCTCCCCTTGGAGATTCGAGAACGAATCAACAAAGAGATTCCGGCACTAAGGCCTTCTGTCATGGACCTGTAAGCAAAGGGGACAAGGAATCATGATCATCATTGGAGAGAAGATCAATGCGACCCTATCTTCCATCAGGGCTGCAATCCAGAATCGAGACGCACGAGAAATCATGGATTTGGCGAAAAGGCAGGCCGACGCCGGGGCCGACTTCGTCGATGTAAATGTGGGCACAGGGGTGGGATCGCGAGAGGAGGAGATTCAGTCAATGAAGTGGGCGGTTGAGACCATTCAAAGTGGGATAGAGACCCCCCTCAGTATCGACAGTTCAGATCCAGCTGTGCTGGAGGCTGGGCTGAAAGCTAGAAACAGTCAGCCCTCTCTGATCAATTCCACCAAGGCAGAGGAAGTGAGCCTCGAAGAGGTCGTGCCGCTGGCGAGCAGATATAATGATCCTTTGGTGGCTCTGGCAATGGATGAGAAAGGCATACCGGAAACCGTTCAAGATCGGCTCCATGCATGTGAAAAGATCGCGAGGGCCTGTGAGCGCTATGGAGTTCCAATGGAAAGCGTGTTTTTTGACCCTTTGGTCATGCCCATCGGCACGGACATCAAGCATGGCCTGCTAACGCTGAATGCTGTGAAAGAGATCAAGAGGGAATTTCCCGAGGCAAAGACAGTTCTTGGTATTTCCAATATTTCCTATGGCTTACCCGCACGAAATAGATTAAATGCAGCATTCCTCCACATGGCTACCTATGCCGGGCTTGACGCAGCCATTGTTGACCCACTGGACGACGAGGTTATGGCCGAGGTGAGGACCGCAGAGGTCTTGGTGGGAAGGGATCGACACTGTCGCCGCTATACGCGAACTTTTCGAAAATGACCCATGAGGTAATGACAGAACAACGCGATGCAATGCAACCAGATCCAAAAGAGGAAGAGCTTACCCGATTCTACAGGGAGGGTGTCCTGGTCAAGCCGTATGAGCGATTGAATCAAGACCAGGTTAGACTGCTCCACGAGGCGTCTTTGAGCATCTTGGCGGATCCAGGGGTGTGGTGCTACAACGAGCGGGCAGCACGTCTTTTCAAGGCTCACGGAGCCAGGGTATGGGAAGAGCGTGAAAAACACGCAGCCTGTTGGCGGGTAAGCTTCCCCCCCGGCTTCATAAATGAAGCGATTGCACAGGTGCCATCCCGATTTATCCTCGGCGCGAGAAAATGGGAAAACCGGTTGTTGCTCGATGCAGAGGTGCCCCGTGTCTATTTTGGGTCCGGCTCAGAGGCCAATATTTGGATGGAAGTTGAGATGGAGGACTTTGTCAGTTTACGTGACAGCGACATGAGGCTGAGGGTGCCCCGTTTTACGGAGCTTCGGGGCAGTTCAGCGCTTCTCAGCCGTGCAGCGAGACTCTGCGACAAATTGGAACATCTGGATTTTTTCATCCGGCCTTTAAACATCCAGGACCCGGAGATCACCCCTGATACTCATGACGTGAACAAATTCTTTGCAAGCCTGAACAACACAGCGAAGCACGTACAGGCTGGACTCACCAAGTTGGAAAGTTTGAACCATGTCGTGCGAATGGCTGAGCTCATCGCGGGGGGAGTTGAGGCCCTCAGGAAAAACCCGATTATCTCTTTCATAGCCTGTGTATTCAAGAGTCCTCTTCAGATGGTGGATGATACGGCCGAGAAGGTCTTCGCAATCGTGGAGGCTGGACTTCCCATAGTCATTTCCTCCTCTCCCCAAGGCGGGTCCTCGGCGCCTATCCAAGAGCCGGGCATGGTGGCCCAGATCAATGCCGAGATCCTGGCCGGCATTACACTCACGCAGTTGATAAAAGGGGGGGCACCCGTGCTCTATGGTAGTGTTCCCGTAAGGGCTCGATTGGATGACCTACATGACTTATACGGATGTCCCGAATTCAATAACTACAACATAGACTGCGTACAGCTGGCCCGCTTTTACAAGATCCCCTGTTACTCTACAGCAGGGGTGGGAGATGCCAAAGTCCCGGGCATGCAGGCCACCTTTGAAAAGCTCCTAACCCATCTTTATATGGCAATGAGCGGTGCACAGTATATTCACTACGCCTTTGGCCTACTGGATCGAACCAATAGCTTCTGTCCCCTCCAGGCGGTACTTGACAACGAACATATCGGGAAAATCAAACAGTGCCTGCGAGAGCCCAAGGTGAAACCTAACGTAATCCAGGATACGCTTAAGACGGTGAAAAAAGTCATGGCATCGCCGCACCGACTCTATGCACGCCATGTCCGAAAGGCCATGCATGCCGGCGATGTTTCAAGTCCTTACAGGTTCGAGGCCAAGGGGTTGGAGGATAAGGTCTTAGAGAATGCGTTGGACTACATGGCCAAACTGGAGGCGGCGCAAGCTCCTTACCTGAATCCAGGCACTGCGGAGCAAATCTTCAAAGAGATCCCTGGGCTTTTGCCGGGACTGAGGCAGGGGAGCTAATTAATCATAAAACACACTGCAGAGAGGAGAGCTACGTCGTGCAAAAGCAAGAGCTCGTGGGAAAGATCGCATTCAACGTTATACAGGGAAGGGTGGAGGCCGAAGACGAGGGATTCGATGAGAGTCTGGAGGATCAACCAGCTGTGATTGAGCTGGTGGAAGAGGCCATTGCTCAAGGCGTGGACCCTAGGTCTATCGTTTTAGAAGGCCTGACCAAGGCTATGGATGTGGTAGGGAAGAAATTCGAGCGGGAAGAGTATCTTATCCCAGACATGCTTGCTTCCGCCGAATGCGTGGGTGCTGCCATGGATATCCTATCACCGCATCTGGTTAAGGCAGGCGCGGAAAGCAAGGGCAAATTCATCATTGCCACAGTAGCCGGTGACCTCCACGAGATCGGGAAGAACATCGTTGCCATTATGCTTAAGGGCGGGGGCTATGAGGTCATCGATCTGGGCGCTGATGTACCAACCGATCAGATCATAGAGGCAGTAAAGGAACACCAAGCAGGATTTTTGGGCCTTTCGGCACTCCTGACTACCACCATGCGGGGAATGGGAGAGGTTATAGAAGAACTCACAAAGGAAGGCCTGCGTAAGAGGGTAAAGGTGCTTATCGGTGGCGCTCCGACATCCGCTGAATTTGCCAAAGAGATTGGGGCAGATTGTCATTGCAAGGACGCATTTGAAGCCCTCGATACGTTGAAAGGTATGGCGGCTTGAATCATTCAAGGTGAGGATATATGGGGGAAAAGAAGGCTTATACCCAGGCGTTCCAGACAGGTAAGTATGATAAGGTCTCCGGTCTGCTCGGAAAATACGACAACGTGAGAAAATATTGGGAGGACCAAGTCACCGGCATCTACTTACGCCCTTTCCTCAACAACCTCGTGGAGAAAAAGAGGAACCGGCTGGAACGCCTGCGAATTTTGGACCTGGGCTGCGGTAGCGGTGATGGCTACGACCTGATCATGGGGGTTACCAGAAAGGATCCAGGGATTTACGAGTATGTTACCGCGACCATTACCGATGATATGCTTAAGGAGTACGTGGGGATGGACATCAACGTGGATCTGCTCCGCCAGGCTGAGGAGTACTATGGTGGCAATCCCAAGATGAGATTCGTAGAGGGCGACCTGTCCCACGGGCTGCCGCCTGAGATTTTCGAGGGCCAGGCGCCGTTTGATTTCTACTTCACCTCCTTCGGAACGCTTTCCCATTTCCATGACGACCAGTGCGTTCGGATCATCGCAGATATTTGCAGGCACGCACCCGAATATGCCCTTTTTATGGGGGACTGGCTTGGCCGCTACTCATACGAGTGGCAGGATCTCTGGCATCATCCAGTCAATCAGGAGTACTTTATCGACTACCGCATATCTTACCTGTCCCCCGAGGGAGAGGAAAGCAGCACGGACGTAGCCTCTTTTCCGTTGCGGCTTATTACCAAGGATGAGGTGATGAAGATCATTGAGCAGGCCTCCCAGGAGGCCGGGGTGGAAATTGCACCACTCATCTTTTGCGATCGTTCCATTTTCGTCGGTCGTCACTTGGATACGGGTGACTACAGCAAGAACTGTCCGAGACTCCGCCTACCCGTGAACTCACTTTTCGAGAGTTACCAGAGAACGGACTTGGAAAGTCTCCTTGTGGACTATGTGCCCCGGCAGGGATTTGACCACCTCAACAACTTCTTTGAGCTCTTTTTCATGTCATGCAATGCCTTGGTCAAATACACCATTTCACTACTGAGCGAATGCGACTCGGAGGCAGGCAAATTGCGTTCGGCTCCCGAGGTGCTCCCCTTTTACCCCGATCCCCTCAAGGAGGCTATGCACAATATGCAGAGGGTGATCGAGGGTGTGGGATGGCTTGAATGGGGAGATGTCCGTGCCAATGTCATAGAACCACATTTGGCCTATTCGCTCCGGAGGCTCGAGATAGCCCTCCAGCCCGGAACCGGAATGGGCCATGGCCTGGTCGGGATATTTGAGATCAAGAAATAACCGGAACGTGAGGGGAGGTTATGGGTGGGTTAGTGGTCGGCTACGGAGAGCCAGATCGGAGTGAACTACAAGCTGCGTTCAATAAGATTAGGCATAGGGGACCCTATGCTGAAGGGATCTTTGAAGGCCAGGGAGTCATCATGTGCCAGAATTATCTCGAAGCCGACGGGGCAGCAGACCGTGAAGAGACCAAGATTCCCGTCGTAACCCCCGAGAACGCCGAGCTCAGGATCTGCTACGACGGCCAAGTGGGCAATTGGAACGAGCTCACCAGAGTTCATGGGATTTCACCCGGCCCTTACAGGGAGGAAAGGCTGCTCCTTCATCTGTACCAAAAGGGCGGCAGGGACATGCTCGGATATTTAAACGATGCGGTCTTTGCCTTTGTGATCTCTGACGGAAATGAGCTTTTTGCTGCGAGAGACCTTCTGGGTATCAAGACCCTCTATTACGGGTGGAAGGGTAAGACCCTCTGTCTCGCCTCAGAACTCAAGAGCGTCCTCGAGCTCACCGACGAAGTCTACGAATTCCCCCGCGGCCACTATATGGACGGTGAGGGACGACTGACCCGCTATGCGGAATTGCCCATGGCACCCCCTGGAAAGCTCCATTCCAATCTGGACCGAATGATGGAGGACATCCGGGCTATGATCGAGCGAAGTCTACGAAGTCGCGTGGACTTCCGGGTGCCAACGGGCAGTCTCCTGAGCGGGGGGCTTGACAGCAGCGTGATCGCCCATCTGGCTAGTAAGGCATATGCGGAGAAATTTGGAGGGAACGCGCGATTGAAGACCTTTGCCTTGGGTACCAGTAAGGGCAGTGATATTCAAAACGCTCGGGCTATGGCTACCTATCTCAACACAGATCATCGCGAATTGATTGTAGAGCTCAAAGACATCCTCCAGGTCCTGCCTGAGGTCATCTATTATCTGGAATCCTTTGACCCCTCCTTGGTCAGAAGCTCGGTCTCAAATTTCCTCATATCCCAATACGCTCGTGGGCAGGGCATGCAGGTGCTACTATCTGGTGAAGGGGGCGATGAGGTGTTTTGCGGGTATGATTACCTTAAGGATTTTCCGCCCGAAGACCTGTTCCGCCGGCAAATAGAATGTATTGGATTCCTGCATAACAACGCTGCATTGCGACTGGATCGCATGAACCAGTGCCATGGTCTTCGTGTGGTGGCCCCTCTCATATCGGGGGAACTGCTGGACTATGCATTGGCCATCCCACCGGAGTACAAGCAGAGATCAGAAGGCGGTCAAAAGATAGAAAAGTGGATCTTCAGAAAGGCATTTGAATCCCTCCTGCCCGAAGCTGCGGTCTGGGGCGTCAAGAGGGAATTTTCCCAGGGATCGGGTTCCGCGGAACTGCTTCCAGCATACCTTGAAGAGAAGATCGCCGACGGCGAGCTAGCCGAGGCTCAGGCCGAATACCGCATGATTCGAAGCAAGGAGGAGCTTTACTACTTCCGTATCTTCACCGAGCATTTCGCCACTAGCCGTGCTGTCGAGACGGTTGGCCAATGGGTCTGTCTGTAGGTTTTTAATCCCCATGCAAGAGGTTATGGGATTTCAGAAAGCCACGGGCAACATGGCGGGGAGAGCGCTTTTTACCATCTACCTCGTAGTTCAGACCCTGCATCGTTAGATCATCAAGAAGCCCCAAGAGCGGGGTCAATGCATCCCTAATTTCAGGATGGGCCCTCAGAACCCCTTCCCGGACGACCGGTGCCGCGTAGTAAGGGGGGAAGAAACCCCGGTCATCTGAGAGTGGTTTTAGCTTGTAAGCGGTGATGCGACCATCCGTGGCAAACGCACATATAACATCTACCTCCCCCTTGGCGAGCGCTTCGTACATGAGCGTGGGATCAAAATCCCTGACCTCCCCGAAACGAAAGCCATAAACCTTTCGGAGACCTGGGTAACCGTCTGGCCGTTCAGCGAATTCGGAGGTGAAGCCAGCCCGCAGATTTGCAGCGGATTTTGTGAGGTCAGAGATCCTCTCCCACCCGTGGAGGTGGGCATCCTTCTTTCTTACGGTAATTGCATAGGTATTGTTAAAACCAAAGGACTGGAGCCACTCTATGCCAAATTGCCTCCGGTACGCCCGCGCCACTACTTTGAAGGTTTCATCCGGATCCAAGAGAGCCTCCCGCTTCAAAATAGCGGTCAAAGCTGTTCCAGTATACTCGGGATAGATATCGATCTCTCCCCTTACAATGGCACCGTGGCAGATCATGGTGCCACCGAGGTTAAAACGGCGTACCACACTAAGCCCTGTCCGTCTCTCGATGAGTTGAGCCATTAGTTCGCCTAAGATAAGTTGCTCGGTAAAGTTCTTTGATCCAACTACCATCTTCGCCCCACGGTCCTGATCCGCTATTGTTGAGCCGGGACGAGACACAGGCGTCACTGCGGCTCCAGACATGTAGGCGATAGCTCCAGCCACGCCTATGAAAAAAGGGAGCAAGAATGCCGAAGTTCGAAACACTTTCCGCAGACGTTGCGGTAAATGCCGGTGTCTGCGGGGTTCGAGACCCCACCCGACTGCTCCGATTGAGAAGTCCACGACCAAAGCGAGCAAAGCAGCAGGTATGGCCCCGAGCAGGACGAGGCTATTGCTAGCAAGGGCCAGTCCCCGGTTAATGAACTGGCCGAGGCCTCCCGCACCGATAAAGGCCGACAAAGTCGCGATACCTACGCCCGTGACTGCTGCGGTCCTGATGCCAGCCACGATAAATGGTAGGGCCAAGGGAATCTTGACCTGCCATAGCTGTTGATGATCCGTCATGCCAAGGCCACGCGCCGCTTCCAATGCAGCGGATGACACTCCCTGAATCCCGGTAAGCGTATTTCTCACTATGGGAAGGAGGGCATATAATGCGAGGGCGATAATGGCAGGCACTGCCCCGATCTTTCCAGTGAGAGCAAGGAGGATAGCCAACATTGCGAGGCTCGGAATCGTCTGCAAGATTCCTATCGCCCCCAGCAGGAAGCCACGCAGCCGGGCTACTCGAGATGCCAAGACGCCCAGTGGAATGCCTAACAGTATGGCCGCACCTGTTGAGACACCGGTTAGTATCAGATGCTCGCCTGTCCGGAGCCACAGTTGCGGGAGCCTGACGGATACAAAATCAACAAAAGTCTCAACTGCCATCACCTTATCTCCTTGAAGACAGCCAGCTGCTTAGCGGGCTTGGAGAACAACTCAGCGACAAACTCGGTCTTTGGGGAGCTGAGAACCTCCTCTTTGGTACCTATTTGCTCGAGGTTTCCGTTGTGAAGAATGGCTATCTCATCGCCGAGGGTGATCGCCTCCAGGATGTCGTGGGTAACAAAGATAATTGTCTTTCTAAGACGCCCCTTCAAGGACAACAACTCTTGATGGAGGGTGTCCCGCGTCAGGGCATCCAGTGCACCAAATGGTTCATCCATGAGCAGGTAATCCGGATCCGCTGCGAGCGCTCTGGCCACACCTACCCGCTGTTGCTGCCCACCGGAGAGCTCATCTTGATAACGATCTGCAAAAATCCTTGGATCGAGGCCCATCAGTTCGAGGAGTTCCTGGGCTCGAACGCGGCGACGATTCTTATCCCACCCAAGGAGTTTGGGGACGATGGCCACGTTTTGCTCGATGGTCATATGGGGAAAAAGGCCAATCTCCTGAAAGACGTATCCAATTTTACGGCGTAGCAATACAGGGTCCTGACTGGATACATCCTGTCCGTCTACCTCAATCGTGCCGCCGGTGGGCTCGATGAGCCTGTTGATCATTTTGAGGGTTGTGGTCTTGCCGCAACCGGATGATCCAAGCAGAACCAGCGTCTTCCCCTCAGCCACATCCAAGGAGAGCTCTTTCACCGCGTACGAACGGCCGCCATCAAAGCTTTTGGAAATCTTTATGAGTCGAATCATAGTGGGCTGCTTAGTGGATCTTTAGATCGTTTAAAGTTGAAGGGAGAGGGACTCGCCAAATCTGCCTGACAATCTATCTAGCAGGGCTTTCTTTCAGTAAAATAGAAACTTAGGAGAAAACGGTTTATGTGTCAAGGCAAGAGGAAGTTGGAGTTTCCTGAGTTTTTCACGGATACATAGTATATTATATGGCTTGGAGCAAAGAAGTTCTCTTAAGTATTTGAAATACTTAGACCATGGTTTCCGAATTATAAGAAGTTAAATTCCAGATACTGTTATCAATAACATGTTGATACTATTGAATAAATAAGATTTCTACTCAGAAAACTCAGCAAACTCCAGTGATCGTAACGCAATTCCAATCCAAATCAACGCAGAAGCTTCAATGAATGCACTTCTCTCCACAGGTGATCCCTCCTTACCCAAAATTAAGAGCGCTTTACGATCAAGGTTTTGCTTGTCTGCAATATGTTGAGAGTATTTGAGCGGTCGCCTTAGTCGTTGAAGCGGACGCACCGCATTCAGTATTTCTCCTATGAGGCCGCCTGTTGTCAGGCTCCTTCTTTTGGTATTGCATATAGAACTGAGTCCCTCCTTTCGCGATTACTCGAGCTAGCGGCTTCCTGTTACGTGAGGGTCTTATTTTTTTTGGCTCGAATTACCTTCTATCCGTGCTGGTCTCTCTTTACCAGGGACCTAATGCTATACTCCCCCGAAGACGATTGCCCGAGGATATCTAACTGAATCTAATGCCTTCTCCGTCACCGGATCTTATCGATTAGCGACTGAAATATGTAATGATCGTGATGGAGCCCAGGCTATCTAATACATATTCTATAGGCCCTAAAACCTGAGTTTTCTATTGATTTTGGTATGTTATATTGGCTTTAGTCTTTCATGTTTTTTTCTTCCCTCTAGCAGGGAATTGAGTGTATCGTGTTCTTTG
>JABAOH010006005.1_pt2 | contig 13298 bp, 10 predicted proteins | sample 7062181 | NCBI WGS metagenome assembly JABAOH01 (sample SAMN14538630, study PRJNA623070) | marine sediment metagenome | biome: marine biome [ENVO:00000428]; feature: marine pelagic biome [ENVO:01000023]; material: deep marine sediment [ENVO:00002113]; isolation source: pool of 5 deep marine... | reverse complement strand
AGTTTTCTGAAGTAGGGTTCAAGTGGACCAATGCCTTTGAGTATGAGTTTCACGTGTTTGTGGCTTTGGAGCACGTGCGGGATGGCATTGATGAGGCACTCTATATTGTAATGATGATTAAAGAAGGGACGCGTGCTTATTACTAGTACGTCAGTCGGTTTGATGCCTAGCTTGTTTCGAATATCATCACTACTGATCTTTGGGTGAAAAATGTCTGTGTCGACGCCAAAGGGAATGATGTCGATTTTGTCATCTGGAATTCCGATTCCAGTCCATATTTCTTTGAGGCATTCTGCATCAACGGCGATTCGGCGTGCCAGAGTAGCTGCCATTTTGGCTAGGGATTTTTCTACGAAACCGTTCCGAGGAAGCTCTAGCACTTCGAGGCCCCAAGAAGTCATTATGTAAGGGCGATTGCTGAAAAAGATCGCTGGAGCACAGTGATGGAGCGCATGGAGATGGATTATGTCAGGACTGATTTTCCGTATAGTTCTGACCAAGTCCAGTGTATTGGGTATGAGACGTTTTGGAAGATTTCGTTTGTTTAGGGCTGGGAAGCGGAAAATTCTAGTGGACTTCGGAGCGGACGCTATCCATGTCTTCTTGTCAGTAATTAAGGAAGTTTTATAGCCCTTCTTCGAAAATGCGTCGATCCACCGTGAGCTGTGAATTGAGAGCGAGCTGACGTAGCAAATCGCTGGTTTTGTCATTGCTTTGTGCCTACTTGGAAATTGTGCTGTTCTAATGTATGCCACGTGATAAAAGTGAATCTCTGGTCTAGCCTTCTTTCTGAGGCTCTTGTGCTTTGAGACCTTCGCACAAAACTATTCTTTGTAGTAAAAGATGCGAAGTTTCTCCTCATTTTCATAGTNNCGCGAAGTCTTGGTTTGTCAATCACGAAGTAGGCAACTGTGGCGTTATTGTACATCATCGCTTCTTTCATTGGTTCAGTCGTCGAGTTTGTTTTCATCTCAATGAACAACATTAACCCTTTCGGATCTTTGCTGTGGAAATAGAGGGCGTTTGGATTGCCGATTCCAACGATCATGCCGCCTGCGAATGTGATCCATTGATCACCTATGACAACGTATGGTTCAGTCGTATTTTCTTCGATGAACTTTGCTGCTTCGATTTCATATGTGGTTGTCTGCAGAGGTCCGTAGTCAGGGTAGGCATAGTATAAGGAGGTCGTAATCCAGCCGCCTAGTGCTAGGAATATTAGGGAGTATAGGGCGATTCGCCGAACAGATGATGTTGAAAATGGGATGCTGATGGTAGAGACTTGCTTGTGTAGAAAAGGGAAAATATCGTTGACTAGTATTCCCATAAAGGGAACTACGAGGAAGTCTCTGAACACCCACAGTCGTTCTTCAGTGAATGGTACAGATACAATGAACAGTTTAAGGATTCTGTAGTCAACTAGAACTATTAGAAGTCCTACGATTAGGAAAGTTGTGCACAGAAGTGGTTTTTTGCGGGATTTTTGTCGCGTGATGTAGAAGTAGTATAGCATGCCGAGGCCCCCGAGGGTGGGACCTAGAAGATGGACAATGGCGATACGGGTTTCAAAGTTAACGTGTTGGCCTAAAAGGAACGTCCAAAGGATGTCTTCTCTAGATAGCTTCGCCAGTTTGTCCAGCCCGAAGTATGAGGTTTCTGGATACAAGAATCTACGATAGGTTATTGCTGTTGGCAAGAGATAGGCACAAAAAATGAAGATAATCAAAAATGAGAACTTTGCAGAGAAAAGAGACATACTTCTATTTTCGTACATTCGAAACATTAGAACCAATAAGAGTAAGGAGAATGCCATTATTCCTGTGAGGAAATGCGCTGCAAAAGAGAGAAAAACGAAGACTAACATTGGCAGAATCCATTTTTTAGGCTTGTTCGAAGAGAGGTATTCAAGAAGGCAATAAACTGAGTACAGAAAGAAGATGAAGCCCAGACTATTGTACACGGACGTGGCTCCCCAGCGCAATGTGTAGGGGAAGGTTGTGATAAGTAGGGCTGAAATAGCTGCCACGTTGTCGTTTTCGGTCAGTGTTCGAGTGATCAAGAAGATGCCTAGAGGAACGAAAATTCCCCACAAAATAGGGACAAGGGAAAGATGGATCCACATGACGTCAATACTGAGCATGCGAGCGAGAATGACACTAATTGCGGCTTGAAAACTGTCTCCTCTTAGCCACAGGTATACTTGCGTTGCGATGCTTTGAACAGGAAATCTGATCCCGTGAAGGATTTGGTTGTCGTATACGAGCCGTGTTGTTCCCAAAACGTGTTGTTGACCGCCTACGTCACCAAAGGGAAAGATCAGGAGAAAGAGAGAGACTGAAAGAAACGAGTGCACCATAAGTAGTCCTAGTTTGTGGGCGGTCATCTGAGACATGAAGAGAGCCATAATCAAGGCTAGGGTGGCAAGAAAGAAAACCGGAAGGAAGAGTGGATGAACGCTCCACCAAACGACATAGGCCTCTCCTCGACGGGAAATCAGAAGTAGGTAGAAAGAAACACCTGTAAGAAGTAGGTAAATGGCATTAGAGACTATGAATCGCATGGAGAAGATCCGCTTGTCTGGAGACAGCCATTTCGAGTTCTGTTTGTCCTCTCTTCTTCGAAGCATCAGCAGTGTTGAAATTGTGGCGACAGTGGCAAGAGTAGCAATAGATGGAATGACGTCAAGATTGTGAATTATCATTGCCGCCCAGCTGACTGTGCCCAACGCTGAGGTGGTTAGAAATATTCCAAGCGCTAACTGCAAGTAGGGATTGTCTTTGAAAAAACCGCGACCGAGAAAAACTCCGTTAATAAGAAAATAGAGGGTTGAAGCAACTAGTCCAATGGCGAAGGATTTTGTAATTGCGAGATTTATGGCAATAACTAGCACGGTAACGTATAAGAGGGCTATAGACGCTGGAACCTGGTGCTTGGCTGCTCGTTCAAGCGTTTCAACGGCACGCTCCGAAGTTCGTAAGTATTATTACAGACAGTAATTTAAGTAATCTTGAAAGAGACTTCCAACGTGCGAAGAGCATTGACCTTGATTAGAAAGGTTGCGATCAGGCAACGAGTGAAGGACTCTCTATGAAGTTGGATTTAATTGAGAAGTTTAGAAAGAGGACAGCGCGTATTGCTGTCGTTGGCTTAGGACGCGTGGGGCTGCCAACCTCTGCTGTTTTCGCTGAAGCTGGCTTTCAGGTTGTCGGAGTTGATGTTCGAGACGATGTGGTCCAAGATGTTTCACGGGGAACAGTGAAGACGAATGAACAAGGATTAGAGGAACTCTTGCGGAAAGTTGTTGACTCAGGTAGATTCAAGGCTTCAACGAGATCTGCAAGTGTGGCTAAGGAATCTGATGCTGTGATTATTTGTGTCCAGACACCAATAGATGACGAGCGAAAGCCAAATCTAACGTACTTGCAAAGCGCGTGCGATGAAGTTGTTCAAGGATTTTCTAAAGGGAAACTAATGATAGTCGTGAGCACCGTTCCGCCAAGAACCATGAAAGATGTTGTGGTCAAGATCCTGGAAGAGAAAAGTGGGCTACGGTGTGGTGTGGATTTTTGGCTAGCTTATTGTCCTGAGAGGATAACTCCCGGGAAGATGCTGCAGGAACTTTCTAAGGGTGATAGAATCGTTGGAACTTTCGACGCAGATAGCGCGACTGTTGCTGTAAATCTGCTAAAAACCGTAACCAGTGGACATCTATCGATAACGGACTGTGGAAGCGCAGAAGTAGCCAAATTGGCTGAGAACACTTTTAGGGACGTCAACATTGCTTTTGCGAATGAACTGGCGCTGATATGTGAGCAGGCGAGAGTTGATGTTAAAGAGGTAATAAGACTTGCAAATACTCATCCCAGAGTCAGGATTCACTCGCCAGGGTGTGGCGTAGGCGGACCCTGTTTGGTCAAAGACCCCTACTTGCTTCTTTCCGCCAAGGGTGACGATGGAAAGCTTGGGATTGTCGAGGCTTCGAGGAAGCTGAATGATTCTATGCCGAGTCACACCATTAGACTCCTAGTCAGGGCATTGAGAGAAGCAGGCAAAGAAGTGAAGAACTCAAAGGTCGCTGTTTTGGGTGTCGCGTATAAAGGGGAAACTGACGATGCAACCAACAGTCCAGCGGAACAGATCATAAGAGAACTCAAGAAACTGGGTGCAATGGTGGTGGTTCATGATCCATTCTCAACGGAGGAATTCGGCGCAATGAGGAGTCGAGACCTTTGGAAGGCCATTCAAGGAACTGACTGCCTCGTCGCAGCGACTGCCCATGAGGCGTTTAGAGGATTGGATCTAAAAAGGGTCAAAGCGTTGATGACTGAACGCCCCGTGATCCTTGATGGCAGACTAGTATTCGAAGCAGAAGAGGCGAGAAAGTTGGGTTTCATTATCTACGGAATCGGACGCGCAGCCTAGGCTCGCGTTTGTCGGCATCAAATCCCGTTTGTTCAAACTGGCGAGAGAAGTGCTAGTAGTTTTAATCAATCAAGCTTCTGGAATTTGTTGATGAACCAGTCGGGTTTCTCACCAGGCAATACCCTCATGATACGGTCAATCACTTTCCATATCTTTGTAGGAAGGCAGCTGAATATCGGATGAGAGGCAACCATGGTAGCGACGTATTCGCGGTTCAATAACACATAGTTTTTTGGCACTAGCGATACCAACGCTTCTTCATTGAAGCTGCTCAAATGTCCCCAAAGAGGAGTGAGTCTACCACAGTGTACGCATTGGGTCATCATTATTCGCTCTTTGTATGGAACTGACATCACAAGGATGCCGTGCTTTCTCAATATGGAGTTTATCTCATTTGTTGTTTTAGAAGGATTTTCTAGGTGTTCGAACAGCTCGAGGCATAAAATCTTGTCAAAGGTTTCGGGCTGAAATGGCAGGTTCTCGGAGCTTGCTCTCACAAAATCAACGTTTTCTACTCGTATTTTTGCTTCTCTTAGTTTGTTTCGAGAGATGTCGATTCCGACTGCAAAATCGGTATGTTCGATGATATAACTCATTTGGTAGCCTTCGCCGCATCCTACGTCTAAAATTCGTTCATTTCTTCCTGGCTGCAGAAGGAGCTTTGTGATTTCTGCTCTTCTGCGTTCTCCATGCGATGAAACTGGATTCTCAATGTCCCAGATCGAACCGCCAGTTTTAGATATTGTCAGGTATACCATCCCCGTTGTTGTCGACTGTGGTGTCTACACTTTTGGCTGCGAAAAGCGAGGTTGTGAGAATCCCTTGGAGAGTCAGAGTTATGGCTTGGACTTTGCCCGTCTCTTCTTGGGTGATTTGAAGTGATGTAGGTATCGTTGCTGCTGAAAATCCACCGACATAGGCTGTCGCTCCGTATTGGTAGTATCTCACTCGAGCCTGGTCCAGGTTGGCCAAACCATAAACTACATCGTCGGAATCTTTGAAGATGTACGTTGTTTTCAGGGGGCGGGAGTAGTATGTGGCAAACCCTACTTGCAAGAGTGCGCTGTCTTCAGGTGGAAGGTAGAGACCAAAGAGAAATCTGTTCTGCCCCCCGCCTGAAAGGGTGAAGAACTCTGGAAGGGTTGGGGAATCTCCGGTTGCTTTGGTGAAAGCACGCCAGATATCGGGCTCTTCTGCAGCATCCAATATTTGACTGAAGGCCCAATTAACTTCGTTTCCATTAAGCGTTTTTATTGGTTCCCCTCTGAGCAAATTGCTATAAGCAATAGAGTCGCTCCAAGTCTCTCCATCAATGCTATACCGTATTGGTGGAAAAATTCCTCTATACAGTTTGTCAGGAAGCCACATTTCGATTGAAGCCCATTGACCATCGGTTGAGTTATTTTGTATGTAGAACTCACTGGACAAGTACTTGTCTGTGATTGATAGGTTGCAGTAGTTTGTGAACTCACTGTAGGTTAATGTTGCTGTTGCCAAATCGAAGTTGTGTTTAGGGCGTAGCACAACATTCGGTGACCGACTAACCGTGTAAAACATGCCGTAATCTCTCGAAGTTACGTTGTAAGAGTCACTTCCTTCTACGAGTCCAGGAACGTAGATGCGTGTGGAATCACCTGTTTGCAGGCTCATTGTAGTGGTTTCGGCGTCCTCCCACGATATCTGAATTGATGAAATCTCGCTTTCAACGACCCCGATGAGCGTTTCATTTTCGAAGTTCAACTTGAAGCTGAATTGGGGGAATGATGGAATTTGGTCGGTCGGATTCCATTTTGTCCATGTTTCATTTTGGGGATCATAGCGTTCGATAGATACAAAGTTTCCGAGTCCTTCGCCATCCACTGTTGTTGTGTTTAGATCGAGTCCTTCGTACAGGTCGCCCCAAAAGTCTACCACATTTAGGCTCTTGGTTGTTGGATTGAAAATTACTCGTAGCAGACCATTTTGTATGTAGTAACCGAGAGGGGTATCCCAATAGAACGCTTCTACATTTGCATCTGGCGAGGAAGGTACGGGAGCAAGTCTGTAATTGAATATGTGAACTGAACCTTTTTCATTACTTAGAGTCTTAACGAGTCCGAAGATTTGTGATGCTTCGTCAACGGCCTGATTGAAATTTGGTGTTCTGAAAGATGATGCGATATAGTATCCAACGCCGGCTTCGAATACTCTCATGTATTCAAAGAGACCGCCAACAGTTGGATGTTCCCCGAGGCTCTGGCTGTAAAGGTAATATTTTGCCGGATTCCACATTCCAGCAAACCCCCAGCCGACTTGTGTGGTGGCGGGCACGGTTATTACAACGTACCGTCCTTCTGCGTGCTCATCAATGAACTTTACTGCTTGGACTTCGAGTTCGGTTAGTTGCATACCTCCGTAACGCCCATAGCTTTGATGTACAGAAAACAAAGCAAACGCTGAAAGCGCTAGACCTATCAAGATCGTGGAGAGTGCCTGCCTCCAAGCGATTCTTATCTTCCATCTTTTCAGTTTCAATAGTTTGATGGGATTTGGGGTTTTTGAGCCTTCAAAATACTTAATTATGTTGTGTATTGTGAAAGCTGCAAACGGTATGAAGAGCATATCTTGGAATGTCCATAGTCGTTTGGGTCCAAACAGGACGTAGACCATGGCGTAGTTTAAGATTCTGTATACGACTAAGAGTATCATTAATGCCAGGCCGGTGAAGAGTATCAAGAGCTTTTTGCTTTGGCTCTTTGTTTCACTCTTCAAAGCGTAGGCTAAACCTACTAAGCCCATGAAGGGGATGGTAACGAACAGGATCAGGTCTTGGAATTCATAGGTTGCATATTCTCCGAAGATGAACGCCCATATGTCCGTCTCGAGGAGTTTTTCCAAGCTGAATCTTGTGATTGCCTCTGATGCATATTGAGGCGCGAAAATGGCATAAATTAAGCTGTTCATGCCAAAGAAAAATGGAATGGCGAAGATGCAGATGATTAGGGCGAGACCCAATAAAAAGCGAGCTTGGAATCTGCGTCTGATTTTGATGGCTTCATATATTTTCAACGCGACAGCCAGAAATATGAGTATTAATGCCATTATGCCTGTTAGGGGATGAGTTATCCAAGAAGCCATAGCGGTTAATAGAGCCAAGAACAATGTCATTCGGTTTTTGTGTTGCTTTAGGTACGATAGGGTAAAGGAGACAGAGACAAGGAAAGGGATGAACCCGAAGCTGTTGCCTGTGGATCTAGAGGCCCATCCGAGGAAGTTCATGTAGATAGCGGCGAAAAAAGAGGCTATGAGGGAAACTCTTTCGCCGATATCTAGTAGTTTTGATGCTTTGTACGTTGCTATCGGGATGAAAGTTCCCCATAGCAGTGGGGTGATGAACGTGTGGGTCCAGTATACGTCGATGTTCAATATTTTGGCGAATATTGCAGTTGATAGCGGTAGGGCTTTTTCTTTGACGAGCCAGTAGAGTGACCACGGGTTCAAATTGGCTGCGAAAGAGTAGACTCGGAAGTTCCCATAGTCAATTACCATGCGTGCAAAGCCCATGTGATCCAATGGGTCACCTGAGTTGCCGGGATAAAGGACTATGGCTGGAACCAAAGCGGCGATCAGAGCATAGGGAATTATCAGCGCCAGTTTTGATGTGGCTCGGGCTGAGGAGTACAGGATTATTCCGATTAGGACGAAGCCTGCGAGAAAGTATGTTGCGAAGAAATATGGTGAGACGACGCTCCAAACGGTGCCGTAAATCCATCCGGATCTTGCTTGAATCAGGAAGTAAAGTGAGAAGCCGACTAGAATTAGGTATATGGCGTATGTTGATGAGAAAAGTGGTGCCTTCTTCTTCTCTTCGGTCTCTTCCTTTGTTGTGTCTTGTTTGGGCTTATTTAGCAACGTGAGAATGGCTAATGGGATTAGCGGCGCGAATAGGATGATCGCTAAGCCTATGAGATCTAGTCTGAAGAAAATCAGCAATGGAGCGCTTACTACAACGAAAAAGGAGAATGTTATGAAAAAGCCAAACATGAACTTTAAGAATCCTTCTTCCTCGTTGTGAAGGAAGATCTTCCCATTGAGAAAGCTTGTAAGTACCATATAAGCCAGAAGAGCAATGGCTCCTAGAACTGAGGAACGCAGAAAGAACGCGTTTGCCAGAATGATTGAGCCACTGACAATTGGCAATAGGATGATTCTTAGCCTTTTCAGACGTGTCACAAAGCTTCTAAATCGCATCATCATCAACCTGAAGGGAGACAAAGGGACCCACTTTAGTCTTGCTTTTTATCCTTCACGATTATCGCTTGATCTTGTTTTGGATCGTCATATCTCGGGTTTGGAACCGTCGTATCTAGCCACATTTCAACATTATCGTACTTTCTTCCATGCCAACGGACCCCTTCTTTCACAACGCGTTTCATCTTGAACCCATGCTTTTGGTCAAAATGAAGGGTGCCAACGTTGATCTTCAAAGCAGTTCCAAAAATTCCTTTTATGCCTTCACTTCTTGCTTGCTTGATTGACGCTCTCATTAGTTTTGAGCCCAGACCTTTTCCTTGGTAATCATCCCGGAGACCCATAATTAGTTCTCCCCACCAACCACCTCGTTCAAAACGCCCTTTCAACTTGACAAAAGAAAAACCAATTATAGTGTCTTCCTCACTCACTATTACTAGCGAGAAGAGAACCGAGAAGGGAAATATGTATTTCAGACTCCTTCTAATAACTTTGATACTTGACAAGAAAAGGGCAATGTGCATTTGAAGCCAGGAAAAGCCAATAAAATCAGACCCAAGATAACCTAGGTGTAGAAAAAGCTTCGACCTATCCGACAAAGAGGAATACATCTTATCAAGCGCGAAAATATCTGAAGCTCGCAACTCTCTGATGACATAGAACATGAAACTCAACACGCCAATGATAACGAGAAGCTACGTATACAGAAAAGCAGAAAATCTACGACGTCTGGGTCCATAGAATCTCCACAAGAAATTCCTGATAGATTCGGGAACATAAGCACTGCCGGCAATCGCGTACTCTCTCATAGAAAACACGTGTTGTAATAACTTGCCAGAATAAGTCAAACCCAAGCGATAAATAAACAAAGGTACCTCCTTGAAGCCAAATTTGAACTTAAACTCGTTGATAGAAGAGTGTAAGCTGGGAATCCTTCCACCAATTTTAGCTCTGTCAAACCCATATTCGAACCATCTGAAACCTCTTTCACAGCTCTCTTTGATTATATGCGCAATCAACGCATCATTTGGGCATTTACGCAAATATCTAGCATCCGACATCGCCTTCGTTGCCTGCATCAACCTGCCAAATTCTTGAACAGTCATATACGAAACAAGGTGACCATCAAAAACAGCACCATAAATAGTAAAACCAACTCCCAAATTTCTCTTCGTCTTGACGAGCTCTGACAGGTAAACATCCCTGTAACTATCGGGATGTGCTCCCTCTCTACCCTGCCTCTCCAAAGCAGAAAGGTTACATCGATAAATATCATCGATCCATTCACGTATACTGTCTTCTGTGTCGATCTTCACAAAAGCGATTCGCTCCCTCTCAGCCTTCCGTATCTTTTCCCTTGCATGCTTCTTAAACACCTGTTTTTTCACCTCTTCGTAAGTCCTGTCCCCTGTTCTTATCATATGATTGTACGCCACTTGAACACTGGCATCGTGCTCGCAAAACCAAGAATTCAACATTGATGCATATCGCTTCGATATGAAGAGTGAAGCACATGTAGAAAAATAGTCAACTTTGATTCTTCGGAGAAACAGGCATAAGTACTCTAAAGCTTCAGGTAACGAATCCAGTGTTTTCTCATTCTCTGGAAGAAGGGAGGCATAGTAATAGATCGGAGAAAAAGCAAGCCTTAAACCTTTGGAAAATTCCGTGATCCTTAACGGCAAGAGGATCTTGGAATTGTTAGCTTCAATGATTAGTGGAGTTGCCTTGTCTTCGTGAACACAAGCCTCATATCTGTGATGCAGAACAGAAAACGGACTGCGCTCCACAATGGAATTCCATTCGGCAGCATCCTTTGCCACCATTACGTGCATGGCGGAACTACCTCGAATTAGTCAGCCTGCACGAGTCTGACCAGCAATAGATTGAGATCTTCCGTGATAACGTTCCAATCATGATACCGTTCAATATGGCATCTCGCATTTACTCCAAGATTCTTAGCAAACTCTGCATTTTTCAACAACTTGATCAAAGCTGACGAGAGCTCATCGACATCACGCGAATCAATAAGATTGCCATTGTAACCATCAACAACCAACTCTTTGGAAGCCCCATCATGACATGCTACAACTGGCTTGCCACACGCCATATACTCAATCACCTTAATAGGCAACGTTCCAACCGTAATGGGTAAAGCTTCAAGCGGGCCAATAGCAACGTCGGCCAGGCAAATGTACTCAGGCATAGAATCGTGCGAAATGCTGCCAAGAAACAAAACATGATTGCCCAAGTTCAATTGCTGCACCAACGTGGTGAGCCGAGGTTTTTCTTCCCCATCTCCGATAATGAGCAGGCGAACAGCTGGCACTTCCTTGACAACATCGACCATAGCCCGGACTAGATAGTCCAACCCGCGAATCCGTGAAATTTGTCCAGAATAGAGAACGACCTTGGTATCCTTCAAATCCAAAGCGGATCGAAGAGAGGAACACCTAATAGCAGTATTGAACTTTGCAGCATCCGCACCATTGCGAAACAAAACGATTCGCTTCTTATTAATCCCGTAGACTTTGGCTAATAGTCGTACCCATTCAACACTGGGAACCAAAAAGACATCTCCTCTCTTCAGAAACGCCAAGTAAAACCGAAACATGGCCTTTTTATAACCTCGCCTCAGAAAACTCGGATCAGCTGCATCAACCAGTAAGTCGTGAACCTTCACAATCAATGGAACTTTCATGACTCGGGCAATCAGATAGGCAAAAAAAGTCGCCAAGTGAGAAGGATGAAACATCGAAATAACCGCATCATACTCTCCTCGTCTTCTAAGCGCTTTGAGAAACAAAGGCACAAACAACACGCTGCAAGATAATCCGAAGAACACGAAGCTCTCCTTTCCAGGATTAACCGACAAACCGAGAGACATCGCCTTCACGTTCTCTGACACTACAGGCTCAAGCGAGTCCTTTTTCAGCAATTCGCGATTTTCAACCGTAGGTACAAGCACCGTGACGCTATGTCCTTTTTTGGCCAATCCCTTGACGATCTCATACGTCGTAACAGCGGCAGCATGGGTTGGGGAGAAAGACCAAGAATTTGACACGTACAGCACATTCATCTGCTCGTAGCCTCGCGGACTAATCCGATTCCGATTCCACAGATCCACGCGACGTATCGTAAATTGAAGACCACGGGAAAAAAGAACATGCTCCAATCCCTTTGCTTTCGAATTATCCGAAATGTTTGGGGAACATGATACAATACGAGCCCCGCAAAAGCTGACAAGGAAACCCAAAAGACGTTGAAAAGCGCCCAGATGGGCGTCAAGAGAACGAGACCGGTCAGCAACATGGGAATATACAGACTGGGGGGATGCTGCTCTCTTCCCCGCAAGAGCTCGGGATGCCGAAGAAAATTGCTAATCTCGTAGATTCCATTGGCCATCTGCTTCTTGAAGTATCGCCTCACAGAGGAGACCCATTCGTGATAGCACACAGCGTTTTTTCTCAGAACGATCTTCCACCCAGCTTTCGACGCTCTCTGAGCGAGATCTTCATCGCTTCCGCGCTTCAGCTTTTCATTGAAGAGCCCCACTTGACTAAACACTTCTTTTCGATAAGCCGTGCAGGTACTCGTAATGAAATCCACGTATTTCGATTCCATCTGGTCATAGCGATCTTCCGATTCGAATCCGATGACGCGCGCCCAAAACTTCGCGTCGGGTTTAGTGGCAACGTAGCCGCTGACGATTCCCGCTTTGTGATCTTCAAACTCTTCAAGTATCTTAGCCAAGTAGTCGTGTTCAACGTATGTATCTGAATCCACGATTAGAACAACATCTCCTTGGCTCTCCTTGATGCCGGCATTCATGGATGACGGATAGCCCCCATGACTCTTTGAAACCAATCGTACCGCATAGGTTTTCAGGACGCTCAGAGTTGCGTCGGTTGACCCGTCGTCGACCGTAATGACCTCAAGTTTTTCACGGGGGTAGTCAAGCGCTAGAGCTGACTCGAGGCATTCTTTGATGGTGGATTCGCCATTGTACACGGGAACCACCACCGAGACGAAAGGCACGTGCTCAACGTCGACCTGGGTACCCTTTGTCATAGCGCGATGCCAGCAATGATTCTAGGACCAAGTCGCCGCGCCACAGCGCGGGGCATCATAGACCACATTCTGGACAACCAGACGTATTTCCTCGCCGTAGGATCGGGCAGCACAACCTCGCCTGGCGACAAAATGTAGTCCTCTAGGAGGGCTTCGCGACCGCCCCACCCAGCCTTAAAACGGTACACGCCGCTTTCGTCTTTTCGAGTCTGCCCTAAGTCAAAAACGCGGAAACCATGTTTCAGCCCGAACTCCATGGTGTTCCACAGAAGCAGATTAGTCGGGTTCAGCCGCGCATACTCTCNNTCATACACCGCCAAGGTCATCCGCAATGACCCATCCGATCGGAACGTATCATACAAGTTCTGAAAGAAGGCGAAAGAGTGCGGAGGCGATCCATGTTTCTTTTGAGCATCGAGATACAAGTCATAGTAGGGTTTTAGACCGTCCGCGTCCACCTCATCAATCTCCACTCCGGCTTTCACAGCCTTCCGCAGAGAATTCCTCGCTTTCTTTTTCAGACCTGCCCACAGCTCCGATTCATCCTTTGTCAGATCGATCCGGAAGGTGACATG
>JABAOH010003188.1_pt12 | contig 13299 bp, 12 predicted proteins | sample 7062181 | NCBI WGS metagenome assembly JABAOH01 (sample SAMN14538630, study PRJNA623070) | marine sediment metagenome | biome: marine biome [ENVO:00000428]; feature: marine pelagic biome [ENVO:01000023]; material: deep marine sediment [ENVO:00002113]; isolation source: pool of 5 deep marine... | reverse complement strand
GGTGTTGTCGCCTATCTGCTTAACCCCATCATAGATAAACTCGAAGCAAAACGCTGGCCCCGCACTTATGCCATTCTTCTCCTGCTGCTCGGCGTGCTCGCCATTGGTCTTATCATAGGCTTTCTTCTGATTCCGCGCCTATGGGGAGAGCTGTCCGGCCTCATTCAGGACTACGGCCCTCTGGCAGAAAAGGCGGAGGCCTCATATCAGCAGTGGCTGGCCCGCCTCCAAACGGCTTTCCCGTGGCTGCGCTTAGAAGGAGAACTGGGTGGTAAGTTGAATGAAAGGCTCGCCGCACTCTTACCGCGGCTTCTGGGGAAGGTTCCCTCCTTGCTCGGCAAGTTGCTGCAGAGTATCGCCGGGTTCATAACCTTAATGGTCGTCACACTCATACTCGCCTACTGGCTGCTCAAGGACTATCATCCCCTGGGCCGGCGGCTGCTTGCATTTATACCGGAGCGTCACAACTCCTCCGTTGTTTCCCTTTCCAGCCAGATAAACCAGATAATAAGCGCTTATTTGTTGGGCCTGCTGCTTCTGTGTGGGATCGCCGCCGTCACAACCATCATCATCTTACTCATCTTCGGTGTCGATTACGGCTACCTCCTGGGGCTGGTGGTAGGGGTGGGATATGCCATCCCTTATTTCGGAGTGCCCATAGCCACACTCATCACAGTCATCGTCGCCGCCCTCACAGGACAGCCCTGGCCCAACCTCCTCGGCATCGTTGCCGCTCTCCTGGGCCTGAACTTCGTCCTCGACTATCTCGTCAGCCCCCGCGTTATCGGAGAACGGGTGGGTCTGCATCCGATGACAGTCATCTTCGCCCTGCTTGCGGCGGGAGAACTCTTCGGATTGATCGGCATCATCATTGCCTTGCCCCTCGCCGCTGCTATCCGTGCCTGTCTCGTTACCTTCTTCCCTGACTTCTTCTCTCCCCAGCCCGCGCCGGCCACAGAGCCGGAGGTTCCCGCTGAAACAGATAAGGCCTCTGCTGGTGAAACTAAAGGGCAAAAAACGGAGTCTAAGTAGAGTGAGAGAGTTGTCGTGACAGCAGAACCATCGCTGCCACTCCCAGCAAGATAGAGCAGGCCTTTATCCTCAAGGAGGAGGTCTGTCGGTTCCATTCTTTGGCGAGGAGGTGGGGAGATGAAGTTCCGTATCACGCATGGCCGCACTGCGGTTGTCCTCTGTTTGGGCGCTTTCCTGATCACCTGCATAATGGTTGCAGTCTGCTGTCCTGCCACAGTCTGCTCGCATGAGGCAAAGGGGCCACTCTGGGATGAACTCCACCAGGCGCATTCACTGCTTCAGGAGGGCGGTACCCAAGAAGCGCGTCGCTTGGCAGAGTGGGTGCTGAACACTCCTGATTTAGATGCAGAGACGAGGGCCTATGCGCACTACATTCTGGGGACCGCCGCGCAATATGAGGGAGATGTGGACACTGCGCGCGTTCACTACCAAGAACAGGCTTCCATTGCAGGCATGGATTGGCCCGGCCCGGACGCGCTGGATTTGGCGGCTCACTGCTTGCTGTCGAAAAGAGATTACCCTGTTGCTGTTTCTGAATATGCATATATCCTGGAGGAGCCCGCCATGCCGATGGAGTTACGTGCCGGCGCCTGCTACCAGATTGGCGATATCCTCCACAGACAGGAGCGCTACGTAGAGTCTCTGGACTACTTACACCGAATCTTTCACGACTTCCCGGACAGTAGTTGGACAATAGTGGCGCAACAGAAAGCAGCCGAAGTGGAGGCATTTCTCACCGGTCGCGGAATCAGCCTTGAGAAGCCCACCTATGGCGCGGGTGCGCCGCCGCCACGCTCCAAGATCTGGGCTTCCCCGGATCAGAATTACTGGGTAACTACAACTCTTTACATCACTCCGGGAAGGGCGGTTTACTTCCGCGCCTCCGATTTCTTGCGGCAGGTATTGCCGGATCACGACTGGGACACTGTCAGCGGGCTCAGCACCGATCAATGGGAGAATTCGCTGAAGTGTGAATGGGACTTCAATTACACCGGCACCTTCGATGTGGAGGCCATATCAAATGTTTCTGCCTTAGTACTCAGGAGATTCGAAGTACCGGGTTGGTACACGATCAAAATGCGAATCAACGATGTCTCCCGGGGGACATCGGCCGATGACACGCCGGTCCCGGCGAATAACTCGATTACCATAATCGTCCGCACCGCTCAGCCGACTGGTATCATAGACTCCGAATCCGTGCAAGAAACCATGGCCGCCGCCGCGGCCTATCGAGAAGCCGAAGACTATGACGCAGAGATCGAACTCCTCAAGCCACTGGTGGCGGTTGTGGGTAACCGGCTGGTTCGTATGCCGGCCCCGGCACAACCTGCGCTTGGCGCCGACCCCCCTTCATCAGTCCTCATAAGCCCGGCTCAGCAACTCGGTATGGCGTATTGGGCGAAAGGGGAGGCTGCGAATGCCCTCCCCTATCTGGAGACCGCCGCCACAAGGATTCCTCCCGAGTCGGACAGTACCCTCCCCGGGACAATCATAAGATGCAGGTGGATGCTCGCCGAAGAAGGGGAAACGCTCTCTCCCGCTTGTATCATCAATGGAGTCTTTGTAGAGCCGATGACACTGGAGGGTCACTGGTTCGTCCCTGCAGAGCAACTGACTGCCATCGTCAAAGGTCGTTTGCAGAAGATTGATGCCCCAAATGAATGGGAACTGCTTCTGGGGCCAAAGAGGATTCCTCTGCACCTGGAAGCGGAAGTTGACTTCAGGCAGGCCTCGACCGCCAAGGTTGTTCCCGCCCGTATCACCGACGACACTCTCATGCTACAACCGCATATTCTCGCCGAGTTTCTCGGTGCCTGCAATAGTAATATCTGGAAGGCGAGGGTCTGGTCAGTCTACATCCCTCCTCAGGTTACTTACACTGCGGCGGAAGAGATGGCTGCGGCGCTTGCCCTTCTGGAACGCGAACCTCACCGGGAAAGAGGTAACGCGGCAATAGAGGAAGCGATGCCGCACTTGCGCGCTGCGCTTGAGAAGGCAAACAGCGCGGATGAGAGAGCCCAGATCAACCTTCTTCTCGGCATATACCACCAGTTCCTGCAGCAGTATGACACTGCCATCGAGTGTGCTGAACAGGTGATGGCCCATAATCCTGATCTAAAGTTGAATTTCATCGAGCAGCGACTCTCGCATATATCGCCCCGCGCGATTCTCGCTCATGCCTACGTTATGAAGGAAGATTGGCCGAAGGCTGTAGACGCGAGTGAGGCCTTCTTGAAGCGCTCACCGGATGCCCCCGTCATACACTACATTCTAGCGAGAGCGCGCCGCGCACTAACGGAATCACAGAAGGTCGAGTCACAGCCTGTCGGGGTGGAATCCTCATCCGACGAATCTATTATGGAGTAATCCAGCCGCGGGGTTCTCGCTTCATGGTGAGCGAAGTCGAACCATCAGAATGGCCGAGAGAAGGCTATCTCTATCCGCCATCGTTCAAGGTCCTCCGCAGTGCCGGCGGAGGGCCTGACAGCAGCCTTCATGGTGAGGTATTGCTCTTCACTTCGCTTGTTTGAGTAGATGAGTCCGTAGATAGGCACTCTGGCCGTCACAGTGTCGCTCTCCGATTCGCTCTTGGTCTCATTCGTGAAGAAACACTCCAGTTTCTCGGCCTCAGAGAGCTTTCCTGCAAGGGAGAAGAAGATGCCCCGGCTGCCTTGAGTCAATCCTTCACTTCGAGACAGCCGCACCACCCCCGTCAACTTCTCATTCAGAGGCAGTCCTACCTCCAGGAAGTCGCGCTGTCCGGAGTTCAACTGCTCGCTGCTATTGCTCGCTTTCCAGGGATTGGACTCGTGGCCGGTCCGCAGGTGGAGCCCGCCCAACATCTTCCGATAGATGAAACGCAGACTGTCCGGCCCGCCCGAAGAGCCGGAGCGCTTTCGCCAGGAGATCTCCACACCGGGCTCGGCTGACTTCGCCCAGGAGGGAGAAGATGAGAAGCCGTACTTTTTGCCCTCTCCGCTGTCTGCAAACTGCGGTTTCTCTCCCAGGTTCTTCGCCCACTCCGGAAGTTCGCCGCCCATCTTCCAGAGCAGTCGCGCGGAGTCCCACGTCTCTCCACTGGTCGCCCCCGGCCTTTCCACATGCCCAAGACCGAGTTCGAGGGCCGGCAGATGATATTCGACACCCAACTCTTCATACCCGGAGATACCGCTGCCGCGCTGCTTTCGGCGCAGCCAGAAGATCTCCGCTGCAGAGGAGATCGCATAACCCGTTCGCAGTTCCGTCTTGCGCCGATCCGCACCCTCCTCGCTGTCGAAAGATTCGCTGCGCCCAGTCAGTCTGAACCGGGAGTAGTTTGCCTCCGCCTGGAGATTTCGCAGCCTTCCCGCAGGCTTGTCAGCCAGATTGCCTTGCTGCCGCCCGATCTTGCCGGAAAACTTCAGCCCAAGTTCCTCCTCGCCAATGCCTCCCTTGAATCCTATCTCTCCCAGTGCTCCGCTCGTGGAGCCAACAGAGTCTCTTATCATGCGTCCGGTCAGTTGCAGCGGTGCTCTCTTTGATCCCAAATCCGCTGCCAAAGACAAATCCGCCCGCGCCTTCTGCGGGCTGCTGGAAGTGTCCTCGCGGCGCAGGCTGAAAGCCGTGCTTGTTCGCGGCGAAAGGGCAATCTTCCCTTTCAGCGTGCTGGAGCGCTGTGTTCCCGTTGTCAGCTGCTTGGTTGCATGGTCGGCCGTGAATGAGATCTTTCCCGGTCTGCTCCATTCCGCATGCAGTGAGGTCGCCGCCTGTTGGTTGGAGGAACTTCCCGTGGAACTCAGCAGGGTCTTTCGGCCCAATCGCAGCAGCCCGCCGGAGAACTTCAGCTCATACCCGAGTTCCGCGCTTTGCTTCGAATAGGCTTGCTTCCCCGCGCCGGTCTCTTTCTTTAGATACTTCCAGGCCGCGGTCAATCGAGAATTCGCAGATGGAGCATAGTCAATGTCATACGCCAGATTGGAACTTGTCTGCCCATCGTGCTCTTTCCCTGCGCCGGGCTTAAATGAATTGGCAAAGGAGAAACTCATGGACAAGGAGGAAGAGGGTTTGTACTCCGCCAGCAAGGTGCCTTTGCCGTGAGGGCGGAAACTGTTTTGTCCTGATAATCCGCTCCCCATAGACGCCAAATTTGCGCCTCTTTCCGGGGAAAAGAATGAGCCTTTCGAGTCAGCTTCCGGCTGATAGGAAACCTTCAGCGAAAGATCGCCTTTCGGTGAAACATGAAGCAACTCAGAAGCAGATTCCGATGTGGAAATAGAAGGAAGAACATCAAGCGAGACGGTGTCCTTACTATTAGTTCGCATTGCCTCCGCGAGCCCGCCAGCGGACAAAACCAACATGACCAGCCAGGCCGTGGCCGCCATCCCAAGACGCGACATTCCACTGCGATAAACGTCAACAGAGTCTCGCTTCTGTGAAACGGAGCAGAGATTCAAGTTAGCATCATCCGCGCTTATACAATCAAGCCATTGATCGATAGCAGCGCAGGGCGCTTCACCCCGAAGATACCCGCTCTTTATCATGCCCGAACCTGGGCGATTATCCGCGTCTCTAGGCCCACGAGCCCGAATCAGGAGCGGATACGTCCGGTGCTGGGGGGGACGGCGTCTCCGAGCCGTTTTCCGGCACTTCTGCCTCCAGCGGCAGGAGAGAAAGAAGGCTCTCCGTCTTTAGCACCTGATGCCTCTCCAATGCCCGCACCATCTCTGTCCGCGCCTGCGCAACCTCTGTGGGTAATTCTTTCTCTCTCTCAACATGAATTCCTGCTTCATCTTCTAGGTAATCGTCAGCAGCAATCTCTTCAACCGTCTTTGCAGTTTCTGTTGATGCAACCTCAGCGGTAGAGCAAAGCACCGCCTCTGCCGCGGGCTCGGTTCGATATCTCTTCTTCGCTTTCGGTGTACCGTTGGATGACCTTGCTTGTACTATAACCTTACTATTGCTCTCTATCGGACGGGACGCGATCGCCTCCTCAGAGGTGGGTGTACTCACTATTGTTTCCGTTCCATGTTCAGAGGCATTTCTTCGGGCCGATGGCTGTTCGGAGGCAAAGCTTGTATCAGCAGCCGAATCCCTCTCACCTGCCTCCACCCTTCGATCCTCCGGCTGAGTAATGGTGGTGGACCGCGGGGAAAAAGGATGCAGCCAGACAAGCGCCAGCACCGCACAGGCCAGTGCCGCGGCAAGGCCAAGGTTCCGACCTCTGCCGGCAAGAAGTGGCTGCAGGATCAGCGGCAATTGCAGACCTCCCCCAGGCAGCCACTGAGGCCATCTCGCTCCTCCCTTTGCAAGGGCCTCTGTCGCCTTCTCTCTGACCCTGGCCGGCGCGCTCACCTCAGGCAACCGTGAGATAAGGCCACGCAGTCGGCTCAGGGCAAGTACTTCACTGCGACAATCCTGACAAAAGGCGAAGTGTAACGCCAGGGCTTCCCTTCTCACCGGATCAAGTTCAGTATCCAGATACTCGCCCAGAAGGGGTTTCACCTGGGAACAAGCCCGCGCCGCCGCCTCACCCAATCGTGCTCTTATGCCTGCAGGAGCGCCTATTTCGGAGAACCCTGCAAACAGAGCCTTCATCTGCCTCAGATCCTGCAAAACCTGGCGACATTCATTACATTGCGCCAGATGCGCTTCCATCTGCCGTACCTGAGGCTCCGCGGCCTCTCCGTCGACCAGCAGATACAATGCCTCCGGATTACACCTTCCCATCCTTAGTCCCTCTCGCCTCTTCACCTGACTCTATCGTTCACTCTTATCTCTTAGACACCATAGATATAGGATTGTTGTCATCTTTTCAAGCGCGTTTTCCAGGAAAACGGGAAGGCGCAAGCTGAGCCCGCGCCTTCCTGCAGAGAGACCGCCTGCTGCACCGTCTCCAATGATTAGCGGACCGTTTATTGTGCCTCCAAAATAGCCTCACATATCCGGTTGAGATCTTCTGTGCCGTAGAACTCAATCTGCAGATAGCCGCGGGCATTCTCATCCTTGCCGGGATTAATCCTGACTTTTGTCGCCAACTGGACTGCAAGGCGGGATTGCAGATCCTCGAGATTGGGATCTCGCGGAGCCCGAGGGGCAACAAAGGTCGGCATTCGCCTGCGGGCCAAATTCTTTACCAGAGACTCGGTTGCTCTTACAGATAGCCCTTTCTTGCTTACTTTCTGAGCCGCACGAATGATGTCTTCGGCGTCTTCCAGCGATATGAGCGCCCGCGCGTGACCCTCACTCAACTTCCCTTCCGCCAGCATATTCTGCACCGGTGAGGGAAGAGTCAGCAGGCGCAGTGAGTTAGCCACCGATGCCCGACTCTTTCCCACCGCAGCGCCGACCGCCTCCTGATCCAGACCGAATTCGTTCTTCAGCCTTTGATAGGCCCTCGCCCGCTCAAGGGGATTGATGTCTTCCCTTTGGAGATTCTCCACCAGAGCGAGTTCCAGCATCTCGCGGTCACTACACTCACGGACGACTACCGGCACATGAGTCAGCCCGGCAACGGAGGCCGCCTGGAGCCTCCTCTGTCCCGCAATCAACTCATAGCGGCCATTGCTGCTCCGCACCAGCAGAGGCTGGAGGACTCCATGTGCCCGAATCGATTCCACCAGTTCCTGCATCTGCCCGCTGTCCAGGCTCAGCCGCGGCTGGTACGGATTGGTCTTGATGTGGGAAATCTCCACCTCCACTCTCTTCTCCGCGGGCATCCCCCATTCCCCTGTCGGAATCAACGATCCCAACCCCTTCTTCCTTCGCTGCATCAATGGACTCCTTTACGAGCAGTTGTTTCACTTCTTCAGCCAGCGCAGAGTACGCTGTCGCCCCCCTTGAATCGGGGGCATATAGACAAATTGGCTGCCCGTGAGACGGCGCCTCTGTAAGTCTGATATTGCGCGGAATCACCGTCGAGAAGATATGCCCGCGGAAGTGTTGGCGGAGTTCCTCGGAAACCTGCGCGGAGAGTTTCGTGCGGGCATCGTACATGGTCAGCAACACCCCGAGTACATCCAGTTCCGGGTTGAGGCTGCGCCGAATCAGGCCCAATGTGTGAAGTAGTTGAGTAAGACCGGTGAGCGCATAGTACTCACACTGGATAGGAATGATGACACTGTGAGCGGCGGTGAGGGAGTTGACTGTCAGCAGGCCCAGTGATGGTGGACCGTCGATTATTACGAAGCGGTAATTGTCGAGTTCCGGTTCGATAGCACGCTTGAGCCGTGTTTCCCTCGCCAGGGCGGTCACCAATTCGACCTCGGCGCCGGCCAAGTCAATAGATGCCGGTACCAGGGAGAGCCCTTCAATGGCGGTCGGCATGATCGCCTCTGACAGCTCGGTCTCGTTTCTCAAACAGTCATATATGGTCTTTGGCAAGGCAGCATGATTTACACCCAGACCCATGGTGCAGTTCGTCTGGGGGTCCAGATCCAGCAGCAGGACCTTCTGGCCCAAAAGGGCCAGATGAGCGGCGAGATTGATGGCGGTGGTGGTCTTGCCGACGCCGCCCTTCTGGTTGACGATAGAGATCACATTAGCCATTTCGCACCAACTCCGGCCGGAAGGATGGCGAAAGACATGCAGGACTATCGGGGCTGTTTATATGGCGATGAGAGGAAAGACAGATGAGTGAACCGGGAGGACCGGTTCGCGAGGCAGGCGGCCCCGGGGCCGCCTGCCATAGTGGTTTAGTGTAGGGTCTCGATGCTGTTCTCAAGTTCTGCGACTCGGCGGCGAGATCTTCTGTAACTCTTGAAATACTAAACAAAACAAGTTTAACCGAAAGCTGCACATGTGTCAATGAGTTTTTTCCAGTGATCTGGATTCTGACGGGGTTATCTGTCCTTGGCAGTGCGGAGGGACAATACTACTAAGATGGAGGGCCTTGACCGAAGGAAGAAGGGGAGTAGCGCGCAGAAGACGTTATGGAGGCCAGCCGATGAAGGTGTTGTTGCGGTGATGTGGACGTCAGTACGAGAAAGGGGGGGCGATGGGCAGGGACAAATATGAAAGCCGCAGAATGGAGAACCTGCCACGTAACGCATCCGTCAGTACCGAGAAGAAATGTTTCACGTGAAACATAAGAACAAAGGTATTATTTGAGCGGTCTTTTACTCGGTATTCCTGGCCTGCGCGGGTATTTCAGTGGGGTCGGGTGGGATTTTGTGGCGGTAATCAGGGCTCTTTCACCAGCATCTCCTAGGGTCACTTTCAGTATTTCAAGGTCACCTGCGCCTAATATAGCAAAGCTTTGTTTGCTACTGCCTGCCTCCTCCCCACCTTTTCTCCCCCTCATGGCGAGAAAGGTCCCATCTATCTTAACTAGAGGCAGACAATACTCGACCAACACGGGCAGCGGCGCAACCCCTCGGCTCACAACGACATCGAATGTCTCTCGGAATGGGCCTTGACCGATGACCTCCGCCCGGTCAGCAATCACCTCACAGTTTTGCAGCCCCAGACTCTCAATTACAGCCTGCAGGAAGCGTGCCTTCTTCTGATTGGATTCGATGAGAGTGAACCTTGTGTGAGCAAACAGAATCGCAAGGGGAATAGCCGGAAAACCCGCGCCGGAACCCACATCGCACAGCGACGCGATTGATATATAATCAATCGCTAGATAGCAACTTAAGGAATCAAGATAATGTTTTATCGCCATCTCCGCGGGATCGGTAATAGCCGTAAGATTGAAGGCCCGATTCGCCTCCACCACCATTTCTGCATGTCGTTCAAAGGCCCCGATTTGTTCCGCGCTTAGTGGCGGCAAAGCGCCTTGGGGTTGGCCCGAAATGACGGTAATCGCCTCCGGCCTCAAGGCAGAACGAAAGGTCTCGAAATCAAAATCTGACATTGAAGATATTCTAACAGCAAATCGAGAAGACTGGGGGATTATTGGGTGGGGTCGCAGACTGCGGGGCGCCCGCGCCGGACGAAACTGCATTCGGGCGAATGGTAATTCGCCCCTACATTTAATGTCCGTCCCCTTCGGCTGCGCTCAGGGCAGGCATCTGCGTTAATCTGCGGTTGGATATGGTCGGACAGACAAGTTACGCCTCCTGTAGCCCGTCTTACTTGTTCCCTGGACAGCTCCCCATCTTATGTCCTATCCTTACCTTTATCATTGGCAGAACGAATCTAATCATTCGAGGAGAACCGGACCATCATGCCGGAACCCATACCGATGACCGCAGAGAACCTTGCGCGGCTGCGCTCCGAAATAGAAACATTGAAAACCCAAGAGCGGGCCAAAATACGTGCCGACCTCGCCCACGCTCGCTCTTTTGGGGATTTCAATGAGAACGCGGAACTCGATGAAGCCAAACGCGCCCATTCCGCCTTGGAGGGGCGCATAAGACAACTCGAGGCCATACTGGGCCGCGCCCAAGTGGTCGAATCATCCTGTGCAAGTGAAATATCTGTCGACACCAAAGTTACCGCGCTCGACTTACAGGCAAATGAGGAGATTCACTTCATTATCGGCCTGAACGGTCTGTCTGATTCTGATGCCATTCTCGTCACTCCTGACTCTCCCATGGGCCGCGCACTAATCGGCAAATGCGTCAATGACACCATTGAAGTCGAAGCCCCTGGCGGCTCCCACAAACTCCAAATCACCGCCATAACCTTTTCCGCCGGCAGTGGAGCTTGATCGTCTCGTGTATCTTATAATAGTGCAGGAGGCTGAGGTGGAGCAGATAGGCCGTTTTCGGTTCGAGTCGCTTGAACATACTGCGGACAAGGCCATCATCGCCCATGGGGAGACCTATGAGGCGATGCTGGAGAGCGCGGCCGCGGCCATGTTCGCCCAGCAGGTGGATTTGACGAGCGTGCCAGAGGAGCGAGAATGGACCGTCTCCGCGGAGGGCGAATCCGCTGAGGATTTGCTGGTGGCTTGGCTGCGGGAACTCATCTTCCTCTCCGAGCGAGAGGAGGCGGCTTTGTGTGATTTCAAGATTCTCGATTTCTCGCAGTGGAAACTAAGAGCCGAGGTCCGGGGCGGCGGATACAGTGAGAAAGTGCGCCGCACCGGCGCGGGTGTAAAGGCGGTTACCTACCACAACCTCTCTGTAAAGCACGAAGGTGACTGGCAGGGCACCGTGACATTTGATGTCTGAGGGTGCCTGTCAGCCCGAAATGAGGCTCTTGCGCCCTCATCAGTAGGGCTTGGCGCGGGTTGCCCGGATGTGCTAAAATGCGCTTTCGGCACTGTGTAGGGCATTTTATCGAACTCATGGAGGTAGCCAGTGGCTAAGAGAGTAGCGGCTGTAATCAAACTGAATATCAAAGCGGGTCAGGCGACCTCAGGTCCTCCGGTGGGTCCCACACTGGCGCCTTATGGTATGCCTATCATGGAGTTCGTCAAACAGTACAATGCCCAGACCCAGAATCAGGCCGGCTCCATTGTGCCGGCCGAGGTTACTATCTACGCCGACCGCACTTTCTCCTTTATACTGAAGACTCCGCCCACCTCGGAGCTGCTGAAAAAGGCGGCCGGAATCGAGAAAGGCTCCGGCACCGCGGGCAAGGAAGAGCCCATCAAGGTAGGCGCGGACAAGGTGCGCGAGATCGCGCAGACGAAACTGAAAGACCTCAACACCACTGATGTAGAGGCGGCCGCCAAGATAGTCGCCGGCACCGCCCGCAGTATGGGGATTGAGGTCGAGGAGTAAATTTTCCCGGGAAGGAAGGAAGAAGATTGTGGTGCCAAAGCGCCGGGTTCTGCGAGTAGCGGTGGTGGCGCTGAGGTCTTTCGCCGTAGCCGCGTCTCTATTCTCCCTGAGCGCGCTGGCGAGTATTATCGGCCAATTGGTGCGTGGAAAGACGGATGTAGTCTATCCTCTTTTTAGCGCATTCTTGATCGGAGCGGCGGTGGCGGCGCTCTTCTTTGTGCTGAGTGAGGCGGGAATGATCCTCATCGGCCTGGAAGAACAGCAAGACCGCCTGCGGGAGAGACTGGAGGAGATGAATTCCGGCGCGGCGGAGAACCGCACCGAGGAGAGTGAATAAATATGGCAACAGTTGGAAAGCGTTATCGCGCCCTTGTCAAAGAATTGAATAAGGATGAGCCGCTGGCGCCACAGCAGGCCCTGGCACTGATGAAGGAGAAGGCGAACGCCAAGTTCGATGAGACAGTGGAACTGACGGTCGCTCTGGGAGTTGACGCCTCGAAGGGTGACCAAATGGTGCGGGGAGTGGTCGCCTTGCCTCACGGCAGCGGCAAGACTCCGCGCGTGGCCGTCTTCGCCCGCGGCGAAATGGCCCAAGAGGCGGAACAGGCGGGCGCGGATGAGGTCGGGGCCGAGGACCTCGTAAAGAAAATAGATGAAGGCTGGAGAGATTTCGATATCCTGGTGGCAAGCCGGGAGTTGATGAGAATGGTGGGCCGGCTGGGCAAGAAATTAGGCCCCCGTATGCCAAACCCGAAGTCCGGCACCGTAACAGATGAAATAGGCAAGACGGTTGCAGAATTGAAAAAAGGCAGAGTTGAGTTCCGCATGGACAAGGGAGGGGTGGTTCATGCCCCTATGGGAAAGGCTTCTTATACAGTCGAGCAGTTGCTCGAAAACATGACCGCCTTACTCAGCGTCCTACTGCGGGCGCGTCCTGCCTCCGCCAAAGGACAGTTCTTGCGAAAAATTACCCTTTCCACTACAATGGGTCCCGGCATTCCCGTTGATCCCACCCTGGCGCGGGAGATGGCCGAGCAGTAGACAGAAACGGATTATCGAGAAACTGAATAGACCTGCCCAAGAAAGCCGGTCCAAAAAGGGCAAAGGGCCTGGGGAGGTTCAGGGTTTGGACCACTGAAGCCTCCGGCGGCCTGCCTGCCGAGGCAGGGAGAGCGTAGTCTCCGCGTATTGCGGAGATGAATTGTACCCGCAGGATGACGCCTGCTTCTGCAATCTGCGCTTCCCTCGCCGAACCGGCGAGGGAAATTTTTTGTACTACCCAGTTCAGCAGCGAGGTGGAGATGACACCCAGAGAAGAGACAGAAAACCGAGAGCCGAGACCGGAAAAAGTGAAGGCGGTCGGTGACCTGGCCGAGAGACTGAAAGAGAGCGCAGGCCTGCTTCTCACCGACTATCGGGGGATGTCGGTGAAGGCGATGGGGGAATTGCGCAGTGCCCTCCGCGCCCAGGGGGCAGCCTACCAGGTGGTAAAGAACAACCTGCTGAGGCGCGCGGCCGAGAAAGCCGGCTGTGGAGATGTGGTGGAATGGCTCGAAGGGCCCATCGCTATGGTCTTCCTCGGTGAAGAGATTGTCGGTCAGACCAAGATACTGGT
>JABAOH010126399.1_pt1 | contig 13304 bp, 10 predicted proteins | sample 7062181 | NCBI WGS metagenome assembly JABAOH01 (sample SAMN14538630, study PRJNA623070) | marine sediment metagenome | biome: marine biome [ENVO:00000428]; feature: marine pelagic biome [ENVO:01000023]; material: deep marine sediment [ENVO:00002113]; isolation source: pool of 5 deep marine... | reverse complement strand
GCGCTGTACAGATCGTACCAGCCGTAAAAGACCACGCCGAACGCCGTGCTTCCGGACCGATAGAGGAGGCGGAAGGCGATGAGGTTCGCGGCGAAGAAGGCAGCGATCAGCGGTATCAGCCGGCGCCAGGGTATCCGGTCCGCCAGTCGGTTGTAGGGGAGCACGAAGAGGACGACGGCGGCGCTGATGAGATACACCCTGTAGAACTGGCTATCGGCGAGACCATCGAGGGCGAAGGCGTTCTTGATCGGCTTGATGATCCCCACCGTCAAGATGATGAGAAAGAACAGCCCCGCCATCGCCAGCGCTTTCGCCAGCTCGGCGCGCGGTATCTCGAAGAGCCCTGCGATCCGTTCGCTCAGGCCCGGCCGGCGTTCCGAGATCACTCGGAAGGCTCCGCGGCGAGGGCGGGCAGGCAGATCTCGACCGCGGTGCCGCGTTGTAGTTCGCTGCTGATGCGAAATTCACCGTCGTGGTCGTGGACGATCTGGCGCGAGATGAAGAGTCCCCAGCCGGTGCGGATCCGGCCACCATCGACGCGAAAGGCCGGGTCGAAGATGCGGCTCATCGCTTCGGGTTCGATGCCGCGGCCGGTGTCGGAGATCTCAATCCAGACGAAGCCGCGGGCGTAACGTGTGCTGATCCGGATCACGCCCTCGTCCTCGATGGCACCCGCCGCGTTGCTCAAGACGTTTCCGAACACTTCGCTCAAGCGCGTGGGAAAGGCCACGACCGGGGGCACCTTCTCGAAATCCCTGACGACCTCGATCCGCCCGCCCCAACCCCCCGAGAGCACGGCGACCGCGTCGTCCAGCAGCTCGTTCACATCGACGGGCCCGCGCGTGGCCGTATTTACGTGGGTGAAGCGTTCGAACCGCTGGACGAGTTGTGACAGGCGGCTCAGCGCCTCGCGCGACCGCTGCGCCGTGGTTTTGGCCTCGCCGACGGACCGCACCACCGCCTCGGGGTCGGCACAGCACTGCTCGACCTCGGAGAGACGCCGCTCGATCAGGTTCTGGCCGCTGAGCAGAACAGAAAGCGGCGTGTTGATCTCGTGGCTGAGGGCGGCGGCGAGCCGGCCTTGCGAGGCGGCCCGCTTCGATTCGATCAAGTTCGCCTGCGTCCGCCGCAGCGCCTCGAACGAATCGGCGAGCCGTGCCCGGCTCTCGTGTTCGCCGATGTGAAGCCGGGTGAGCATCACCGAGAGCCCACCACCCAGAACGCTCACGGCGAACAACAGCACGAGCCGCTCGATCCAGCTCACGGGCGGCGGCCAGCCCACGCTGGCATCGAAGAGACCGGACGCCGCGAACATCCCCGTCACGGCGAGACCGAAACCGTACACCGACAGGGGGCGCAACGGCACGGCGACCACCATCAGCAGAATCAGCATGACCGTGATCGAGTAGACGCTCGACGCATAGCCGCCGGAGTTGACCATGTCGATCATCAGCAGCACACCCAGCATCAACCCGATCAGGGCCGTCAAACCCCGCGCGTGCCGAGCGCCCCAGCCCGTTCGCGAGAGCGCCAGTCCGAGAACGCCCAATCCCGCCACGCCGGCCTCCTCCACCAGCCCGATCTGAAGCAAGCCGGCGTCGCGGGGGTAGTCGGGCGGACCGAACGGCCAGAGTACCGCGACGGCGAAGACGATGAGCACGACCGCCGCAGCGGCCACGACCCGGAGCCCCAGCAGGCCACGCTCGCGCAGGTCGGCCCGAAACTCTTCGTCGAGACGATCGTAGTCGATCCAGAGGAGCGACCAGAGTCGCTGCAAGGCATGATGGAGACGCGAGAGACTCATAGCAGATGCGTTTCTACAGTGCGAACAACTGGGGAGCCAGCATCCAGGCCACCACCCATGCCCGGCCATGGCCCGATCGGGCGCGGTCCGGCACCGTGCGCAGACACAGGATCGCCCCGGCCTCGAAATCGAACGCTTCCAGATCCGGTGACGCACCGATGAGCGCCGACGCCAGCCGGCTCAGGTGCGGCAGGTGCCCGACCAGCATCAAGTTCTCCTCCGCTCGCTCAAGCTCTGCGACCAGGCCCGACACATCCGCCTGCGGCGCCAGGTCAGGTGTGGCGCGTAGCGGGGCCGCCATACCGGAGCTCTGGGCGAGGATCTCGGCCGTCTGCCGCGCCCGCAGCTTGCCGCTGTGGCGGATCTCGCCTACCGAGATCACCTGGCCCCTGCCCAGAAACGTTCCCAGCCGGCGCACCGTTTCCGCGCCAGCCTCCGAGAGGGGACGCTGGGGATCCTGGTCTTCACGCACCGCCACGCCGTGCCGAACCAGATACAGTTCCACTCCGTTCCCCCTGTCCGTCGGTCGCATGGTCTTGCGCCGAAACTACAGCCGCGAGGCACCGGCTTCCAGCGATGAGCGCGAGAAGCCAGCGGCCGAGAGCGTCGTGGCCCTTGTCACAGCGCCTGGGTCTGCACAAGATTGCAGGCGTCCCGCCGCCGTCCTCGACCGCGCCGCCTCGAATTCAACCCCGAAACGACGAACTCTGCGACGGATTTGAGTCTTCTGGAGCGATGAACGGACTGGTCCTGGCCGGTGGAGGCGCACGAGCCGCCTATCAGGTCGGCGTCCTCGCCTATATCGCAGAGAAGGCGCCCGAGGTGAACTTCCCCATCATCATCGGGGTCTCCGCCGGTGCGATCAACGCCGCCTTTCTCGCCGGGCGCCACGATGGCCCCACCGAGAACCTCGACGCGCTGGCGGATCTCTGGAACAGCCTCACCGTCGATACGATCTTCGACACCAACCTCGGATACTTCGGAATCACCGGCGCCCGCTGGGCCTGGACCCTGGGCGGCGCCGGCACCTCGCTTGGGCCCCGGGTGAAAAGCCTGCTCGACACGGCTCCCCTCCGACTCTTCCTCAGCCAGCAGCTCGACGCCGAAGGGATCGAGGCCAACGTCCGGGCCGGCCGCTTGCGGGCGCTGGGGCTCACGGCCACCCGCTACGCCACCGGCCAGAGCGTCACCTTCGTGCACGGCGCTCCGGGCATCCCCACCTGGGAGCGGGTGCGCCGCTGCGGCCGCGCCACCAAGATGCGCGTGGAACACGTGATGGCCTCCAGCGCTCTGCCTCTCATCTTTCCGGCCATCTCGGTGGACGGCGAGTACTATGGCGACGGCAGCATTCGCCAAGCGGCCCCGCTGGCCCCGGCCATCCACCTGGGCGCGGATCGCCTGCTCGCCGTCGCCACCCGCTACAGCCCGACGCTGGACGAGGTCAAGCTGCGCGCCATTCGCGGGTACCCGCCCCCCGCTCAGATCCTCGGCATGCTCTTCAACACCCTGTTTCTGGACACACTCGAGGCCGACGCCGAGCGGCTCGATCGGATCAACCGGGTGCTATCCGCGCTGCCGCCGGGCACCGAGCCGCCAAACGGCCTCCGCAAGATCGATCTGCTGGTGCTTCGCCCCTCACGGGACCTGGGAAAGCTGGCGGAAGGGTACAAGCGGATGCTGCCGCGCTCGCTGCGGATCCTCTTGCGTGGACTGGGCATCCAGCGGATCCGCGGTGCCGACCTCCTCAGCTATCTGATCTTCGAGGAGCCTCACATCTCGGCTGTGATGGAGCTGGGATACGAGGATGCGCTCAGCCACTGGTCGGCGATCGAGCGCTTCTTAGCCGAGCGCGACTCGCACGACGCCGGAAGTCCAGCCTGAGTCCGCCGAGCGCCGGAGCGGGGCGATCGAGGTGGCCGGCGTCGGCAGGCGACTGCCGGGCAAGGCCAGGGGCGCGGGTTGCCTTATGGGGCTTCCCCTATTATTTTGTACACTAAATAATACTTCTCGATTCGCGCAAACCGGATTCGTCAAAACGCCCTGTGGGCCAGATGAAGCCAGCAACCTCACGACCTTCATAGACAATTGTACACTAAGGGATCCACCACCCCCGCGCCGGCCCAGCCGCCGTCCAGGTGCGACCTCGTGCTCGCCGCGCTTCGGCGGATCAACCGGTCGCTCGACGTGCACTCGCGTTATCTCGCGCAACACCACGGGCTCACGGTACCGCAACTCGTCGTCCTCTCCGAGCTGTCGCGGCTGGGGAAAGTCAGCACCGGCCGGCTCGCCACCGCCATCAGCCTCAGTCAGGCCACAGTCACGGGCATCCTGGATCGCCTAGAGCGAAAAGGGCTCGTTCGCCGCCGGCGCGACCCGCAGGACCGACGCCGCGTCCTCGTGCGCATAACGGCGCCCGGTCGGCGTCTGCTGTCGTCCCCTCCCCCGCTGTTGCAGGAGTCGTTCGTCGGTCAATTCAACCAGCTTCAGGATTGGGAACAGGCTCTGGTGCTTTCCTCGCTCGAGCGGGTCGTGGCGATGATGGAGTCCACCGGCGAACCGGAAGTGGCGCCGGGCCCCCGCCCAACTGATCCCCTGTCGCAGGTTTAATTCTCATGTGCGGAATTTGCGGCGAGATCCGGTTCGATGGCGCTCAGCCCTCGGTGTCCGCCGTTGAGGCGATGACCGGGGCGATGGTTTCCCGCGGGCCGGACTCGGGCGGGCTCTTTTGCCAGCGTAACGTCGCGTTGGGGCAGCGTCGGCTGAAGATCATCGACGTCAGCGAGCGCGCGCAGCAGCCGATGGTGGACAGCGAGCTCGGGTTGGTGATCGTCTACAACGGCGCCGTTTACAACTACCCCGAACTGCGCGCCCAGCTCGAGAGCAAAGGCTATCGTTTCTTCTCTTCGGGCGACACAGAGGTCGTGCTGAAGGCTTATCACGCCTGGGGCGCGCGTTGCGTCGAACGATTAAATGGTATGTTCGCGTTTGCCATCTGGGAACGCGACTCGGGTCGCGTTTTCCTGGCGCGCGACCGCCTCGGCATCAAGCCACTTTACCTGGCACGACTTCCAGACGGGCTCCGCTTCGCGTCCTCGCTCCCGGCGCTGCTGGCCGCGGGCGACGTGAGCTCCGAGATCGATCCCGTGGCTCTGCATCACTACATGACCTTTCATTCTGTGGTGCCGTCGCCGCGCACCATCTTGAGGAGCATTGAGAAGCTGCCACCCGCGACGACGAAGATTCTGGAGCCGGACGGAGCGAGTCGGGAGGACACCTATTGGCGGTTGACTTTCGAAGAAGCGAATGATTCGCACTGCTCGTTCGAGGAATGGCGTCACGGGCTCCACGATCAGCTGAAGCGGGCAGTCGAAAGACGCCTGCTCGCCGACGTACCGGTGGGGGTGCTGCTGTCCGGAGGTCTCGATTCGAGCTTGGTCGTCGGCCTGCTGGCCGAGGCCGGCCAGGACGGGCTCCACACGTTCTCGATCGGGTTCGAGGGTGTGGGCGGCGAGGCGGGTAACGAGTTCGAGTACTCGGACCTCATCGCGAAGTGCTTCGGCACGCGACACCAGAAGATCGAGGTGGACTCGGCGAAGGTTCTTCCGTCTCTGGACCGCTGTGTCCGTGCGATGAGCGAGCCGATGGTCAGCCACGACTGCATCGGTTTCTACCTGCTCAGCGAAGCGGTATCGCGCCATGTGAAGGTCGTCGAGAGCGGCCAGGGCGCGGACGAAGTGTTCGCCGGCTACCATTGGTACCCACCCTTGCTTCGCAGCCGCGAAGCCGTCCGGGACTATGCTTCGGTGTTCTTCGACCGCGATCATCACGAGTACGCGCGCGCCGTCCATCCCCGTTTCGTGAACGGCAATTCGAGCCTGGACTTCGTCGCCCAGCACTTCCAGCAGGCTCCGGCCCAGCGAGCCATCGACCGGGCGCTCCACCTCGACACCACCGTCATGCTGGTCGAGGATCCCGTGAAGCGCGTCGACAACATGACGATGGCTTGGGGCTTGGAGGCGCGGGTGCCGTTCCTCGACCACGAGTTGGTCGAGCTGGCCGCGCGCATGCCGGCCGAGCTCAAAGTCAAGAAGGGTGGCAAGCACATCCTGAAGGAGGTTGCCCGCTCGGTCATCCCCTCGCAGGTGATCGACCGACCCAAGGGCTACTTCCCCGTGCCGGCGCTCAAGTATCTGCGCGGCGAGTACCTGGCACGGGTCCGCGACGTGCTCGAGCAGCCGGCGGCCCGGCAGCGTGGTCTCTTCAATCGCGAGTATGTGGCCGAGCTGCTCTCGGACCCGGAGTCACACATCACACCCCTCAACGGCTCCAAGCTCTGGGGGGTGGTCCTGCTCGAATATTGGCTCCAAGCACACAATATCTGACCTGGCGAGGTGTCTTCGATGGCTGACCGCCGCACACCACACCATCGACTCGACCGCAGCAGTGCTCCGTCGCTACGCAACTGGCAGCGACCCAGCAAGCCGGACGCCGAGGCGATGGTCAGCGATGTCGCAATAGAGATGGGTTGGGGACGACTGATCTTCGGTCAGACCTTCGACTCCAGTGAACAGCTCGCCCGTACGCTGTGCGACGAGCGCAAAGGCTACAGAGACATCGCCCTCTACCTGCGTGACCCGCATGTGGTCCTCTCGCTCGCACCGGATGAGCTCTTTCTCGATCCATCCCACACTTATCGCCTCTGGTCGTACGCCTACCGACCGGCTATGCCGGTGGAAGCCGGCTACTCGATCCGCCGTCTGAGGACACGACGCGATGCGGAGGAGGTCAACCGCATCTACGCGTCGCGGCAAATGGTCACCTGCGATCCCGATTTTCTCTCGAACGAGTACGCGACGCGGCTCCGCACGTACCTGGTCGCGGAATCGGTTGACGGGGACATCGTCGGAACGGTCACGGGCGTCGATCACGTCGAGGCGTTCAACGATCCCGAGAACGGTGCCAGTCTCTGGTGCCTTGCTGTAGACCCCCAGGCGGCCGCGCCGGGTGTCGGCGAATGGCTCGTCCGCCATCTGGTCGAGCACTACTTTGCCCGGGGTCGCGCCTATGTGGACCTCTCCGTCCTGCACAGTAATCACCAGGCCATCCGGCTCTACGAGAAGCTCGGCTTCGAGCGCGTCCCGGCCTTTTGCGTCAAGTACAAGAACCCGATCAACGAGTCGCTGTTCGTCCCTGCAGCACCCGATGCCGATCTCAACCCTTACGCGCGAATCATCATCGACGAGGCGCGCCGCCGCGGGATCCAGGTCGAGGTGTTGGACGAGGAGTTAGGGTATTTCCGCCTCAGCCTCGGCGGTCGCTCCATCGTCTGCCGCGAGTCGCTCACCGAGTTGACTTCCGCCATCGCCTTTTGCCGCTGCGACGACAAGCGGCTGACCCACCGCGTTCTGGACGCGGCGGATCTCCGCGTTCCCGAGCAGCAGCCGGCGGCAGATCCCGAAGAGGACGCGGCTTTTCTCGAGCGCCACGGCGCCGTCGTCGTGAAGCCCGCGCGAGGCGAGCAGGGCGCCGGCGTCAGCGTCGACATCAGAACTCGCGAGGGTTTGGAAGAGGCGGTCCCCCGGGCTCGGGAGCATTGGGACGAGGTCGTCTTGGAAGAGTACGTCGAAGGCGACGATTTGCGGATCATCGTGATCGACAACGAGGTCATCGCGGCGGCCGTCCGCAAGCCGCCGCAAGTCGTCGGTACCGGCGAGCACACAGTGAATGAGCTGGTGGAGAAGTACAACCGGCGACGAATGGCAGCGACGGGCGGCGAGAGCCGCGCACCCCTGGACGATGAGACCCGGCGTTGCGTGCGTCTGGCTGGCTACCAACTGGACTCGATCCTGCCCGCAGGCGAAACGTTACAGGTGCGCCGGACGGCGAACCTACACACCGGTGGCACCATCCACGACGTCACCGACCGCATCCACCCGGAGCTGCGCTCGGCCGCGGTGGCCGCTGCGCAGGCGCTCGACATTCCGGTCGTGGGCTTGGATCTCGCGGTGCCCGACCTCGAGGGTCCGGACTACTGGGTGATCGAGGCCAACGAGCGCCCCGGCCTGGCGAACCACGAGCCGCAGCCGACGGCCGAGCGTTTCATCGACCTTCTGTTTCCACAAACGGCCTCCGTCGGCGGCGGGCGGTCATGAGCCGATTGGCGGTGACGGCGCCGTAGCTCAAACAGGCTGATCCGGGAATCCCTCCAGCGGCCCCAGCTCGAGACGGTCGCGCTCAAAAGTCGGCTCACTCTGAATGTAGAGAGCGATCAGCTGGCTGAGGTGCCGCAGACCGTCGATATGGGTCCGCTCATAACCATGCGAACCATCAACTCCGTAGCACATGAGCGCGGTGCGGATGTCGTTGCCGGCCTCCACCGCGGTGGCCGCGTCACTGCGGTAGTGGCGAAACACGTCGCGGCAGACGGGAAGGCCGTATCGTTCGGCCAGCCTCAGCAGCTTGCGGCTCAGGTGGTAATCGAACGGCCCCGAGGCGTCCAGCATGGCGATATGGACATCATACTCACTGGAATTCTTTCCGGGTGCGAGAGCGGCGTTGTCGATGCTGACCATCTCGGCCACGTCCTGATGCAAGACCGCAGAGGCGCCCGATCCCACCTCTTCGAAGATCGTGAACAGCAGGTGACAGTCCACCGGTAGCTGCGCCCCGCCCTCGACCACGGCCTTCGCGGCGGCCAGAACGGTCGCCACGCCGGCCTTGTCGTCGAGATGACGGGATACGATGAAACCGCTTTCGGTCAGCTCGGGCTGGGGGTCGACGCTCACATAGTCACCGACCGCGAAGCCCAAGTTGCGGAGGTCCTCGGCGTCTCCGACCGGCTCGTCGACGCGGACTTCTACATGATCCCAGCCGACAGGCTGCTCGTCGACCTTGTCACCGAACTCATGACCCGAGGCGAGCAGCGGGAGAATCGTTCCGCGCCGGCGCGCCGAGTCGGTGCAGATCGTGACACGCGCCCCCTCCGCGAATCTGCTCGACCAGGTTCCGATCGGGCTGATCGCCAAGCGTCCGCTGGGCTTGAGGCCCGAGACCATGGCGCCGATCGTGTCGAGGTGGGCGACGACGGCACGGTCGGGGCTTCGCTGCTCGCCGTCGAGGTTACCGCGGATGGCGCCTCGGCGGGTAAGCTCGAACTCGAGCCCCAGTTCCTCCAGCTTCTCGCAGACCCGATGGACGATGCCGTCGGTGTATCCGGACGGACTCGGTATCTCGAGAAGCTCGAACAGCGTTCGCGTCAGGTAGTTCGTATCGATTTGTAGAAGCTTCATCGCCCTCTTACAAGCGCTGAATCAGTGAGGCCACGACGAACTGCGTCCTGCAATGTAGGCCGTCTCGGCTCGAGTTGAAACCGAAACGGTACATGCGGCAGCCCATCGTCGAGGCGTTCGACGAGGATCCACAGCAATCAAAGCCGCCGAACCACCGAGTTTGCGATGGTCCGCCGCTTCGATCTACGGCTCAGACCTGCAGCGTCGGGCGCCGCAGGTGGAAATCCGTGGCGTCCTGATACCTCTTGGCGATCGCGAGCACGTCCGCATCCCCGTAGAGCCTTCCGAGGAACGTGATGCTCGTCGGTGTGCCGTCATCCCGAAAACCGTTGGGGAGGACGACGCAGGGGTGGCCCGTGAGGTTGGTGAGCAAGAGGTTGTTGCCGCCGAATGACGGCGCCACGTAGACGTCGACTTCTGACATGATCTCGGCCATCGCCTGCATGGCCTGGGTCCGCACGCGGTTCGCCTGCAGATACTCGACCGCCGGGATGAGACGGGCCTGGCGGAAGACGTTGGGCCAGGCGTTCCGCACCTGGCGCACCAGCAGGTCGTCGCGGTCGCTCCGGGTCAGCTCGTCGAAGGCGGCGGCGGCCTCGGCGCTGAGGATGAAGGACATGGCACCGATCGGTAGATCGGGCAGCTCGATGGGCACCAGCTCGACACCCAGCTCACCCAGCTTGGCGAGCGTGGCGTCGTCGAAACTCTTCCATTGGCTGTCTTCACGCTCCTCTTCAAAGGCGCCCTTCAAGTATCCGACGCGCAGACGCCGCACGTCCAACTCCGCATCCCAGACGAAGCGCTGGTCGCGCACCGATAGATCTTTTCCGTCCGGTCCGTGAATCGCCTCGAACACCAGGGCGCAGTCCTCGACGCTCCGACAGATCGGCCCGATTTTGTCCATCGACCAGCTCAGCGCCATGCCGCCGGCGCGGCTCACCCATCCGAATGTGGGCCGAAGACCGGTGGTGCCGCAGCGTGTGCAGGGCGAGACGATCGAGCCCCACGTCTCGGTGCCGATGGCGAACCCGACCAGGCCGGCCGCGGTGGCCGAGGCGGAGCCGGCCGACGAGCCGCTGGATCCCTGTTCGTAGTTCCACGGGTTGCGTGTCATGCCTCCGTACCACACATCGCCCCAAGCCAACGCTCCGAGGGTGAGCTTCGCCACCAGCACCGCACCCGCCTCTTCCAAACGACGCACCACCGTCGAATCCTCCTGGATGACCTGGCCCTTGAATGGCATGGCTCCCCAGGTCGTCCGGTACCCCCGGACCGCCAGCAGGTCTTTCGCACCCCACGGGATGCCGTGCAGGGGCCCGCGATACCGTCCGGCGGCGATCTCCGCGTCGGCGCGCCGGGCCTGCTCGAGGGCGAGGTTCTGCGTCAAACTGACGACGCATTCGAGCTTGGGGCCGTACTTCTTGAGCCGGGCCAGGTACATGTGGGTGAGATCGACGGAGCTGACCTGCCGCGACTCGATGAGCCGCGCGAGCCGCGTCACGGGCCAGAACGCGACCTCCTCCAGATCCGCCGGCCGGCGCACGTTCTCCGTCCGGACCACCCGCCGCTGGCGCCTTGGGGCCTCGATGTCGACGCCGGGCGGTACCGGGTTGAAATAGAGAGCCGGCGGAACGCCGTTGGGCAGCTCCACCGTCCGCAGCGTCTCGTAGCTGTCGAGCAGGTTGTTCAACCCCTCCAGCATCAACTCGCGTTCCTCATCCGAGAACTCGACACCGGCAACGCGCTCGGCCTCATCGAGCATTTCCTTGGTGATCCGCGGATTCTGCTGATCCTGAACCAGGCTCCAGAGGACGCCGGGGAACAGCGTCGATGCCACACCGGCACCGGAGAAGTAGGCGAGAAAGCGGCGACGTGTCAGCTCGCGCTGCGCAGCATGTCGGGGCATGAGACCTCCCGCTGTTGACTCGACTTCCGCGCGGGTAACCGCGCCTTCATGTGATAGAACGGAGGGCAGGGTCGAATATCGAATGTCCAATTCTCAATATTCAATGATTAGAATACTTGAGCATTCGACATTGAGAATTCGACATTCACGTGCACCTCGATGATCGAGTTTGAGTCTTAACATCTTCCGATCAGGCCTCTAGAACGTGTTCAGGTCGTTTCCGTAGACGACCCGTCCGTCGTACACCTGCTCGATCTCAGACAGCATCTCCTCCGGCGACGCGCCCCAGGGCAGCTGGTGATAAAGCACCAGCGTTCCGGGGCGCGCCCGGGCGGCGATCTCACCGAGTTGCAGCGTCGACGTGTGGAACGCCGCGTGATAGCGCTGCCAAACGGGAGCGCGACGCTCGAAGCCGGCCTGCGAATAGACCTCGTGGATCAGGATATCGCAACGGCGGCAAACCGCCGCGATCGTCGGCGTCGGCCGCGTATCTCCCGAGATGACGATCGACCGGTCGGGCGTGTCGAAGCGGAAGCCGAACGCCTGCGGCCAGGACCCGTGCGGGACCGGAAAGGCCGTCACCTTCACCCGCTCGTCCTCGTAGACGAGCCCCGGCTCGATCTCGTGCACATTCACTTTGTAGCCTTCGAGGTTGGCCGGCTCGAGCCCCTCAACGCGGATCTTGACGTCGGCTTCGTAAGCGGCGAGCAGGTGCTCCGTCATCGCCCGCAGTCCCGCCGGACCGAACACCTCGACCGGCGCATCGCGCTCCAGAACCCAGGGTGTGAAGATGAAGTCGGCGTACCCCAGCGTGTGATCGGTATGAAGGTGAGTGATGAAGGCGGTACCGAGCTTCGAGGCGGCCAGCCCCTCCACGCCGGCGCGGTGGGCCGCCGTGGCCTGACGAACGACCCCGGGCCCCAGATCGACCAGATACGGCGTGTCATCTACGACGATGGCGACACTCGGGCCCGAGCGGTCGGGCTCGGCGTTGGGCGTCCCGGTTCCCAACAGCACGACCTGTGTGCGCGATGTCGGCGCCGTCGAAGCCGTCTCGCTCGCAGGCGGCGCGGACTCCTGCGCGCAAGCCAACAGCGATGCGGATACGATCAGCGTGAGGGTGCGATCGATCATCGTCTCACTTGGATTTTCCGAGGCGAAACCGCTGCAATGAAAGCCGCCGCGAATCTAGAGATGTACCGCCCGCATCCGCAAACATCCGGCCGTTGTGAGACCGCGCGGCCGCATGTAGCTTGTGGGCCCCGGAAACATCCGTTGCACCCGCCCCAGCCGGAAGGAGACCCGCGATGGCCATCTACGAGGCGTTTTTAGCCGAACTGGATCAGGAGACGCCGAAGACGCGCAAGATGCTCGAGCGCGTCCCCGAAGCGAAGCTCGACTGGAAGCCGCACGACAAGTCGATGCCTCTGGGGCGGCTGGCCACGCACCTCGCCGAGCTGCCGGGGTGGGCCGAGACCATCCTGGTGCAGGACGAGATCGATCTGGCGCCGCCGGGCGCCCCGCCCTACCAGCCGGTCGTGCTCGAGTCGGTGTCGGAGATGGTCAAGCTGTTCGACACGAACGTCGAGAAGCTGCGCGGCCTGCTGCGCTCGACCTCCGACGCGGACTTCATGAAGCCGTGGACGCTCAAGATGGGAGGGCAGGCGCTCTTCACGGCGCCCCGAGTCGGCGTCGCGCGCGACATGCTGTTCAATCACGTCTATCACCACCGGGGCCAGCTCTCGGTCTTCTTGCGCCTGGCCGACGTCCCGGTGCCGCAGACTTACGGGCCGACCGCCGACGAGACCGACATGGGCTGAAGCGCGGCCCGCGCGCCCGATCCGCAAAAAAAGGAGCCCGGCCGCNNGGGCTCGCCGCGCCCGCGGTGCCGCCGCCAGCCTCGAGCTACTCTTCGGGGACGACCGAGATGATCCGCCGCCCGCGGTGCTTGCCAAAGGTCACGTGGCCGTCGGCCAGCGCGAAGAGCGTGTCGTCGCCGCCGCGCCCGACGTTCTGCCCCGGGTGGAATCGGGTGCCGCGCTGGCGCATGATGATGTTGCCGGCACGCACGAACTCACCGCCGTACGCCTTGATCCCCAGATACTTGGGGTTGCTGTCTCTGCCGTTGCGGGTCGATCCACCCGCCTTCTTGTGAGCCATGGCTGCGTCGCTCGCTAGGATTTCTTCTTCTTCGACTTGGGCGTCGATTTGGCCTTCGCTTTGGGCTTCGCTTGCGCCTTCGCCTTCGGCTTGGCCGCAGCTTTCGTCTTCTTGGGGGCCGTCTTCTTCTCGGCCTTGGGCTCGG
>JABAOH010180599.1_pt1 | contig 13307 bp, 13 predicted proteins | sample 7062181 | NCBI WGS metagenome assembly JABAOH01 (sample SAMN14538630, study PRJNA623070) | marine sediment metagenome | biome: marine biome [ENVO:00000428]; feature: marine pelagic biome [ENVO:01000023]; material: deep marine sediment [ENVO:00002113]; isolation source: pool of 5 deep marine... | reverse complement strand
TTATCTCGTAGTGCACCCACTGCCCGTCGACGAAGTGCCCGATGAAGTTGGAACCGCTGGCGTCGGCATCCGTGATCGCCCATGCTTCCCGGGCTGAGACAGCCACCAGGGCGACGGCTACCAAGGCGTTTCGAGGAGCGGGACGCAGCTCATCGGCGGAGATTGCGACGGGGACAATCTCCGGGGTTGGCGGCGTTGTCGTGGAAGTGGTCGATCCCGCCGTGGGAGGGGGAGTGGTTGTGGCGGATGGGGGCGTAGTGGTGGAGGCTCCGGCGGTGCTGGCAACCGTCACCGTCGATGACGGAGCCACGTTGGCGGACTCCAGACGGAAGAAACGGTTCAACCCCAGCACCACCAGCACCGCCACGAACAGCAGCACCACCACGACGACCGTGACGTGCCTCAAGGTCCCCGGCCGCCGGTCACCGATCTAACCCAGGGGGCTGCTCGTTGACCCAGAGGGCATCCTGGCCTTCCATGAAGGTCCCATCCTGGCCGGCGGCTATCAGCATCCCCCGGAACCCCACCAGGGCCCGAACAGCGCCTACTGCATCTTGTTCCCCGATGCCGGTGCTGTGCCAGATACGCCCATCTGGCGACACCCAAATGGTGGGGCGCGACGGCACCGAGGGGTATCCCCGGAACCGGACCGCCGATCTCCTCGGTGATCGCCCAGTCCGGTCCCACAACCACGAAGCCGTCACCCCATGGGATCACGCGGAACATCGACGCTCCGTCGAACACCTCGGGTTTGTGGGGGATTCGTTCCCAGGTCACGCCATCGGTCGAGAACCAGACGATGGCGTCGGTCCCATCTGTGCCGGTGGCGACATAGCCGTCGGTCCCAGCGACTACGTCGTGGATGAATACGTCGGTCCCCTGCCCGTCGCCGAACACCTCTTGGTCGTGCGGTACCGGCTGCCAATCGGATCCATCGGTCGAAGTCCACACGGCTGCAAAGGACCCGGTATCCGAGACGACACTGCCGACCGCGACCAGGCCGGCTTGGCTCTCGGCTAGGACTCTGAACAAGATCGATTCGTCCGTCCAGGCCCGTTCCCAGGTGAGTCCGTCGCGCGACGACCAAATGACATTGCCGCAGGACTCCCCCTCGCAGACCACGCCGAGCGCCAGGATCTCTTCTTCACGGACAAGCAGTTGGAAGATGCCGGATCGTTCACCAAACAGCGCTGTGTCATGGGGGACCCTCAGCCACTCGCGTCCGTCCACGGAGGTCCACAGGCCGGCCCGCCACCCAGCAGTGCAGCGCTCCTCGGTGTCACAAGTATTCCCTCCGACCACGAACCCTGGACCAGCCGCAACAACTGTGGTGAGCCTCTTGCCCCCGAACTCCAGATCATCCGGATCCTGGATCCGTTCCCAATCACGGCCATCGGCGGAGATCCAGATCAAACCGTCGGGCATGAAGTTCTCGTCATCGCTGGTGGCGTCACCCACAGCCACGACCAGCGAATCGCTGGCAGCCAGGTCGCTGATGACGTGGCCATCACCCGGGAAAGGAGGAATGTTCTCATCGGGGAGGACCAGGTTGAAGGCACCCCAGGCAGCAACAACGGCCCGGTCCAACTCGGGGACGATCGCCGTCGTAGTCGGGGGCACGGTGGTGGTCGGGGGCACGGTGGTGGTCGGAGCCACGGTGGTGGTCGGAGCCACGGTCGGAGGAACGGTGGTGGCAACCGGCGCCTGGCTCTGGTTCAGCCAGGCTGCGAGAAGCACCGCGCCCCCCACCAGTAGCAGCGTCGCAGCTGCTGCGACCAGGCTGATCGCCACACGGCGTCGCCGCTGGCGGCGCTCCTCCAGAGAACGGACATCGGCACGGCGGGCAGCGATAACGTCGTCCGCATCGACCCGTTCGACCGTGGCGTCCACGTAGGCGCGCAACTGGGTGCGTAGATCAGCCATCAGTGGCCACCCCCAGACTCTGGCGCAGATAGGTCAGACCCCGCTCCAGGTGGGTGCGCACCGTGGAACGGGACTTCCCGAGCACCTCTGCGGCCTCTTCTTCGGTCCACTCCAAGGCGAAGACCAGGACGACCGCCTGGCGCTGGCTCTCGGTCAGTTCTTCAAGAGCTGCGGGCAGGCCCGGCTCGAACTCGGAGATGGAGTCGCGGGGGCTGGTACGGGGAAAGAGAACACGAGGTCGGTGGTAGCGCCGGGCCTTGGACTGACCCACCCGATACAAGTAGCCGGTCGGGTTGTCCATCTCGGCAACTCTCTCCCGGTGTTCCCAGGCGTAGGCAAGGGCGTCGGCAGTTACCTCGTTACCCATTTCGGGCCCGTAAGCGGCATAGAAGGCATAGGAGAGACGCGGCTCTACCTCTTTGACGAACCGGGTGAACTCCCGGTCGGACATAGGCTCGCGTGGCAACCGCTCTCCCTGCTGTCAACCAGATAGACCCGGAAGATGCCCATCTTGTCGACCAGTGGCCAAGGCTACGCGTCCAACTGAAGGCATAGCCGAACCGCCCGCCCCCAGGTTCTTCGAGCTCGCCCCCTGGTGACGTGGTTCGCGCCGCTGGTTTCGTGTCGACACGATCCGCCGTTCGAGGGTCTACATGAGTGGATGGCAATTGCGAAATAGAGGAGCGCAGCCCACCGGAACGGGCTCGTNNTACTGGTGCTCGCAGCGGCAATGGCACTGCCGCTAGCGATGACGGTGACGGCGTCAGGGGCACCAGACTGCAGCGATCCGAAGCACCAAGACAAGCCGGTATGCAACGGTGAGGACCCACCCACCGAAGAGAACCTGAACTGCGCAGACCTCGGCTGGGCCAACCTCCCAGGCGACACGACCCTGAGCATCTCCAGAGCAGACAGTGAAGACTGCGAAGACATTCCCGCCGTGCCGAATGGAACGGTCTTCGAGTTCGCATTCGACGTGTACCCAGACGGCCAGGTCATCGAGTCACCCTGGATGCTGCGAATACGCAACAGTGTGCCGGGAGATGGGTGCAGCGGCTATTGGACCTATCGCGATGAAAACGGCGCCACACTCATTGAGGGTCTTGCACCCACCGGCATCAACCCCCGCGTGGTCGGCGACGGTTACACCGCAACACTCGTCGTCAACGAGACCTTCGACCCGGAGACGGGCGACTGCACAACCGGCGGCGAGGTCAATTGGACCGATGGCGATCCTGCCCATTGGGTGGTGACGCTGGGACGAAGCAGTGGCAAGCCCCTTCGGGGCGACCAATCCATCACCGTGGCCTGGAACACCACGCCGCCGACGCCGTAGCCGATTCGCAGGCGGCGAGGCGAAGGACGCACGGACGGACCGGGCGCTCCTGCACGAGGGGCCCTTGGCTCTCCCGCCGAGGGCCTCAGGAACGGGGGCGCCCGCTGCTACTCCCGCAGGCTCGGAACTCCACACGGGCGGGCCATGAGTCTGACTGATTGCTAGTCGCTGGTCGCTGATGACTCATGACTGAGGACTGCGAGCGAAGCGAACAACGGCTGCCGCGGGGCAGGGGCCCCACGTCGCGGAGGAGGCGGGGGCGCAGGGGACCCGCCGGGTAGCGAGCTAGTCATAAATCCCCGTCACGTACGCTTCCCCTCGCACCACCTCGCAAAGGAACGCCCCCGCCGAGGTGACGATCTGGTACCGGTCTGCAGCACTCTCGCCTTCCCACCACCGGCCGGTACGGCGCCACGGTCCCGCCCAGGAGAGCACCTGCTCCCAGCGACTGCCGAGCCGTATCCGAACAGGAAACCCCTCTTGCCATTCGATCGGGATTGGATCAGGCTCGGCTGGGGTGAGAGCCGGAGGGGGATCGGGGATCGCTCCCGGCCACGGGGCGCGGAGATCCCGTTCCAGGGTGCCCGACTCCTCTTCCCCCCAGCGATACCAGGCGATCTGCGCCACGGGGTCCCGACCCCCTTGGGGAAGAGCCTGCAGCACCGCATCGGGCCCGACCAGAGATTGGGCCCTGATGAGAGCCCGGCGGGCGTCTTCACGCGAAGCCACATCCTCATCGAGTTCGAGCTGACGGCCCCTATCCGATAGATCGCCGGGTACTACGCGCAGCCGTCTGATCCCGCCGCGGATCTCCCCCGACTCAACCCAAGCGCGCAGCTGCCATCGGATTCTCTCGGCCAGTTCGGCCTCTGAGAACGGATGGGAGCTGCGCCAAGTGCGCACGCGAGTGTCCCCGGAAGACGCCACCGCCTCGACCTCCACGAGATGGGGCATGCCCCCACGGGGCACCAGGCCGTCGAGCAGCCGAGCAGCGAGTTGCCGGGCAGCAAAAGCAGCCTGTCCCAGATCCGTCAGAGGGGGATCGAATTGATCTTCCACCGAGTATTCCTGCGGAATGGGGCGGGGGCTCAGTCGGCGGTCTTCTCCGCTGGCCACCCGATGTGCCGCCAGGCCGGGATCACCGAACCGGGAGGCAACGGCGGCTCGGGGAAGCCGGGACAGATCACCGAGGGTCGTTATGCCGAGCCAGCGGAAGGTGTCCACGAGCTCGTCGAGCCCAATCAACGAGATGTCGAGACCGGCGAGGAACCTTGCCGTGTCGGCGACAACGACGGGTGCCGCCGTCGCCTGAACCGCCGCCAATCGCGCCGCGAAAGGGCCGTCGGCTACTCCGAGGTGTGCTCCTTCGCCGGCAACGGCAGCTACTTCGGTCTCCACCCGGTCGACCAACCCCTTCTCGCCCCCGTAGTAGGACACGGCACCGGCTACGGGCACGAACAGGAGCCCCGGGCTTGCCAGTTCGACACGCGGCACGAGAGCTTCGACGGCTGTGGCGACCGGCTCGAAGGCAACTGCTTCGGCTCCGGGATCGGCAGTCAGGGTGACGGCGGCGGGGCACAAAGCCTCTGCTTCACGGCGGCGCATCCCCATGCGGACCCCTGCACCTCTCGCCGCTCCGTCCGCGGCGACGACCACCCCGGAGCCATCCACCACCTGGCAGGGCCTATCCGGCGGCGCGTCCGGGCGGCGCAACGGCCAGTCCGGAAACAAGAGGCACAGCGTTCGCGCCATCCTCTACCTCGAGATACCGCTCCATGCCTCCGGCACCCTTGCCGGAGGCCCTGACCGTCACCGCACGCCGACGTAACCGGCCATGTCCGGACCGGGCACCGTCCCAGCGCACCGCGACTCCTTCGACTCGAAGATGAAGCAAGCCGGTGGGAAGGTCGTCGCGCACCGCACGCAACACGACCCCTGCTCGACGCGTCCGGGCGAGTGCACCGAGGCGCCGCAGTGAGGCGTCGGCGACGTGTGTTGGGACCTCGGCGTACACCGCAACGAAACCTTCGAGCAAGGTCGCCGCCACTCTCGGCCAGAGTGCGCGATCCGGGCACCGCACCACCACCAGCCGTTCCGGTTCGATCCCCGCCTCCCAGGCGATCGAAGGGCAGAACCAGCCTTTCGCGTCCAGCACTGCGACGGGCTCGCCGGCGGTGGCCGCAGCGAGTAGAGAGATGCCCATCGTGGTGAGGCCGCTCCCCGCTGGTCCCACCAGCCCCAGCACTCTCCCCGGCGCCACGCTGAGGTCGACATTCGCTCCCCCCTCAGGAGGGAGTTCCCGAGCGAGCGCCTGCGAGTGAGGGGGAAGGGGGTTCGCACCGAGAGGTGCTGGCGTAGTGAGTGCGATCGAGTGTCCCGTCACAGGACACTCGATACTAACCGAACATATGTTCGATTAGGAAGCTATTAGAGCCCCTTTTCGAACTCCTCTTCGAAGGAGACAACCGTCCGACCCGAGCTCGAGCCGGACCGGGGACCGCGATCGCGATCTCTGTCGCGTCGCTGCCGATCGCCGCCTCGACTCCCCCGGTCGCGACGCCCGCCGCTGCTCCGGTCTCTTCCGCCGCGCTCCTGGCGACGCTCGTCGCCCCCACCCGACGACTCGTTGCCGGGGATGTCGAGGCTGACCTTGCCGTTGCGATCGATCTCGCGAACCACGACGGTGACCTTGTCACCGAGCGAGTAGACGTCCTCGACCTTGTCGATGCGCTTGCCGCCTCCGATCTTGGAGATGTGGAGCAGACCGTCGCGGCCGGGCAGGATGTTGACGAACGCGCCGAACGAGGTGATGTTCACCACCTCGCCCTCGTACTCGGCGCCCACCTCGGCCTCGGGCGGGAAGGCGATCTGCAGCACCTTCTCCTTGGCTGCTTCCAACGAGGGGCCGTCGGCGGAACCGATCCGAACGGTGCCGTCGTCCTCTATCTCGAGTGTGGCCCCGGTGGCCTCTTCGATCTCCCGGATCATCTTTCCCTTGGGACCGATCACCTCGCCGATCTTGTCCTTCGGGATCGAGACCGCCTCGATCCGAGGTGCGTTGGCATTGAGCTCGGAGCGCGCCTCGGCAATCACCGAGTTCATCTCGGCCAGGATGTGCAGCCTGGCCTCGCGAGCCTGGTCCAAGGCGCCGACGAGCACATCGGCGGGAAGGCCTTCGATCTTCGTGTCCAACTGCAAGGCCGTTATCACGTCTGCGGTACCCGCCACCTTGAAATCCATGTCGCCCAGAGCGTCCTCGACCCCCAGGATGTCGGTGAGCGTCACATAGCCGTCTTCGTGGGCAATCAGACCCATGGCGACGCCGGCCACCGCACCCCGCGTCGGCACGCCCGCGTCCATCAACGAGAGACTGGAGCCGCAGACCGACGCCATCGAGGACGAGCCGTTGCTGCTCAGAACCTCGGACACCAGGCGGAATGCGTATGGAAACTCGTCGTCGGTGGGGATCACCGGCAGCACGGCCTTCTCGGCAAGGGCACCGTGCCCGATCTCGCGCCGCTTCGGGCCGCGCATGAACCCCGTTTCGCCCGTCGAGAAGGGTGGGAAGTTGTAGTGGTGCATGTAGCGCTTCGATTCCTCGTGCCCGATCGTGTCGAGCATCTGCTCCATACGCAGCATTCCCAGCGTCGTGACGTTCAGGACCTGTGTCTCGCCTCGTTGGAAGAGGCCCGATCCGTGCGCCGCCCCCAACAGCCCCACTTCAACGGCGATGGGGCGGACGTCGCCGGCGGCGCGGCCGTCGAGACGGATCCCTTCGTTGACCACGCGCTCGCGCATGACCTTCTTGCTCACCGCCTTGAACGCCTTCTTGGCGGCACCGAAGTCCTCGTGGTCCTCGTCGATCCCCAGCTCCTCGAGGACGGCGGCACGTGCCGCCTCCTCGGCATCCTGGCGCTCGTGCTTCCCGGCGATCTTGACGACCTCCGTCATCTCGCGACGCGCCGGGTCTTCGACTCGGGCGTAGAGGTCATCACTGAAGTCCTCGACGGCGGGCCAATCGGCCGCGTCGCCGTGCTCGCCGACCTTCTCGAGCAACTCGAGCTGCGCGTCGATGATCGCCCCGATGTGCTGCTTTGCCTCTTCTAGCCCGCGCGCCACAGCAGCCTCATCAGTTGGAGCCTGACCCGCCTCGATCAGACGCAGGGCGCCCTCGGTTGCGCCGGCTTCGACCATGGCTATGTCGATCTCGCCGGCATCGTTGCGCTTGCCGGCGACGATGAGGTCGAACACCGAATCGGCGAGCTGCTCCACCGTGGGCATGGGAACCCACTCACCGTGGGAATAGCCCATACGAACGGCGCAGATCGGTCCCTCGAATGGAATCGGACTGATCGTCAGAGCAGCCGAGGCACCGTTGAGCGCCACTACGTCGTAGGGGTTCTCGCCGTCGACGGACATGACCAGGGCGATGATGTGGGTCTCACAGCGGTAGTCGTCGCGAAACGACGGCCGCAGCGGCCGGTCGATGAGTCGGGCCGTCAGAGTCGCGCGCTCGGTGGCTCTGCCCTCGCGGCGGAAGAACGAGCCGGGGATCTTCCCGGCCGCGTACATCCGCTCCTCGACGTCGACGGTGAGGGGGAAGAAGTCGATCCCCTCGCGGATCCGGCGGGCACCGGTCGCGGTGGTCAGGACCTCGGTATCGCCGACGGACGCCACGACGGCTCCATCGGCTTGGCCGGCCATCTTGCCGGTCTTGAATTCGATCGCGACGTCACCTACGACGGCGCGGGTGGAGTGTTCTGTCAACGCTCTCTCTCTTCTTTCTGGGGAGGCGTCGACAATTACCAGTGGTCACACCTCGAGCCCCGTGACATGCGGCTCGAGCGGTGGCAACTAGCAACTGGCGAGGCTCTCCCGTCTCTCGTTCTCTCCCGTGCGGCCTCCTGCCGCGCCTCAGCGTCTCAGGCCCAGGCGAGCGATGATGCTGCGATACCGCTCGACGTTCTGCGACCGCAAATAGTCGAGCAAGCGCCGGCGGCGCCCCACCATCATGAGGAGACCTCGCCGGCTGTGATGATCCTTCTCGTGGGTCTTCAGGTGCTCGGTGAGGTGGTTGATCCGCTCGGTGAGCAGCGCAACTTGGACCTCCGGCGAACCGGTGTCCGCGGCATGGGTGCCGTACTCGTCGATGATGGCCTTGGTATCGGTCATGAGAGAAGACCGGGGCGGAGTGCTCCGGCCGCACGAGAGTGTAACCACGGCTTGGAGGCGTGCCAAGATCGCTTCAGCAAGGCCTTGCGCGGCAGCGGAGACGGCGCCTCGAGCCTCCCAACGCCGTCGCTGCGGCGCACCTCAGCCGCGACAGGAAGGTCACAGGTGCCGGAGCGGAGCTCGGCGACGATACAGTCGGCGACGCGACGATCTTCCAGCACGGCATTGTGCGCCTCGGCGATTCGGCCGGGAAGGCCAAACGGATTCCTGACCATCTGGCCCCAAATCGTGGGACCGTCGTCGGCGGCCTCATAGACCGGCAGACCCGGAGGCCTGTCACCGAAGGAGGTCACCGCCGCCTTCGGATTCCGGATAACCACCACATCGATGCCCGCCTCGTCTCCGAGATGATCGCGCCTGTCGAAGCAACTGAACCCGGGAAACGTGCACCGGCGCGGGTTGTACCCCCCGTCATCGGGGATCGGCCCCCAGAACCGCCCCAGGCTCTGCAGCCAGCCGTGCGGCCCCGTGGCCAGTGGAGGATCCAGGAGTGCGGCGCCGACCACCCGCGACGATGGACCCCACCTCCCCTCGTCCCAGTCGGCGATCAACTCCGCGACGGCAGCGCCGCCCTTGCTGAAGCCGACGAGATACACGGGGCGACCGTCGCCGGCGACTCCGGCCAGATAGGCGTTGAGTGCGGTCGCCGCGTCGTCGACCAGGACGTCGCGACTGGCGCGCCGGGCATCGGACGTCCCCTCGACCCATCTGTAATCGAAGTGCTCCACCCCTTCGTCGCTCAGGTCCATCAACTCGATGAGATCGGCGAACGCCTTCGAGCCGTGAGGCTGTCCGTGCCCGGGCACGAAGACGACCAACGGGTCTTCAGCCTGCTCGAGGGCGAGCCCTGCCGCCGGACTCAGCTCGCCGGCGCGCCGCTGCAGCGCCGCCAGAACAGCCGCCATTGCTCCGAGGCCGACGAGGCTCGGCACTTGCGGAGCCGAGCCGTCACCGCTGTCGGCGGGTGCAGGCGGCGCGTCGGCAGCGTCGGCAGGCGCCGCCTCCTCAGAACTCAGCTCCAGCGTTCCGCCTCCAAGCAGGAGTACACCCAACAGGACTGCGGTCGGCGTGACATTCACCTCGGTGCGGCTACCGCCCCACCGTGCCCGATGAGGCGGCGCCGATCAAGGGGTGCGACCGAGCAACTCGCCGGCCATCTCGATGTCGCTCTTTATCTGCGACGCGAGCTCCTCGATTCCGGCGAAGGTGCGCTCCTCACGCAGCCAATCCACGAAAGCAATGCGAACCTCGCGGCCGCGGAGGTCGAGGCTGCGATCGATCAAATGCACCTCGATCGTCTCGGCTCCCGGCCCGAAGGTGGGGCGGACGCCGATGTTGACGACGGCGGGAACGAGTTCGGCGACTCCCGACAGCGCGGCGTAGACCCCGTGCCGGGGCAGGGCCGACGACGCCGGCACGTTGACGTTTGCCGTGGCGATGCCGGTCTCGGCGCCTCGCCCTTCGCCCGGGACCACGGTGCCGCGCAATTCGAACGGACGACCTAGAAGCTCCGCGGCGGCTGCAACCTCGCCGGCAACGACTGCCTCGCGGATCCGTGTCGATGAGATCGGGGCGTCCCCGCCAACAAGGCCGATGATGGCCGTGTCGAAGCCCAGATCATCACCGAGCCTGACCAGCAGCGAGGCGTCTCCACCTCGATCCTCGCCGAACCTGAAATCCTCACCAGCGACTATCAGCGCTGCATCTAGGCGATCGACGAGGATCTCCGAGACGAAGGTCCGTGCGGACATGGCGCGTATCGCGTCGTTGAACGGGAGCACTGCCACGAGATCGACACCGGCAGCATCGAACTGCTCTATCCGCTGGTCGATCGTGGTAAGCATCCTCGGGGCCATCTCGGGAGCTACCAGCGCCAGCGGATGAGGATCGAAAGTGAGGACCGCGGGGGTGATCTCGCGCTCCGCTGCGCCGTGCCGTAGCCTTTCCAGCACGCTGCGGTGGCCGGCGTGGACCCCATCGAAGACACCCACAGCCAAGGCAAGAGGCCGCCGGGCGTTCCATGCCGCCGGGTGCCCTCTCAAGATCCTCACGCCACCACCACCTCGGGTTTGGCGCGCCGCCCGTCGGAGGTATAGGTGGCAAGAAGCCGCCCGTCATCATCGACGATCGCGTAGGTCCCGGGATCGGCCAGGCCGATGGCACCCGCCGCGAGCACCACGCCGTTGGCGACTCCGGTTGCGGTCTTCGCGTCGACCCCGACGAGTTCCAGGTCCGGGACACCGGCCGCGAATGAGAGCAGCGCCTCGGTCGGGGAGTCGAGCGCGGCGAGTGATTCGATCGTCAGAGCGCCGCTCACGTCATGTGACCCGATCGCCGTGCGTCGCAATGCGCTGAGGTGGGCCCTCCCCCCCAAGGCAACTCCCAGATCATCTGCCAGCGACCTGATGTAGGTGCCGGATCCGCAGGCGACCTCGAAGCGAACCTCTGGATACGGCCCTGGAGCGAAGTCGAGCACTTCGATGGACAAGATCTCGACCACGCGCGGCTCCCGCTCCACTTCGAGGCCGCGGCGGGCGAGATCGTAGAGTCGCTCCCCGCGGACTTTCACCGCCGAGACCATTGGCGGCACCTGGCTGATCACCCCCACGAACCGAGCTGCAGCCGCTTCGAGGTCGACAAGTTCGAAGTCCATCGGCTCTCGCTCCAAGATCGACCCCTCGGCATCAAGCGTGTCGGTGGCAACGCCGAAGACCGCTTCGGCGACATACCGCTTGGCGCCTTCCTGGACGTAACGCAACAGGCGCGTCGCCCGACCGACGCCCAAGACCAGCAGTCCGGTGGCCATCGGATCAAGGGTGCCGGCATGGCCGATGCGCCGCTCGCCGAGAATCGACCGGCACTTGGCGACGACGTCGTGACTCGTCCATCCCGCCGACTTGTCGATCAGGAGGAACCCTTCACTCATGGAGTCCATCCTTGATCCGGGCGACGATCTGGTCGACCGGTCCCGAATCGAGGAACCCGGCCGCGTTGTGATGACCGCCGCCTCCGAACGAGCCGGCGAGAGTCGCGACATCGACGGAACCGCGAGAACGGAGACTCCCCTTCCAGCCGTCGGCCGTCTCCTTCAGCAACAAGGCCACTTCCGCTTCCCTGGCGATGCGCAGATCGTCTATCAGACCGTCGGCTTCGGCGTAGACGATCCCGGCTCGCTCCAAGTCCGCCAAGGTGACAGTCGACCAGATGAGACCGGCGGATTCGTCGAGCTCGGCCCTCCCCAGGACGGCGGACGAGAGCGCCAAGTACCCGAACGGCACCGATTCATAGATGTGCTGTCCGATGACTTCCGGACGTGTTCCCGTGTCGAGGAGCCGCGCCGCCACGCGTAGAACCTCGCCGTCGGTCGCCGAGTACTGGAACCTCCCGGTGTCGGTGACGAGGCCGGTCAGCAGGCACTGGGCGACCGTCGTGTCGATCGGCCACCCCAACTCTTCTATCAAATAGGTTGCCAGCTGAGCCGATGCCGCTGCCTCGGGCTCGATTACGGCCACATCGCCGAATCCCTCATTGGAGCGATGATGATCGATCACGACGACGATCCCTGCACCGGCCGCAGAGTGCGCCAGCTCGCCGAGTCGATCCGGAGCAGCGACGTCGAACACAACCAGGCATTCCGGCGCATCGGGAAACCTCTCTGGAGGGACCAGAGGGCTCGTGTCGAGAAACTCGAGTGTCGACGGGATGACGAAGTCGCCCCCGAAGGAGACCACTGCCTCCCTGCCGGCCCCCCGCGCCGCGTGCGCCAGGGCCAGCGCGGACCCAAGGGCGTCCCCGTCGGGGTTCACGTGACAGGTGATTGCCAGGGAATCGGCGGCGGCGATCACGCTTGCAGCGGGAGCGAGGGTGTCACGCATCCTCTTCGTCACCTTCTGCGATCTCGTGGAGCAGCGCCTCGAGTCTCAGACCGCGGTCGACGGAGTCGTCGAAGACGAACTCGAGACGCGGGTTGTACTTGAGTCGCACTTCGCGTCCCACCACCGCCTGCACTCGCGCCGCAGCTCTATCGAGCGCGGCCTTCGTCGCCTCGCGGTCTTCCGCGTCGCCAAGGACCGAGTAGTAGACCCGCGCTCCCCGCAAATCCGGACTCGTGTCGACTCCAGTGATGGTCACAAACCCGATGCCGGGATCCTTGAGCCGGGCCACCTCGCCGGCGATCACCTCCCGCAGCGATTCGTTGACCCGGCGCATCCGCGGCCCGCCCCTACTCACGGTGACTCCAAATGGGCCGTCTCGAGGCCGACCAACTCCGCCTCGGCGAGGTCGAGCGCCCAGCGACGGATTCCTTCGATGAGCTCATCAAGACGGCCGGCTTGGGGGGCGACCACGGCCACGGCAAGGGTCGCCCGCTGCCACGAATCCTGATGGTCGACCTCGGCGACCGACAACTCCATCCGACGCCGAAGATGGTCCACGATGGGGCGGAGCACCCGCCGCTTCTCCTTGAGGGAGCGACAATGGGGGATTCGGAGCTCGAGACGGACCGCGGCGGCGTGCATCGCATTTGCCGCCGTCAGGTCCTGGCGACCTCGCGAACCTCGTACGACTCGAGGATGTCGCCCTCCTTGACGTCGCGGAAGTTGTCGAGGCCGATCCCGCACTCGAATCCGGCGGTCACCGAACGCACGTCGTCTTTGAACCGACGCAGCGAGCCGATGGTGCCGTCGTAGACGACAACGCCATCACGCACCAGGCGTACTCTCGCCCCCCGGTTGATCTCGCCCTCGGTGACGTACGAACCCGCAATCGTCCCGAAGCGCGGAGCCCGGAACGTCGCTCGAACCTCGGCGGCGCCGAG
>JABAOH010108985.1_pt2 | contig 13307 bp, 14 predicted proteins | sample 7062181 | NCBI WGS metagenome assembly JABAOH01 (sample SAMN14538630, study PRJNA623070) | marine sediment metagenome | biome: marine biome [ENVO:00000428]; feature: marine pelagic biome [ENVO:01000023]; material: deep marine sediment [ENVO:00002113]; isolation source: pool of 5 deep marine... | reverse complement strand
GCCTGTTCAGTTGTCAGCTTCGCCGCGATTGGCATGATCGTGTTCCGCCGTGTGATGAAGGCAAGGATAGACCCATCCAGCTCTTCTGCCGCCGGGATGTCGACGGGGCCCATCGAATCGCCGAAGGCCGTCCGCTGCATGATTCCCCTGCCGTTCCCAGTCAGCGTGAGGTCGTCGAAATCGACCTTTCCTTCATGGTCCACGAGGACGTTCTCGAAGACGGCATCCTCTTGGGTAACGGCCTGATAGATGAGGGGCTGGGTGACAGGACCCACCTCCTCGGTCTTCAGGAAGAAGCCCTTCTCGGTGCCCAACGCGGACCAGTCCCTCTGCAGGATGACCACGTCATCCTGGGCGATCTCAATGGCCTCCCCCTCCTCTTTGAGGTCGTGGGAGTGGCACGTGTGCGTGGTCTTGCCCGTAGCGGTCAACCCAAGGATGAGCATGCTGAACTTGCGGAGACGGTCGTCCGCCCCCTTCGCGGTAAGCATCTTGGACCCGGCGTGGACGCCTATCATCCCCCTCTGCTTTGAGTGCCACATGGCCATTCGTAGAAAGCCTTTCTTTACCTCTCCATAGTAGTCAGACCCGAGGACGTAGGTTACGCCGACCTCAGGGAACGCCAAGATCTGTCTATCCTTCTCCTGCCACTCGGGCAGGTCCAGGAGGAAGAATCGCGGTTCTAGATCCTCAGGAACCGGATCGAAGAGGGCGAGGTTGAAAAAGTGGGCGAGACGGACCACCTCAGGTCGGTGAGACGAGAGATAGAGGGTGCACAGGGGGGAGAACACAGGATTCTGTCCAAGCCTCCTAACGCACTTGATTAGCGGGGCTCTCTTGACGTAGGCATCAACAGATCGGACCGTCTCAGGAACCGATTCTAGGATCTTCTCCTGCTTTGGGTTAAGCTTCTCTTGGAGCACCCGTTCACTGCCCACGTAGACCGTCAACCCAGCGCTCCGATTCTTCACCACCGAAGCGTAGTTGTAGTTACCGAACACCGTTTTCGTTGCGTGTAGTTCAGCCCGTCGCTGCACCTCCTTGGGATCGAGGGATACGACGTTCGGCAGGTCTTCAAGGCCTTTGACGGTAGCCGAAACCTGTGTCAGAACTTCGTCATAGCCGCCCATAGTGATGTCCAATCGACTCCCCTACTTAAGCGTTCCACACCTACTGTCAGCATCCAGCCACGGTGCGCTCGTAGCCCCCACATTTCAGGAAGATTCTTTCTGCACGCCTTAAGACCCAGAATGACACAGTGTACGGTGCCATGAGGATTGGTAAGCAAGCCGAACGGGATGACGCCTCGGTGGCCTCCCTTCCAGGGATCAGGGTCGTCGACCTCAGCGAGGCCGCTCTTCACGGGGGCAACCCTACGCCCCTCCACGAAGCGATACTGGATGCATTGAGGAGGGCCACTGCTGGTGTCCTGTCTCGGGAAGAGCTGTTGGCCGAAGCCAAAAACCACTCCCTAGCGGAGATCGTGAGAGTCTTGCGGGACCTGTCCGTTCAGGGCCTGGTCAAGATACTCTGGAGGAGTCCCTTCAGCTTCTTCGCCTTCGTGACAGAGAGGGTGAAGCCCCGACGCCCGTTGACACCGACTGTCAGAGCTCTTCCCAGTTGAGGAGCTCGTCTATGGCCTCGTCGGTCTCTGCGGGCTCCTCTTCCGGTGGCGGTGGTGACTGTTCCTTCGGCTGAGTGGGCTCTCTCGGAGGCGCCCCTGGCGGACGTTTCGATCGACGCCAGAGGAGGGCTGCGGCAGCAGCTACACCTGCTATCACAGCTCCGATGCCTCCATAGAGAGCGACATCCGAGATCGATGGACCGGCTGGCGGTGCTGGCGTGACCGTTACGGTGAACGAGTGAGTCGCCTCGTTGCCGGCTTCGTCGCGCACCGTCAGCGTCACGGTGTAGGAGCCGACTTCTGCGTACGTGTGGATGGCAGTCGCGCCGTATGCCGTCGTCCCATCACCGAGGTCCCAGGTGTAATTCACAATCCTATGGTTGTCGGTGGACTCACCTCCATCGAAGGTGGCGTCCTCACCGACATGGACCGTGAAGGGTTCCAACGTTGCCGCCTCGGGGGAGACGGTGTCGTGGATGGTGAACTCGCCCGACCTCGTGGCCGTGTTTCCTGAGCTGTCCTCGGCGGTGATGGTGTAGGAGTAGGTGCCGAGTTCGTCGTAGCTTGCCGAGTAGGTGTAGTTGCTGTCGACCAAGGTCATGGCGAAGCTACCGAGGAGGACATCATCCGCGTCACGGATCTCTATGGTGACCCCCTCGAGTTGGTAGTTGTCCGTGACCTGTACGGAGAAGTCCACGTCTAGACCCACCTCCTGCGGAGTCGGGCCCACGGAGGGGCTGCTGAGGCTCGGCAGAGTTGTATCCCGGATGGCGAAGCTGTCCGCCCACGAGTCTATCTGACCGGCGTCATCCTCCACCCAGATGGTGAAGCTGAACGTGCCGACGGTGTCGTATGCGACCTCATAGTAGAACATGCCACCCCCTCCAGAAGCCATGGTGAAGTTGCCGACTGTCCCGCCGTCGGGATCGGTGATGTTCACATGAACCGAGGTTATCCCCGAGTTCTCGGCAATGGTAGCGGTAATGTTCACCTTTCCGAAGACCTCCTGGGGATCAGGCGAACCGGCGGCGTCGGTGATCTGTGGGGGAGTCGTGTCCTGTATGGTGAATTGACCCGACTTGGAGCCAAGGTTGCCGGTGATGTCGGAAGCCCACACCGTGAAGTCGTAGGTTCCCAACTTCGTGAAGACTCTGGAGTAGGTGTAGTTCCCGGCACTCAGTGTCATGGTGAAGTTGCCGACCAACGCGTCATCCGGATCCTTGATCGAAATCTTGACCTCGTCCAGTTGGTGGTTGTCAGTCACCGTGACGGAGAAGTCGACGGTCTGACCGGCCTCTTGGAGACTCGGGACCGCCTCAGGGTCGCCGAGGGATGGAGCTGTCGTGTCCTGCACGCTGAAGCTACCGTCGAATGAGTCGAACAGACCTGCATCATCCTCAACCCAGACGGTGAAGTTGTGGAGGCCCAGCTGCGTGTACGACCGCGTGTGGGTATAGGTGCTGCCTCCCGCCATGGTGAAGTTGCCAATCGTGGCGCCCGTCGGGTCCGTGACGTTAACCTTCACCGAGGCGACTCCCGAGTTTTCGGTTATGTCCGCCCCAATGGTCACGTCTTGGGGAACCTCCTGGGGGTCAGGTGTTGCCCAGGCGTCAGAGATCTGGGGCGGCGTGCTGTCCATAGTGGCGTTGAGAAACACGTCGACCATCTCCGGTTCACCGACTGGGCGTGGCAGCGGATCGATGATTACGGTATTGTTGTTCAGTCCGCTGACCGTGATGTTGACGGCGGCCTGATAGCTCTCGAGGATCCAAGCCGTGGGCAGGATGATGGTGTCGACCTCGGTCCCATTCGGGCCTTCGTACGAGACGTTCATCATCACCTGGTGAGTGGAGTTCTGTGGAATCGGGTCCTTGGACGTGTAGTTGCCACTCTGGTTCATCAACACGGGTTCCGCAGCCAGCACGTCGCCCGTCATGTCAACGTCAAACTGGAGGGTGCCGTTGAGCTGAAAGGCGATGCCGTCCACCTCGAACATCCCGGTTGTGTCATTCATGGAGGGCATCGCCCCCATGAAGATCTCGAGCCAGATGTCAACCTCGTTTGTTTCAACGACCAGATCGCCGTCACCCACGAACTGGTCGATCATGAAGCGCTGGGTCTGGTTGTCGTTGTGCATGAAGCCCTGCATGTTCATGCTCACGTTGCCCCAATCCAGGAACGCGAGGGTGAGGAAGTTCTCGTCCGCGGGGGAGGTGGTGAGGTTGATGTTGACGTTGGTGTCACCCGACACAGTAATCGGGACCGTCCGGCCCTGGAGATCATCCGAGTCCGCCGTCAGCACGAAATCGGCTTCGAAGGCTGTGAAATTGAAGAATCCCGTCTCGTTGGTCTCTAGCTGAACCAACCATTGATGGGTCTTGTTGGCGAGCCAAATCGTCTCATTATTCACGCCTTGGGAGGTCGTCTCGTCGATAACCTGTCCGGTGAGAGTCCTCTTCATCGCAGTTTCGAAATCGGTGAAGAAGTAGCCCTTTGTCATGTGCATGTCCGTGTCTGCGAAACTGGGTGGGCCCCCGAAGATCAACCCACTCGCCATGAGCATGACGGTGTATGGGCCATTGTCTCCGCTGACGAAAGCCCCCACGCCGCTGAAGTTGAGTTGAATGATGTGATCGCCCGCTGTGAGGTTGAAAACCTTAATCTTCATGTCTATGACCTGACTCGAGGCCATCATGCTGAAGATCATGTAGATGCCCGGCAGGGACGTGTTCGCCGAGACGTTCACCTGGATGAAGTTGTACAGGGAGTTCGCGTCCGTGTCGATTCCCCAATCGCTGTGAGGAGGCGTGAAGGCGATGACAGGACCGAAGTCCACGTGGTTGTAGGCCGCCGTGACGTGGGTATCAGTGTCCGTAACCACACTGGTGTCGTTGAGCAAGGTCAGGTGGACCTCATAGGGGCCATCGACGTCCGATTCGAAGATGTCAGTGCCGTTGAAAAACAAGCTCACAATGTGCTCCCCGACCCCACCCGTCAACGACTCGGTTGTGTTGGTGATGAATGGCGTACCAGTCTTGTTCAGCAGGCCCTCAACGGTGAAGTCCCCTCCCGCGGTCACATTGACGGTGACATTCACCTGGAGGAACTCGTATCGGTTGTTCGCATCAGCGTCCACACCGAAATCCGTGTGGGGACCATCGAAGAAACCGTTGCTCTGAGCCCGCGCGGGGGCTACATAGAAGAGAAAGGCCGATGCCATCAATACTGCCGCTATCCACATAACGAGGGCTCTAGTCCGCTTCCGAGAAGCATCAGGGAGGGCCATAGAAGTCACGTCCCATCCGTACCTTCGGAGAGATTGAGGAAGGAGGCCTCTTAAAGGGTATCAGCGTGATTATCGTGTTTGATACTCACTTTTGACAAGAACCTGGCGCGGCGCGGCTGCGGAGTCCCGCCTATCGATGCTGACGAAATTGTTATGGTGCCCCCCGGCTTCAAAGAGCCTCGTACGGGTGCAATGGATGGACCGAGAAGATCCGGTAGTCCAATGGCTTCTGGGTTCGGGGGACCCCTCAATTCGGTATTTCACACTCATTGACCTCCTTGACGAGCCCTCCGAATCCTACGAGGTCCAGGAGGCGAGAAATGGGATTTCCAAAGGACAGAGGGTACGGGCCCTCCTGGCGGGACAGGAAGCAAATGGTGGTTTCGGGGTGCATCCCTACAAGAAGTGGGATGGCGCCCATTGGAGGCTCGTCTCTCTGGTCGACCTCGGCTTTCCCCCGGGGGACCCGAAGGCTGAGGCCGCGATGAACCAGGTACTTCAATGGCTATCTGGGAGAGGGCACCGGGAGAGGATTATGCGAATCAACGGCCTCACTAGAAGGTGCGCGTCACAGGAGGGTAACGCCCTCGGTGTTTGCAGCAAGTTGGGACTCGCAGAGGATGAGCGCGTAAGACTCTTGGCCGAATCGCTCACCGAGTGGCAGTGGCCAGACGGGGGTTGGAACTGCGACAAGAGACCAGAGGCGAGCCATTCATCCTTTTACGAGAGCCTTTCACCCATGTGGGGTCTTGTGGAGTACCATCGCGCGACGGGGGACAGGGAGAGCGTGGAGACCGCGGAGAAGACGGCGGAACTCTTCCTCAGGCACCGACTGTACCGATCGGAGCGAACGGGAGAGGTCATTGACCAGGAGTGGCTGAAGCTCCACTACCCGCTATACTGGCATTATGACATACTCCAAGGTCTAAGGTTGATCAACCTCCTCGACAAGCTTGGAGACCCGAGAACTGTGGATGCCCTGGACGTCCTCGAGGGCAGTCGTCTGACGGACGGGAGATGGCGACCCAGCGGCTACTATTGGCGGAAGCCAGGAAGCAAGAGCTCCCCTGTTGATGTTGTCGACTGGGGTCGAGGAGGGCCCAATCGCATGATCACGCTGAATGCTCTCAGGGTGCTGAAGTGGGCCGGAAGGCTTAGCTGAGCCGGAGGATGTGCGGATCGAAGGAGGGGGCAAAATGCAGGTCGGCGACGTCCTTGAGCGGCTGAGGGCACTGGGCGATCCAGATTCTCTCGATGGAATGGCCCGATTCGGAATCGCGACAGAAACCGCCTACGGAGTCCGGGTCCCGAAGCTCCGGAAGCTCGCGAAGGAGCTGGGTACAGACCATGAGTTGGCCAAAGACCTCTGGGAATCGGGAGTACACGAAGCACGCATCCTCGCCAGCATGGTCGACGACCCAAAGAGGGTGACGGAGGGTCAGATGGAGTCGTGGGTCAGGGACTTCGCCTCCTGGGACGTCTGCGACCAGTGTTGCATGAATCTCTTTGACAAAACCCCCCTTGCCTGGCGGAAGGCCAANNGCCCTGATGGCGAGCCTTGCTGTCCACGACAAGAAAGCGCCAGACGCCGTCTTCGCGGACTTCCTGCCTGTTATTAAGCGGGAAGCCACAGACGGGAGGAACTTCGTTCGAAAGGCCGTCAACTGGGCCCTTCGGCAAATCGGGAAACGCAACCTCGCCCTGAACAGGCAGGCGGTCGTGACGGCGGAGGAAATCAGCGAAATAGATTCGAAGAGTGCGCGATGGATCGCCGCTGACGCGCTTCGAGAACTGACAAACCCGCAGGTTCAGAAGCGATTGCAGCGCTGATGGCGGCCGTCCCCATTCGCGATTCATTGATACGGTAGAAGGTGGTTGTTTGGAGTGGAGATACCTATGCCCTACCGGTTCAGCAACTGTATCTGTCTCCAGCTGCCTCAGATAGAGGAGGCTCGAGAGTTTTACGAGAAGGTCATGGGCCTTCCCGTAGCGGGAGAGGATGGAGAGAGCGTGGAACTCGAGGCGGAACAGAACCGACTGTTCCTGGACAAGGGAGAGCATCTCGGGCCGATACTCGAGTTCTTGGTGCCTGATCTCGAGACCGCCAGAGAGGAGCTTCTAAACCAGGGATGCGAGGTCATCAAGTGGGAAGGGAGAGATGGTTGCTGCTACCTCCGGGACCCCTTCGGGTTTGCCTTCAACCTCTATGAAGAGCCCAACGCCATTGGCTAGACCCCGGGGGGCCTGTGCTGTCCCCTGCCCCGATATATACACTTGGTAATGAAAAGGCTCAAATGATAACTGCGAAATTCGAATAACCTTCACTGGAGTTCAAATGCAGAATGGCGGGAAGATGGCCATCGTCCTGTTCTCCGGCACGGTTGACAAGATGATGGCACTAGGCATGATTTCCAGCGGGGCCGTGGCAATGAGGATGGACCTAAACATCTACCTGACCTTTTGGGGACTACAGGCATTCGCCAAAGAAGCTCAGGGGATGGAACCGAAGTTCAGCGGCGACTACGCCGACCTAGCGTCAATGATGGCCCAGGTGATGAAAGAGAAGAGCGTGCCCAGCCTCTTCGACAGCCTGAGGCAGATCAATAAGCTCGGGAACGTGAAGATTCACGCGTGCACAGTGACCATGGATCTCCTCGGACAAACCAAGGAGGACTTCATCGACTTGGTGGACGACGCAATTGGCGTCGGGCAGTACGTCGAAATGGCGAAGCACGCCGACATTACTCTCTTCATCTGAGGTCCGCTCAAGGTGATACAGATGACCTCGAACGAAACCAAGGTCGATCGTGTAGTGGACGCGCGTGGAAGCGTCTGCCCAGGCCCCCTCATGGCCCTGATCGGGGCCGTCCGGGAGCAGAAAGTGGGTGACGTAATTTCCGTTTACTCCAGTGACACTGGTTCCCGCACGGATATCCCGCTCTGGGTGGAGAAGGCTGGACACGAGTTGCTCGCACTTGCGGAACGAAATGATTACACCGAGTTCACCGTGAAGAAGAAACGGTAGAATAGGGTGTGGTGGGCAGAACTTGGGCGTCTAGTGAAACCGCGGCTTGTCCGTGCCAGGCGCGTAGGCCACCAGGTAGCTTTCCCTCTGACGTACAAGAAGTTTGTCGCAGCGTGCTCGGCGATTCGGGAGATCTGATGGATCGGATGAACAGACAGCGAGCGGTCATCTTCGAGGGCGAGTGAGGTCGAGGACGAGTTCCGTAACCACAACCTCCGTGTCCCCGACGGTTTCGGTCAGGGTACGGATAGGTTGGAACCCCTGGGACTCATAGAATCCGAGGGCTCTCTCGTTATCAACCTCTGTCCGCACTCGCATCCGGCGGTAATCCTCGCGGCGAGCCCTCTCGATGGCGATTCGGCACAGGTGGGTGCCGATGCGCTTCCCCGTCATGCTTTCCAGGACCACGATGCCTGCGAGTTCAACGAGGTCGTCGTCTACCGCTCGATTGGCAGAGAACCCCACGACTTGCTCGCCCTCTTTGGCGATGAACATCCGCCGTCGCGGTCCTCCGACGCGTTCCACGATGCTCTCTTTCGTGCTGATTGTCCGGATGGTCTCTTCGGTCGCTCCCGCGAACCCAGGCGCGTCGGGTCCCGCTTCCTCCCACGCCTGCCAGAGAAACGCGGTGATGGCCTCCGCGTCATTCTCCGTCGCCTCGACGACGGCGAATCCCTCATTCGACATGGGTCGATGGTCAACGGCGAGAGCGCGTATGAACCTGCCGCTGGTCGTCCAGCACGCGGCTCACGAAAACTACGTCCTCCCGCGACAGCTCCCGGGGGCGGTTCTCGGGAGAATCGGAGCAATTCGGGGATGCTTCCCTGTCCTTTGCTGAGTGGCAAGGGTCTAGGAGGTCGGCCTAATGATATCCCCACTCCCTGACCGCATCCCTTACCCTCCTCACCAGCTCGGGAAGAGCCCTCCTCACCTCCGGCCGAAGGGAAGCCCCAATCGTCTGTTCTGGGGGGATTTCCACGGCGAAGATTCTGAGACGGCCTGGGACTCGCAGCCCAGCGGTCCGTGCAGTAGAGATCGCTTCAGGAAGGCCGACGAAGTGAGCGGATGGAACTTGGACTGGCCTCAGCTCCCCTGAGCTCAACTCCCGGATGGCTCCTGGTTGGTCCCCTGGTATCGAGTCGATGACGATGGCCTGGTCAAAGCCCTCGAGCAGCTCAATCAAGTAGAGGCCAGACTGGCCCGACGACTGGACGGTTGCCCCCTCCCCCACTGTGCCACGCAGCAACTGCGCCGCTTTGAGTCCGATGCCGTCGTCTCCCAACAGATCGTTCCCGAGGCACAGTATCAGGAGCTTACCGCGGCTAGCCATCTCGCCGTATCTCCTTGACAAGGCTGCCCTCGGAGTCCATAATCCTCACTTCCAGCGGCATATGCCCAGGCAGGGAATGGGTGGCACAGGCATGACACGGGTCGTAGGCCCTAAAGGCCATCTCCACCTGGTTCAGGATGCCGTCGTCCACCACTCCGCCCTTGATGACGGACTTTGCCGCCTTCTCCACCGACATGGCAATGCGGGCCGAGTTGTTTTGTGTCGCCACGATGAGATTCGCACCAGTTAGAATGCCCCTCTCATCGCTCGTGTAGTGATGAATCAAGATCCCTCGGGGAGCTTCCACGACGCCCACCCCCTCTTTGAGCGTCTCCGTTGGAATGATGCGAATCTTCTCGCCGAGGATGTCCGGGTCGTTGATCAGCTCCTGGAATCTCTCCGCCGCGTAGACGATCTCCACGACCCGCGCCCAGTGATTGGCCAGCGTGTGATGGACCGGTTTGCCTCCGAGGACCTCGTAGAAGTTCTCATAGAGCTCTTGGGCCTGCGGTGTCGCCATGCCCTCTGACGCGTTCAACCGGGCGAGGGGTGCCACGCTGTAGATACCGCTGTCTTCTCCCTCCACAAAACCCTTCCAGCCTACCCTCTTCAGATAGGGGAACTTCACGTAGGTCCAGGGTTCGGTGTGCTCCGCGATGTAGTCGGCGTACTTCTGAACGGGGAACTTCTCCAGCTCCTTCCCGTTGGGATCGACCACTCGAATCCGTCCGTCGTAGAAGTTGACTTGATTGCGTGCATCCGTCAATCCCATGTAGTGGGTCCGGTGGGTGTAGGCGTCAGAAGTGATGGTCTTCACGTAGTCCTCGTTGCCCAGGACGACGTCTTCCAGGAGCGTGTGACAAAAGAGCGCGAACTCCACCCCTCGATCGGCGATAGCACGGTAGCGATCGTGAGCCACCTCGGTTACGCCCTTGGCGACGCCGCCGGGTAGTCCGTGGACAGGATGGATGACCTTGCCGCCGAGTTCCGTGATGATGCTGCGCAGGTCTCTCCGCATGGCGATGACCTTCTTCCCGATCTCCAACCCGGCCTTCTGAATCACGCCGAGGACGTTCCGCTCCGACTTGGGCGCGTTGGGCCCCACGACGAAGTCTGGACCACCCAGAAAGAAGAGGTGGAGCGCATGATCCTCCAGCATGAAGATGCTGTAGATCAGCTCGCGAATCTTCTTCGCCGTCTCCGGCGGATCTACCTGGAACAGGTCGTCTAGCGCCTTGGTGGCGGCCGTGTGGTGAGCCGTCGGGCACACACCACAGATTCGCGAGGTTATCTGTGGGGCGTCTTCGGCGGGTCGGCCTACGAGGAAATTCTCAAACCCTCGCAACTCGGGGATTTGAAAGTACGCTCGGGAGACGTCGCCGTGGTCATCCAAGAAGATCGAGATCTTGCCGTGACCTTCCAGGCGGGTGATGGGGTTCACCGTAACCCGTTCAGCCACCTAGCTTCACCTCCTTTCTCGAGGTCAAGGGAAGGCGGGCCAGGGAGTACCGGTAGAAGGCTCCCAGGGGGTCCGGCAGCTTCTCGAAGATCTGCAGCAACTCCGTTTCGTCGTCGCTCGCGATGATCGAGGAGAGGAAGGAGATACCCTTCGCGCCCTGGTCCATGACCTCGTCCAGTGGTCCGAAACACCCCGTACATGGCATGTGGCCCTTCACACAGAGAACATCACAGCCTCCGCGTGTCACGGGACCGAGACAGAGCAGGCCCTGGGCGAGCAGGCAAGTCTCGGGGTCGATCTCCACCTCATGCACTCGCTTAATCTCAGAGACGAGTAGCTTCTCCGGCTTCGACTCGTTCAGCGGGCATTCAAAGCATAGGGCGCGATCACCGGCGAGGACCGTTCCCTCGGCCGGCAGCTCGCCACTCAAGAGCGCGCTCAGGGCGTCCGCAACAACGTTGGGTGTCGGGGCGCAACCCGGAACGTAGTAGTCCACTTTGATGACCTCGTCCAAGGCCTTCACCTGGTCCCAGAACTCTGGGAGTTCCAGAGTCCCCTCTGGGGTCTCGAGCTGCACAAGGGGCTCGTGGCCATCTCCTTCCACGACCGTAGGCCCCGTGTGGTAGTAATAGTCGAAGATCGTCTCCTTGTTCCACTGGTTGGCCAGACTAGGCACTCCGCCCAAATGAGCGCAGGCTCCGAAAGCGAAGACTAGCTTTGATTTCTTCCTGAGTAACTGGGCCATCTCCTCCTGCTCGGACAGCCGGATGGCGCCGTTGATGAAGGCGGCCGCGATGCTACCGTCCGGCATCGCCTCGACGTCTTCGACTTTGAAGTCCAGGGCCACGGGCCAGAAGACTATGTCCACGGCCTCCACGATGTCCAGGATCTGCTCCGCCAGGTCAACAATGGCCTCCTCACAACCGCCACAGGAGGCACACCAATAGAAGGCCACCTTCGGCTTTTCCGCCATCCTACGCCCCTCCCTCCTCCCGCAAGGGGCCCAGCTCTCGAATGTGTTCCGTGATCTCATCCGCTACCCTGCGGAATTTCTCCGGCTCGGAGGCGGAGATCCACTCCAGGCGAATGCGCGCGGGGTCAACTCCCAGCTGGGGGAGGAGCTTCTGTAGGAGCAAGAATCTGCGCAGGACCTTGTAGTTGCCCTCGCGGTAGTGGCAATCGCCTGGGTGACAGCCGCACATCAGGACGCCATCGGCCCCCTGCTTGAAGGCCGCCAGGACGAACTGTGGATCGATGCGGCCCGAGCACATCGTTCGGATGATTCTCACGTTGGGGGCGTACCTGGCCCTGGAGACCCCGGCGGCATCCGCGGCGATGTAGGTACACCAGTTGCAGACGAACGCCACGATCCTAGGCTCGAAGACCTCCAACTTGCTCTCTGCCTGCATCATGTCAGCAACCCCCACAGTTCCTCCATGATCTGCTCATCCTCGAAGAGCTTCTGACCTATGGCGGAACTCGGGCAAGCGGCCACGCAGACGCCACAGCCCTTACACAATGTCTGATTGATGCTGGCTACGTTCGCCTCGTGGTCGAACTCGACGGCGAGATAGGGACAAAGGGGCACGCACACCTGACACCCGGAACACATCGATTTCTCCACGTAGGCCAAGTTGGGCTCCAGCGTGATGGAGCCCTTCGACGTCAGGGCAATCGCTTCCGCCGCCGCGGCCTCTGCCTGGGCCACCGTNNGGTGGCGACAGGCGCCAACTTAGGATGCCTCTCGAGGAAGAAGCCCTCGGTGGAACACCCGATGTTGAGCATGCGCCTCACTTCCTCCTTGTCCTTCTGAGGCTCCATGGCGACGCTAAGGATGACCATGTCAACTGGGATCCTGCGGATCACCCCCAAGAGGGTGTCCTCAGCCACGACCACAAGTTTGCCATTCTCCTCCGGCGTCTGAGTCATGTCCGTCACCTCCGCCACCTTGCCGCGGATGAAGTGAACCCCTTCGGAGAGCAACCGCTTGTAGAACTCCTCATAGGCCTTGCCCGGGGCCCGGATGTCGATGTAGAAGTTGTAGACCTCCGCCTCGGTCCGCTCCCTGATCAGGTGAGCATATTTGAGGGAGTACATGCAACAGACCTTGGAGCAGTATGCATTGAAGTTCTCATCTCTGGAGCCGACACAGTGGACGATGGCGACCGATTTCGGCTTCCGGCCATCCCGCAGCAGGAGCTCCCCCCCGGTCGGTCCACTGGAGGAGGCGAGACGCTCCACCTCCAGGCCGTTGTACACGTCGGGATACCGGCCGTACCCATAGGCTCGAATCTTGGTCGCGTCGAAGACATCGAACCCCGTCGACACGATAATGCTGCCCACCTCGTACTCCTCGATTGTCTCCTCTTGGTCGAAGCGGATGGCATCGCGCTCGCCACAGGCCTCCACGCAGGTCTTCTTGCAGTTGTGAGAGATGAACTCGATACAGGTCTCGGGGTCGATCACCGCCACCAAAGGCACTGCCTGGGGGAAGGGGATGTAAATGGGCTTTCTCTTCCCCAGGCCGAGGTCGAATTCGCTGGGGAACTTGGGGGTTTTGTAGACGCACTGCTCAATGCACTC
>JABAOH010019783.1_pt2 | contig 13308 bp, 10 predicted proteins | sample 7062181 | NCBI WGS metagenome assembly JABAOH01 (sample SAMN14538630, study PRJNA623070) | marine sediment metagenome | biome: marine biome [ENVO:00000428]; feature: marine pelagic biome [ENVO:01000023]; material: deep marine sediment [ENVO:00002113]; isolation source: pool of 5 deep marine... | reverse complement strand
GGCCTTGACGCAAGTGCCTGCCGTTCCGGCTCAAGCAGGGTGACGTTTAATGCCTGCGTCACCTGCTCAGCCAGATCAGACTGCACCTGGTAGAGTTCGTTCAGATCATCGTTATATATGGGATATATGGGTGCCAATACCAGCCTGTCTTCGGAAGTTCTGACCAGCCGGGGCATTACCCTCACCGGGCTGGTTTGGTCTGATGACCGCTCACGTTGGACTTTACCTTCCAGAATATAATCGACACCCAATTCTTGACCTATCTGCCGCGCATTTTTTTTGCCTTTCTCGTATTGGGCTGCGGTCCGAGGTGATAGCACAGACAAGCCACGAATTGGTGCCAGGTGAGATGTTATCTGATCGGTTACGCTGTCGGCGAAATACTCGTCCTCGGCAGGTCCAAGATTTTCAAACGGCAGAACCACCAGCCGTATTTCCTTTGCCAAAGGTCGAATTTCCTTTTGTGGAATATACTTCAAGGCAATACCGAATAGAATAACACCAACAGCAACGGCACTAACAATCATCGCTATCCTTCGTAACATCATAGGCATTGCAGTCTGAGGTTTGCTGAGAGTTTCACTGATTTCTATAGCCGAATCTCCAATGTCTCCAAGCCGTTGGACAGGATCCTTCTCCAAACAGCGGCGGAGAAGGACCTGGATGTTTGCAGGGGTATCCTGTGGCAGAGCCTGCCAATCGGGTTGGCGTTCGAGAATGTGTGCCACCGTGTCAGAGACTGTCTTTCCCTCAAATGGACGTTTGCTCGTGAGCATTTCGTACAGTACACAGCCAAACGACCAGATGTCACTGCGCTTATCGGTTGGGTCGCCGCGAAGCTGTTCCGGAGACATGTAAGCCGGCGTGCCGATGATTGAGCCTATCTGGGTGACAGTGATGTCCTGGCCGGCAGCTTCGCCGCTGGCTGACTTGGCCAGACCGAAGTCCAGCACCTTGACTCTGCCTTCCGGCATTATCTTGATGTTGCCGGGCTTGAGGTCCCGATGTATCACCCCCTTCTCGTGGGCCGCTGAGACCGCGTCGGCAATTTGCTGGGCAATTGAAAGGGCCTCCTCCAGTTTCAACGGTTCACAGGCGATCCGTTGGGCTAATGTTTCCCCGGGAACATATTCCAGAACCAAATAACCGGTCCCTTCTTCCTGCTCGATGATTTCATAAATTACGGCGATATTCGGATGATTTAAGGAGGCAAGTAGTTTAGCCTCACGATGGAAACGCATCTGGGCAGTCGAGTCACCCGCCAGTTTAGCCGGCATGCTCTTGATGGCAACGGAACGGTCGAGTTTGGTATCACGAGCCAGATAGACCACTCCCATACCCCCGCGGCCAATCACCTCGACTATTTCAAAGCCCCCGATTTTTCGGCCAATAAGATTGTTTCTAATCACTGTCTCTTCAAAGTCGCTCTCATCGGCCTGAACAAGAGAATCGAACAACGCATCGATTTTGCGAAAGCTCTGTACCTTCTGTCTGATTTGATCTTCAAACTCAGGGTACTTGTTCACAAATGCGTCTATGTCAGGCTTTTCTCCTCGCATACGCGCATCGATAAATCGCCGCAAAGCTTCTTCAAAATCATTCTCTCGATTATTACTGTTTGAGTCTGCCATTAGATTTTCTCAAAAGCATTAATTAGTGAGATCATCGCGCGAGAGACCAGCATCCCCACCGCATCAGTAGTTTTACCTAATCTGTTGCTTATTTCTCTATACGAAAGCCCTTCGATTTTCTTTAAGATTATAACCTCACGGTATTCAGGTCTCAGCTTGTCTATTGCCTTCTCAAGTTTGTCCAAGTCCTCCCTCTTAGATACTATAACACTCGGCGTAGTAGTGGCAACCGGTCCAAGGGCGCCTGCAGAGCTTCTTTCGGTGGGCGATACTTCCTTACGAATATTGCGCTTATCGGCGTGTAGCTGCTTTATATTATCGCGAATCCTGTTCTCGACTATCTTGGACAACCACCGCAGAAAATCACCTTCGGCCCGATAGGTAAAGTCTTCCAAATCTTGCAGAGCCAAGACAAAAGCATCCTGTACCAAATCCATCGAATCCAGCTTTGAACGAATCTCCCCACCCATGCGAAACCGCACTATCCAATGCACCCGCTCTGCGTAGACTTGGCATAACTGTTCCAGAGCAGCCTTATCACCCTCCTTGGCCAGAGCAACCAGATGCTGAGTGGTTTTGTAGCTACTATTGTCGCTCAACTTTCGCAAACCTCCACAAATCAAAAGATACTAAAAAATTATATCAATTTTTCATAAAAATTTCAAATACACCGTTAGATTGCCTCGTTTTTTTCTCTTGTAAGAGTGGACTAAATGAATTCATGAAAGGGCCTTTCAATTGTGAAGCAGAATCAAAATTAAATTATTTAGCCTTTAAGGGTAGAAAGGAAGGTGTAAAATGAAATTTTTTGTGGGCTCTAAAATCAGTGTATTTTTAATTGGATTTTGCGCCGCGCTTTTAGTCGGTGCCGGAAGTGCAGAGGCAGATTTCACCTTCGGCACACCCACTAATATTGGCCCACCTGTCAACACTTCGGCTACCGACGCTGGCCCAAGCATCTCGGCCGATGGCCTCTCGCTCTACTTCCATTCCAACCGGTCTGGCGGATCGGGTGTAATGGACCTATGGGTAGCCAAACGGTCAACCATCTCCGACCCTTGGGACACACCGGTCAATCTTGGCCCAAAAGTCAACAGTGGGACTCCGAATCACTCACCGAGCATCTCGGCTGACGGCCTCTCCCTTTTCTTCTATCCCTATTCGGAACATCCGGGCGGGGCAGGTGGCACGGATATTTGGGTGACGACACAGCCAACAACAGACGGCCCATGGAGCAGCCCCGTGAATCTTGGGCCATCGGTCAACAGTTCGGCTGACGACTCCACGCCAGACATCTCGGCTGACGGCCTTACGCTTTATTTCATTTCCTTTCGGCCCGGTGGATATGGGGAAGCGGACTTCTGGGTTACGACACGGACAACAAAAAACACTGAATGGGGCACGCCGCTGCACCTTGGCTCAACTGTCAACAGTTCGTATGCTGAAAGGCAACCGACGATTTCAACCGATGGCCTGGCACTTTTCTTCGGCTCCACTCGGCCCGGTGGTTCAGGTAGTCGGGACATATGGGTGTCGAGGCGGGCAACAACAGACGACCCGTGGGGCGAACCGGTCAATCTTGGGCCGGCTGTCAACAGTTCGGCTCCGGACTGTCATCCCGACATCTCTGGCGACGGTTCTACCCTCTACTTTGTCTCCACCCGGCCCGGCGGGGTCGGCGATGTAGACATATGGCAAGTGCCAATCATCCCAATTGTTGACTTCAACGGCGACGGAATTGTCGATGCAGACGACATGTGCACTATGGTTGACTATTGGGGCACAAATGAACCATTCTGTGATATAGGGCCGATGCCTTGGGGTGACGGCATTGTCGATGTCGAGGACCTGAGGGTTCTTGCTGAACATTGGTTCGAGGACGTTAAGGATCCGACACTAATAGCTTACTGGCCATTGGATGAAACACAGGGTGTGGTAGCCTATGACAATGTTACTGATTGCGATGGGACCTTAATGGGCGGGCCGGTTTGGCAACCTGATGGCGGCATGGTGGATGGAGCGCTCCAATTCGACGGCGTAGATGATTGTGTCGGTACTGACTTTGTTCTGAATCCAGCGGATGGTGTGTTCAGTGTGGTTGCCTGGATCAAAGGCGGTGTGCCGGGCCAAGCTGTTTTGTCGCAGGCCCATGGTGCGAGTTGGCTATGTGCGGACTCAGTAAAAGGCTGCCTGATGACGGAGCTTACGAACTCTGGCCGGTCCCTTGTTGGCCCGATGCTATCACAAGGAAACATCACCGATGGCAACTGGCACCGGATAGGCCTTGTCTGGGATGGCTTGTACAGGAGTCTATACGTCGATGGAGCGGAGGTTGCCAGGGACGCGGCACAATTGTCCGACTTGGAAAGTGCAGAGAGCGGCCTGTATATCGGCGTTGGAAGCGGTCTGGAACCAGGAACATACTGGTCCGGCCTGATTGATGATGTTCGCATTTATAACCGAGTAGTAAGACCATAGAAAATCGAGACGCTGGCACAATAGGACGTTGCAAAACCGGCTCTTGCAGCAAATAGTCTTTAAAGAAACCGGAAGCGGAGCTAAAAAACCCTGCGAATGTGATTTGTGAAAGGAGGTAATGCAAATGAGGTAAATGATAAGTTTTTGCCGGAGCCTTTAAACGATATATCCGGCAGTTGTATAATAGATATACACGAGTTTTGGAACATATTTTTTGCAACAGTTAAAATCAAATAAGGAGAAAAATGCGATGAAAGCAAGAATGAAAAAACTAATTTCAAAGAAAAGTATTCCCGTACTTACGCTGGTATTGCTGGCCGGTGTAGTTATGATTACGGGGATCGCCTGGGCCAAGTCCACAGAGTACTCGGTCAACTGCACATTTACATACGGAAGTACGAGTTGTGCCAAGAGGTGGACTGACGACGAAGGAATCGAGCACCTTCGAGGTATAGTTTTTTGGCTCAACTCGGATCCCAATAACGGAAATATCACAATAAATGCGGCCGGTGTCTGCAACCACAACCGAGAAATGGTTGTTACCGGCGAGGGCGACTTTTGGGGGTATGAGTATGCTCAGGTGACCTGGGGAGACCTCACGGGTACTTTTCAAGGGAGCCACGGTGGCATCCGCAAAAACTTCTACGATAGCTCCGCGGTCCACATCTATGATGGCATCGACGGTGATTTTGTAGGGTGGAAGTTGAGGCTGAACGCAACTTATAACATGCACCCGGATGTGAAAGCGGGATCTTTTGAAGGGACACTCCTCAACCCCCACGGCGAATAAAGGGATGGAGGAGGCCGTGTACCTCCTCCATTGCATTTTTACAAACCCTGGAGCTGGTACAAGTGAGACTTGCGTGGCGTAGAAAACGTTTGTGCAGCGGGGCAATGATTATTTCTCAGAGGAATATTACTATTGGCTGTACTACTCACCTGGGGACTTGTGCTGAGGAAATCGAGGCATTGGCCCAATAGACCAATTCAGAAAGAAACAAAACGCCCGGAATAACCACACACCATTACATTTTAAGGGCTGTGGGCATAACGCTTACGGCCTTTTTTCTTTATTAAAATAAAAAAAGCCCAACCACATTCAAGGTCAGGCTCAATAAAATCAAATTTTCGTTTTGTCGCCTTCCTCAGAGCCGGACTTTATGCAAAGAGAAGACACAACACCAACAATCTTCTTTCTATCCTCGGCTAAAAAACCATCCGGCGTCCCAGGTCGTGCTTATGCACTCGTTCCGCTTCTTATCCGGCGGCTTTTCGCCTCTTTCTAATCTCTTCTGTTTCGCTGCGTTTGCATTCCGGACATCTATCCGGAAAATCGTTAGGAACAGTACCCCTGAGAAAAACTATCCCGCAAGCCGGATTCAAACATTTTTCAGCCCTGAAAACGCTTTTCTCACCGCACTTTTCACAAACCATCGGCGGGGCAGTCGGCGCCATAGGATTCGCGTTTTCCTCTACATATTTGAAGTATGCCTTCTTACCCGTCTGATACTCAGCCTTACAAGCTGGATTGTTGCATTTGGCCCAAATCATCTCCTCATCCGAAATGCTGTCGATGGTATCACCACCTCCGCCTCCTGTCCCCCAGAAAATTGCGCCAGCCGCACCCAGGCACACAACGATAACAATAATCATAATCGGTTTTTTCTTACTCTCTTCCATATCAATTTCTCCAAAATAAGTAAACTACAATTCATTTATAAACATAAACCAACAAATTATTACTTATTGTATTATTTGTCAAATGCCTTTTTTTTATTTTATTGGCAGGATAGTACTCTGCAGCATTTAATTTGACCGGTGGCAGCGCTCCGTCGCCGAAGCAGGAGGTTCAATTGGTGCGGGACGAGCTTGGGGGATGGCTCAGGCCAGCTACCCGGAACCACTACGCATTTGTCGTGTTACATACCACTATTCGGTTCGCCCCGATGCCATCTGCAGAATTCTGTCGGGCTCCTCCGGGAACCCTGTCCGGGCGGAAAGATAAGCAGATTCAATGACGGCCATATTCTTTAGATTCTCTCTGCCGCTGCTGCAGAGCTTGTTTTCACCGGGCGACAATATACTCAATGCGAAATTCTTCAGTTGTTCGCTCATACCGAAAGACGCATCATCGTCGTATTTGAGTTCCTCGCTGGTTTGTCCCAGACCATCGGCGACCATCAATCGCTTATCATTGACAGTCAGAATTTTATCTTTTCCGTACAGCTTGATAAATTCCTCTTCGGGACCAATGCCCGCTCGCCGTGATGCTATCAGGTTGCCAATGAGCGTATCGCTGAATTTCATCGTTACCACAGTCGTGTCTTCCGTTAAATAAAGTCTCTGTTGCCTATCCTGGGCCTGGTTCGTGTTTAACGAATAGATTTTCTGTGGCATATCAAAATACCAAGTCATCCGGTCAATCAATCGGTAACAGTTATGCAACAGCACCCCCCCGCCGGCCAGTTTCGGGTCGGTTTGCCAGCCGGAGTATGGCTGCTCACCAACACTGCAGAAAGCAGTTATCAGAAAGACTTGCTCCAGCCGGCCTTGCTGCAGATATTCACGCAAAGCAAGAAAGCTCCGGGCAAATCGCCCCGGATTGGCAATGGCAAATTTTATATCTTCTTCCTCGCTTAAGCGGACAAATGCAGCAGCTTCTTCAAAGTCCCTCGCGGCCGGTGCTAATTTAAGTATATTGAACTTCTTTTTCATCGCCATCCGCATATATTCATCGCAACTGTGAATACCGGCGGCAACCAAAAGACAATCAAGCTGATTCTGGATTATCAACTGCCGGTAATCATCAAAGGCGGTGCATTGATATTCTCCGGCAATTCTTTCGGCGAGGTTAGTATCTTTGTCCGCAACAGCCTGAATCTGGAAATAATCGACTCCCCCGGCCGCTTCGAGCAGAAGCTGACCACCTTCATTGAGACCAAGTACCGCTGTTTTCAATTTACCTTCGCTCATATCCTGATATCCTGTTAATCTGCTTTAATTCTACATTTCTTTTCCAAAAAAGAAACTACTAAATATACCCATATCCATTGTCAAGACATAAACTTGTGATTTTTCAGGTTTTTTTGTTCATTTTGGACTTTCACAAATCCGCCTACGGCGGACAAGATTGGCCCATTCCCTTCGATTACACTCAGGGTATACTCAATGCGCTCAGGACAAGCTTTGTTTGGGTTTGAATTGGGTTTGTTTTGGGTTTGTTTTTCCGATTTCACCAAGTGTCCACTTTCACATATTTACTTGTTATAAAAGAGCTTACGCTGGTTTGAGCGTACTTGACTTTGGCTTTGTTTTGCATAAAAAGGTCGATTTGTAGAGGATTCTCTACAAATGTAGAGGTGTGCCTTATAGGCACGTAAATAACTGGATTCTCGATGGTTATGAGTGGTTTAATGGGTAATGGTAATTGGTTCATGGTTCATTCGTTAATTTAGTTAATATGGATAATATGGACAAACGGATAAGCTCTAATCTGGATCCCCGATTACGACATTCGAGGACAAGCTTGGCTGGGCCTTCTGGCGGGTATCGTCGCCTGCTGGCGATTCATGTTTGCCTGCTGGCTAACATGTGGGTATTTTAACATATATTAAAACATTAGTCAACAAAAAAAGCAAAAAAGTGCTTTATAAGCACATAAGTAAATAAGCACATAAATAAAACAGTCTTACAGGCGGAGGAAGACCCCCGGCAGAGAAACAGAGAAGCCTGCACCGGGGGTAAACTCCAAGACGGAAAATGGAGATCGGAAGAACAGGAAATCAGGGTGGAGGTTATCAGGTCAGCAGGATATCAGATAAAAGAAAAGGGCTGGCAGGGTATCGGGCTGCCAGCCCTCTTGGGCAAATGTAATGGTGTGTGGTTATTACGGGCGTTTTGTTTCTTTCTGAATTGGTCTTCTACCTCCAATATACAAGCTACTCAAGAGGTTCAACCGGCGGAAATTCCTCAAACAAATGCTCAGCAAGGACGATGAGGTCCTGGACATCGACGATACCGTCGCCCCAGGGCATCGGGCCAATGTCACAGAGCGGCTCATCTGTGCCCCAATTATCAACCATAATGCGCATGTCGGCGGAGTCCACAATTCCGTCACTGTTGAGGTCAACAATGGGGATAATCGGTGCCTGCCACAGGTCCATCTCTCCGAACCCGCCGGGGCGATCTGAGTTGAAGTAGAGCATCGTTCCGTCCGCTGAGATCATGGGGGCGTCCTCAGCGTACTCTGTGTTGACTGGTGGCCCGGGATTCACGGGGGATGTCCAATCATCGTCCTTGCTTGCGCGCCTGATAAGCCATATATCCGTTTCGCCCAAGCCGCCTGGGCGCGGTTCACAATCCCGGAAGTCGCTGAGCATCAGCACAAGGCCATCGCTGGAAATCCACGGTGTGTCCTGGCAAGGCCCACTGTTAACCACCTGCCCCAGATTTACAGGTTCTCCCCAGGGGGAGTCTTTGGTATCACGTTTCGTAACGGCCAGTTGGGGATCCAGGCCGTAAGCGAAATAGAGCTGCAAACCATCTGATGAAAGGCATGGATTGTAATCCCATGTTTCGGTGTTCGCGGGCGGGCCGAGATTCTCCGGTTCGCCCCAAGGATCGTCTCTCGTGTGCCGTCTGGTCACCCAGATGTCATCCAGGCCCTCGCCACCCGGTCGGCTCGATTGGAAGTACAGTTCGAGACCATCGGAGGAGATACACGGCCCCATGTCATCACCATTTGGACTGTTGACAACGGACCCCAGATTCGTGGGTGGACCCCAGTCGTCCTCCACCGTTGGGCGGGTTGATACGCTGATATCCCACTCCGGGTCGGACCAGTTTCCACCAAACATGTAGTAGAGTTCCAAACCGTCAGCGGACACGCAATGGGTCCACTCCCAATCCTCACTGTTGACCGTCGGCCCGAGATTCACCGGTTCGCCGAAGGTGAAATCGGCCTTCGCAGTTCCGCCGCAAAGCACAATAGCGGCCACAATCCCAACTACTACTAATCTCATTCTGTTACCATTTATCCATTTCATTTCTCGTTCCTTTCAAAAAAGTGCCAATATTTCTCGTTTTCACTACTCGATTTGCTGCCTGGATTCAGTCAATGAAAGCTTTCACTCTTTAAACCCCGGAAAATTTGTGAATCTGCGCGCCGGGACTGTTTTTTTAAATTTTTTTTATATGATGCCGGCCCGGATCCCAATTCCAGTGGTAGGGCTTATTCTCTGTTGTTTCTCTGGCAAACTTGGTACAATATGGTTAGTGGAGAGTGCGAGATGCCAGGAAGGGCATCACGTTTGACGTTGGCACCAGGAGATACGAAACATGAAATTTCGTGACCATACAGATATGGGAGGAACACGGGAAGTTTTTCTCACAACGCACTGGTCATTGATCGAGGACGTCAAGGCCGGTTCCGACAAGGATGGAGCGTTAATTGGGCTGCTGCTTCATACATACTGGAAGCCGGTGTACTGCTTCTTACGCCGCAAGGGATGCGACAACGAGAAAGCTAAAGATCTGACGCAAGACTTCTTCCACGAGGTTGTTCTAAACAGACATCTTGTAGGTCGCGCTGATAAGGACAAGGGCCGGTTTCGATCGTTTCTGCTCTATGCACTAAACCAGTATCTGATCAATCGGGAACGAGACCAGAGGGCTCAAAAACGCATCCCGAGAGAAAAGCTGGCATCCATCGATATAACGGAGTTGCCCGATTTACCGCGGAGCTTTGCACAGGCAACGGCTGAGGATTCCTACCATTATGCCTGGCTCTCAGCTCTTCTGGAGCGAGTCACCGCAAAGGTGAGAACGGCGTGCCAGGAACAAGGGATGGAGACGCACTGGGCACTTTTTCATGAACGGATTCTTCAACCTATTCTTAATAATAGTGACCCAGCATCTCTGACGCAGCTATGTGAGAATCATGGTATCGAGGATACGAAGAAGGCCTCCAATATGATTGTGACCGTGAAACGGCGTTTTCGCAGCGTGCTGATGGAGCTTGTCCGAAACACCGTAGTCTCCGAAGAACAGGCACAGGAGGAATTGCAGTATTTGTTGCAATTTCTTCCAGAAAATGCGCAGCGCCCCGAATAAACCGGGGATTATATTACGTGGATATGAAGTCAATAGCAGAATTTTAGTAGCTGCAGCAGATTCATGGTCGCACTTATAGATGACCTGAGAGTAACACAATGACGCAATCGGATTCCATATTCGGAGCTGAGCTTGATCGTCTAAAACGCCTCCTGACGGTCGGCGGGGAAGAACCTGTCGAAGGTTCCACAGAGCGTACATCCAGAACAGCATCGCTTCATATCTTGACGGAAAGGCCCGGTGGACAGATTGGCCGATATAAGTTGCTCAATGTCTTAGGCGAAGGCGGAATGGGGATTGTGTATGTGGCCGAGCAAAAGCAGCCTATTAGACGTGAAGTGGCCTTAAAAGTAATCAAGCCAGGCATGGATTCGGCGCGGGTTATTGGGCGTTTCGAGGCAGAACGTCAGGCTTTAGCCTTGCTGGACCATCCTAATATCGCTCATGTCTATGATGCCGGTACGACAGAGGCCGGCCGACCTTATTTTGTGATGGAATACGTCAAGGGCTTATCCATAACCGAGCATTGCGACCGTCACAAGCTTACCATAGAAGACCGGCTGAATCTATTCCGGCAAGTCTGTCTCGCTGTCCATCATGCCCATCAGAAAGGTATCATTCACCGAGATATTAAGCCTTCGAATATTCTCATATCTACTCAGGATGATCAGGCAGTTCCCAAGATTATTGATTTCGGGGTCGCCAAGGCCCTTGCTCAGCCGTTGACGGAGCGAACGCTTGTCACCGAGCAGGGCCAGTTGTTCGGCACGCCGGAGTACATGAGTCCTGAGCAGGCGGATATGGCCAACGAGGACATCGACACCCGCTCGGATATTTATTCGTTAGGTGTGCTGCTGTATGTATTGCTGACAGGAGTTTTGCCGTTTGATTCTACAACCTTTCGTGAAGGCGGGATTGAGCATATCCGGCAGGTTATCCGAGAGACCGACCCCAAGACGCCAAGCACCCGCTTGTCAAGCCTCGGCAAGGAGGCTAAAAAGGTCGCTCAAAGCCGCCGCACTGAGGTTGCAATGTTAGCTAAATGTCTGCACAGAGAATTGGAATGGATTCCCCTCAAGGCGATGCGCAAGGAGCGCATCGAACGTTATCGTTCTGCCTTAGAGTTTGCAGACGACATCGAGAACTACATAAAGGGTGCTCCGCTGATTGCCGGACCACCAAGCAATGTGTATCGACTCAAGAAGTTCGTCCGAAGGAATCGGGCTTTGGTAACTGGCATTGCAGCAGTTATGGCTGTACTCATTGGGGGGGTCGTTGTTTCAACGCTTTTTGCCCTTCGGGCCCAGCGCCAGGCACGAATCTCGGAAGCTGTAAGCAGTTTCCTGCGTGAAGACCTTCTTGCTTCGGTCCATCCGGATAGAAGCAGGGGACGCGATGTAACAGTTCGTTCGTTCCTCGACACCGCATCGGAAAGTCTTAATGGCAAGTTCGATAATGAGCCGCTTGTCGAAGCGTCACTCCAGGACACAATCGGTTGGACATACCGGAATCTTGGTGATTTGAAAGCGGCAGAGCCACACCTTGAACGTGCACTTCAGATACGCCAGAAACACCTCGGCTCCGAGCACCCTGATACGCTGAGTTCCGTGGGCCATTTTGCCTGGCTTCGCTGTGGTCAGGGGCGAAACACAGAGGCAGCAGAATTGCTTGAGGAAAGTTTGGCAATCTCTCGGCGTATTTGGGGAGATGAGCACGTCGGGACTCTGAGTTTCGCTAATACGCTTGGCTGTGTGTATGTTGACCTGGGCCGTTACGACGAGGCCGAGCAGTTGTACCTCAAGGGCATTCCCACTACACGCCGGGTGCTTGGTGAGAAGAACAACCTGAGCCTTTTTATGGTGGGTAATCTCGGGCAGACCTACGAGCGCCAGGGACGTTATGACGAGGCCGAGCGCCAGTTCCTTGAGATGCTGCGGCTGCGCGACGGCTTTTGGGACGATGATAGTATATGGACTCTGAGGTACAAGAGTTTCCTCGCAGGGGTATACAGAAAGCAGAAACGTTATGAACAAGCAGAGCGGCTGTACCGTGAAATACTCCCAATACAGCGCCGTGTGGACGGTGACGAGCACTACCGTACGCTGTGGTCGATGAGTGGGCTCGCTCAAGTATATACCCATCTGGGCAAGTATGATGAGGCAGAGAAGCTATTTGCTGAGACAATGAAGAGCTATGAAAGAGTGCGGGGCAGGGAACATCGGGACACGCTGCGCTGCATGAATGGCCTGGCAGAATTGTACACGGCCCAGCGCCGATTTGAAGAGGCAGCATCACTGCTCGTTGAATCATTGGAAATCAGCGGACACATCCTCGGTGAGGACCATCCGTGGACACTTACTTCAATGAACGGTTTGGCTGTCGTGTACAAAGAGCAAGACCGCTATAATGATGCAGAACCACTTCTACTCGAAGCACTCGAAGGCCGCCGCCTCAAACTCGGTGACACTCATCCGCATACGTTAGAATCATGGAAGAACTTAATCGACCTCTACGAAGCCTGGGGCAAGCCAGAAAAGGCTGAGGAATGGCGAGTAAAGTTAAGAATAGTCGAGTAGTGGATTAGAAGACAGAAGACAGGTTATCAGTAGACCAGGAAATCAGGATGCGGGATATCAGGAATCAGGAAATCAGGAATATATTGAATTGGTGATTGGGTACGATTATTTCAGATTTCTTTTTTGACATATTTTATATTAGTATTTAAATTTAAGGCGGTTCTATTTTATCGATAAGACTTTTTATTGGTATTCTGGAAATAATTCAGGACAGGAAAGAGCAGATGCGAGGCTTAATTCTTCGGAAGATCGTATATGCTAAAGCCGGGATACGAAACTTGTGAAATGCAAAAATTCGTGACTTTTCCCATTTTCTATAAGGAGACTTAGCGATGTTGTCAAAGCGTACATACCGGAAATATCAGATCCCTGTTCTGATGGGTATAATTTTGACCACAACACTCTTGCCCACACTTGCACGCTCCCAAAATACCCGCCTGCAGGCATCGGATTTAACGTCGTCGGGCCGCAAAGAAATTCCAGATACACCTGCCGGTCGTCGTGTTCGACAG
>JABAOH010012220.1_pt1 | contig 13313 bp, 12 predicted proteins | sample 7062181 | NCBI WGS metagenome assembly JABAOH01 (sample SAMN14538630, study PRJNA623070) | marine sediment metagenome | biome: marine biome [ENVO:00000428]; feature: marine pelagic biome [ENVO:01000023]; material: deep marine sediment [ENVO:00002113]; isolation source: pool of 5 deep marine... | reverse complement strand
ACCCATTATGCATATCGAAGACGCGATTTGGATATGTGTCCTCAGTGCGGGGGGGTATGGCTGGACCGGGGTGAATTCAGGGATTTAACCCGGGAAGGCGATGTATACCAAAGTACGCCTGTGCCAAATGGATATGTTCGGGGACCCATAAGGGATTCGATCCAATACATTCCTTGTGTCCGGTGTGGGGCCTTAATGAACCGCAAGAATTTCGCGAAGATATCCGGGGTCATCATTGACGAATGTAAGCCTCATGGGATTTGGCTTGACGGGGGTGAACTGGAGCTCATTCGGACTTTTATTGCCGATGGTGGATTGGAAAGGGCTCAGAATAAGGAAATAGAGAAGAATAGGCAGTCACTCCGAGAACTTGCCAAAACTGCCGGCAAAGTTGAATTTACCGAGCGAATGATCCATTTCTGGGATCCAAAGCGGTGGTTTTTTACTGGGTGGAGATAATTCTCCTACCTTACTCAATCTGGAATTTCCTGAGTCCCTAGGGTTTGTTTCGTTTATGAGGTTGAGGCTAAGGGCTCGGAAGTTGCGGGATGACCGCAGACCTTGCTCCTATGTGCTGAACCTCGATGTATACGATCCTTCGCCGGGAACCTACACTCGGGGATAACGGAATCTCACAAAAAATCGGAAAACGTCAGTTACTCATTGACATGATCATTTTTTCCATTATAAATAATATGGATATAATCATGACTAATGATCGTCCAAGAATAAACAATAATTTAGGGAGGTGGGAGATATGAAGATATTTCTCGGTGGTGTCGCAGCACTGGTTGTTGGAATCATCCTCTTAATCGTTTGGATTGAGCATCTCCTGACGGTTATTTTGGGTTTGATTCCCATCATTCTCTTGGTCGGGGGAGGGTTTGCGGCCTACAGCGGCTACGACGAGATAAAGGAGAAGATGGCGGGCGAACCGGAGGAGTTTGAACCCACTTTCGATACGGGAACGGTAGAAACCCCGGCCGATCCTTCGAAGGCGACCGCTGGCGCAACCGAGGAGGAGAAGCCGGCGAAGCCCAGGGCTGCAAGGGCTCCCAGAAAGAGACGCCCCAAGAAAAAGGAGGCCTAACCGGTAGCCCATTGAGGCCCGCGAGAAGGCACTGTGATGGCGGTGAAACATCCCAGGCGAGTAAAATAACCATGGAATTCTTTGCATGGGCGATGTTTCCTATCCTTATCGCCTTTTTCCCAGGTTTTTATCGTCTCCGCTAAGATTTAATCCTTATCCTAACAAGGCCCATAAGGGAAGCGAACGAACTTCCATCTTGCAGTCCCTTTTGGGCCTTTCCCTTTCGTTTCGTTGGTGGGCCGTTATTTTACACCGAAACTTCTCCTGGGAGTGGAGTTTGGGAAGGAAGAGACGTCCAGAAATCGGCTCCTCATTTCGTCTCCTTCTTTATCGATGGTGCTCGAAAATGAGTGGTTTGCCTTGAGTTAATCCGGATCTTCCCGCAGCGACTCCTGAGAGATTCCGACAGTAATGAATCGACCGTTCCGCTCCATACATACCTGGCTTCGGTAAGGAGATGCGGGACAGGTTCTGGGCGGGCGGGAGAAAATGTGGTAAATTTAAAGGTGTTGCTTTCGATCGGCAGCAGATCTAAAGGAGGGTTTCATGGCCATCTACTCCTATTCCAAACTCGAGGCATTTCGAAACTGTCCCGAGGGCTACAAGTATGGTTACATCGATGGGATTATTCCGACACCCACTATCGAGGCATTTCTGGGAAATCGGGTCCATGAGGCACTTCATAAGCTTTACAAGGACCTCGGGAACAAGAAGCTCAATTCCCTGGATGAGATTGTTGCCTATTATCGACGTCTGTGGCAGCACGAATGGAATGATCAGGTGCGAATCATTCGAAAGGGCCTCACGGCCCAAAATTACTATCGGATCGGTGAGGAATGTATCAAAGCCTACTATGAAGCCCACACCCCCTTTAACGGAGGGAAAATCCTGGGCCTGGAGAGGAAGGTCCGGGTCAGGCTTGGCGAAGATGGTCACCACATTCAGGGAGTGATCGATCGGATCGTTCAAAAGAAGGACTCCGTCTATGAAATCCACGACTACAAGACCTCGGGCTTTCTTCCCACTCAAGACCAGGTCGATAAGGACAAACAGCTTGCCCTTTACCAGATCGCCCTCAAGGAGATGTGGCCCGATGTGAAGGATGTGACGTTGGTCTGGCATTACCTCCGGCATGGAAAGGAACTCAGATCGACTCGAAGCGAGGAGGATTTGGAAAAGCTCAGGTCTGAAACCGTTTCACTCATCGAGCGCATCGAATCTACAAAAACCTTTTTGCCCAAGGAAAGCGATCTCTGTGAGTGGTGCGACTATCAAGGGCTTTGCAGCGCCAAGAAGCATACATCGAAAGTGGCCGAACTTCCCAGAATCACCGACGACGAGGGGGTCCGGCTGGCCAACCGATACACCCATCTCAGGCAACAAAGAAGAGCTCTAGAAGAGGAAATAGAGACGATCAAAATGCAGATCATTTCCCTTGCCAAACAGGATGGGCTTACCGCGGTGCGAGGGTCCGATCAATTGCTGAAGGTTTGGATCAAGCAAAGGCTCAAGTTCCCCTCCACTACGAGACGGGACTCCGAATCCAGAAGGATCCTGGAGTCCATTATAAAGACGAGCGGACGATGGGACGAGGTCTCAACCTTAGATACAAAAGCCCTCGATTACATTTTGCTTAGTCACCGGTGGGAAGCCGAACTCGAAGAAAAACTTCTTCGATTCGCAACGCCTTTCGAGGAATCGAGAATAACCGTTTCGACGCTAAGGGAGAGGGATTAAAGGGGTATTTTGGTAATTCCTCATTCGTTCTCATTGGACGGTGATTGGTATATGAAAGTGGGTGACGAGATATATCACCCGGATTTAGGGATCCTGAAGGTTTTAGATTGGAGCGATCCATCCCTTCTGACGGTAGTCAAGAAGGAAGACGAAAGGCAGATGCCTTTTAAGATCGGCAAGCAGTCGGGTTGGAGAAAGATAGATGCGGGGGGAATGGAGAAAACAGAAGCTTATTCGGAGGGAGTTGACATGGCTAAGGAAGGAAAACCAAAATTGTCGGAAGAGGAATTTGTGGTCCGGGCGATTGAGAAGTTGCGAAAGCAACCGTACAAGGGTATTCACACCGTGTATAGCGGATTCAATCAGGCCTTCAAGGAATATTTCGGCACAAACCCCGTCGAGATGACCCAGAGACTGGCTAAAGAGGGAAAGATTGTTGTGCGGCCAGTCAGAGGCGGGGTTATGCTCTATCTCCCCCAAGACGCCCCAGAACCAGGGGGAGATGCATTGGCCAAAATCTTGGATGAGGATTGAAAGGGGTACGTGAAGCTTGATTTCGAATCCTCATTCCCCACCGTTTGGATTATGCTGACGGAGGAATGCCCTTCCGGGAATTACCGGAGTTTCCCCAGTTTTGGGTGAAATATCTTTGTAAGTCCTAAATTATATTGGAAATTTGGTGTTTCAGGAGGGGATTCCCCTGTTCCTTCGCTTCAATGCCCTCGGGCCCGTTGCCCAAATTCCCTTTCGCTCACTGAAGAGAATTTTTGACAATTCTAAAGTTCGCTTCACTAAGAATGATTATCAAAATTCTTTAATGCTCGATCCAGGTATGAGAGCCATCTCGGTCCTTTTATTCGTACTCCTCGTAGTGGCGGCACTGGTAAGCGTCTTGAAGGGGAATCGATTCAGGTGAAATGGTCCCATTACCCGCTTCTTCAGGAACTTTCCCTGAGGGAGATTGTTCCCGTTTGGAAAATCAGGGACGCCCCCGGGATTTAAGCTTGAATAAGTGGGCGATTTGCGCTATATTGAACTTTCACGATAAAGGGAGGAAGGATCCCATTGAGTATCTTGGTAACCAACGACGACGGAATCGATTCCCAAGGGATTCAGATTTTAGCCGAGACATTGAAGGCCCTCGGGAGGGTATATGTTGTGGCACCGGATAAGGAGTGCAGTGCCATGGCTCATTCCCTCTCCCTCCATCGTCCCCTGAGGGTAGACCAGATTCGGGAGGATTATTTTGCCGTGGACGGGACTCCCGCCGATTGTATCAATTTAGCGGTTTGTTGCCTATTATCAAAAAGGCCGAATCTGATCGTCTCCGGTATCAACAAAGGGGGAAATCTGGGAGAAGACATCACCTATTCGGGTACGGTTTCCGCCGCCTTTGAAGGGGCATTCTATGGAATCCCATCCTTTGCCATCTCATTAGTCTCAAAAGACGATTTCAAGTTTAAGACAGCAGCTTCCTTTGCCCTGAGAATCGCCCGATTCATATTGAAAAACGGCCTCCCCAGAGACACATTCCTCAATATCAACGTCCCCAACCTCAACGAGGATGGGGTGAAATCATATAGGATCACCAAACAGGGGCGAAGGATTTATGGGGATGGAGTGGCGGAGGAGGTTGATCCAATTGGGAAAAAACATTATTGGATCCGAGGCCATAGGGGTTTTGAATCAAAGGAAGGCACGGATTTCGAGGCTATATCGAACCACCATATCTCTATCACACCTCTTCATTTGGATCTGACCGACTATTCCTCCTTCGAGGAGATGGGGAAATGGAAATTTTAGTGGTTGTATAAAATAATTTTTTGGGGGGTGAAATATGGAAACTACGATAAGCATAATAAAGGCGGATATCGGGAGTATCGGGGGCCATATTAAGCCGAGCCAGAACCTTTTAGAGGCGGTGGAGAACTTCCTTCGCATAGATGGAAAGAATCTCTTAAAGGACTACTATGTAAGCCACACCGGAGACGATGTCGCACTGCTGCTGTCCCACACTGAAGGGGTAGAGGCGGAGAAGATCCATAAATTGGCTTGGGATGCCTTCCTCGCTGGTACCGAAGTGGCCAGAAAACAGGGCCTCTATGGAGCGGGGCAGGATCTCTTGAAGGATTCTTTTTCGGGCAATGTAAAAGGGATGGGGCCTGCGGTAGCCGAGATGGAATTTGAGGAGAGGCCCAACGAACCCTTCCTCTTTTTCGCGGCGGACAAGACCGATCCAGGGGCGTATAGCCTTCCCCTCTATTTGAGTTTTACCGACCCTATGCACAATGCCGGTTTGACTTTGAGCCCTTCTATGAACAAAGGCTTTAAATTCACCATCATGGACGTCTCCTATACGGAGGGAGATAGAATCGTCGAGCTCAATGCACCCGAGGATCTCTATGACATTGCGGCACTCCTGAGGGACAACCAACGGTTCGTGGTGGAATCCATTCATTCGAGGAATAACGGGGAAATCGCGGTAGCCGTGAGCACGACGCGTCTCCACAATATCGCGGGAAAGTATACCGGAAAAGATGATCCGGTCATGCTGGTAAGAGTCCAGGGAGCTTTTCCGGCCACAGGGGAGGTCCTTTCCCCGTTCAGTATAGGACATTTCGTGGCGGGATTTATGAGGGGAAGCCATACGGGCCCCCTGATGCCCGTGAAGCGGAATTCATCTATTTCCTTTTTCGATGGTCCCCCCGTGGTTAGCTGTCTCGCCTTCTGCGTTCATAATGGGAAATTCACCGAACCTGCCGATGCCTTTGATCATCCCTATTGGGATCATATTCGCGAGAAGGTTGCCAGAAAGGCAACGGACATTCGGGAACAGGGATTCTCCGGAGCGGCTATGCTTCCCTATAGTGAATTGGAGTATGGCGGAATCGTCGAAAAGATGAAAACACTGGATACCAAGTTTACGGTAAGGGGTTGATGGTGTGAACTCAGGCGCGCAAAGCCTCACGGAGGTCTTGACATTGACCTCTGAAACACTCTATGATCGGGGCTAATCTATCTCTCGGACCCCCTGGATTGAATAGTTTAATGGTGCCCAACGGAAAATTCGTTTACCTCCAGACCTTCGGTTGCCAGATGAACGTACATGATTCCGAAAAGATGCTGAGCATCTTAGCGGAGAACGATTATCGGTCCACCGAGGATATGCATCGGGCCGACATCATCCTGCTCAATACCTGTAGCGTCAGGGCAAAACCAGAACACAAGGTTTACAGTGTTCTGGGAAGGCTAAAGAAGCTTAAGGAGAAAAACCACCATGTGATCATCGGGGTAGGTGGATGTGTTGCCCAGCACGAGGGCGAGCGGCTGCTGGATCGCATCGGTCATTTGGATTTGGTCTTCGGAACACACAACCTCCATAGGCTACCTGACCTCATTAGTGATGTCCAGGCCTCGAGGAGACCGAAGTGCGCAGTAGAATTCTACGATGAGGTGAAATCCCTGGATATCTTTCCGACTCCCTCGGATGGTGAGAAGGTGAAGTCCTACGTAACCATCATGCAGGGATGTGATAACTTTTGCTCCTTCTGTATCGTTCCCTACGTGAGGGGCAGGGAGAAGAGCAGACCCAGCGAGAACATCCTCGGGGAGGTCGAGGCCTTATCGAAAAGGGGCGTGAGGGAGGTTACCCTGCTGGGGCAAAACGTCAATTCTTACGGGAAGGACCTCTTCAGAGGATTAACCTTCCCACAGCTCTTGGCTCACATTAATGAAATCCAAGGGTTATGGAGGATTCGATTTACCACCTCCCACCCGAAGGATATCTCAGAAGAGCTTATTATGGCCTTTGAGAAGTTGGAAAAGGTCTGTAAACACATTCATTTGCCCTTCCAATCCGGTTCGGATAAGATCCTTGAGAGGATGAGCAGGGGGTATACTCGAAAGCAGTATATGGAGATAGGAGAGCGACTGAGGGAAGTCTGCCCGGAGATCGGAATTACCGCTGATGTAATGGTGGGTTTCCCCGGGGAAGATGAGGGGGATTTCCATGAGACCCTCGACCTCATCCAAAGGGTTCAATTCGATAACCTATTCTCCTTCAAATATTCGCCTCGGAAGGGAACCAAGGCGGCCCTGTTTCCAGACCAAATCGATGAATCCACCCAAAGCCGTCGTTTAGAGGTCCTCCAGGAATTGCAGAAGCGGATCACCCTGAAGAGGAATCGAGCCCTTCAGGGGAGATATGAGGAGATATTGGTTGAGGGTGCGAGCAAAGGGGCGAAAGAGGAGATGACTGGGAGGACGAGTTCGAATAAGGTGGTCAATTTTAAGGGAAGCCGTGATTTGATCGGTCAACTGGTGACGGTAAGGATAGAAGAGGGTTATGCGAATTCTTTGAAGGGAAAGATCATTTGAAGGGGAGGAGATCATGCTAAAGGAGGTAAGGGTTTCAGGTTTGAGCATTGACCCAATTACCCACACGCCTATCGTGCTCTTGAAGGACAAGGAGAACCAGGATGTTATTCCCATATGGATTGGATTACTCGAGGCAAGTTCCATTGCTACCCAGCTGGAAGATATCAAGCTAGCCAGGCCCATGACCCATGATCTGATGAAAAACATTTTGAGTCACCTTGATGCGGTAGTATCGAGAGTCGAAGTTAACGACCTCAGGAACAATACCTTCTATGCGATTATCCATTTGAAGTGGAACGGAATGGACCTTGCCATCGACGCTCGCCCGAGCGATGCCATTGCCATTGCCTTGAGGACGAAATCTCCCATATTTGTTCACCAAAAGGTGATCGACAAGTCGAGAAAGGTTGATCTGGCTCAACTGGAAGAGGGTGAGGGGAGACTCGATGAAAAAAAATGGGAGGAGATCCTCGAGGATCTTACCCCCGAGGACTTTGGGAAGTATAAAATGTAGGGAAATGGTGGAGCCACTCCCTTACGCCAGACTGAGGGACGAACGATCTCTTACCCGCCTTTTTCCCCACCTTTCCTTCTCCTCCTAAAGACGGTCATCTATTGGGTTTCCCTTCAAGGGGACCATTTGGTTTTTCATGGGGGAATCAATTTCTCCATTTTGCGTTCTCGGGTCGAAGCGCTTTTTGCAGTCGTTTTGTCTTGAAGTCTCCGACACCAATTGGTATGTACTTTGGGGTTTTCGGGGAGCCAAATGGCAAGGAGAATCATTATCGCCATAGATGGGCCATCGGGATCGGGTAAGAGCACCGTGGGAAGGCGGTTGGCGGAAAGGCTTGGGTATCGTTACCTTGATACAGGGGCTATGTATAGAGTGGCTGCCCTGAAGGCTAAAGAACTTTCTATCGATATCGATGACGAGGAAAAGCTGACCAAGGTATGTTCGAACATGGAAATTGTATTCGTCCAAGATGGGAATGAAATCAAAATCTTTTGCAACGGCAAGGACGTGAGCGAGGCCATCCGGAAACCCGAGATCAGCGCATTGGCTTCAGAGATTTCCACAAAGAAGGCTGTTAGGGACACCTTGGTCGAAATGCAGAGGATGATGGGAGCCGGGGGTGGGGTTGTGTCCGAGGGAAGGGATATTGGAACAGTGGTCTTTTCAGGGGCGGAATTAAAATTTTTTCTCGATTCCACACCCGAGGAGAGAGGGAAGAGGAGGTTTGAGGAATTCATGGAGAAGGGAATACGGGTGAGTGTTGAAGAAACCATTGGTGAGATGAGGAGAAGGGATCAGCGGGACCGGAGGAGAAAATTATCGCCGCTGCGGAAGGCTGCTGACGCCGTGGTGATTGATTCCACCCATATGAGTATCGAAGAGGTAGTGGAGAGGATGCTCAAGGAGGCACGCCGGCGGATTTCTGAGGGGGAGAGTTGTTAGAAATGGAACTGATCGTTTCGTGCTGATTGGGGGGAAGGAGGAACGTTGGTGTCGTGGGTCAGACAACCCAGTCCTTGGAAAATCTCCGTTTCTGGATGATACGCACCATGTCCAAGGGGTTGAGGAATTGAATCCATTATGGTTTAGCGGGAAGGAGAGGATCGGGGTTGTTGGCGGTGCATCTACACCTGGTTGGGTCATCGAGGAGATCACGGACGGTATGTGTCAGATGGTGTCCTAAGGTTCATAAAAGCACGAGAGGCCTTAAAGATTTGTCTTTTTTGAGATAGTATGCTATAGTTTTCGGAATTTTAAAAACTTTCATTGAGGGGGGTTTAAGGTTTCATGGAGGAAAATAAAACGCAAGACATTAAAGGAGTCAGCGAGGACCCTGTGGGGAATAATAGACTTGAGGAAGGGGAGGCGGGGGGCGAGGTCGAAGACTTTAAGAACCTTTATGAGGCATCCTTCAAGACCATTGAAGAGGGAGATATTCTGAATGGGATTGTAATGGCCGTTGACTCGGAATACGTCACTGTTGATATCGGTTATAAATCGGAGGGTCAAATTCCGATCTCCCAATTTAGGGATAAGGACGGAAATGTGGGAGTTAAGGTAGGGGATGAGATAGATGTGCTCTTGGAGAGGAAGGAGGTCGATGATAGCTTGATCACGCTTTCCAAGGAGAAGGCGGATAAGCTCAAGGCCTGGAGAAGTGTTAGCAAAGCCTTTCGAGAGGGGGAGATTGTCGACGGCACGATTACGTCGAGAATAAAGGGCGGATTGATCGTGGATATCGGTATCAATGCATTTCTCCCCGGTTCCCAAGTCGATATCCGCCCAGTTCGGAACTTGGATAAGTTCATTGGAAGACGGTTTAAATTTAAGGTCATCAAGTTTAACAAGAGACGGAGCAACATCGTATTATCCCGTCGGGTTCTCCTGGAAGAAGAGAGGAAGACGCTGAGGGGGGAGACCCTTAAGCATTTAAGCGAAGGGGAAATACTTGAAGGTGTAGTCAAGAACATCACCGATTACGGAGCCTTCGTTGATTTGGGGGGAATCGATGGTCTCCTCCATATCACGGACATTTCGTGGGGAAGGATCAATCATCCCAGCGAAAAGCTTTCGATAGGCGAGAAGATCACAGTCAAGGTGTTGAATTTTGATAGGGAAAGGGAAAGGGTTTCCCTGGGATTGAAGCAGATTTCCCCGGATCCGTGGGAGGAGGTGAGGTCAATGAGAAGCACCCCATCGGTTCCCACGTGAAGGGGCGGGTAGTAAGCATAACAGATTATGGCGCGTTCGTTGAACTAGGAGAGGGGGTTGAAGGGCTCGTCCATATCTCGGAGATGTCCTGGACCAAAAAGGTAAAACATCCCTCTCAGGTAGTCGATGTGGGGGATATCATCGATGCCGTCGTTTTAAATGCAGATGTGCCGAAGAAGAGGATTTCCCTGGGAATGAGACAGGTTGAACCCAATCCCTGGTCGGTGATCGAGGAAAAATACCCATTGGGAACCAGGGTGAGGGGAAAGGTTAAGACGGTTACCGACTTCGGGGTATTTGTCGGCTTCGATGAGGGCATTGACGGCCTGATTCATATCTCGGAGATATCCTGGACGAAGAAAATTAAGGATCCCGCAGAGATTTATAAAAAAGGCCAGGAGGTTGAGGCGGTTGTCCTCAATATCGATCGGAAGAACGAGAGATTTTCTCTGGGAGTGAAGCAGCTTACAGCAGACCCCTGGGAGGAGATTCCGAAACGGTACCGTATTGGTGACCGGGTGGAGGGTAAGATCACCAATATCACCGACTTCGGGGTATTCATACAGTTGGAAGATGGCATCGAGGGATTGATCCATGTCTCTGAGCTCAGCAAGGAGAAGGTTGAAAATCCCTCAGATGTGGTAAAGGTGGGGGAGGCGGTTTCGGTCGTGGTGATCAACATAGATCCCCAGGAGCGAAAGATCGGTTTGAGCGTGAGAAGTCTCAAGGAGAAGGATGAAAAGGACGAAATCGAGAGGTACATGGCCGGCCAGAAATCGGGAGCTCCAAGCCTTGGACGATTGATCCAAGAGGAGATGGAGAAGAAGGCCAAGAAAGAGGGGCCGGATAAAGGGAAAGAGGCAGAAGAGCCCACCGTTGATGTAGCCGAAACATCTTCCGATCAGGAGCCCCAGGAGGAGCTGGAGAAGAAGGCCAAGAAAGAGGGGCCAGATAAGGGGGAAGAGGCAGAAGAGCCTACCGTTGATGTAGCCGAAACACCTTCCGATCAGGAGACCCAGGAGGAAGCGTAAGGCTTATCATCCCCATTGGACTGTCGGTGTATTGAAGGGGCTATGAAGTAGTTGAAATCATAGCCCTTTTTTATGCGAGGGCAGAATGAAATTTTATCGTGACATCACCTTGGGGCACTACATGCCCATGGGTTCAGTGGTCCACAGGATTGAAGCAAGGGCAAAGATTATTGAGTTGATGGCCTTAATCATCACAATCTTTCTGGTCCGGGAAACCACTGCCCTCGCCATGATTTTCTTTTTCTCGATTTTAGTCGTGAAACAGTCGAAACTCCCCCTCATGTATGTCATACGAGGGATTAGGCCTTTTCTCTGGCTATTCCTTTTCATCTTTTTCATTCATTTTCTCGTCGTTCCGGGACGTCCGATCTTCCCCTCGCGTTTCGGTTTCATGGAAATGACGTATTCGGGGCTGAAAGAGGGGGCCTTGATTTCGTTTCAAGTGGCATTATCCATCATCTTTTCGTCGATTCTCACCCTGACAACCTCTCCCATGGAGTTGGCAAAGGGGGTTTTTCGATTGCTCTCTCCCTTGAGGGTTTTTCGTGTTCCCGTTGATGATATCGCTATTACGGTGATGATCTCAATGAGGTATGTGCCCCTCTTCCTAAAAGAGGTCGAACGGATTACCAACGCCCAGAGGGCGAGGGGGATTTATTTCGATGAAGGAGGCCTTTTGCAACGGGGCAAAATGGTTTTGCCCATATTGGTTCCCCTGTTGGCCAATAGTTTGAGGAAGGCTCATGGCATCGGGGATGCGCTGGCGGTAAAGGGCTACGGGGAAGGTGTCAGGTGGCCCACTCACAAAGGTGAAAGATTGGGGCAAGAAGGGTGGCTCTCCCTGGCAGCAACGGGGGGACTGATCGGCTTGGTAGTGGTTTTCGGAGGATCTTTTTGAAGCAGATTCACCAACGGTATGAGAAGATTATCACCCATAACGATTTCGATGGAATCGTAAGCGCCTCTTTATGCTCCTTTTCGTTACAGGTGGAAACAGTTGTCTTTGCGGGGCCTTCGAGTATCGAACGATCATTGATCAATATTACTGAGGCCGACGTGGTCTGCGATCTTCCCTATCCATTGGAATGTGGTCTTTGGTTTGACCACCACGAGGGGAACTTTCAGGCCTTGCGATATCGCAACATCGATCCCTCCCTTTTGCCGGGACGGTTTGATCTGAAAGCAAGCTGTGCGCGGGTGGTCTTTGATTTTTTCGGCCAAGAGGTTACCTTTCCGCCCTGGTATGAGGAAACTGTGGCGGAGGCCGATATCATCGATAGTTTCAATTATTCCTCCATCGAGGAATGGAGAAGGGAGACACCGGGGAGGATCATTGACAAGACCTTAAAGATCAGCGACCCTTCCCTGATGGAACGGAATACCTACATGAGGAATTTGGTCCTTCAAATCCGGGATCACCCCTTGGAAGAAGTCGCTCGCCTCCCCGTAGTCAGGAGACGATTGGCCGGTTATGAGGAGAAAGAGCTGAGGATGATCAAGATCATCCAGCAATCCGCCACCTTTTTGCCGTCGGACGGCGAGGGGAAGATGGTTATCCTCGATTTGACTGGGTACAAGCGGAGACCTGATATCGTCAAGAACCTGGCCTTTCTCATTTTTCCCGAGACACTATCGGTACTGGAGGTCCACAACCTCCATGATAGGGGGGTAAAGACCAACCACCTGAGCTTCTCCCTCTCCCTTGCCCTTAACCTCAACAAGAGGGAGCATCGGAAGGATGTTGGGGAGATTATGAGGTCCCTCAATATCGGGGATGGTCACAAGGGGGCGGCGGGGGGAACGGTCTATTGCTCCTCCAAGGCTGAGATGTTGAGGAAAAAAGGGGAGATCATCAACGAAATCTTTGGGCTATGGGAAGAACANNAAGAACAGAGCTGATCGCGTTCTCGGGTGGAAACACTTCAGTCTTGGCCTTTAAGGGAAGACTCCACCCCATTTTTTAACTCATAAATTTCACGAAGGCGAATGCTGAGTTGGGGGCGATAACGATGAGGCCTGGGATTTTGGAGAAATGGGCAATCAGTTCGTCGGCTATACTATTACTGAAATACTCCTGTTTGGGGTAGTCACTCATGTTGTCAGGAGGAAGAATGGCAACAGAGGCTTTCAACATTCAAAATGTTTGAAAGGGAGTTAAACCAATGAAATCTTGGGTCTATGGGACATAAGAAAAAAATCTTTCGAAAGAAATGAAACATGAGGAGAGATTAGTTGATTTTCACAAAAATAGTATCTTCATCCCAAGTAGTATCATGATTCCGAAAAAGAAAACCCTGACTTTTTCATCACCCCTTTTCAGATAGAAACGAGAGCCAAAATATCCGCCGAATGC
>JABAOH010009061.1_pt2 | contig 13313 bp, 11 predicted proteins | sample 7062181 | NCBI WGS metagenome assembly JABAOH01 (sample SAMN14538630, study PRJNA623070) | marine sediment metagenome | biome: marine biome [ENVO:00000428]; feature: marine pelagic biome [ENVO:01000023]; material: deep marine sediment [ENVO:00002113]; isolation source: pool of 5 deep marine... | reverse complement strand
ATGTCAGACGTGCCTCTGATGGCAGGGTGTGCCTGGAATGCCATCAAACCATTCCGCGCTAGGAGGTTAGGGTAATGAGTAAATCTAGGATTAAACTCCTAAGCCTTGGATTCCTGCTGGGGTTTTCTCTCCTCGTTCTAGCTGGTTGCGACGGAGGGGGGAAAGATGTAGCAGTCGATACCGGAACGGAAGCCGAATTTGTGGGAGCAGCAACATGCGGGGAATGTCACGAAAGCAACTTCAACACCTGGTTGGACACTCCCCATGCTGTGGCCTATTCCAATTTGCCCTCGTCGAGTCAGAATGATCCTGTGTGCCTTGAATGTCATAACACCACTTCGACGCTCGAAGGCGTTCAGTGCGAAGCCTGTCACGGACCCGGGGGGCTTCATTTTGGCCTTGGACCCATCGGGCTGAGTTACCAGGATACCGTCTGCCAGCCCTGCCACGAGAGTAATTCGGCCATCTCGGCAAGTCACAAGGAGATCTATTCTCAGTGGGAGGTTTCGGGGCATGCTGATGAGCTGGCCCCAGCATGGCTCGAGTTTAGTGACGAGGCGCCCCCTCCTGGACGACATTTGAGCACCTATCCCATACCCATGAGCAACAGCTCGGACGGTAATTTCAGATGCTTTCAATGCCACAATGGAATCGGGTCCTTAAGCTATATCGAAAACACGATTCTTACCCCGGCAGCCATCACGGTCGAGGAGAACGCCACTGCGGAATGTACAACCTGCCACGACCCTCACCAGGAAACAGCCACAAAAACGAACGCCCTGGGTGACGTGACCACGACCAAGCACGTTCGCCTCCCCGAGGCGCTCTCCTTCAATACGAGCCTGGAGTCGGTAAACCGCGTCTTTAAGTTCCTGGACGAGAGCGATATCCCGCAAACGATCGGAAACTCCATCATGTGCGTGCTCTGCCACCAGGGAAGATCGAGTGGGCTCGTTCTCAACACGACGAAATTCGGCCTGGCCGCCGATGACTCTGGGAGGCGTTTTGAAAACGATCACTATCTGGCAGCCGGCGCCATCCTCTGGGGCCGAAACGGGTATGAGTATACCAACCGCCTCTACACCCGGGACTTTGCCCATAACGAGCTTGCCGACGGCAACTGTATCGGCTGTCACATGAACAACGCCAATACCGGTACCGAGGGCGGGCACACATGGAAGATGGTCTCGGATGATGGCCAAGAGAATGTTGCCGCCTGTAACGTAGTTGGATGCCACGGCGGGGTGGCAAAGCCTGTGGCAGATTTCAGAACCTTCACACAGAGTAATTTGGATTACGATGGCAATGGGTTCGTCGACGGGGTTGCCGAGGAGATCGGCGGGTTTGATTTGGATGCGAATGGAGCACCCCTCGATGGGCTTCTGGGGGCACTGAAAACGGCGCTGGAAGACGAGGGATTTCTTTACAACGCCAACAGGTACCCCTATTTCTTCAAGGCAGATGGCTCCTCGACAACGCCGTCCGACTGGACCAATGAGAACCTGGCTGCTGCCTTTAACCTCAACATGGTGGTCAAGACGGTCAAGCAGTTCTCGCCGCTCCCCGGGGGTGGGTTTAAAGGGGGTACCAATATCCACAACCCTCCCTATACAATCCAGGTTCTGGTCGACTCCCTTGAGTCCCTGGGTGATGCCACCCAGGTTCAATTGGACAACAGGCCGGTGGGGACGGATCCAGCCAGAAATTATGGCGCCAACCAGTTGGTGCTGCCTCTACCGTAGAGGTGGGCCCCGGTGTTTGAAAGGGGAAATAAACACCATCTATGAAACACGGCTTAACCTGATGAGGGCCGGGTCGGTCATATGACGCCGTCCCGAGTCGATGAGGTAAAATTCTGTATCTTCAAGCCTAAAAGAAAGGAGGAGTATTGTGAAAATCTCAAGAATAACGGAGGACCATATGAAAGTCAAAAAACCTTTAAGAAAGGGCAAATATGCTGGACTGGTCTCCGCGATCATATTTGCCTCATTTCTTCTGATCGGCTGTGGAGATGACGACGAAACCATAATCATCAGCGGAGGTGGATCCAACGGGACGCTTTCAGGAGCCGTAACCAATAGCGTGACAGGAACACCGGTTGACGGGGCTGACGTGACAACGGACCCGGCGATCGAGGGTCTAACCATCACAACCGATGCGAGCGGGAACTATTCCGCTACCCTTCCAATTGGAAGCTACATTGTAACCTACTCGAAAAACAGCTTTACGGATCATACAGAGTCAGTCACACTCGTCGCCGGGCTGACGGTCACAAAGGATGTGGCGCTCGTGCCCGATAGCCCGGTGGTCGTGAATGCAGGATCAGACATTAGTGACGCTAAGCCCACAGAGGATGTATTCCCCGTTGGCACTATCGAAATACTGGACGACTCAAACGTGGAGACTATCCTCTGGGCACCGTCCAACAGTGTGGCTGTGACGATTACGGGAGAGGACACCCTCACCCCGACGGTGACCCTTCCGGGATTGAACGCTTATAGGGATGAGCTTATCACGGTGCTGGAGGAGCCCCCGATTTCAGAGGATGACCTGCCACCCAATATTAAACTCCCCGAGGGAGGTTTCGTCGGAGGCCTTCAGGACCGGTTCCAGGTCGTGGGGATCGACCCCTTTTCACTGGAAGAGGCCGGGCTGGTAACCCTGAAACTCACCGTAACCACTGACTCGGGCTCATATTCAGATACGGTGGAGATCCACACCGAACTCCCCTGGAAAATCGCCCCCGGCATTGAGAACGTGCCGGTAGGGATTCCAGTACTACTCCACGGGAAAGTTCAGACCGCTTACGATTGGGCTCTCACACCGCCTTCCGGTTCGACTGCGACGTTGGATGATGGTGCAATCCAGAACCCGTCCTTCACACCCGATATAGCAGGAACGTACAGGCTCACTGTAACCGACGAAGGTGCTGCATCCACTGTCGCGATCGATGTCTTTGCCGCTGGTTCCTGGACGGGAGTCATTACCGGTCAGGACGCGGGCGGAAGGCCTGTCTCAGATCCGGGCTGCACCTCCTGTCACGACGGTGTGACAGCCCCTGATGCGTTCACCCCCTGGGCGGAAACCGGTCACGCGGAGATCTTCACCGTTAATCTCAACACGAGCACCCACTACGGGGAGAGATGCTTTCCCTGCCACACCGTGGGTTTCGACCCCGAGGTGGCTAACGGTGGTATAGACGACGCTCCCGATTATGCCGCATTCCTGGACGCCGGCCTGCTCAACAACCCCGATGACAACTGGACCACCATGCTGGCCGATTTCCCTGCCACGGCCCGGCTCGCCAATATCCAGTGCGAGAACTGCCACGGCCCCCAGAGCGGTGCCCACGCGGATGAAGACATCACGGATGGAGATGCCCGCGTAAGCCTCGCCTCCAACGTCTGCGCCGTCTGCCACGGTGAACCCCTCCGCCATGCCCGCTACCAGCAGTGGCAGCTGTCTCGCCACTCAAATTTTGAACTTGCAATCGATGAAGGCGACAGTGCATCCTGCTCCCGCTGCCACACCGGGCAGGGGTTCCTGACCTGGTTGCCCCAGCTGGTAGCCGGGGACCCGGGGGACATCGTGGATCCCGATCCGGGAACGGAGGAAAATGAGGCCATCTACTGGACTGCCGATACGGTCCAGCCCCAGACCTGCGTGACGTGCCACGACCCCCACAACATCGGTACCACCACCGGAACGGGCACAGACGCCACCGTCCGGATCTTCGGTGACACACCGGTCCTCCCAGCAGGATTTGTAGCCACAGGCATGGGCAATGGAGCCCTCTGTATCACCTGCCACAACAGCAGGCGGGGCCTCTACAATGACGCGGTTGCAGACAGTATTCCCTTTGAGGATGGCAGGGCACCCCACGGGTCGTCACAGGGCGATATCGTGATGGGTCAGAACGCTTTCTTCGTTTCTGTGGGTGTGAGAGGTGCTCACTCCTTGATCGAGGACACCTGCGTCAAGTGCCACATGGAGGAGACCCCTCCGCCTGAACTCCTTTCCTACAACCAGGGTGGCGCCAACCACACCTTTTTTGCGAGCATCGATATCTGCTCGAACTGCCACACCTCCGTCGATGGAGAATCCCTCCAGGCGGCCACCGAATCAGAGGTTGACGCCCTCATCGATGAGACCGAATCGGCAATTACCGATCTCATGAACGCTCAACTCGCAAGTACCCCCGTTACCCTCTGGAATAGCTCAACTCCACCGGCCCAACTTATAACTATTCCACTGGGTTCCACTGTGAGCGTCGACAATTTCGGCTCGTCCCGCGGCCGCCAGGCCATGGACGTCACCGTGGGTGTAGAAACCTTTAGCGTTCAATTGAGGCGTGTAACCATAGGTGATGCCGGGGTACCATTCGATTCTGCGAACAACCTCTTCAGTAACTACAATGAGGGCGTCGTGATCCTCAAGGCCGGATGGAACATTCTCCTGGTCGAAAACGACGGGAGTTTCGGCGTCCACAACCCCAGCTTCAGCAATGGGGTGCTTGGATCCTCACGGACCGTAGTGCTCACCACAGACTTCTCGACACTCACTCCTGTTGCCCCTTAGCCTGAAAGGGTGTGGAGCCGACTCGATAAAGCCCGGCAGTCTCTTACAGACCTGCCGGGCTTTTATTGTTATCCGGGGCGAGGGAAATTACTGTTTTTCAGCTTCCAATGATTTCTGCCGACGTGGGACGGGGAGCCTCACGCCGCCACAACAAAGAGAATACTGAGACAGCGGCTCTTAATCCCGTTATGGTCTTTTAAGCTCGGATAGGCGGATGTCATATTTTTTCATTCGATGTCTGAGGGCATGCCTGGTAATGCCAAGCAGCCTCGCTGCCTGCACCTGATTTCCTTTCGCTATTTTCAAGGCCTGATCGATAAACTCTTTTTCGACCTGTGCCAGGGATAAGCCTCTTTCGGGCAGCCTAAATGTCAGGGCAGCGTCTGTCCCGTTTTTGGCGATCTCCCTGGGCAAGTGCTTCACCAGGATCTGGTCTTCATCGCCCAAAATGACGGCTCTTTCAATGACGTTCTTGAGTTCCCGGACGTTTCCAGGCCAATCATACTGAGCCAGTAGTTCTTCAGCCTCACCAGAAATCCCCTGTACGTTTCTCTTGAACTCACGATTGGCTGTCTGAAGGAGGTATTTGATCAGCAGAGGCAGGTCCTCTTTTCTTTCCCTCAGAGAGGGCATATAAATGGGAACGAGCTTTATTCGATAAAAAAGGTCCTCTCGAAAATCACCATTTTCCACAGCTTTCCACAAATCTCTATTCGTGGCGGCAATGAGAAGCACGTCGGCATCGAAGTCTTTGACCCCGCCGACACGCCGGAACTTCCGTTCCTCGATGACTCTGAGGAGTTTCCCCTGCAGATGATGGGGCATATGGCCAATTTCATCTAACAGGACCGTGCCGCCTTGGGCGTGCTCAAAGAGTCCTCTTTTTAGCTCCTTGGCATCGGTAAAGGCTCCTCTCTCGTGGCCGAAAAGTTCACTCTCCAAGATATTGTCTGAAATGTTCATACAGTTGACTTCGACAAAAGAGTGACCATGGCGAGAACTCTGATAATGAATTGTTCTGGCAGCCAGGTCTTTACCGGTTCCGGTTTCTCCGAGTATGAGGACGGTTTTTACATCCATTTCGATGACCTTGGAGATTCTCTCATAGACCTCCTGCATGGGGGGACTCGTCCCGATGATATTACCGAAGCCGTAAAGCTGCCGTTGCTGGCTGCGAATGAGAGCGACTTCCCTTTTCAGCCTCGTACTCTCCAGGGCATTCTCAATCGTGATTAGGACGCCATCCACGTCGAAGGGCTTTGAAATGTAATCATAGGCACCCAACTTCATGGCCTCGACGGCAGTTTGAACCACTTCTGAGGCTGTCAGGACAATCACGACCACCTCTTTGGTCAGGTCCCTCATTCTTTTCAGGACTTCAACGCCATCGATCCCCGGGAGCATGATATCCAGAAGCATCAAATCGGGTAGTTCCTCGCCGATTCTCTCCAGAGCCTCCTCGCCCGTTCCGGCAGAGAGAACTTTGTAGCCCTCCCCGCTGAGCTTCTCTTGTACCGAGCGATTCAGCAAGATGTCGTCTTCAACAATAAGGACGGTCTCTGTTGGCATGTCCTGACCCCGTAAAATGCCGAGGGGATTCAAGGGGAAGGAAAAACAATGCTGAAGGTCATCCCCTCCTCCCCTCTTTTTTGGGCCCTTATGAGACCACGATTCAGCTCAATGATCCTCTTGGCCATAGAGAGCCCAATCCCGGCTCCCCTTCCTCTGGTAGAGAGAAAAGGTTTGAAAAGCCTTTCCAGATGGATGTCCTGAATGGAAAAACCCGTATCTTCCATTTCCACGACGATTTGCCCATCAGGATCCAATCCGCTTCGAATCACCAGATCCCCTCCATTGGGCATGGCCTCGAGCATATCTAGCAAGAGATGAAGAAAGGCCAGCTCAGTCTGCCTGCCGTCAATCTCGATCGGGTGAAGGTTGTCTGTGAGATGCTTTTCTACCTTGACTGCCCGGCGTCCGCACTCCGACCTAATTCTGTCTAGAACCTGGTCGAGGACATTGTTTATGCCGGTGGGCATGGCCTCTGGAGGTGAAAGCCGAGTGAAATCCAGGAGGTCCGACAAAGCCCGATTAATGGTCCCGACCTGTTCATCCATCTGTTCCAAAAGTTGCCTGTTCGGATCTCCCTGGGGCGTCTTTTCCCTCAGGGCTCTTAGGGCGACTCCGATACTCGTCAAGGGGTTCTTCACTTCGTGGACGAAACCATCCACCAATTCCTTGACCATCGACTGATGGGCATCGGGTATGATTTCCTTGGGATTTTTCATAACCATACGAGAATTGTTCAAGAATCCTATGAGAGTGGAGGACGGATGTCAAGGTCGATAGAATCGGTCTGTGATAAAGGGTTTTTTAAGCGGGTGGAAGCACTGTACTGGGCAAAAAACGAAGGCGAGGTCGTTTCCCGCCCCCTTCTTTAAGTAACTCCCGGATCCGTGATTTGACCCCTTTCTTATTCACGAGGCATTTCCAACGTCCGGATCTTGACGTAGACAAGCGCGATGATGACGCCGAGTATTGTCAGAACGAATATGGCTCCCTTCCGCCTTCCAGAGAGTTCCTTGACAATCCCTGCAGAAGCTTGCTCAACCTTTTTTCCCTCCTCGATAACGAGACCGATATGTTCATTGATTTGGTCCATGGAAAGGGTATGTGTGGCCGCCCTGGCTTTGATCAACTCCGATTGAGCAGTCTCAAAAGCCTCTTCGAGTTTTTCTAGGTTTTTCCCGGATCCAGTCACCTGTTTCAACATGTTTTGGGCATTCTCCACTTCATTGATGCCGGCTTCAACTCGCCCCTTAATGAGTTGAGCGAGACGAGCCTGCTTGGAATCGGGCTCGTGACAACTGCCACAATGCCCCTCATCCTCTCCATCGTACAAAACAGTCGTGGCATGAGACACATTGTGGTCTCCATGACAGTCCACGCACCGAGCCGCCTCCTCGCTCGTCTGCTCGTAATAGTGTGGGCTTTCCTTGAAGAGTTTGGCAATTGCGCCATGGCACATCTCGCACGTGGCAGCGATATCCTTGTACCCCGGGGGACTAGCGCTGTGAACACCGTGGCAGTCTGAACAGGTCGGTGCCCGGGGATCACCTTTCTCCAGGAGCATCTTCCCGTGGGCACTCCGAACGTACTGATCGTACTGATCGACTGAAGTCTTGTACTTTTCCATCCTCCCAGAATCGGAGTGGCATTGCGCACAGGTCTCTGGAATGTTGGCCTTGAAAACCATGGAGAGTGGGTTATCACTGCTCTTGATCTCATGGACCCCATGGCAGCTGACACAGGTGGCCGTGTTGGGATCTTTCTTTTCATATAGCAGCTGACCATGGTGGCTGGTCTTGTAAAGGTCTAGCTGGTCCGTCCTCAAATTATAGCGCTTCATCCTGTTGGAATCAGAATGGCATCGAGCACAGAATTCTGGGATCTCCTCAAAGGACGGTCTTCCAACAAAATCTTTTGTCGTCGAATGGGCCTCGTCTTCATCAAAAGAGGTAGGGTCCCCCCCATGGCAGTCATGGCAGGCCACCTCCTGTTCGGCATGGACGCTTTCCTGTAAGCCTGTGATCGGCTCGGCATACACACCACCAAGATCGGTGTGGCAACGGACACAAGAGCTCTCTTTTACCCTTGCTTCTTCTGCGTGACCCATACTGGCACCTATGATCAGAAACAGGATAAAGGGAAGAAACGTTACCGCCTTCCATACCCGATTCCTTTTTCTCATATTTTCCGCCTCCTCAAAGATCGCATGATAGTGTCACATTTCACCTTGGAGTGCTGGGCCTCAGCGTTTTGTTTCCCTCGGTCATTTCACGTACCCCAGATAGACCAGTATTCCATAAATGATGATGGAAACTAAACCGACAAAAATCATGACCGGCCTTCTCCTGGGATGCCGTTCCGGATTCTTGTCGAAAAAGGGGAAGAACATCAAGACCAAGACCACGAACATCTGGGCTAGGATTCCGATCAGCTTCGGGGCCCAGGATCCAAGAAAATCGAGATATTCTGCCATCTGAAGGAACTTGTAGTTGGCAAGAAAATACCATTCGGGTTTTAAATGGGTGGGTGTGACAAAAGGATCCGCTGGCTCTTCCATATGACCCGGGAAAAAGGTGGCCAGAATGCTGAGAACAGCCATGATGATGCACATGACGATCACTTCCTTAAGGAAGTGATGAGGAAAAAAAGGGATCGCTTTACCAGAACTTTCTTTTTCTTCCATTGCGTAATCTCCCCTTCTCAAAAAGATTCAGGTCGGAGTCCATTAGCGGAAAAGATTCTTTTAAGTTCCCCTCCTCAGAGGGGCCCTGATATCCCCTGTTTTCTCAACATTCCGAAGTGAAGGAACAGAAAAACGACTGTCACCGCCGGTAGAACGACGACATGGAGGGTAAAAAAGCGACTCAAAGTCATTTGCGACACTTCAGGTCCACCACGCACGAAAAACTTCAGGGGTTCCCCGATTAAGGGGAGCGCCCCTGTGGCATCGGTGACAACCGTCGTGGCCCAATAGGAAACCTGGTTCCAGGGAAGGAGATAACCGGAAAAACCGAATGCCAAGGTCAGTATCAGCAGGATGACGCCAACCACCCAATTGAAATCCCTTGGCGGCTTGTAAGCACCGTAAACGAAGACCCTTATCATGTGGAGTATAACCATCAAAACCATCAGGTCAGCTGCCCAACGGTGGAGTCCGCGGATGAGCCACCCATAGGGAACGATGTTGGTGATGACGACCACGCTTTCGTAAGCTTCTCCGGTTGTCGGGCGGTAGTAAATCATCAGAAGAATTCCAGTTACGACGAGAACCAGGAATAGGAAAAAGGAGATGCCACCAAAACAGAATGTCCAATTGACGTGGAGAGGAACGGGCTTTGTGAGATTCTTTTTGACCGCCTCCATGACCCCCAATCGCTCGTCCAACTCTCCGTATAAGACGCCCGTGAAAAGGGTGAAAAGGTTCACAAATTCACGAACTAGGGTGCGTCTTTCGAGTTCTTCATCAATCGGTTTCGGTTTTTTGTTCTCTTCTGCCATTCCAAACCTCCGAAAATAGTTTGAGCTGGTGGTGATCCCTGCAACTAGCCAATGATAATCTGATCGCCAGCGATTTTCACCGTGGTCGTTGCCAAGGGGCTAGGAGCCGGTCCGGTAATAATGGTTCCGTTCAAGTCGAAAAACGCTGTATGACAGGGGCAAGCGAGTTTCTTGAGCTGGGCGTCCCAGTAAACCACACACCCCAAGTGGGTGCAGATTGCATTGATGGCGTGGATGCCGCTCGGTGTACGTACGACCACGTAAGGTTTTCCCTGATGCCGAACTGTCTTGGCCCCTCCTACCGGAACCTCGGCCAAGGGCAGAGTGGTGGCTCCAGCCGATCCGCCGCCGCCAATAACTTCCTCGGTGGGCCAGAGAAATTTGAAAATCGTGTTAACCACCACGCCAAGGCCTACCACGAGAGCCCCCGCAAGGATAAGATTCAAAAAAGATCTTCTTCCCTCTTTGATTTCAGCCGTCATACCTGCCTCCATTAGAGAAATTGTTGGTCTTGCTGTGACTGACCAATCGGGCGGAAGTTATGGGAATTTGCTTTTGGAATGATTTGCACCGAAAAATATTTATAACAGAATGTGAAAAAATCCGCAATCTCTTTTACGAGCCGCCGTCCATTTTGCTCCCGCATGGTTGACAAAAAATGCAGAATCTCATAATAATTTATATTCTCCGATTGCTTCACGTTTTGTGAGGCCATGTAAAGAGGTCGAGGAATTAACAAGGGCGAGTATCTCACAATCAGCCTGAAAGGTCTAGAGAGGTCTCCCCTCGATTCTCACGCCAAACGGCAATGAGAGCAGGCCATTCCACGAAGGCTCCGGAGCTCGAGATTGTTTCGCGCGTTCTCCTTATCCTGTTGCATCATGCGGTACTCTGTGTATCGGGTGAAAGGGTGACGACATCAGAAAAGGCTTGAATTCCGAGAAAGTCAACTTTCCGATATCGTCACCAATAACGTATTCTCCTGTCGCAAGTCAAATTAGCCTCGACGCTGACAACATTGAGAGTGAACGTTCAGGGAGGAAGCTATGAGGAACGAGAGAGAAATCATCTGCCTGGCTTTCGTTGCCACACTAGTAGGGATCGGGTTGCTGGTATCAGGAGTCGCCTGGGCGGGGGAGAATCAATCGCCCTACGAGCCTTCGACTGTTTGTGCTTCATGTCATGCGGACATTCACGGCATGTGGGCAAATGGGATGCACGCTCAGGCTTATTCCGACCCGATTTTTCGGGCGAGTTTTCTCCAGGCCTTCTTTGAAACCGAGGGTGAGGCAACGGCGTACTGCCTCCGTTGCCATGATCCGACAAGCCGGATTCCTGAGGACCTCGATGTCAAGAGAGACATCGTCGGGGCCGGTGTGACTTGCGACTTCTGCCACACGGTGCAAGATATCGACCTCGGCCGTCGTGATGCGCCTCTTAACAGCCAACCGGGGGTTAAGAAGACGGGTCCCTATACCAACTCCCACTCGCCGGCCCATGATACAGAAAAAAAGGACTTCTTCAAAAAGTCTGAACTCTGCGCCGGATGTCATCAACTCACGGGTCAAAACGGTGTTGTCCTTATCGGAACGTACCAAGAGTGGAAAGAGAGTTCTTATGCCGCTGATGATGTCCAGTGCCAGGATTGCCATATGCCGGTCGAGCCTGAGAAGAAGATCGTTTCGGAAGATGTAAAGCGCTCCAAGCGTAAGGTTAACCTCCATAACCTGGCGGGGGGGCACAGCATTGATCAGATTCGCTCAGCCATGAAGGTCGAAATCAAGAACGTCATTCAAGAGGACGAGTCTCTGTTTGTCACAGTCCATGTGACCAATGTTAACTCGGGTCACAAGATCCCGACCGGAACCCCGTCAAGACAGCTCATCTTGAGGGTCTCGGTGAGGGATCGATCGGGAAGGTTCTATCTTGAGAGTGATAAGGCCTTTGAGAAAGTTCTCATGGATGAGAACAAACAAATCCTGGGGAGGGACCACGAGATCATGCTGAAGGCCTCCCGGGTCTATTATGACAATCGAATCGGTCCCAAAGAAGTCAGGGAGGTTCCTTTCTCTTTTTCGATTCCCTATCCAAATCTGATCAAGGATTGGAAAAGAAAGCTCACGGTCGAGGCAAAAACCCTCTATCAGTACCTTCCTCAGGTGATTGGTTCTCAGCCGATGATTGTTGAAGTTGCAGGAGACATGTATCCCCGGAAGTAGACCGCACTGGATCAAAACTGAAGGAAGGGTGTTTAAAGCAAAAAAGAAAGCGGGGAAAAATCCCGCTTTCTTTTTTGGTCATCGATGTTCAGGGTGGATGATTCAATCACTTCCCGATGACATGGGCCCGCTTGGCATACTGGGCTGCCCAAGCCGTATCACGGTCGAGGTGACACTTCAAGCACGAAAACTCCAGAGTCAGGTAGCCCTTGGCCCACTTGCCATCGTCGGTGAACATCTTGGCGTTGGGATCTGAATTGATCCGAAACAGGTGCGTCCTCACGTCACCCTGCCACTTTGCTGTCGAAACGGCTGATTTTGTGGCCATAGGCATATGACAGTCCTCACAGGTCTTTCCAACCCGCTCCATTTTGCTCCCCTTGTATTGGGCTGCAATGTCGCTGTGACAGCTGGCACAGTCAGCAATGATTGCAGTCCGAAGGGGCTTGTGGGGGTCATGGCAATCGACACACTGCATATCCCTGTGGGGGCTTGCCAAAAGCTCGTTGTACTGCTCGTGATGCCGGATGAAGCCCTTGCTGGCCGGAATCTTGTCCTTGTCCCCGCGAATGTGGCACTTCCCGCACGCGGCGGAAGAAGTGTCTTTCTTGATATTTGTTTTGGCCGGAGCCGCAGCGTGGGCTTTTCCCGGGCCGTGGCACTCTTCACAGGAGACGCCTGGAAACGCCCAGGTGCCGATTATTCCCTCAAGGCCGTCCTGGTGTCCCTCTTCAGAGTACCCGGATGTATGGCACTTTCCGCAGTTGTAGGGCTTCTTCTCGCCGGGATGATAATCGACCCACTCACCTGTGGCCAAGTTGAACTGGTTCTTGCCCTTAACGTCACGGTTTTTGCCCGTCATGGTAATGATATAGCCATCCGTGCCGACATATCTTGATTTCCAGCGACGGCCACCGATCACGTAGCTAACATCATCCCATGTGTATCCGTCGGGTAAGGGGAGTCCAACGAGGCGAGCTTCCTCTGCAGGACGAAGCTTGTAAGGATGGGCCGTCGCTCTATAGTCATTGTATATTGCCTGATGACACTCCGCACATTTCTGAGGCCCCGCGTAACCCTCCTTGGCCGGGGTTTCAGATCTCAGGACAATCTTTCCACCCGCTATCTGGCTCGAGACCATGGCACAACCGAGGAGAAAAAGCGGCACGAAAATTAGTCCAATTTTTCTTCTCATGACCACACTCCGTTCTTTTGTTGGATTGAAATCCCCTTGCACACTCTCTCGAGTCATTCCGAAATCGGATTCTTCGGTCACCTCTTCGGGAGAACTATTTCTCTCGTTTGTGAAGGGACAGCATAACAGATTTCTGACTCATGTCAAGACAAAGCTTTCTGGAGTTTCCTGATTTTTCTGATCTATGCGAGAGGCAAGTGGTCCAGACCCCTTTGAGCGTTCCTTCAAATGTTTTTTGCTCATAAACCTTAGGC
>JABAOH010009373.1_pt1 | contig 13316 bp, 20 predicted proteins | sample 7062181 | NCBI WGS metagenome assembly JABAOH01 (sample SAMN14538630, study PRJNA623070) | marine sediment metagenome | biome: marine biome [ENVO:00000428]; feature: marine pelagic biome [ENVO:01000023]; material: deep marine sediment [ENVO:00002113]; isolation source: pool of 5 deep marine... | reverse complement strand
GTGGGCTACTACGCCTACACTAAGGATCTGACAATCTGCAACAGTTGCGGCCGGGTTACATCTCCTTTGAGTGACCAGTGTCCGAATTGCGGGTCATCTCAGGTGGAGTGGTGGTCCAGGGTGACCGGCTACTATCAAGCCGTGAGCGGGTGGAACAAAGGGAAAAAGCAAGAGCTGCAGGACAGATATAAAGTGGCTCTCTGAGCATAGCTACGGCTATTCTATCGCGCCAAGGATGAGCCCTAAAAGCGCCATTCTCATCACTATCCCGTTCCAAACCTGCTGGAAGTATCGAGCATGGGGAGTAGCGTCCACCTCATCAGCTATTTCATCCACTCTGGGAAGCGGATGCATGATGATCATGTCCTTCTTCGCGTCGTTCAGCAGCTTCAGGTCAATTTTGTAGGCGCCTTTGACCTTTGCGTATTCCGCTAGATCTGGAAACCGCTCCTTCTGAATTCGTGTTACGTACAGCACATCCGTGTCTGGTAGGACCTTATCGAGTTGGGTTGTTTCTGTGATCTCGATTTTTTCTTTGATTGCGTCGAGGACTTCTCTGCGCATTCGAAGGGTTTCCGGTGAGACCAAGCGCAATTTCACGTTGTAGTGCGACAGCGCGTATGCCAACGAGTGGACGGTGCGTCCGTAGCGCAGGTCACCGATCAAGGCAACATTGAGACCATCGATTTCCTTCATTTCCTTGTTGATCGTGTACAGGTCCAGCAGGGCTTGTGTGGGGTGTTCTTCCGCTCCGGATCCCGCGTTGATTATTGGGACGCCGGAGAATTCGGCAGCAAGCCGCGCCGAACCTTCTAATGGGTGTCTTATGGCGATAGTGTCCGCATAGTTTTCGACGACCCGGACGGTGTCGGCCAGGTTTTCCCCTTTCGTTATCGAGGCGATTTCTGGTTCAGCGAAACCGATTACGGCGCCTCCTAGTTTATGCATGGCCGCTTCAAAACTGAGCCTCGTGCGTGTACTCGGTTCGAAGAAAAGGGTTGCCAGCGTCTTGCCGCGCAACATATCGGAGCTACTTCTGGCCACCGGCTCCATTGCTTCGGCAATTTCTAAGACATAATCAATGTCTTTGCGGGTAAGATCTTTAATTGAGACGATATCGCGTCCCTTAAACTTCAACTGAGGCACCAGAGAGACTTTAGCAAGTCATAAATAAACTCTTTCACTCACTACCTTTGGGGTTGGGATTTCACAGAGCTGATTGATATGACGAGGAAGACCTTGCGTGTATCCAAAATAAAGGACGGTACAGTCATCGACCACATTTCTGGTGGACACGCGTTGGACGTGTTGAAGATTATGGGTGTTACGGGCCGTGTGGCGGGCGTTGTGACCGTCGCTATGAACGTGCCTAGCAAGAGCCACAGCACAAAAGACATGGTCAAGGTTGAAGGGCGGGAACTGAATTCCAAAGAGGTTGACAAGATAGCGTTATTGGCACCCCACGCTACGATCAACATTGTACGAAATTACCGCGTGGTGGACAAGCAACGAGTCGAGCTACCGGAGGTCATTCGTGGAATAGTGACGTGTGCAAATCCCGCCTGCATCTCAAACAGCGATGAACCAGTACAGCCCACTTTCTACGTGGAGAAGAAGGATCCGCTGCGACTGCGGTGCCACTATTGCGGGTACATCATGGAAAAGCGAGAGGTCCTCAAGCAATTCTGACTCTCATCAATCGCTTCGTTTGTAAATCCGCCGAAGGAATCGCGTGTGCATGCAGAAGGGAGTCTGCTACTAAGTTGTTGTCTATCCTTCTGATTGGAGAAGAAGTATCGCCTTCGCTAGATCACCCTCGGTCTCTTCGAGCGCCCGCTGGGCCTCCTCTACGCTTTTTCCTGTCTGATCTGCAACCAGCCTTACATCCTCGTCAGGAATCGTGATCTTCTTCTCTGGTTTTTCGAGTTCTCTTTCAGTGACTTTTCCCCCCGTTACCTGAAAGATCTTCTGACCCTGCATATCCAGAACCGCGACCTCTGGATCTTCCAACACAATCTCCTTTGTATTGGTTCGTATGATGACTTCGTTAACATCTGGCATTCCACCCATGCTCAAGCCCATGCGCTCCATCATCCTCCTCGCTTGTCTTGGGCTCATCTTTCTCCTTCTCAATCGGATTCCTCCATCTTACAGTACTTGATCTGCTATATCTTACCTTTCTTCCGCCACTCCTCTTCGCACCCGTACCGCGACGCCTCTCTCGAAGGCTTCCATCTCCTCCCCCGTAAGTATCGCCTTTCCCACGGCTACAACCTTGCCCTCATTGTCGATGACAACAACTTCCTCCTGTGGACGTATTTCACCATCAGCGTTGACGACATGTTTGGCGAACACACTTCTGCCCTGAGCGACGAATGGCACCGCCTCGCTCTGGATTCTGACCCACAGCCTCATCGGTTTCACAAGCTCGATCATTCGTTTTCCCCCAACAACGGTCAGTGAGAAGAGGCCATCTTTGGGTCGCAGGGTCGCTAGTAACTTCTCTCCTAGGTAGATGTGGCGTATTCGCCCGGTTCGCTTTGAACGGGTAATCCTAACATTTTCTGGAAAAAGTTGCTCTCCCACCCCTTTCCCTAACTGGTAGTCAGCGATGCTGCGGATTTTCTGGAGAGCGTTAGGTTTATCACCCATTTTCTCACCATGTAGGTCGACAGGAATAAGCTGTAGTAACGATAAAACGGTTTAGGTGATCACCTGTGAACTGTGAGGTCTGTGGCAGACGAATAATGGGCAAGCCATACCGAGCCATAATTGAAGGGGCCAAAATGACCGTCTGCAGTCGCTGCTCCAGGTTAGGCTCAGCCTCTTGGAAAGTGGAACCCAAACCCCACAAGCGAGTCCAGAAGACGCCGACACGGACCTTCGTAGCCTTTCCGACGAAAAAGGCCCCCTCCCCCTCTCTCGCGGTGACCCTAGAGCTTGTAGATGACTATGATGTGCGCGTACGAGACGCACGAGAGAGTCTAGCGTTGAGCCACAAGGAGTTAGGCGAGAAGATAAAGGAGAAGGTCTCCGTGATTCGGAAGATTGAGAGTAGGAAGATGGTCCCGGACCATGGAGTGGCGGAAAAGTTGGAACACGCCCTCAAAGTCAAGCTCCTTGTTCCCCCCGCGGAACCTAAAGCCCCATTAATGATCCCATCGCGTCCACGCGAGATCACTTTGGGTGAGATGATTAAAGTCAAAGAGAGGAAAGCGGAGGCAAGCAAAGAACGAAAGCAATCATAGTCCAACGACGCCTTCGCTCCCAACGATCCAGCTTAGACGAGCTCCAAAGCCTTGCCGAATCCGCCGGATACACCGTTGTGACCTCGGTAGAACAGGTGAGAAAAGCTGATTCACGTTATCAGGTTGGCCGCGGAAAAGCACAGGAACTCGCTGACTTGGTCGCCCAACATCATGCTGAGCGGCTCATATTTGACAACGAGCTGAAGCCTGTCCAAGCCTACAACCTTGCCAAAATAACCGGTGTCGAGACGATCGACCGGTTTCAACTGATCCTCGAAATCTTCACCAAGCGAGCGTCGACTGCCGAAGCCAAACTCCAGATTCAACTCGCCAGATTGCGTTACGAACTAGCGCGGGCAAAAGAGAGGGTAAAATTAGCGAGGATGGAAGAGCAGCCTGGATTCATGGGGCTGGGAAGATATGAGGTCGACCTTTACTATGAGACTGTGGGACGGCGCATCCGGTCAATTAGGGACAAGCTGAGAAAGATTCGAAAGAGGCGGAACCTGCACCGTGCTCGACGGTTGGACCTGGGCTTTTCCATAGTTTCATTGGCTGGATATACGAACGCTGGCAAAAGCTCATTGTTTAACGCCCTCGCCGAGGAGACGGTTCCGGTGGATTCGAGTCTGTTTACCACTCTCTCCACAAAGATGAGCACAGTGGTCTTCTCAGGGCGGAATGTCTTGTTGACAGATACGGTTGGATTCATAGATCGCCTCCCGATCAAACTGATAGAAGCCTTCCGTTCAACCCTGGAAGAGGCGACATTCTCCGATGTGATCCTTTTAGTAGTCGATCTGAGCGAACCCGTTGACGAGATTAAGCGGAAGTTAGCCGTCTGCCTCGAGACTATACAGAAAATTGGCGCGACGGGGATTCCCCTAATAACAGCGCTAAACAAGATTGACCTACTGAGCGACAGCGAGATAGCGCACAGAACGGAGCTTCTGAAGGACTTAGCCCCGAACCTTGTGCCGCTTTCAGCTCTCTTCAAAACCAATACCGCCCTACTCAGAAAAGAGATAGTCCGCCATCTTGAAGCCTATATCGAGGCGAGCTTCAATCTTCCAATGAACAGCAAGTCCATGTCGTTCATCTCGTGGCTTCTAGATCGCACCGATGTACACGAAGTGAAGTACCAGGGAGATACCGTGGACATCTATTTCGAATCGATTCCATGGTTTGCCGACAAAGTCGGGGAACGTGTAAAGGAGCTCGGCGGGACATTCAACGCCTCCTCTTAGCCTATTCTACAATGGAAAAGACGAGGGATTGAGATAGAAATGCGGAAGGTTGTGGTTCTACGGTGGGGGCACCGCTATCGAGATAAGAGACTCACCTCCCACGTGGCGTTGACTGCGCGAGCCCTTGGCGCTTCCGGACTCATACTAGCAGATGCCAGAGATGACAAGGTGAAAGCAACGATCGAAAAGGTAACAGCGCAGTGGGGCGGCGACTTCAGGGTGGAAATGGGGCGCCATTGGAAAGAAGTAGTGCGCGATTGGAGAGCGGAAGGAGGCATAGTTGTCCATCTCACCGCTTATGGGGAAAACATCCAGACGAGTGATGTCCTGCAAAGACTTAGGGCCACGCAAAAGGACGTCCTTATCATCGTAGGCAGTAGAAAGGTCCCATCCGAGTTCTTCTCTGAAGAGACCTCTGACTACAATGTTGCCATCGGGAATCAGCCACACTCTGAGTGTTCCAGCCTCGCCGTTTTCCTCGATAGGCTCTTTGCAGGTCGCGAGCTGCTACGGGAGTTTGACCCGGCAAAAGTCCGAGTAATTCCGCAAAAGCGAGGAAAGAAGATATCTACGGCCTAATCGAGTTTCTGTTTACATGTAGAACAAGTTTAATTTTGTCGATTTGCTTATATATTATGGATGGCGCAAAAGAAGAGTCCAGCATTGTACTTTGTAGACGACGAAACACTAGCACGCGTTGCCGAGACTTTTGGCGAAGAAGAGGCAGTCCAAATCATCGACACCTTGAAAGAGACGGGCGAAACAACTGATGACGAAATCGCCAACCGAACTGGAATACGCCTCAACACGATTCGCAGAATCCTCTACAAACTCTATGATCACTCCCTTGTGGCCTTGAGACGATCTAGAGATCAGAACACTGGTTGGTTCATTTTCCATTGGCAACTTCAGCCAGACCAATTCGAAGGCTTCATCATTAATCAAAAACGTCGAGTGCTCGAAAAGCTGGAGACAAGACTGCAATATGAACACGATCACGACTTTTACTATTGCGGAACCCTTGGATGTAGGCGGGTTCCTTTCGAAGACGCCGTGGAACTCGTTTTTCAGTGCCCCACATGCAACAAACCATTGAATCACTACAACAACGGGAAAATCCTTGAAGACTTGACTGAAAAAGTGGAACGCCTGAGGAAGGAACTCGGTGAATGAGCGAAAGCGAGAACACCGACTTCCCTCAAGACAGCAGGCGGTAAAACTTCTCTCTCAAGCTGGTTGTTCTAGAGGGGTCATAAAGCACAGCAAAGCGGTTGCTGAACTCGCAACGGAGCTGGCAGGCGAATTCCGAGCGAAAGGATGCAACGTTGATGGAGAACTCGTCGAACTCGGAGCCCTTCTGCATGATATCGGCCGGTCACGAACCCACAGTGTTCATCATGCCATGGCCGGCGTCGAGATCGCGGAAACGCTGAATCTGCCCAAGTCTGTCGTGTCGATTGTCGCGTGTCATGTCGGCGGTGGAATCACACGTGAGGAAGCCAAACGACTCGGCTGGAAACCCAGACGCTACATCCCCCAAACCTTAGAGGAAAAGATCGTCTCGTATGCAGATTTGCTGATCGAACGCTCACGCAGAGTGCCCATCGAGAAGACTATCAAACGGTTCTCACGAGAGCTACCGCCTGACGCCATTGGCAGAATGAGAAAGCTTCACGACGAGATTCAGTCTCTACTAGGGGATGGCGATGCCAATACTCACGTTGCTTGAGAAGGCTTACGGACCAGTCAAGCCCGAGACTTTCGAGGCTTCTTTCGCAGCTCTGTGCAAAGGACTCAAAGTGCAACTGAAGGTGGTCGGAGGAACTGTCAGGGGATGGATTCAAGTAGACGTCTCAGGCGAGGACAGCGCAGTGGCTGCCCGATTCCTCGATCAAGAGATCGGACTGACACCAACTTCTGCCAACGAATTGCGGAAGTTCTCCGTCCTTCGAGGAAGGGTCATCTCTTCTAGGAAGAGTGAACAAGAACTGTACGTAGATGTAGGCGTCTTCTCCCCTAAGACCTGTGACGCAGCCCTCCCTTTGTCCACACTACGCGCTCAACTAGCTGACGGCAAGCAACTTCCATTGAAGCAGCTCAAAGACCTCTACTGTCTGTATGACAACCTGCCGCTTCAGGTGAAGTTCGTCAACGAAGTGGATGCCACGGAAGGAACGGTTGAAGCTGAGCTGTCTGAAGTGCAGCTTTCGCTCTTCACGCGTTGGTTGAATCTTTTTCTCGATCGGTTGATAGTTCTGGGAGCCGAGTTCCGGGATGTGGAACGCGCGGTAAAGATCTCGAAGCATACTCGTGACGTGGTCAGAGTCGAACAGTTAGGCCTTCTTGAGCATGGCGTAGTGTGCAAGTTAGGAACCGACGCGGTGGGGCTGGTCCCTCGACTTGGACGTTTTCTTCGCTCGGCGACCTTGGTACCGTTCTCGCCTCGGAAGATAAAGAGCTTGATAGGTCGGCTTCGTCTCTGATTGGGCGATCGGTGATGCCTTGCTGTCTCATTTGGGAAGCTTAAAACCGAGTCGCAGCGTGTTGGTTACCACTTTCCAGTCGACGCAAGTGTTGATGCAGCCGTCTCTAAGTAGAGCAACGCCTTGGCCTATGATTCCAAGTTTCTCGCAGATGAAACTGCCCAGCATTAGTTCCTTGAGGCACGCAACGCCCATGCAGGCTTTGGGCTTTTCTTCCGCGAAAATCTTCTTGACTATGCTGCCGCCAGGGATGATGTAGACATGTTTGTAGCCGAGCTTCTCGGCTTGGTCAATAATCCGCGTTATGGTGCATTTCCCGCATCTTTGGCATTCGTATCCGTATTCCTTTAGTTCGGCGGCACAATCAGGAGCGCGTAAACATTGTGGTAGCAACAGAACCTTTTCCGAGTTTGGTGTGGCCGCAAATTTCTGTCGGGACGCGGAATTCTTTGTCCTGACGTATATTTGGAATAACTCTTTCTCTTCAACGCCCATCTTCGCAGCGAGTTGTTCTAGTTTTTTTGCAGGGCCACTCCACTGATCTCCGACTTGGCGAGTTTTCCCGCAACGCGCATGAGAGAGCCGCTTTCTTTGGGGTTCATGCGTTTCCTCTACCTAGGGCTGGCAAGTGAGGACTCCCTTTTTAAGGTGACGGTCTCAGTATTGTGAGTTGCGGGTATAGAGGTTTCACCGCTTATATAATGGGAACATTGAGAAGCTCTCGGTGTGTGCGAAGACAAAGCATGTTTGTGTACCTTGATACGCCTACGGGAAATGGTTAAAGGTGAAGAACACTCAAGGAAAGCTTCTAAGTACACAAACTGGCGCGGATAGTTGGTGAGTAAGCTCAACAAACTTAGCAGGTTCGCTGTGGCCATAGGTGGTCTTCTACTGTTTACTGGATGTGTAATGGTTGTCGTCTCCGCGTTGGCTTTCTTCGACGTTTTGCATGTTTCTACGGGGTCCGAGTGGAAAGAACTCCCGGTGTGGGTGTTACTAGTAGTGAGCGTGCTCAATCTGATATCGGGGATCCTGCTTGTGCGCAGGTGGAGGGGTTAGCCGATGATCCGGAAGCTTCTAGCAGCTTTCATCGGGTCGGCGCAAGTTCTGATCGGGGCGTTGTCAATCGTCTTCACGTATGTTCTTAACTATGACTTGTATGGCGTTCGCGCGATGTTTGGCATCACGGTGGAAAATGTGGGGCTCTCCATACTGCTTCTGTGGTTCTTCGGGGTGTTCTCCATCATCAGCGGGCTTTCGTTTGTACAAGAATGGCGAAGTCTGAAGTAGGGATGCATCTTGGATCTGATCGTGGCCATTGCGTGTTTGTTCATCGGCTTTGTGGGACAATACGTGAATTCTGCCGTGGGGATGGGCTATGGCACGATTACCGCGCCGTTGCTTCTTCTGTTGGGCATTCGACCTGATTACGCGGTTCCCGCCATACTCTTGTCAGAGACTATTCTTGGTATTCTTTCGGGAGGGGCCCACCAAGTAGTTGGGAATGTTCAGCGGAAAGTCGCGTTGCCCCTAATCATAACCGGAATCTTAGGAACGGTTCTTGGGGTGCCACTGGCTTTCTTCTTGCCTGACAAAGAGACTACCGCCCTCATTGGAATTGTGCTGATTACCGTGGGATTCTTGAGTCTTCTGAATGTGGCGAGAGGCGTCAAGGTGGGCGAATACTCGCTGAGGAAAATCCGCGTGTCGGGATTCTTTGCGGGACTCACAAATGGGATCAGCGGTGGGGGATATGGCGCAATCACCACGACGGGACTAACTTCCGCAGGTGTTGATCCTCACGTCGCCGTAGGATCGACCGTACTTTCCGAGGCAGCCGTGGCCTTGAGCGGCGTCTTGTTATACTCGTATCTACTCCGCGAGATAAACTGGGGGGTGATTGTGGCTTTGCTGATCGGAGGCGCGTTTGCGGCGCCTATCGGCGCGTTGACGACCAAGAGCGCGCCATCGAGAAAGTTGGGCGCCTTTATCGCCGTTGTAATCATCTCCTTGGGCGTCTTTTCGGCCTATGTGCGGTCTGAAGCGCTCGTTTTGGGGGTCGTGTCCGCTGCGTTGGTCTTGATAGTATACCACCTTAGGATGGTGGGGTATGTGCGTCTGCGCGTCGCCATGGGTGGAATAAACTCAGGCTTAGGAATCTTCGTTATTGCGCTCGCGTGGCTCAGCCGCGAAGGGCTTGTTCCGGTGTCCGTGCCCCCACCGTTAGGGGTGGTGTTCTTTTGGGGGCTCGTCTTGGTTGGAGCGATTTTCGTAGCAGCGGGCATTCTAGGCGTGTCCGCGCGATCCCCAGACTGAGATTTCAACGCGTAGGGCAGCTCTCTTGGAGCAAACCTTTTCAGCTGACGCGGCAACGCTCATTTATGACTAATGAGCAACGGAAAAAGAAAGACAAAGAGATCATTGTCAGAGCGCCGTTTTTCAGACGGCGACGACTTGAGACGCCCGTTGTTGACGCCTTAGCAGAGCGGGTGCGGTTTTTCGGCGTCTGTGAAAAGATAGCTACCTATTCGGCTGGGCCCATAATGGCGCTCAGCCTCTTGCTTCTCTTGTCTACGGTAACGGGCCTTCTGACCCCGTATCAGTTTCCATTTCCTCCCTTGCCTACCGTCCAGGCCGTCTTCTTCTTAGGGATACTGAACATCTTCAGTGGACTATTATTGTTGGCAAAGGAATGACTTCTCTGTATCTGGATCAGTAATTCGGCGTCTATTCGGCATACTTACAACTGTGAAGTGAGTCTCTTTTGGGTCTGCTAGCCCCCGCTAGATATTGTGACCAGGCCAGCGGCAAAAGTTGGTGGGCCGGGCCGGACTTGAACCGGCGACCTTCGCCTCGTAAAGGCGATTTTAGGTCAATTCGTGGATGTCCTAACCAGGCTAGACTACCGGCCCGAGTCAAGTATGCTGTTGGCGATTCTGCAAATAAGGTTAGTGTTGATGAGGGGAACTTTTTTAGGATACACGCGTTCACAAGGGTAATCGGCGCGTGCGGGGTTGCCCTAGCCTGGTAGGGGGCAGTTTCGTTGCGAGTCCAAGCCTGCTAAGCCTGTGGCCTTTCAGGCCGCGCGGGTTCAAATCCCGCACCCCGCGCCACGTTTCGTCCAAGGAAGTCTCTGCTTTTCTCGTTTTCGATGTAACTGGGCTACTGCTCTGATGACCTTTCTAGTCTTTTTTCACATTCCTTTTGAAGCCAAATCCACCTTTGGAGATACCACTCGTTGCTCCACGTCTTCGCTTGCTCTTTCAGCCACTCGTCAGTTCCAAGCATTTTGCGTCGCCTCAAGTTTTCGATGACAGGCAAGTGGTGCCACCAGACAGGATCGTAGCAGAATCGTATTAGTACAGAGCAGGGGAACTCGTCGCATTGGTAACACGCTTCATGGTCGTTCCGTTTGACACAACATTTGAAGATGTCACATCTTTCATGATGACCTGAAGCATCACATTTCCCACATTCACAATCGCAACCATGGCAGCTTTTGTAGACGAGATAGTCGATACATGCACCGCAGTACAAGCCGCATGGGGCAGCTAGTTTCGCCATCTCACCCATGTTTGACAGCCTCGCCACGAAACACTGTAGAGTGACGGGCATTTCAACGTTGCCGATGGCCGATCTTTCACCGAGATCTACAATTTCAGACCAAACTCATGCATGGTGAAGACGGAAGCAAGTGTGCATCCTATGCGTGCGAGGTTCTCTCTGCCTCCCTGCTGTCGATCGAGGACACATACCGCGTGGTCGACGACCAGTCCTAGTTCGCGAATCTGTTTCACTGACTTGCAGATTTGTCCCGCCGTCGTAATGACATCCTCTACGATCACCACGGTTTCTCCCGGGGTAAACCCTCCTTCAACGAGGTTACGGGTCCCATGGGGCTTCGCGACCTTTCGAACGTAGAGACACTTCTTCCCGGTTTTCAGCGAGAGACCTGTAGCGAGAGGAATCCCGCCTAGTTCCAGCCCCGCCAGCTTATCATACTTCTTGGGAAGAAGCGCTTCCATCTCCTCGATCACGGCACGCAACAGTATGGGATCGCTTTCGAAACGATATTTGTCCAAATAGATCGAACTGGTCAGTCCCGATCGCAACTCAAACTTGCCCGTTAGAAGCGCAGTCGATTTTATCCGGCTCATCAACTCAGCTCTTCCCACTGCCCTTCACCACGCGATTATAAATCCAACCAAGTTGGGCTTAAATTTTAGCTTGGTTGGGTTATAATTTAGCCCCAAACCCAAACCTTTTTCCCTTTTATACCTAACTGAATTGCCTATTCCCAACCAATCGTGGCAAATGGAAATGCGTTAAATATTTTTGGATTGTTGATTTTTCCTTCTGCAAAAGGATTAGCCAACAGCCAAAATTGTTTTCTATTCATAATCATTATTGCAGTAATGTTCTCCAATATTGGCTCACTGAAGAATAGTCCTCTTCTGTTTTCTGGAATAACTGACCTGTCATTTTGCAGAATACACATTCTTACCAAATAATCCTTCCATCCCTGTTTGATAGCCAGTTTTATCTGGTCATTGATTTTTATGCTGGGGACTGGCGGTGGTGGAATACGACCTGTAGTATCTCCAAGGACTACCGGACTGTAATAAGTTGCATGNNAAAAAAGCATTGAAGCATCGTCAATAGCTATAATGTAATTTTTTTTCAATTCATCTCCAGTCCAATCTTCTCTTTTTCTGGCTTTGTTAAGTATGTCATATTTTATTCTTTGAATGTAGTCTGGAGGTTGAGTTATAGCTTCTAACATTGTCCCTATTCCAAGGTATGACTTTTCTTTCCTAGTAGGGTGCAAATCAACTTCTGCGTATGCAGTTTTGATAGCAATTTTTGAAGAGTCAGTTTTCACCTTTTTTATTTCCTGAGAAAACTCCTCAAGAGATTGCTGGCAAGCTTGCTCTTTCTTATCTTTAGTCTGATAAATATACGCGGGAGTTGCCAATGTCACTGATGATTTCACAACCACCATGAAGGCCAATCCCAATTCATTCAATTCTTTTGCGATGTTGACACCAAATTCCCAAGATTCCTCATCGAATTGGATATTCTTTACTTCAACGTAGGAATCCAGAGAAGTGGTGGAAACAATCATATCTGGTGCTCTTCTTCCCTGAAAGATGTTGTCGGGTAAGAGAGTCACTTGCATTTTGTTTTTCACGAAGTAACGGGCAAACTCTAATTCAGAAACCATTGAATCAAATCTAAGCAAATCTGATGTTTCATTAACTTTAACTCTAATGTTATTGCATGAACCCTGATAGAGTTCTCTGAAAAGTCCATCAAGATACCCTAAATACTCGGGATTATGGGTCAAAAATACCATATTTTCCAAATCTGGATTACAGCCAAGACCTTTGTGGAGAAAAACAAATTTCTTTCCCGTCAAAGAGGTTACCGCTATTAACGCATTATAATAANNGTGTCTTCTTCAGATTCATCTTCAAATATGAAATGAAGGTCACGTTCATCCACCCTCTCAAAATCGCAGTGAATATAGCCTGATTTGCTCAAACCGAATTGCATTAGATTGTATGTTTTGGGACCATAACTAAAACTCTTATTGGACATCCTGAATGCGGTAGCTAAGTTGTCAAGTGCTATATGAAAAAGCCATTCAATAACAGCTTTTTCGCCCAATCCTTCCCTTTTAGCATCCCAATATCTTTTTATCGTGTTTTTATCGTCTTCATTAAAATGATGTCTTTCTATTCGATGGTCATATCCAAGTCTTGTTGTCGGTTCATCGATCCATCTATGTAGTTCTGCAAAATCATTGCCTGTCCTTTTCTTGCTTATTGCACAATGAGTTCTGAAACTTGGCATAAACTAGGATGGTTACAGTACCTTTAAAAGTGCACACATTGCTTACGGAACCGCGATTCTTGGAGTCCACTTCCTCCATTCATCTCTCAGAAACTTCGCCAACAACAACGCTTCTTCACTAAGCAACGTCTGCATGTATGCCGGGTAGGTCTGAAAAATGTTCTTTCCGGTTTCAAGAAAATCTAAATGAAATAGACGCTTAGTTACCATGTGGGATGTTAATGAACCGAATTGTTGCCTATTGTGGAATCATATGCTCCGACTATCCCGTTTTGGAAGTAACGCATGCATGCAGGGACCAGGTGGTTAAATGAATCATAAGATCGGCTCCCTGCTCGGAATCATTGGACCGACAATAGGCTACGTCGCCATAGGCACATCAATCGTATTCTCGCCATGGTTCAGTTGGGAGAGACACGCCTTGAGTGATCTCGGGCACGCTATGCGGAGCGATGTCGCGGCGATATTCAATGTGGGGCTCC
>JABAOH010001379.1_pt1 | contig 13317 bp, 6 predicted proteins | sample 7062181 | NCBI WGS metagenome assembly JABAOH01 (sample SAMN14538630, study PRJNA623070) | marine sediment metagenome | biome: marine biome [ENVO:00000428]; feature: marine pelagic biome [ENVO:01000023]; material: deep marine sediment [ENVO:00002113]; isolation source: pool of 5 deep marine... | reverse complement strand
TATGCTAAACTCACTTCTGCTCTCGACATCCAAATCATCGGAGATGATTTTTTCACCACAAATCCTGAAAGGATAAAGAGAGGTATTGATGAAGGTGCGGCAAATGCGGTGCTCCTCAAAGTTAACCAGATAGGAACACTGAGTGAAGCCCTTGATGCCGCACAACTTGCCTTCAGAAACAATTTCGGAGTTCAAGTGTCAGAGAGGTCCGGAGAGACAGAAGACACCTGGCTGGCGGACCTTGCCGTGGCTATCAATTCAGGCCAGATAAAAACTGGTGTGACCAGAAGCGAAAGGACATGCAAATACAATCGGCTTTTAAGAATAGAAGAAGGTGATAAATCATTAAAATACGCCGGGCGGCATTTCAGACACCCCTGTTAATTTTGCTTTTCATATACTGCATACCGCTGAAAAAAAGTTGCTCTTTGAGTGCTGAAACAGCAGAGTTGCAACAGTCAATCCCTTTTGTTACTATGTTTCTGTAGGTAGAATGAAGTTGGAGATGGAGAAAGAAAAAAGTCGAGTTTGCCTGTGAGAAAGATTCTTCTCTTGAGCTGTTTTGTCTTGGGAGTTTTTTCATCTGCATTTCTAGGGGGCCCCAACCCAAAAGCTAAAAACAAGCTCAATGTCCTGCTCATCACAATAGATACACTCAGAGCAGACAGGCTGAGCTGTTATGGCAGCCAAAATCCTAAAACTCCAAACATCGATGCCCTTGCGGATAGAGGGATGCTCTTTGAAAGAGCCTTTGCCAACACCTCCACAACTCTTCCATCTCATGCGAATATCCTCCTTGGCGTAACTCCTAACTATCATGGCGTTCATGAAAATCTAAATTTTGTTGTAAACGAAAAGTTATTGAGCTTAGCCGAAAACCTCAGGAACAGTGGTTATGCAACAGGGGCGTTCGTGGGCGCTTATCCCCTCGATTCAAGGTTCGGGTTGGCCCAGGGTTTCGATACTTACGATGATCACTACATCCGTACTCACACTAAAATTTTTGCCTCTTTAGAGAGAAGTGCCGAAGATGTGATCAAGGGGGCACTGGAATGGCTGGAAGGTCGAAAATCCCCTTGGTTTCTCTGGATCCATTGTTGGGATCCGCATGTCCCATATGATCCGCCGGAGCCATTCAAAACTCAATACAAAGAGCATCCCTATGAAGGGGAGGTGGCCTACGTCGATTTAGCCTTGGGAAAGCTCCTTAATCATATGAAAGAGAACAGCCTGTTCGATTCGACTCTCATCATCTTCACGGGAGACCACGGTGAATCATTGGGTCAGCACGGTGAAAAAACTCATGGTTTTTTCGCTTACAACTCGTCCATCTGGATTCCCCTCATCATTTCCTATCCGGAAACCGGCCCGAATCGTGCAGGGCATTATGTCAGTCATATCGATATATTCCCGACCGTATGTGATGTCCTGGGAATCGCGAAGCCTTCGTTCCTCCAAGGAATCTCTCTCCTCCCTGCTTTGAAGGGAAAGAAACTTCCTGAAAGACCTGTCTATTTCGAATCTTTATATCCTTACTACAGCCGGGGGTGGGCTCCGATTGAGGGCTATATTTTCGAGCAGAAAAAATTCATCGACTCTCCCATTCCTGAGTTGTATGATCTGGAGCTTGATTTCGATGAGCTCAACAACCTGGCTGAGCGAAAAAAAATACCCGAACTCAAATCCCAGCTCAAAAAAATCAAGGATAATCTAATCCCGACCGAGAAAATCGATGCGGCTCAAAAAGTCGACCGGAAAACCCGGGAAAGGCTGGCAAGCCTGGGTTATATCTCCTATGTCCGGGTTATAAAAAAGAAGCATTTTGGCATCCACGATGACGTAAAGATTCTCCTCCCCTATATCAACAAGGCAGAGGAAGCTTGGGAGCTGTATAAGGGAGGAAAAGGTGATGAGGGAATCAAGCTATTGAGGAAAATCATAGAGGAAAGAAACAATATGGATTTGGCGTATAAAAGCCTCGCTCTTATCTATCATGAGAAAGGAAACACAAAGGAAGCGATTGCAATCCTAGAGCAAGGACTCGGTGTCCTTCCCTCAAACTACGGAATATTCATCGAATACATGGAGTTGCTCCTATCTGCCAAAAAGTATGACAAAGTCATCACCAGTTTCGAAAAAATTAGGATCAGAGAAGCAGAATATGACCCTGCAATTTGGAACAACCTCGGAGTCGCCTATGCCAGAAAAGGGAATTTTGAGGAGGCGATCAAAGCTTACGAAATGGGTCTTTCTCTCGATGATGATTTGCCAGGGCTGAACAATAACCTCGCCAATGCCTATTATTTGCATGGTCTGCAATTGAATGATTCAGTCGTCTTTTCTCAATGCTTTAAATACTACAAAAAAGCCATAGAGCTCGATTCTCTGTATGCAGCTCCTTACAAGGGCTTAGGTCTCGCATACAGACAAGAGGGAAATCTGGAAGGCGCTATCTACTGTTGGGGCAAATTTCTGGAAATGATTCCAGATTCTAGCCAGGTTGTTATCGATCTTGCCCAGGTCTATCTGGACACTGGGGATAAGGCTAAGGCATTTGACGTGCTGAGTAACTATAAAGAACAATACGACCATCTCATCCCTTCTGTCGAGAGAGAAAAAATAAAAGCCCTCCTTGAAAAGGCCCGGAAATGATTTCGTATGATTTCGTATGTGAGCCTGGGATTCTAACTCTGGGGGTGGTACAATGATTGGGGGCAGGTCATCTATACAAAGCGCAGATTCAAGAACATGTACAAACGAGGAAGGTAATAAATCGGCAAAATCGTCGCGCATGCCTCCAGCTCTTCTATGCGGATAAGCGCTTTTTTTGTTAAAGTAAAATTATGATTATTAAAAAAAATCCTATTTTGCTCCTTCTATTACTGATACTTCAAATAAATTTTCTCAATGCAGCACAAGAATTGGACGATTTCTGGAAGGCTTGGTTTGAGGAAGTGGATCCGATAATGACTGAAGCTGAGCGCTCAGTTTTCAAGAATCTTCCGACAGAGGAGGACAGAAAGAGATTTCGGAATCTCTTCTGGCAGGTCCGGGATAACACTCCAGGGACATCCGAAAACGAGTTTATGGTCGAATATTACCTGCGTAAGCGTTATGTAGACACTCGCTTGGGGGGAGCTCATTCTGATCAGGGGCGTATCTATCTCATCATGGGTAAACCCGTTGAAGTAAAGAATTATGCCGGATTAGAAAAGGTTGTCGATTGTGAACTGTGGATCTATCGAGCTGAGGGCCGCTCCGGATTGCCACCTTTGATGTATCTGCTTTTCTACAGACGCGACAACATCGGTGATTATAAGCTCTATTACCCAGGACCTCACTCGAGTCTTGACATCCTCTCGACACGCTATAATCGAGACAGAATCTCCAATATCAGAGCTTACAAAATCATCCGATCGAGTTTTCCGCAGTTAGCAAGGGCGACTCTTTCTGTCATCCCCGATGAAGCCAGTGTTACATTCGCGGGCGGAATCAATTCCTCGGTGCGTGTGATCGGACAAATCCACACCCTCCCTGAGAAAGAAGTGGAGAAACACTATCTTAAGAATTTCGGCTATCCCGCTGGCACTGTCGATGTCAGCTATTCGACAAAGCAGATACTAGGGAAGGCAATGATTTTTCTGACAGAACGTCAAGGAGTCAAATTTATCAACTACGCGCTCATGCCGGATAGAATCCAGACTTCTAAGACCGATGATGGTCATGAAACAGCCTGGCTTGTTTTTCATTTACGGATTGAAGACAAGAATGGGAAAACAGTCTACCAGAGAGAAAATGAGATCCGCCTCAGACTTGATGAGGCCAAGAAAAAGGCCATGCTCGAGAGAAAGTTCATATTCAATGACTTTGCTCCTGTTATCGAAGGAGAATTCCAGATCAGACTGACCTGCTCGAACAAAACCAGCGAAGAGTTTTTCGTGCATGAACAGAAAGTCGTTGTGAACGATCATACGCTGCCGATTGTTGTAGGTTACGAAGTCAAAGAAACAAAACCTGACTCAATAATACCGTTTAGCCTTGATCCTTACAAAGTCCTTCTAGACCCTCGCTCACTCTTTTCCTTTAAAGATTCCATAGAAGGGCTGATCCTTTCTGATGAGTCTCCTGAAATCTTTCTCATGAAAAAAAACGGGGAAGGCCCAATGAAGAAAGTTCAGAACGTCTCAAGAGAGGGAGGCTTAGTGATTTTCCGGCAGCTGCTCGAAGGCTTTAAACCTGGCTTCTATGATCTTATTGTGAAAAGAAACGGCGCTGAGGTCTTTCGTTGGAGTTTTTCCGTGTTGTCTTTTGAAGTGGCAAAGCCTCTCGAATTTGAGAGAGTCGAGCCCCTCTCCTTTCAAGAAAGCCTGCCTTTCATCATCGGCCAGGAATATCTGAACAGTGGCCAAGCGGGGAAGGCCCTTGAGTCCTTTCAACAACTTCCTGAAAACCTATGGAATAATTCAACGCTGCCTGTGATAGCACGCGCCCATTATTTCGAGAAGGATTATGCGAGAGTGGTTGAACTTCTCGAAAGAGACACGATAGAAAAAAACTATCCTGTCCTGCTTCTGCTCGGTAATGCATCGCTTGAAATAAAGAAACTCGACAGAGCTGCCATCTACTTTGAAGAGATCCGGAAATACGGAGATACAGCCGAAGTCAACAAAATTCTGGGAGCCATTTACCATACGATGGGAGAAAGAAGTAAAGCCAAAGTGTATTGGGACAGAGCAAAGAAGCTGGAAAAGGAGTCAACCATAAAGAATCCTTAAAAGAACGAGAAAAGGAGTTCTTCATGAATACGATCAAAAAGATATTTTCGCCTGCAATTCTCCTTACTCTAGTTTTTGCTTTGCCCGGCCTTCAAGCTGACACTACAGGGGCTGTAGATGGCTTTGTCAAGGATTTGAAAACGGGTCAGCTCCTTGAAGGTGTTAAAATCACTCTGATTTCAGAAAAAACCCAATTGGCCTTTGAACTGAAAACCGATAAGAGAGGCCATTTCCACAAAAGTGGCCTCATCCCCGGCAAATACAAAATACTCCTAGAAAAGGAGGGCTACATCCCTCAGGGAGGTTCGATTCGGGTTTTTCTCGCGAAGACCATCCGTTTGGAATTGAAGATTGAATCCGCTGAGAACTCAAGCCTTGATGAACCTGCCTCAGCAGAGCCAGCAGCCAGCGGTATGGAATTGATTTCGGCAGGGAAGTATGCGGAGGCCATCACGAAATTAAGCAAAATCATCGAGCAGGCGCCGCTCAATCCTGTGCCGTATTTTTACAGAGGTCTTGCTTATGAAAGATCGGGATACAGCGAGGAAGCTCTAGAAGATTATCGGAAAGCAACAGAGATCAAGACCGATTTTATACTGCCGTACACTCGGTTGGGCATCCTTTGGGCAAAAAAAGGAAATTTCGAGATAGCAGCCCAGTTCTACAGGAAAGCCATAGATTCCAACGACCAGGACTCAACAACGCATTATAACTATGCCGTCTGTCTCATAAATCTTGGGAAGAGCGAAGAGGCCAGGGTCGTTTTCGAAAAATTGCTTTCTCAGGATCCAGATTATGTTGATGTCTACTATCAGCTTGGTATTCTTTACATAAGCGCTGATGAGATAGCAAGAGCAAAAGAGTTGCTTGAGATGTTCATAAGCAAGGATCCGGAAAATGAGAAAGCTTCTTTAGCCAGAGAAATTCTAAAAAGCCTTAACAGGGAGTTTTAGGATCCGGTCAGTCAGTTTTTTTACCCTTGATTTTCTGTTCGAGCGCTCTTCCTTTTTGGAGTTCTGAGTTGTAGTCTTCCTGCCTTCCAAGTCTGCTGTAGATATCAGCCAGGATATAATGACCCAGGGGAGCTGATTCGGCTTCGGGATCGAGCTTGAGTCCTTTTTTGGCGAGATCGATCGCTTCTTCGTAATTTTCATTCAGATCGAGATAAGCTTTTGCCAGAAAGAGATAAGCCCGGGCATATTTCTTGTTCGAATCGATCGCATCTTGGAGTTTATGGACCTGTTCCCGAAGCATTCCCATTTTTCCGTAGAGAAGAGCAAGGTTGAAGTGAGCGGGGTAGGCATGGGGATGGATTTCGATCTCCTTTTTGTATTCCTTGATTGCGCTCTCTCTATCACCTTTTTCTTCATAGAGGAGCCCCAGATTATAATGCGCATCGGGAATGCGTGGCCTCATCTCCAAAGCCGTGTGGAGTTCTTTCTCGGCCGGCACCAGCATCTTTTTCTTCAAGTAGGCTGCGCCCAAGAGGTTGTGCGCCATCGAGCTGTGTTCCGGATCGATGGCAATGGCTTGTTGGAGATGAGAAATGGCGCTTTCGAAGTCTTTGATGTCTATATAAACTGACCCCAAATTGACATGAGGTTTTGGATCTCTCGGATCGATCTGGATACTCCTGTTAAATCCGGCTATGGCCTCTTCGAATTTTTTTAGCTTTTTGTAAGCCCGGGCAAGAGTAAAAATGGCAGCGTTGTATTCTGAATCGATCTTCAAAGCCTCTTTGCATTCTTCGATCGCCTCCTCGGCACGCTCGAGCTGCATGTAGACATTGGCACGCACTTGTCGTGCTTCTATGATTCGCGGGTCTTCTTTTATCACCTCATCCAGCTTCGCTAACGCCTCATCGTATTCTCGGTTCGACGAAGCTCCTTCGGCTATTTTGATCTTGTTATAGAGGATGATCTTGTCCTTCGGGTCCGCAAGATTTTCTGTTCTGCTCAGCTTTGCATCAGAAGTGAAACCGCCGATGTAACCCAATGCCATCAATTTTTCCCTTGTTTCGTCATCCAATTGTTGAGGACCTTTGTCCTCTATGCCTTTCTGGGACATCTTCTCTTCAATCGTTTTTAGCTGTTGAGCAAACTCGTTGCCCAGAGATCTGTTCTTGTTGAAGATATTATTCTGTTCACGGGGATCCAGATCCAGATCGTAGAGTTCAGGTCGGGGCGCCAGAATGTATTTGTATTTTGTAGTTCTTAGGCTCTTGAGTTCGCTCCAACCGTAGTGATAACGAGGATAATAAGTCTCGCTGTAGGCTGGTGGTTCCTTCTTCAGCTTCCGGCCCATGATCAGAGGGAGAAGACTTTGTCCCTGAACGGTCTCAGGAATTTGAAGATCCAGGAGTTCACACAGGGTGGGCATGATATCAACGTTTTGCACTTGGGTCGCAATGGTCTTCCCTTGGAGGTGCGCAGAAGGAATACGGATAATCAAGGGAACAGAGACGGTGGCATCATAGATGAAGAATCCATGGGTGTTCTCATGGTGCTCTCCCAGGCTTTCTCCATGATCGCCGACGATGATGATCACGGTTTTTTCTAAAAGATCTCTTTCTCTGAGGTTCTCCAGGACCTTCCCGATTAAAAAATCAACATATGCGATCTCTCCATCGTAGAGACCCCATGGCTGTTTTTCATACTGACTTTTGTAAGGCTCGGGAGGCTCATAAGGCGTATGAGGATCATAGAAGTGTATCCAGCTGAAAAATCGCTTCTGGGAATTCCCTTCGAACCACTCAAAAAAAGCCTTGATGACTTCGCCGCCCTCTCTCTGGACAGAAGCAAGGGAGATCTTCTTGTATTTGGCAAAATCGAAATTATCGTAATAGTGATCAAAGCCTTGATTGACGCCCCAACGGGAATCGAGCACAAAGGCTCCGATAAAAGCCCCAGTCGTCCATCCTTCCTTCTGAAGGATTTCGGCCAGAGTCACCTTGTCTTCTTCGAGATAGAATCCACCGTTATCCCTGACGCCATGAAGAAGAGGATAGTTCCCCGTAAAAATCGATGAATGAGAGGGTAGAGTTAGCGGAGATTGCGCCGTTGCATTTTGAAACAGAATTCCTTCATCTGCCAGAAAGTCAATATTTGGCGTGCTGATCCTCGGATAGCCGTAGCATCCGATATGATCTGCCCGAGTTGTATCCAAAGTAAAAAAGAGGACATTAAGATCCGAAGGCTTCAGAGGAGCTATCATTTTTCTGATCTCAGACGATATTTCTTTTTTGCCATAAAACAAACCTTTGGCTAGGGTGAGATAAAAAAGAACGGCGAGAGCTGCTATCCCAGCGAAGACCACGAGAGAGAATGTAACCTTTCGGCGAAAAGCCAGCTTTGATCCTTCGCTTTCTCTCTGGATTTGTTGAGTCTTGACAGGCTGGGAAGCCGATTTTTTGGTAGAATCGTTTCTGATATTTCGCCTTTTCTTCTTCGAGCGATTGGATGCCATTGTCAATTACAGGATTGCTTCTTTGTGATGTTTTATTCTAATGGCCGTGAAATGAGTTGTCAATAAGGCGCGCAATCATTACTTCTTCAGGCTCTCCAAGATCTCTCTAACTTGGGAAGCTTGAGGAGCATTGGGTTCCATTTGGAGGAAGGCCTCAAAATATTTGATGGATTCCTTTCTGTTCTCTTTTTTATAGTATGCATAACCCAGCAGATAGCTCGTGTAGGAGTAATCCGGATTGTAGGAATAGGATGCTTTCAATTTTTCCAGGGCTTCGTTGATTCTATCATCTTGAAGCAGGGCTTTGGCTTTTGCGAAATTGATTTTCCCAAGGATCTCTTTCGTTTTAGGTTCCTCGGGTTTCAGCTCTAACGCTCTGACAAGAACTCTTTCGGCCTCTTCGTCCATGGCTTGCTGAAAGAGTAGGATTCCCAGGTTGATGTAAGCCTCAGCAAAATCCGTCTTAAGCTCCGTGGCTTTCCTGAAGGCCTTGACAGCCTCATCTGTTCTGTTTTCCTTTGCCAGCTCAATACCCTTTTGGAAGGAAGAAAAGGCTTCCCGTTGATTTTTTTCGTCAGAGCTGAGTTCGTCAGCCAGGGTGATCTCGAATTCCTGCCTGGATCCGGGCTGAAGCTCCACGTCCATGCTGTAGCTCTTGTATCCCTCTTTTGTAACCGTCAAGACATACTTTCCGGCGAACAACATCCGGAAAGCGAATTCTCCTTTTTTGTTGGACTTTGAATGAAAAATCCGATTTGTGGCTTGATGGTTGAGCTGGATCTCCGCCTGTGCAAGGGGCATTTTCTTCATATCCAGAATTTTTCCGTCGAGCCGGGCATGTTCTTCTTCCAACGGCTGGCTAAAAATGAGGCCTGATAAGATGAAGGCGCATAAAAAGCCAACAATCCAGATCCTCTCAATCTTTTTCTCTGTGTTCATTCTCTCTTCCTTTGTTGATGAAATTTCAGTATGCAGTTTCATTCAATAAAAGAAAAAAATAACACAAATGTTTAATTATTATAACATAAACTCCTTTTATGCAGAATCCATTTCAGAGATGCTCTCGGTATGAACTCGGAAAATTTTTAATGCTCAGAGCCTGAATCGCAGACTCTCCTTAGTGCGCTGTTAACTTTTTCCATCCGTACAAGCCAACAGGACTGCGACTGTGCAGTGTGGTCTGTTGGGCAGGAAAAGCTTGTCTATTAAAAGGAGAAAACGTTCATAAATACAAAAAATAGCACATTTTTACAAATAAATAGCTAAATCATACTATAATTACTCAAATGATAAATATCTAATGTTAAACCAGAATAGGCATTCATCAATTTACAGTGGAGAGAGGGATTTCACTAGGTTAAGCCCGGATAAAAGCGGTTGACTTAGTGCCTCAAAGTAAGTATGCAGGAAACAGAGTGTGACCTGGGTGTTGATATTACACTATTAAGGTATGCGAAAGCTTAAAACATTTGTTGTCGAACACTTTGAAGGGAATCTCCTAGCTCTAATTTTTTTGGAATCCTGGCCATTGCATTTCTTGTTTACTTACGGTAGAGAGAAAGATTTCACCCAACTCCTCCACGCTTAAGGAGGTGAAGCAAGAAGTACTGCAAAGACAAAAAAATCTTAGGTTCTTTAGGAAATAATTAGAAAATTCCATAAATTTTAGAAGGAAGGAGGTTTTATCATGAGAAAACTCTACGTTTTTCTTCTGCTATTGCCCCTGGTTTTCTTTCATGCTGGTTTGGCCTACAGTCAAAGTGGATCAACTGGAGCCATCGAAGGCAAAGTACTCGATGAGGAAGGAAGCCCACTTCCTGGAGCTGAAGTCAAGCTCAGTTCTCCAGACTTGATCGGAGGAACCCAGTTCAAGCAGACGACAAAGGAAGGAAAATTCAGGTTTGTAGCCTTGTCCAGAGGCACATATGTAATTGAAGCATCTCTCCCTGGATTTACCACAGCCAGGAGAGAGAATATCAGGCTCTTTGTCAGGCAGACCATCACCATAGACCTCATCCTTAAGATCGGAACACTTGAAGAAGAAGTAACGGTCATAGGTACTGCTCCTCTCGTTGACGTGAAAGATACTATGATCAACGCTACGAACCTTGATAAGCAAATGCTCCAGACTGTGGGTGCTGAAATGCGATTTAAAGATGTATCACTGCTCATCAATTTCGCCCCTGGTGTGCAAGATCGTAGCGCTATGGGTGCACCCGAAAATGTCAGCAATCAATGGCAGATTGACGGCCAAGGCCTTCTAACATACGTTGGCTCTGGCGCTTACTGGAATGCTCCCGACATGAACATCATAGAGGAAGTCCAAATTTCAGGAGCCGGGGCTAACGCAGAGTACGGCGGTTTCACTGGAGCGCTAATGAACATGATCACCAAAAGCGGAGGTAACACTTTCGAGGGACTGGTTGAGGTATCGTACTCTCCTTTGCAATGGAACTGGAAAAATTTTGATACGAATGAACCTAAATTTTCTCTTTTCGAGGATCCGCCCCGCAACCGGTACTTTGATGCCCATTTCGGACTTGGCGGGCCTATCATCAAGGATAAGCTCTGGTTTTATGTCTCCGCCGGATACATCCAAGGGGACTTTGAGCAAAGGGCACCAGATATGAGGTCCGAGCGAATTCTCAAAGGTTTCGGAAAACTGACTTGGCAACCCACTAGCAAAGACCGGATGACCGCTTGGGTCGAATATGAAGGCTGGAAATGGCATAATGTAGGCTTGAGTCCCACGAGACCAGTGGAAGCGTGTGACTTTGAGGTCGGACCTGGGGTTCCGGCGGCGATTGACTGGCTTCATACATTTTCCGAAAGCACCTTTACCGAAATCAAGGTTGGGCGCTATTGGAGCTATTGGGACTATAGGCCGCAAAGTGGGCCCGATGTCCCCCAGCGATATGACAAGCTCACAGGTGAATATAGCGGCAACTATGGCTGGATGGCGGATACGACTTCCAATCATACTACTGCCAGTGCCACTCTCACCCATCACGCTGATGAGTTTCTCGGAGGCTCCCATGACTTCAAGGCGGGCGTTGAATTCTTCGGGGGCTTCGATAACGCAAAAGCAGGTTATCCTGGCGGATACAACTATGTGGATAATTACTATTATTTTAGTTACTACCGTTACTACGAACTATACGAATACTATTACGGCTACTTAACTTTTGCCTATTCGTATGGTTATGACGTAAAGGCCAACGGTAGGAGGGTGTCTGTCTTTGCCCAGGATTCTTGGAAGATTAGCGATCGCCTGACCATCAATCCAGGTGTCCGCTTGTCGATGTACAGGGGATACCTTCCCAACCTACAGGATGCAGCTGTCTTTAAGCCAAAGAATGCCCTCGAATTCCGCTTAGGGTTTACCTTTGATGTTTTTGGTGACCACACAACAGCGATCAAAGCCCATTATGGAAGGTTCCACGAAACTTTTAAGACGTATTACTTCAACAGGGCCGAACCCAATTATGAAGATTGGGTCATGTATGAGATCACGCCTGCTGGTACCAAATACGAAATATGGAGAGAGAGTTATACTACAGGAGCCACGATAGATCCCAATATCTCGATGCCCTATTCTGATCAGTTCACTTTTGGAATCGAAAGGGAATTGATGAAGGACATGACGCTTTCCCTAACCTTCGTGCACCGCATATACAAAAACTTCATCGCCCTTACCAACATGGGTTCCCAATGGGAACTGGTGCCCTGGACATTCACAGATGAAAACGGGCAGCAACAGACGATGGACATTTACAGGAGCCTCCCAGGTTTCTCAGAAGATTACATGATCACCAACCCGAGAGAGGGTATGTCTCCCTCTGTGATCTTGACCCCAAAGAACAAGTACACGGGATTCTCCATATCTTTGAACAAGAGGTTCTCAGACGGCTGGATGTTCCACATCGACTACACGTACAGCGTGGCAAAAGGAAATCACGTTAATGACTATAACAGCGGATCATATGGAGGATATTATTATCAAAATCCCAACAGACAGATCAACCGCTATGGACCTCTGGAATATGACGCGCCTCATTATCTCCACATCTACGGAACAGTGAATCTGCCTTTAGGATTAGTCCTGACTCCCAGGGTCCGGTTCCGGAGTGGTTGGAACTGGAATAGATGGCGGAGAGGGCCCCCAGTGGCAGGATCGCCTCCTATCCAAATCGAAGAGAAAGGATCTCGAAGATTTCCATCTATAACCGACTTTGACCTGAGGCTGGAAAAGGTCTTTATGCTTACAGGGAGAATGAGAATCGGAGTAATCTTCGATATGTTCAACGTTTTCAATACCGGAACTGAAAGATGGGCTATTACAAATATCACTAACGTTAACTACGGTAAGGCTACTGGTATTACTGACCCGAGATATATCCGAGTCGGACTGAGATTCTACTTCTAGTTCTGAATGATAAAAAGGGGGAGGTAACTCATCTCCCCCTTTTTTTTCTATACGTCAATACCTAGGCCTTTCCTGACTTTACTAAGGTAATTCACAGCTTCAATCATACACAAATTTTTTCGTTATATTATCCACAGTACACGTAGCAAGCAAACCCGTAGAGTCAATCTCGAAATCGATGACGTCCCCTGTTAAAATATAGTTAGGTTTTCATAAGAGAAAATCTTGGAGGTGTGATATGTTTTTCAAAAATATCTATCTCAGGCAAGTTTTATTTACGATTGCCCTGTTAATCTTATTTATTTTTACCGGCTTTGTGGCTTTAAGTTATTCTCAGCAGATAAGCCCTGAGATTTACAAGCAATTCAAACACCGTCATATAGGCCCAATTGGTAATCGAGTCATCGCAGTTGTTGGAACCCCTGGTGATCCAAATGTATACTATATTGGTGCAGCTTCAGGAGGTATATGGAAATCCATTGATGGAGGTATCAATTGGAAGCCCATTTTTGATGATCAGCCCGTTTCATCGATCGGTTCATTAGCTATTGCACTCTCAGATTCCAATATAGTCTGGGCAGGTACGGGTGAAACCTTCATCCGCAGTAACATTTCTCAGGGGATAGGTATCTATAAATCTACGGATGCTGG
>JABAOH010072716.1_pt1 | contig 13318 bp, 13 predicted proteins | sample 7062181 | NCBI WGS metagenome assembly JABAOH01 (sample SAMN14538630, study PRJNA623070) | marine sediment metagenome | biome: marine biome [ENVO:00000428]; feature: marine pelagic biome [ENVO:01000023]; material: deep marine sediment [ENVO:00002113]; isolation source: pool of 5 deep marine... | reverse complement strand
AAATAACCAGGAGGCATAAAAAATCATGGCAAAGGACATAAAATTTGACAGAGAGGCACAGGACGCGGTACTGCACGGCGTAAACGCTCTTGCGAACGCGGTAAAAGCGACACTGGGTCCAAGAGGCAGAAACGTACTAATCGAGAAGACCTTTGGTGCGCCCGTGGTAACCAAGGACGGCGTAACAGTAGCCAAAGAAGTGGAGCTAGAGGACAAGTTTGAGAACATGGGAGCACAGATGGTAAAAGAAGTAGCTTCCAAGACAAGCGACGTAGCCGGAGACGGGACAACCACAGCAACAGTACTTGCCCAGGCAATATTCAGAGAAGGGATTAAGCTCGTAGCAGCCGGGCACGACCCGATGAAGCTCAAAAGAGGAATAGATAAGGCAGTAGAAGTAGTAGTTGACAGCATCCGCAAGCAGAGCAAGCAGGTAAAAGGCAGGACCGAAATTGCCCAGGTTGCCACAGTATCTGCAAACGGAGACGAAACAATCGGCAACATCATTGCAGACGCAATGGAGAAAGTGGGTAAAGACGGAGTGATCACCGTAGAAGAAGGCAGAAGCCTTGATACCGAGCTCGATGTTGTAGAAGGTATGCAGTTTGACAGAGGCTACCTAAGCCCATACTTCATCACAGATCCCGAGAGAATGCTTATTGAGCTCGAGGACCCGATCATCTTAATGTACGACAAGAAGATATCCAATATGAAAGACCTTGTGCCGCTGCTAGAGGAAGTAGCAAGATCCACAAAGCCTCTGCTTGTTATGGCAGAAGATATAGAGGGCGAGGCTCTTGCAACACTAGTAGTGAACAAGATGCGCGGCACACTAAAAGCAGCAGCAATAAAAGCCCCCGGGTTTGGAGACAGACGTAAGGCGATGCTGGAGGACATAGCAGTGCTGACAGGCGGCAAGGTGATAGCGGAAGAAGCAGGTATGAAGCTTGAGAACGCAAAACTACCGGATATGGGTAGAGCTAAGAGAGTAATAATAGATAAAGACAACACAACCTTGATCGGCGGCTCAGGAAAGAGAGCTGAAATCGAGGGCAGAATCAGACAGATCAAAGCCCAAGTGGAAGATGCAAGCGGAGAGTACGACCGTGAGAAACTTCAGGAAAGACTTGCCAAGCTCGCAGGCGGTGTGGCAGTTATCAGAGTAGGAGCTGCAACAGAGGCCGAGATGAAAGAGAAGAAGGCAAGAGTGGAAGATGCACTAAACGCAACCAGGGCAGCAGTGGAAGAGGGAATAGTTCCCGGAGGCGGCGTAGCACTTATTAGAGCAATAAAAGATGTTGATTCATTCAAAGGCGCAGACGCAGAAGAGGGAGCAGGCGTGAGCATTGTTAAGCGAGTGCTCGAGGAGCCGCTGAGAGGAATAGCAGGCAATGCAGGCTGGGACGGATCAATCGTAGTAGGTAAGGTGAGCGAGCAAAAAGGCTCACAGGGTTTTGATGCCGGCAAGCTTGAGTACTGCGATATGATAGAGGCAGGAATAATCGACCCCGCCAAAGTAACCAGAAGCGCCATGCTAAACGCATCAAGCGTAGCTGGCCTGCTACTCACAACAGAAGCCCTTATCGCTGAAAAACCAGAGCCTGCCGGAGAACCTGGCGGCGGTGGAATACCGAACATGGGCGGCATGGGCGGAATGATGTAATTTAAAGAGTGATATAAAATCTAAAAAAAACAAAAAGCGGGCTTTCCTAAAAAGGTTAGCCCGCTTTTTTCTTTCTAATGAATTTGAGGAAAGGTAGCTAAGGTTCTAAATTTTATTCAAGACTGCATTTTATCTAAGACTGCTTTAAATTTATATCCAACTGATTTGTAAACCAGCTTTGCAGCTAAAACATCGGGACCGAGAATACCTCCTATAGGAGCAAGCTCAACTACGTCGAGGCCCACTACTTCTCGATTCAAAAATACCTCTCTAATTAGCCTGATAACTTGGCCCCAGTCAAGTCCCCCCGGTTCAGGTGTCCCTGTTGCAGGGACAATAGATGGGTCAAAAGCGTCCAGGTCAATACTTATATAAACCTTTGCTTCCAGGATTGACAGTACTTCATCAACCCAATTTTCATTCTTATTTTCATTGATTGCTCTAGCGTGCATTATTTTTATATCGTCTCTGCTTTTTATGAACTCTGCTTCCTCTGCCGAGTAACTTCTAATACCAACCTCAGTCACTGGGATACCATCTTCAACTACTCTTCTCATCACACAGGCGTGATTAAATTTAGTTCCCTCATATGTGTCTCTCAGATCACAGTGAGCATCAATATTTAACACAGAGAACTCCCCATACTTTTTCTTATGCGCTTTGAGTACTCCATAGGTTATTGAGTGCTCCCCGCCTAAAGTAATAATAAATTTATTATCACTCAATAAAGATGTGCAGACTTTGCTTAGGCCATCTGCCATTTCGGCAGGGTCAACATTGCACTCATACTCATCTCTTGTATGTATTCCCACCCGGTATGGCTCCAAATCGAGCTCATCATCATATAGCTCAAGTGATCTTGATGCATAAATTATTGAATGCGGGCCTTTTGATGTGCCCCTTCCAAACGAAACGGTTCTCTCATAAGGCACCGGCAAAATCACTACGCTCGAGCTCTCGTACGATGACTCCTCGGCATCGAGTCCTAAAAAGTTGAAAGGAAGAAAATTTTCTTTGTTCATTGAGAGAGAAAATTTAACTAAAATCTAAAGCAATATCTATGTCTTGGGATTATCTCTTAATTCATTTATTTTAAAGATTATTTCAAGTGGTTAAAATTATTTTGGAAAATTCAATGTCAGAAACACCGCACCATCTGAATCATCGAAAAAGATTAAGAGAAAGGTTTCAGAAGGCCGGCTCTGAGGGCATGCATGACTATGAGCTCCTTGAGCTGCTTCTTACATTCTCGATCCCCAGACGAGATGTAAAGCCTGTTGCAAAAAAGTTAATCAGCACATTTGGGAGTCTGGCGGGTGTGCTGGATGCGGATCAAAGTGATCTAGAAAATGTAGATGGTGTGGGTTCAATATCTGCCTCACTAATTCATGTGGTAAAAGAGCTTTACAATAGCTATCTGGCAGAGAACATGAAAAACCGTGACGTTCTTTCATCACCCGAAGCAGTTATAGAATTTTCGAGAGTTAAACTCTCCGGGCTGTCCAATGAATCATTTATGATCATCTATATAAATGTAAAAAATGAAGTTATAGATTATGCCCTTCTTAATGAAGGAACCCTTGATAATGTAGCTGTTTACCCAAGGCGGATTGTAGAGACTGCTCTTTCCAAGCATGCCTCAGGCGTCATTCTTGTTCACAACCATCCAAGTGGTAACCCTATGCCTTCAAGAGATGATAAGCTGTAACAAAAGAGATGTCAGATGCAGCAGCGGCTCTTGATATTCGCGTGCTTGATCATCTGATCGTTGGAAAAGAAGGCTATTTCAGCTTTATGGAAAACAATAGCTTGCCTTTGAATAATTAGACCTTTAAATATATATACACTCCTATTATCATGTAATCCGTGGTATATTATGCGCTGATACAGGTCTCCCGATTTGTAACGCAACTATCAACTAGAGCGGTATATAAATGACAGATAACAATACACCTACCCCAAAAAAGAAGTCCGAATCCCTAAGCGTTCTCAGATTTATATTGACCTATGTAATTTTGATGGGGGTGTTTTTTCTCTTAATAGGACTTGAGCCCATTAAGCAGGTTCTGGATATAAACGGTGGGTATTCGGAGGCCATAGTTGTCTTAACTGCAAAGATCCTGGGATTGTTCGGTATAACCTCAACATATAGCGGAACTCTCATTAACTTACCTTCTATCTCGCTTGATGTGGCATTTGGATGTAACGGACTTGAGGCCGTTATGATATATACGGTTGCGGTTCTAACCTTCCCGGCTACCTGGAAAGATAAAATTATAGGAATTGTCGGCGGATTTGTGGTTATTCAAGTACTAAATTTAATCAGAATCGTAGCCCTTGCCTACGCGGGGGTTTATCATAGAGAGCTTTTCGACGTAATACATATTTATGTAGCTCAAGGTGTCATGATTGCTGTAGCCCTCGGTACTTTTGTGCTCTATTTATCATATATAAGCCATGGACAACCAAGTAAGCAGCAAGCTGCAACTTAATAAAACCATAATAATAAAGACGGCAATTATTTTTATTGTTGCCTATTGTATTTCTCTAGCAATTTGGCTACTTCTTCCCGTCCAAAACTACTACGGTCTGGTTATTACCAAGTTAGCATCTAATTTGATCTCAATAATCAAAGGTGTTGATATTGTAGAAATAATCAAGAATGCAGATATCGTCACTGTTGATTTCATTGCTGCTAAATTCGGCACATCTAAGGTTTTGAGCGCCACAATCGATATTCCAACCGGAAACTATGCATTTAACTTTCCGCTCACATTGGCAATTATGGCCGCGTTTTATCCTTATATAAAAAGCAAGTGGTTATATTTAGAAGCTCTAGTCTTACTTATCATTATCCATTTTCTATTCGTTTTTTCTCTCGAGGGTCAAAAGATTACTGCAGTGCTTAATGAGCAGGGTTTTCAGGAGGCAGGGACGGCTACCATAATATTCTGGGAGTTCCTTTGGGGTTTTGTAGATAATATGGTTGTGAGGTTCGAGCCTTTTTTAATTGGTGCATATCTGTTTCTTCTAAGAAACAGAGTTCGACGCAGTAAGGTCAAGCCCGAGAAGATAAAGAAAACCGCACATACTGCAGCAAGGCAAACTCCTAAAAAGAAGAAGCCTAAAAGAAAAAGATAATTACTTATGATGCAACCTTAGTTTTGGTTCCGAGAATAATATTACTCCAAAGCACACCTAACATATAGGTTGCATATATTAGAACAATTCCAAGTAAGAAGGATAATACTACTCCTAACATATCTGATAAGCTGTAAGGGTTCCCGCTAAAAAACAAATCGCTTGAAAGCTTAAATAGATCGTCGCTTCTCCATCTAATAGCATCGATTGCTGGAGAAATACCATTTGCAATACCTGAGACTATAATGGATCCCATTTCATAGTAGTCCCCTGAGAATGAAATAAACGGAGCAAAGGCAACAGGGAGTCCTATTCCTAATTTAACTGCGGCCCATAATGGTTTAGATCCCGCAGCCGATCTAAGCAATGGTACACCTATAAATATGGTCAACAGGAATGGAAAGAAATCGGTCAGAAGATAAATCAGATCGCTTCCTTTTGTGTCAAACCCAGTTAGCTGTCCCGCGTATTCCGATCCTACTGCAACAAAGGGGAATATCTCCTTAAGAAATGCTGCTCCATATTCAGGACTAATCTGAAGCTCAGTTACTGTACCCCCGCCAAGCAAGCATCCGAATGCATGGCCAAGTTCATGGAGAGGTACATATATCCACCAGGAGGCTACAAAGCTAACAATCAGAACTAACAGGGCAGGGAATGAAAATTTTACAAAACAGCTCTCAAGCCCGGATAAAAAATCCTCAAAAGGAGTCGCAAGAATTTTAGTTAACATATGCTAATAGTGCATTTTATATAAGATAGTATCAAATTCAATCTATAACTCATTATAATGTATATACTATATACTAATTATATATAATATATTGATACCATATTTATTAATGCTGTTATAGTTGGTCGAAGTATTGAAAAACACTTCAAAATTAGGCTTATTTATATTGACTAATACTAAGCTTATTGATTAAGATATCGGTTGTTCCGGTATACTAACTGATAATATTGGCTGATTTAGGAGGTATTGTATGAAACCTACTATTATGGCGTTGTTGATAATTTTCGCCTTCGGGTTCTTCTTTTATAACATATACACCCTTATCAGGGTCGTTTGCATAGGTAAGTATGAGATGAGGTTTGACAATATCCCTGAGAGAATAAAAAGGGTGCTAATATATGTCTTCGGTCAAAAAAGACTTGTTAAAAACTATACATTTGCCGGTATTGCTCATTTCATGATTTTCTGGGGCTTTGTAATTATCACCATTGGCACAATAGAGTTTCTGGTAGGTGGTGTTATACCGGGGTTTAGGCTCATTCCCGGTGAAGGCCATAAATATTACGAATTCATATTGGATATAGTTCAATTCTTAGTCTTAATAGCAATAGTAATGGGAATTATCAATAGAACCACAATTGCAAAAAGACGTGAAGTAAATGGTCTTGATGCTGTAGTTGTACTGGGGCTCATATTTGGGCTTATGGTTACCGCATTCGGATTTACTGGCTCCGCAATAGCTATGGGTGTAGGAGAGCCGGAATATTTGCCTGTATCTAATGTCTTTGCAAAGCTGTTTTTCAATGGAATGAATGAAAATGGACTAATCTTCTCGTATGAATTCTTTTGGTGGTTTCATATATTAATAGTACTAGGATTCCTTAATTATTTGCCTTATTCCAAACACAGCCATGTTTTCACAGCAATACCAAATGTGTTCTTTCAGAATTTAGAACCCAGAGGAGCGCTTAAACCTATAGATTTTGAGAATATTCCTGATGATATAGACCATTTTGGCGCTGGAAAGCTTGAGGATTTCACTTGGAAGGACATTTTGGATGCATATACATGCACTGAGTGCGGAAGGTGTACAGACAACTGCCCCGCTTGGCATACTGAAAAGCCCCTTTCGCCAAGAGAAATTGTAGTGAAATTAAGACATTACGCCTCAAGTGAAGGCAGTGAATATCTAAATGGCGGCGATACATCTACACTAGACGATCTTCCTGGTCCGGATTGGGTTACTGAGGATGAGCTTTGGGCATGCACAAGTTGCAACGCCTGCGTTGAGCAATGTCCTTTATTCATAGACCAAATGGGCAAAATAATGGAAATGAGGCGCTTTCTTACACTTGAGGGCAGACTCACAGGCCCTGCAGGTAAAACACTCCAAAAGCTGCAGCAGCAAGGCAACCCGTGGGGATTCGGTGAATCTGAAAGGGCTAAATGGGTATCAGAAGTCGAAGGCCTTAATGTAATAGGTGAGAACGGAGTTGAAGATGCAAGCGAGTTCGACTATGTGTATTGGATGGGCTGTTACGGTGGATATGATCCTAGAGGACAGAATATTGCAAAATCCGTAGTAAGCCTACTAACCCAGGCAGGGGTTAAGTTTGCGGTCCTCGGACCTATGGAAAAATGTACAGGAGATCCCGCTAGAAGATTAGGCGAAGAAGCTCTATATCAGATGTTAGCCACTGAAAACATTGAAAATTTAAATGAACTCAAGGTCAAAAAAGTAATAGCGAATTGCCCGCACTGCTTTAATACAATTAAGAACGAGTACCCCCAGTTTGGCGGCAACTATGAAGTAATAAACCACTCTGAGCTGCTTAGCGAGCTAGTATCTCAGGGAAGGCTTAAACCTACCAAAGAGGTTAACGAAGAAGTTGTGTATCATGATCCTTGTTATTTAGGCCGTTATAACCGAATATTTGATGCGCCGCGGAAGGTATTAAAGTCCATTCCCGGATTAAAGCTTGTAGAATTGGATAGAAAAAAAGAAAGAAGCTTCTGCTGTGGAGCAGGCGGCGGAAAAATATGGATGGAAGAAGAAGCTCCAAGAGTTAACTGGAATAGGTTTGAAGAAGTCGAGTCCAAAAATCCTGATAGTGTAGCCGTTGCGTGTTACTTCTGTGACACAATGTTTGAAGATGCTGCAAAGCAGGCTGGAAATGAGGATATTCAGATCAAGGATATCTCGGTGATTCTACGAGAATCCGTTGTAGTCGATGCTGAAGCGCAAGATTAAAAAGTCAATAATATAAGTACATTATAAAGCCATTTTGGTTCTAATGTGCATTGTTAAAGCATTATTCCCCATTGTCGATTGTCCTTGTAAATCTCCTAAATAGAGTTATGCTTTTTTAGCAAATGAGCAGTTCTAATAAGTATGCATCAATATTATTAGATTCCGGCAATGGCTGGTTTTCAGGAGAAACGGACTCTTGTACCTATTTAGCTTATGGGAAACCGGAAATTTCTTTATCTTCGGTCGGACAGCAAGTAATTATCAAATCTGATGAAATAACAAACGTACTTAATACTGACCCGCTTGAAGTCTTGGATGATTTGTTAGAGCAAGGATATACCGCTATTGGTTATATAGGATATGAATATTCCCGCTATACCATCGATGGATTTGTCCCTAAGCGAAAAAAGTACGGAGATAAATATCCGGATGTAAATTTCCTTCTATATAATGATGTACCTAGTTCTGCAGCAGGTAATTATCAAGAATTGTTCCAGAGCTTGCAACCTACTGAAATCACTCAATACTTTGCTAAAAAAATTCACAGTTCAACGCGCCAAATACACCCTAATATGACAAAATATCAATACATAGATATGGTAAATAAGGGTAAATCTTATATAGAGCAGGGTGATATTTATCAGGTCAACCTCTCGCAAAGTATGTTAGCTGACTTGAATCTTGATCCTTTGGATTATTTTATCAAATTCTACTCTTTACAACCTGTGCCCTTTGGCTGTTATTTAGATTTTGGCGATTATCAGCTCCTTAGTGGCTCTATGGAGCTGTTTTTAAGAAAAAAAGGCAGCAAATTGGTAACAAATCCCATAAAAGGCACCACTAAAAGAGGTAAAACAAACGAAATAGACACAATCCTTAAAGCAAAACTTATTGGCAGCGAAAAAGAAAGGGCTGAAAACCTTATGATTGTTGATTTAATGAGAAATGACCTGGCTCGGGTGTCTAAGGCTGGTACCGTCAAGGTAAACCGGCTTTTTGACATAGAGTCCTATACCACTCTGCACCAAATGGCATCAGAAGTTGAGTCACAAGTTGATGAAAATATTAAAGTATCACAGATAGTTAGGTCGACATTTCCACCTGGATCTGTTACCGGGGCACCCAAAAGACGAACGCTCGAAGTAATAGACGAGCTAGAGCCTCATCTGCGGGGCCCGTATTGCGGAGTTATAGGAATATTCTATCCAAATCGCGATTTCACCCTGAGTGTGGCAATCAGAGTGATGATATCCGGAGATGAAAAAGCAACATTTTATGTAGGCGGTGGTATTGTATGGGATTCCGATCCGGAGAATGAGTATAATGAAACACTCCTGAAATCAAAGGCTTTAACCGGCGCTATGGGCATGGAAAAATAATAAATAACTACGAATATACAATTATAAGTTCCTAGCAATATATGAAACAATACGTTTATTTAGATGGAAAGAAAATTGATGATACACTGCCTCTACGCTCTTTGTTTTACGGAGAAGGGGTATTTGAGTCTTTCAGATATAAGAATAGATTGCCTGTGCTCTTTGATGAGCATATAAACCGTATGGAAAAGGGTGCTAATATTCTTAGAATACCTTTTCCCGAAAAGCAAAATATTAAGCGAGTTACAGAAAAAGCATTATCGGAATCGGCAATACCAGACGCATATGTAAAGATATGTCTGCTTTCTAGCGGTGACGGGGCTTTCTACACCGCCTCTGAGTCATCGCAACTTCTTGTAATTATTAAAGAATATGCCACAAGTGATACTCCGGTTAGATTATCTGTTAATACCTTCAAAATATTGTCAGATTCACCCTTAAGGTCTGTTAAATCGATGAATTATTTAGAAAATATCATGGCTAGAAGAGAAGCTCTCAGTAATAATTTTGATGAGGCGTTATTTCTAAATGAACGAGGCGAGGTAGTAGAGTGCAGTGCTGGAAATATTTTCTGGTATAAGGATCAGACTCTATATACTCCCGGTATTGAATGCGGATGCCTTCCGGGCACAACCCGTGATTTGATATTAGATAGTACAGATGAGAGTAACATAGAATATGAGACAGGGAGATACTCGCTAGATAACTTGATGAGTGCTGACTTTATCTTTATTAGTAATTCCTTGATTGGATGTGTTCCAGTTGCAGAGCTCCAAGGCAGGCTATTTTTGGCTGATCATGATAAATTCAAAATTATTAAAAAGATGCTTTATGACAAGCTGGAGTGGATATAAGCATTCATACTTCAACGATTATTCGATACTAAATAAGCTGTTTTATAATCACAATATGCTGCGCAATTATTACAAGCCACTGAAATCACACAATATTTAATAAAAGTGGAAGAATTGTGGACAAAAAATAACATAAATTTACCTAAAAGTCTCTAACCTGCTTAAATTATTTGATTATTCTTATTAACACTTTCTTAACAAAAGTGTGGAATTCTATCCACATTTGTGAATGTTTCACGTGAAACATTCACTCTTTGCTATTTCCCTATGCAGAATTTGCTGAAAATTCTTCCAAGTATGTCTTCGGTTGTGACCTCTCCGGTGATCTTGCCAAGCGCGTCCAACGCCAGTCTTAGATCTAATGCCAAAAACTCTGGGGATTCGGAACTGTCTATTGAATTGAGAAACGAATTTAGTCTTTCTATAGATTTTTCAAGTGCAAGCTTGTGTCGCAGCTCTGTTAGTACTACTTCACTGGATTCGCTCTTGTTGGTCTTCCTTATAAGCAAATCCCGTGTTTTGTTCTTGAGATCTTCGATTCCTGTGCCCAATTTTGCAGAGATGCTGACTATTTTATCTCCATCGATATAGGCGTTTAAGTCGTGTTTGGCTATTTTTTGTTCAATATCCGACTTATTTAGTGCTATAATAGCCTTTTTATCCCTAATTTGCTCCAAAATCTCAATATCGTCATTATTTAGCTCAGTGCTTGAATCTATTACGGCGATAATCAGTTCTGCCTCTTCGGCTTTTTTCTTTGCCAGCTTAACCCCAATATTCTCTATTTCGTCATCAGTAAGGCGAATTCCCGCGGTATCGGTTAGTTTTAAGGCTATTCCTCTGACATCAACTGTTTCTTCGATGAAATCCCTTGTAGTCCCTGGTATGGAGCTCACAATTGCCCTATCTTTTACTAGTAGCTGATTCAAAAGGCTAGATTTCCCGGCATTCGGCTTTCCTACAATTGNNCGTTTTTTATAATTCTGCCTTCCTCGTATGTGTTTATAAGAATTTTAATGTTTTCTATTAATTCCTTTGTCTTCTGGACAAGCCTATTGGTTATAATTGGGTCAATGTCTTCCTCTGGAAAATCCACTTGTGCCTCTACTTCTGCCAAAATATCAGCCAAATTGTCTTTATAACGGCTAATTTTTTCAGAAAGCAACCCTTCAAGCTGTAGCTCTGCCTGTTTTAGACCTTCTTCGGTCTGAGCATTAACAACATCTGTAACTGCCTCAGCCTGTGCTAGGTCCATTTTGCCGTTTAAATAGGCCCTTAGTGTGAATTCCCCGGGGTTTGCAGGCCTCGCCCCAAGTTTTAAAAGGAGATCCAGTATTTTTTTAGGTACAAGACGCCCTCCGTGTGAGTGTATCTCAGCCATATCTTCACCTGTATAGGAATTAGGTGATTTCATAAGCATGCATAACACTTCGTCTACCCTTTTCCCTTGTTCTGTATCTATTATATGTCCATGATACATGTGGTGGGGGTTGAAACTCTCAATTGTAGTCGCTTTTCCGGTCTTGGAGAATAGCTGCTTAATTATAGTAAATGACTTCTCTCCGCTAATCCTAATAACTGCAATACCACCATCTCCCTGGGCTGTTGCAATTGCGGCTATAGTGTCATTTTCATAAGGTATGTCTGAGTTCATCTTGCCTCGTAATGTATATTCGGTAATGTATTATTATATAGAATTTTTATTAAGATTCTAATGCTGGTGGCGAACAAACAAAAATGGTGTGTCACTTTTCAGGATGTCAACAATGAAAAGAGGCGTGTAACCTCCTTTCATTATTGAATATAATTCTTTCTGGTAGTGTGTTTGGACTCTGTTTCTGTTCTCTGCTATCCCGCTGTTCTGGCTTGCTCTTTTTCGTTTAATCTCGCAATGGTTTCCATAGCCAAACTAGTATGAGCGTAGCATGACCCTGCCGACATGACCATAGCTACATTTATTGCTTCGGCTATTTGCTCTTTGCTGTACCCTGCGCTCCTTGCGTCTTTAACACATCCTCTAATGCAATATGGACATTTGGTCATATGAGCACAAGCAAGACCTACAAGTCCGCGTTTAAAATCTTTTGTCAGTGCTCCATCAGCAAAGACCTGCTTTGTGAAATCCTTAAAAGCTGTAGAGTTGTCCCCACTACAGTCGTGAAATTCATTTATCTCTTTTAATACATTTTTCTTGAAAAAATGCCCGTCGGTTAACGGTATATCGTTATCCAGGGCGTCATGCGCTTCGAAAGCAATGCTCGAGAATGCAAACGGGCCTCCCATCGCAAAACGCATAGCCACGTAGATTGCTTCTACTATTTGAGCATCTGTTGCCCCGCTGTTTTTGGAGGTTCTTACTCTAGACCTTATACAGTAAGGGCAGCTTGTAATATGAGCTCCCGCTAAAGCAATAAGCTCCTTTTCCATCTTGCTTAGCGCGCCGTCTTTAAATACGCCATCGTGATAAGTTCTCCATGCCTTGTGCAGACCGGGATTTATTTCATTCAATAGCGCCATATCCTTGGATATGTCTGTTTTAAATAGATACTCTGACATGATAATTCTCCTTTGGTGTTTAAATTTAATTCTTTTTTATTAGCTTCATTATCGTTTTGCTTCCNNTGTGTTTTGGCTAATAAGATCGCCCCCTCTAGATGTGACAAGATCAGCTGAGAAATGATCTTTGGAGAAATATCGCTTCGGAATTCCTTTAACTCTATTCCTTCCCTAATGCATTTTTCTATAACTTTTTGCCAGTGATTAAAGAATTCGGAGAGTTGGGATCTGAACTTTTCATTAGTATCACTCATTTCTAGAGCAAGGTTTCCAAAAGGGCACCCATTTTTACATTCAAGCTTCTCGTGATAATCCGTGACCTTCTTATAATACTTCTTCAATCTTCTTTGTGGTGATAGTGAATAGTTTTCAAGAGTGTCTGAAAAAAACTTGTCTTCATACTCTCTAATTCTTTTCTCGAGTATAAGCAACCCTAGCTCCTCTTTAGATTTGAAATGATAATAAAGGTTGCTTTTGGTAACACCGGTACTTTCTAGAATGTCATCTATGGAAGTATTCTGAAAGCCGTAAATGTGAAAAAGTTTTTGCGCGCTCTCGATAACTTTCTCTTTGCTTGTGTTCAATTTATATGCCTCTTTAGTATTAGGACTGACTAGTTAGTCCTAATATAAACAACTATTAAATGATTGTCAAGCGAATAATATCTTTAGCTTAAATAACCATACCGTGAACGATTGGATTTCTTCTAGTGCATTATTGTGTTCTGAACTGAGTCTAAAG
>JABAOH010150940.1_pt1 | contig 13321 bp, 9 predicted proteins | sample 7062181 | NCBI WGS metagenome assembly JABAOH01 (sample SAMN14538630, study PRJNA623070) | marine sediment metagenome | biome: marine biome [ENVO:00000428]; feature: marine pelagic biome [ENVO:01000023]; material: deep marine sediment [ENVO:00002113]; isolation source: pool of 5 deep marine... | reverse complement strand
CGCTCAGTTGCGAATACTGCAGCGAGGGCTCGATGACAAGCCGGGTCTGAGGCTTCAACGTGAGCCAGGCCTCGGCGTTCGTCCCTTTGCCCCTAACGGGTGGATCGGTGAAGCGCGCGACCTGCCAGCCATGAGAGACCCAGAAACCGGGCCGCACGAACTCGAGGGCGTTGGTCCTCGCGAATAGAAAGAGGCTGCGCAGATCGGTGAACTCGATACCGCCGAAGCGCTCGCGCTCCCATTGATACTCGATGTCGATGTAGGAGTCGCCCTTGAGGCTGAACTCGAGCGAGGGCGCGATGTAATCTTTCTTGCGAACGCCGTCGAAGTTCCAGCTCCGCTGCATGTAGACGTTCGGGAGGATGCGGTCCAGCAGCTTGGTGTCCATGTAGAAGAAGAGCCCCTGCCACATCGATACACGCCGGAAATCGTTGCGGAACTCGAACCCGTTGTCGGCACGAAAGGTGGGGCTCGAGGCCCAGTAGTCGACGTCGAAGCCCCAGAAACGGGCTTCACGCTCGAGGCTCGCGTACATCGCGTGTCCCCAGAACGACTCGCCGTCGAAGGCGGCGGTGTGTTTTCCGCGGTCGAAGGTCAGTCCGTTCACACCCTCGGTGAGGCGCGGGTCGTCCGGCTCCTGCGTGTGGCTGGCCAGCGCCTGGAACTCGAAGCTGTATTTCTCGAGGAAGCGGAGACGCCCGTCGATGCCAGCGGTCGAGCCCGAGCCCCCGCTGTGCTGCAGGCGCCGGTCGGTCGCGATCGCGCCTACGTACGACTGCCGGAGGAACGTCTGCCTGAGGCGCGCGACGTTGGTGATGCTCGTTCCCGCCTGCCCGACAAAACTCTGCTCCTCGAACGGCAAGATCAGCGGTGAATTTTCGTCCACCGCTCCCAGATAGGCGAAGCTAGCCCGCCCCAGACGGCCGATGAACTTACCGGCCACCTGCGGGTCGTTGATCTGTCGCGTGTACAAGACGTTGAAGTAGCTATCGAACAGGTCGCTGCCTTCGAGGAAGAACGGCCGCCGCTCGGGAAAGAAGAGCGCGAACGTCGTATTGACGTCGATCTGGGCCACGTCCGACTCGACCTGGCTGAAGTCGGGGTTGAGCGTCGCCTCGGCCGTCAGACCCGACGAGAACGGATAGCGCACGCTCAGCGCCAGCTCGCCGTCGAGACCGCTGTTTCGCAGCCCGGAACTGGGATCTTCGGTGTCTCGCAGCTCAGCCGACTGATTGGCGATGACGGCGGGAAGCAGCTCCAAGGCACCGCCGGGCTTCACGTCGCTGATGCCCGTGANNATGCCCGTGAGCGTACCGAATTGGCAGAGGAAGCAGGGATCGTCCCGGTTCATCGCGGCCCAGGTGTGCTGGGCCCGACTGGCTCGCGGCCGGGTGCGCCAGAACGTCGCACGCCAGGACTGGGTCTCGCGGTTCGGGAAACGCAAGCTCCGGAACGGGATGGCCATCTCGATCTGATAACCGTGATCGGTGATCTTGGCCTCGGCGAAGAAGACGATGTCGAAGCCGTCATCCTCGCCGCCGTTGCTGGAGAAGCGCGAGTCACCCTGGACGCCTAGAGGGTTGGCGAATAAGAAATAGGCCCACGAAGCGTCACCGTAGGTATCGAGCAAGATGCCGAAGTAGTCGTCGCTCCACATCTGGTCCCGGTCGCGGAGCGACGCGCGGATGGTCCTGGGATCGTCGTACGCGATGAACGCGAGATAAAGGCTCTCGTCATCGTAAGTGACCCATACCTCGCTCTCCACGGCCGGCCGGGCTCTCTCGCGCGGCCAGTGTTCGGAGAAGTTGCCGGCTCGGGCGGCGCCAACCCACCCGGCATCGTCCAGCTCGCCATCCAGCACGATCGGCCCCGCGGCGCGACGGATCGCCAGTGTTGGTATCTCGTTGGGGTGAAACTCTTCCTCGCTGTTCGCCTCCGTCTGTTGACGCGGAGTTTGAGCGAGAAGCCGATTGGGCCGGTCGCCGGTGATGAGTATCGTTTGCGATAGGAAAAGCAGGCCGAGGAACGACCATCTCTTCGCGGTGGAAAAGGACCGCCGGGCCCAGGGCGCGTGGCACATACAATTTCTCCTGTAGGGTGCGGACGAGCCATTGCTCCCGCCAGCCCTCTTAGATCGTTTCGCCCGGCATAAGGTTGCGCCCGAAACCTCGGCGCCGGTGAGGTCTACGGTCTTCCCTACGTGTCGCCGGTGGCGCCCGGTTTCAGATCGCGGCGGAAGTGAAACGGTTCAAGAAGTGAAGGGCGATGGGATGGGTGGGATCTCGGGAGGTGACGCATGCCCCAGGCGTTGTTGAAACCCCGGGCGGCGCCGGCTAGCGGCGCCTCTCAGCGCCCCGAAGGCTGCCCTGCCAGCTTCAGGGTGCCGCCTTGGCGCCGGATCAACAAACCGCAGGCTTCCAGAAGACTCATCCGCAACGATGGATCGGCTTGATCGAGGTTGTCTGACGCAGCCAGGATCGCGTCCACGAGGTCGGGAGCGAGCGGCAACGCGGCGGTCGTCGACTTGGACGTCCGAGCGCTCGAGTCGTGCGCCAGCGTCGCCTGACGCGCGACGGCTGTAAGTGGGCAATCGGGGTCGGCGCCGCTCCCTCGCCGTATTCTCCCCGCCGACAGACGCCAATCCCGAGGCGTTTGTGACAGGAGGTCCAGGAACTCTTCGCGGGTCATCATCGTCAACGGCGCTTAGTGATAGCTGGCGCTCTGGGCCACCGCCCTCTCGGCGTCGTCGTCACGCAGCAGATAGCGCGTCTCAACCTCGGTCCAGCGGACCCGGCGCTGACAGTGATGACACAGCACCCAGTCCTTGCCGAACCCGGGCCAAACGCAATCGCTGACGTTGTGGCAATGCGGACAGAACATCAGTCGATCTTGAGCCATTGTCGTTCTCCCAAGCAGCGGACAGGGGGTGTCAACTGCGCACGCTTGATAGTGCACGCGCCGTACCAGGGCCGGCTCCGGGCTCCTAATGTGTTGTGGTTTAGTCAGTTATGCCGACCAGACCGGTCGCGCTCCCCAGCGGCTCAGCGGCCGGGCCGTTACGAAACGGTAACGCCCAGCGGAACGGTTACCGATGAGCACGGTGCCCGCGGAACGTTCGGCGATCCTCGGGGCCCCCGCGTGGAGCTGTCAGGTTCAGCCTGGAGGCGGGTTTACGGGGGGGAACTGGCCGGCCATCCGGGTCGAGATCCCGGTTTGGAAGGATGGCAAAGCGGATCGGTCATTTTGGGACCCGGTCGGTCGCGGTCAGGAGTCAGCCACCCGCACCGTCGTCACCTCTTCGCCGAACCGCTCGCCGACGGCCCGCAGGAACGACTCGATGGTGGCGTGGTGGCCGAAAACGAATCGAGCCATGAACCGAAAGAACGGGTTACGTACCTCGCCGTTCTCGGTCAGGGAGAGGGTGGAACCGGCGGCGGACTCGGCGATTTCGAACGTCCAGGTGCCACCGAATGGGAGGCTTTCGTCGGCGATCCGGGTGACTAGCCGGTGTGGAGCCGTGGCCTCTACCACTTCGATCGGCATGGTCTGCCCGCGCCGATCACGTTGTTCCCATGTTTCGCGGCCACCGCGGGCGGCTCGTTCCACCGCTTCGATCTCGCCCCACCAGTCGGCATAGCCGCCGAGGTCGCGGATGACGCTCCAGACCGAGTCGGCCGGCTGTCTGAGGGTTGTCGATGCGCTCGCCGTGTGGTTGCGGGGTAGCAGCGCGCCGACGAGCAGGACCAGGAGGATGAGGCCGACCAGCCCGCCGAGAACGAAGAGGATCCACTTGAGCAAGTTGCCACCCCTGTGAGCCTCGAGCGCTAGAACAGGTTGCGGACGACGAACATCACGTTGGCGGGGCGCTCGGCGAGCCGCCGCATGAACCAGGGAAACCATGACTTGCCGTAACTGATCAAGACGCGCATGCGATAGCCATCCGCGGCGAGGCGCAGCTGAGCCGCCCGCTGAATGCCGTAGAGCATCTGGAATTCGTAGGCGTCCTTGGGCAAGCCAATCGCCTCGGCTCGGCGGCAAACGGCTTCGATCATGCGCGGGTCGTGGGTCCCGAAAATGGGCCGCGCCGCGTTGCCGCGCGCGGATTCCTGCATCAAGACATCGGCGAGCCGGAGGAAGCTGGCATCCACATCTCTCTTACGCCGATAGGCCACCGTGTGAGGTTCATTGTATGCGCCCTTGACCAGCCGGATGCCGGGTGCGAGCGGCAAGAGCAGGGCGAGGTCGGCGGCCGTCCGGTGCAGATAAGCTTGGAGACAGAGCACCACGTTGTCGTAATCGGCTCTCAGGCGTTTGAAGAGCTCGATCGTGCGGTCGACGTAGGAGCTGTCTTCCATGTCGATGGCGACCAGCCGGCCCAGTCCGGCGGCTCGCGAGACGACGGCTTGATAACGGCAAAGGGTCTGATCGAAGTCGAGGTCGAGGCCGAGCTGGGTCGGCTTGATCGAGATGTCCGAGTCGAGCGAGAGATCGTTGACGCGGTTGAGCACGTCCAGGTAATGCTGAGTCACTCCGTCGGCCTCCTCGCTCTCAGTGATGTTCTCACCGAGCAAGGTCAGAATCGTGCCGATCCCTTTGTGGCGGAGCGATGCCGTCGCGTCGATGGCAGAAGCCGCGTCCTCACCCGGCATGAACCGCTCGACCGCACGGCGCGTGAACTGTCGACGTGTAAGCTGCCGGGCGAGCCATTCGCTCCGCGATCCTCGCAGCAGGATCTCCCGGGCGATCCCCATGCGATGCCTCCCAGTGTAGAGCTGTCTCTAGTCTTTCATGGCCGGGTCGCGCTGACAGCCGCGCTCGTTCGGGACCAGATCGGACGCCGTGAAGCTAGCGGCTGAGAGCGCAGCCAGCCAGCGGCAAAGTCGGCTCAGCCGCGCTCGACGGGGTTACCCTCGATCACCCAGGAGCGGATGCCGCCCTTGAGGTTGGCCACGCGATCGTAGCCGCGAGCTTGAAGCAGGCTCGCCCCGATGGCGGAGCGCCAACCGGTCTGGCAGTGAAGCACGACGTTGCGGTCCTTGGGAATCTCATCCAGCCGGTCGGTGAGGTACCCGAGGGGCACGTTCGGCACGCCGGGCAGGCGGGCAGCTTCCCACTCGGGGAGGCTTCGCACGTCCACCACCGCGACCTGGCCGTTCGCGAGCATCTTGGCCAGCTGCTGCGAGGTGATCTCGCTCGTGGTCGCGAGTCGCCGACCGGCTTCGGCCCAGGCGTTGACCGCGGCGCCACCGAAGTAGCCGGCGATGCGGTCGAGCCCGATGTGCAGCAGGTCGCCTGCCGCTTCGTCGATCGTCTGGGCGTCTGTATCTTCATCGACGATCAAATAAAAGTCGCGATCGTACGGTATGAGCCAGCCGGCCCAGGTGGGGAACGTGCGGTCGAGCGGGATGTTGATCGTGCCGGGTACGTGACCCTCGGCATAGTCGCCGATGTGACGCGTGTCGATGACCAACGCCCCGTGCGCGAGAAGATCGGGAAGCCGCGATTCCGGCATGCGTTCCGGTCGCTTGAAGCCACCGATGATGGGTGGCCCTTCCTTGTTGATACGCTTCATCTCGGCGAAGTACTTGGGGGGATCAGGTTGGCCGGCCAACACCGCCTCGACGAAAGCGTCCACGCTCTCAGCGTTGAAGGCCCAGTTGAACATCCGCTCGTAGCCCAGGGTGGACTGGGGCACCGCACCCAGCGCCTTACCGCAGGCCGACCCGGCACCGTGCCCCGGCCAGAGCTGCAGGTAGTCGGGCAGGGCCTTGAAGCGCTGGATCGACCCGTAGAGCTGTCTCGCCGCCTCCTCCATCGTTCCCTCGACTCGCGCGGCTCGCTCCAGCAGGTCGGGACGACCCACATCGCCGACAAAGACGAAATCGCCGGTAAACACCCCCATTGGACGGTCGGCAGCGGCGGTATCGGTGATCACGAAGCAGATATGCTCCGGCGTGTGTCCCGGCGTGTGCAGGATCTCGACGCGCACGTTGCCGACCATGAAGGCATCACCGTCGTGCAACAGCGTGGCTTCCTCTTCGGCGGCGAACTCGTACTTCCAGTCGGCGTCCCCGTCGTCGGAGAGGAGTAGCTTGGCGCCGCTACATCGGGCCAGCTCTCGGGCTCCGGACAGGAAGTCGGCGTGGATGTGCGTCTCCGTGACGTGAGTGACCCGCAAACCCTCCTGCTCCGCCGCTCTGACGTAGGCGTCCACCCGGCGATTGGGATCGACCACCATCGCTTCGCCCGTGGCCGAGCAGCCGACCAGGTAGGAAGCTTGAGCCAGCTTGTCGTCGTAGAATCGCCTGAGCAGCATCTTCGCCTCCCTGGATGACGGACGCACCGCCTCCATATGTAACTCGAAGAGCCACGTCTCTCCAACCGCCGCGTCTCGCTCGGCCTGCGAGCCCCAGCCAACTGACATCAGCGGCGCCCTAACAAGCTAACAGGTCGCGCCAGGGGTGGGGCCGTGGCCCGTCGGCCTCCGCTCCGCTCGCCGCGGCGGGAGGCCATCGTGTCTTTGAGAGCGAGCAGACTTGACGCCTGTCGCGCGTTTGTGCTACACTTCGGTTCGACAAATGGGGAATGACAAGTTAGACAGCAGCCGCAAACGGCACCCGATCCAGGTCGTCGCCCGCCGGACCGGGCTCAGCGCTGACGTGCTCAGGGCTTGGGAGAAACGCTACTCGGTCGTCGAGCCCGGTCGCTCGGAGGGCGGTCGGCGCCTGTACTCTGACGACGATATCGAGCGGCTGCGCCTGTTGCGACGCGCCAGCCGTGCCGGGCGGCGCATCAGCCAGATCGCTGGCCTGGACAGTAAGGAACTCGCGTCGCTGGTGCACGAGGATGAGCGCGAACAAGCCGTGGCGGGACCGGAGGTGCCGGGGGATGATTCGGCGGCGGCCGAGGTCCACCTCAACGCGGCGGTAAACGCTGCGGAGCGCCTCGACGGGCGGGAGCTCGAGCGGGTGCTCAACCGTGCGATGGCCGTGCTCAGCGCTCCCGTCCTGATCGACCAGGTGGCGGCTCCGCTGATGCGCACGCTCGGCGAGCGCTGGAGCGAAGGGAGCGCACGGCCTTCGCACGAGCACCTGACGTCGGCGGTCCTCCTGCGTGTCCTGGGGAAGGTGTTCGAGGCGACCGAGCCCCCGAGCGTCGCGCCGAATCTGGTGGTGGCCACACCCGCGCGTCATGGGCACGAGTTCGGCGCGCTCTTCGCCGCGGTGATCGCCGCGGCGGAGGGGTGGCGTGTCACATATCTCGGCCCGGATCTGCCCGCCGATGATCTGGCGGCCACGGTGCGTGACACGGGCGCCGAAGCCCTGGCCCTCAGCCTCATCTATCCGGAAAGAGACGCGGATCTCGAGAACGAACTGCGCGAGCTGCGGCTCAAGCTCCCGCCGGCGGTGCCGATTCTGGTGGGGGGCGCGGCGGCGCCCAGTTACCGCACGGTTTTGGACGAGATCGAGGCGATCGAGCTCACCGACATGGATGATCTACGTGGAGCCCTTTCCAAGCTGAAATGATCGCTGGCCGTGCGGCTGTGGAGTCGAGGGCCGCGGTCCGTAGCCCCTCCGGGCCTGCCATCTAGAGATCTCTCCCCTTACCGGAATCGCTAACGCTCATCAGAGCCTCGGGATAAGGGTGGAAGAACGTCTGCGGCATCAGGTAGTCCTGATCGAAGCGGACGATCCAGGCTCTGAGGATGGAGGTCACGGCGCTCACCGGCGTGCGTCCGTTTCGGTACCGTTCCAGAGAGCTCTGGAAGAAAGCCTTCTCACTGGGTTTCAGCCGGTCGGAAAAGTATCCTGACGCGTGTTGCAGCACGTTGATGACTGACGTGTAGCGGGGCGCGCGCGCCAGCGCCTGCTGGAAGTGCTGTTCGTACTCGTCGATCAGTCGGGCGAAGGGGCGCTTCTCGTGGTTGGCGACGATTCGCCCCAGGGTGCGCATCTCCTTCTGGTTGTAGGCCATGAGCAGGAACTTGTTCACCGAGTGAAAGCGCACGAGATCGCCGAGCGATCCCGACGGCTTGAGCAGGCGGAACCGGGCCAGGCTGAAGAGCTTGGTGAGAAAGTGCTCGCGAATACGATAGTTACGCAGCCGCCCCTCGTCTTCAATCGCCAGTCCGCCGTAGAGTTCAAGCACCCGCCCGCCAAAAAGACCGGGGCCACGCGTCGAGGACGCCGACTTGTCGAAGCCCTGATAGTGCTTTACGTCCGAGATGCCACAGGACGGCGACCGATTCTTCAGGATGAAGCCGTCCACGCTGCCCAGCGAAGCCAGAAACCGGTCAGCGAACTCTTGCATCTCAGCGGTGACGTCCCGGTCCGTCGCCGGCTGCAGCAACCGCGCCTCTCCACCGACGGCAACGATGCGGACGGGCTCGCGAGGCACACCCAGGCCAATCTCCAACTCCGGACAGACGGGGACGAACGTCACCCAGGGCTCCAGCTCGCGCACGAAGTCGTAGGGGATCACCTGGGCGTTGTAGCGAACGGGCTCGAGCTCCAGGCAGCGGCTCAGCACCACGACGGGCTTGACCTGCTCGACCATCAACCAGACCTCCGTCCCTCGTCTCCGCGTCCCGGGACCGCACTCGCCCGTTGCCGGCGGCAGCGAGTTTCGGCCCCTGCTGTCCAATAGCTAATAGCATATATCTTCGACATATAATTGACAAGCAGTGCTGTAGAAATTATGTTCAGGACAGTTGAGCGATCGCACGACCATCCCTGGCTTGGCCACCTTAACCGGAGCCCGACCCGGGCCACAAGCATGGCAAAACCCGCCACGACCGAGCACCGAGCTGCCCCCGAGCGCCGGGTGGAGGTCGCCGCCCGGCCCGAGCGCTCCAAGCTGCCGGTGTCAGCCGAGCCCGGGTATCCGAAAGGCGAGCCCGCCGGGCGTGGGCGTCGGCGGGTGTTGCTGACCGGAGCGACCGGCTACGTCGGTGGCCGCCTGATGCGGGCCTTGGCGCGCAGCGGCGAGCGACTGCGCTGCCTGGCGCGGCGCCCGGAGTTCCTGGAGCCGAAGGTGGAGGGGGACACAGAAGTCGTACGCGGCGACGCGGCGGATTTCCCTTCGCTGCAGCGGGCGCTCGCTGGCGTGGACGTCGCTTACTACCTCATCCACTCGATGGGCTCCCAGGAGGATTTCGAGGAAAAAGATCGGCGTGCCGCGGAGAATTTCGCGCGGGCGGCGGAAGCCGCCGGAGTACGGCGGATCATCTACCTGGGTGGGTTAGGTCGTGAGCCCGGGCTGTCACAACATTTGCGGAGCCGGCAGGAGGTGGGTCGGATCTTGCGGGAGTCGGGGGTGCCGACTCTCGAGTTTCGCGCTTCGATCATCATCGGCTCGGGCAGCCTGTCTTTCGAGATGATTCGCTCACTGGTGGAGAAGCTGCCGGTGATGATCACACCCCGCTGGGTCAGGGTACCGGCTCAGCCGCTCGCCGTGGAAGACCTGATCGAGTACCTGGTGGACGCGCTCGATGTCGCGGCCGAGGATAGCGCGGTATTCGAGATCGGTGGCGCGGATCAGGTCTCGTACATGGATATCATGAAGGAGTACGCTCGCCAACGCGGGCTGCGCCGGTTGATGATTCCGGTGCCGGTTCTTTCGCCCAAGCTGTCGAGCCTCTGGCTGGGTCTCGTCACCCCCGTCTACGCTCGGGTGGGGAAGGATCTCATCGACAGCGTTCGCAATCCGACGGTGGTTGAAGACGACGCGGCGTTGCGCGTCTTCGGCGTACGCGCCCGCGGTATCCGTGACGCCATTCAGCGCGCGTTGATAAACGAAGACCGGGAGTTCGCCGAGACCCGTTGGTCCGACGCCCTTTCTTCCGGCGACCGTCAAAGTTGGGGCGGCGAAAAACTCGGCTCCCGCATCGTCGACTCCCGATCCGTTTGGGTTCCTTACGAGCCCCGGCAGGCGTTCCAGCCAATTCGGAGGCTAGGTGGAGAAGTTGGTTGGTACTTCGCCGATTGGCTGTGGCGCCTCCGGGGCTTTATCGACCTCTGGTTCGGTGGGGTGGGTTCACGCCGGGGGCGCCGTGATGCGGAACGCCTCGCGCCCGGCGAAACGGTGGATTTCTGGCGTGTCGAGCGGTTCAAGCCTGACGAGCTGCTTCGGTTATCGGCGGAGATGAAGCTGCCGGGGCGTGCCTGGCTCCAGTTTGAGGTTACGCGCGAGCGGGAGGGTAGCCTGGTGCGGCAAACGGCGATCTTCGACCCCGTCGGCCTCTTCGGTCAAGTTTACTGGTACGCTCTTTACCCCCTCCACCAGCTCGTCTTTGCCGGCATGCTGCGTGGCATCGTCAGGGCGATAGACGCGAAGGGCGACGAAAGCTCGAGAGGGGCGGCCCATGTCGGGGCGGCCGTCTAGCTCCGACGGCTGACCCAGGCCCGTCAAGTTCAACAGAAGAGAGAAGGGCCCGCTCGATCCGGCGTAGCGTCGGTGTGGGCCGCGAGCGCGGAAGTCGGCGCGCCTAAAGCTGACCTTTGTTATCCTGACAGCTGCCGCAGTAGTAAGTGGCTCTTCGGAGCTCGCCCTGACGTACCATCTGGATCATCGAGTTGCAGCGAAAGCAGGGACGGCCGGTCCTGCGGTAGGCCCAGAACCGCTCGCCGCCGCGCCGGAGAACGCGGTGCAGTGTGACCACCGGTCCGGAGCGACGCGAGTTCTCGAGCATGATGGGGATGAGGCGGTCCCAGAGTCGCTCGACTTCCGTCCGCTCTATGAGCTCGACGGCGGTCTGCGGATCGAGTCCGGCCAGGAACAATCCCTCGGATTTGAAGATGTTGCCGACCCCAGCCACGATCCGTTGATCGAGTATCGCGTCGCCGATTGGTCGCTCCTCGGCAGTGCGTAACCGCTCCCAGGCCTGGTCTCGATCGAAGTCGGGGTGGAGGATGTCGGGGCCGAGCGACTTCAGTCGCTCGTGAGTCTGCAGCTCTTCGGCGGTCAAAAGTTCAGCGACGGGGCCGTTGAAGAAGACCGCCTCGTGACTCGCGGTGCGCAGCCGCAAGCGGACGTTCTTCTCGGGCTTGCGCAGTTTCATAGCCGGCTTCCCGAACTGCCATGATCCGTACATCATGGCATGACAATGAAACGTCAGCCCCTCCGACAAGTGGAGCAGCAGGTGCTTCCCGTGGGTCCGGATCTCGCGGATGTGTTGACCGGGCAAACCGACCGCTCGGTCGGCCCAGCGTCGTGGAAGGTCGACCTTTAGCAAGCGCTGCCCCAAGAGCGGTCGCAGCGCTCGCGCCCACCGCAGGATGCTATGCCCTTCCGCCATCGCCTTCATCCTGGGTGTAGAGGCCCAGCTCGTGTCGCAGAGCGCTTTCCAGCGTTGGGTAGAGGTAACGGAAGCCCGGGTCGGCCTGCAGGCGGCGCGGCTGGACCCGCGCCCCCTCGAGGAATAGCGCCTCACCCATCTCTCCAAACAGCGTCCTGAGGACGAAGGCCGGAACGGGCATCACCGTTGGACGGCGCAGGACCGCTCCGAGGGCACGTGTGAACTCCCGGTTGGTGAGCGGGTGCGGCGACACGACGTTGACGGGGCCTTCCAGGTCGTCCGCGTAGGCGAGATGCAAGATGGCGCCGAGCAGGTCATCGAGGGCGATCCAGCTCATGTACTGCCGCCCGCTCCCCAGAACGCCGCCCAGACCCAGGCGGAAGGGAAGCAGCAGGCGCGGAAGAACACCGCCGGCGGCCGTGATGACCAGGCCGACGCGCAGATTGACGACGCGAATACCCGCTTGCCGAGCCGGTTCGGTCGCGGCCTCCCATTCGCGGCAAAGCTCGGCGAGGAACCCGCTGCCGGGTGCGCTCTCTTCGTGGACTGCCGTTTCGCCTCGGTCCCCGTAGTAGCCGATCGCCGAGGCCGTGATCAGGGTGCGTGGCGGTCGATCGAGCCGGGCGAGCGACTCGGCGAGGAACCGGGTGGTCCTGACGCGGCTATCCCAGATCTCGCGTTTCACCGATTCCGTCCAGCGCCAGGCAGAGATGGTGCGCCCCGACAGGTGGACCACTGCATCCGTGCCCGCAAGACCGATGGGGTCGATGTATCCAGCGTACGGGTCCCAACCCGCCTCCCCAGCGCCCGGTCGCGGGGGGCGGCGTACCATCGTCGTGACTCTGTGTCCCCCCGTGGTGAGGAACGCGGTGAGGTTTCGCCCGATGAGACCGGAGGCGCCGCTTATCGCCACGTGAAGGCGCGGCTGCCGTGCCCATGCGAGGTGCCGGCTCAGATCGTCGGTCGTGCGGCGATGGCGGAAGCGAAAGGTGCGCTGGAGGTCGTGCCGCACTTTGGAGCCCGCGAGCAGTTCAGCGAGTTTGCCGCCGGGAAGACGGTAAGTGATCTCGTCCTCCAGGTACGCCTGATCGCGGTCCGCGGCGGTAACCTGATGCGCGTGATGCCAGACGGCGAAAGGTCCGCTGACCTGCTCGTCCACGAACCGGCGTCCGGGCTCGAAATCTCTGTGGACGGCCACCCAGCGCAGTTTGAACGGGCCTTTCCTCAGCTGGATCACCGTGCGTGCGCCGTCTTCGATTCCACCGACCCGCTCCAGCACGCGGATGTCCTGCCACGGAGGTATGAGACGGTCGAGCGCGCCGGGCCGCGCATGCCAGTCGAAAACCTCGGCTGCTGGGGCTTGGAGCAGAACGCGTCGTTTGAAGACCGGCATGGGCTCAACCGCCGCCGTTGGGGGCGTCGGCAGGGTGCAACATTGCGCCAGCGCCCAGCGTGTCGCGGGCCCAGCGGAACACCTCGGCGTCGTGGTCTCGACGCTTTCCGTCACGGCGGCGTAGACTGGCGAGCGGCAGGCGCAGCCGCGGGTTGCCCTCGAGCTGCTGCTCATGTCGAGCCAGAAAGGCCCAGTAAAGGTTGGTGATGGGGCAATTGTCCTTCGGATCGAACTCGCAGTGCGCACAGTAATCGCTCATCCGATCGATATACGCCGCGCCCGACACGTAAGGCTTCGTCGTCATCAACTCGCCCACCGCGAAGCTGCCCATGCCCAGAACGTTCGGCTCGACCACCCAGTCGTAAGCGTCGGTGTACGCCAACCAGAACCAGTCCGTCAGCTCGCGTGGAGATGTATCGATCAGGGTCGCGATGTTGGAAAGCACCATGAGGCGCGTAATGTGGTGCCCGTAGCCGCTGGCCCAGACGTCGGCCACGACGTGATCGAGGCAGCGCAAGCCGGACGGTTGGCCCCAGTAGGCTGGCGGCAATGGCTGGTCGCTCCCTAGCTCGGAGGGTAGGGCCCCTCCGTCGAGACGACCTAGCGGCGCGCTTCCTGGCCAGCCCTTGCCC
>JABAOH010064937.1_pt2 | contig 13321 bp, 13 predicted proteins | sample 7062181 | NCBI WGS metagenome assembly JABAOH01 (sample SAMN14538630, study PRJNA623070) | marine sediment metagenome | biome: marine biome [ENVO:00000428]; feature: marine pelagic biome [ENVO:01000023]; material: deep marine sediment [ENVO:00002113]; isolation source: pool of 5 deep marine... | reverse complement strand
AGGAGGTGGCGTCGGTGTGCAAAAGTCGGCGGCCCCGGGGTCGAGGTTCACCAGTCGCTCGATGGCGTCGAGATTCTCAGTGCCGTAGTTTGAATTAGGAGGCTATGATGACGCCCACCGCACGAGTGGCGTTGCTGGCCGTCCTCGCGACGACCGGTATTGGCGCTCCCCTTCACACACAGACCGCTGCGCATCTGGGAGCGGCGCTGAAGCTGCGAGCCCCACTGGATCCGCGCCTCTCGCTATTCAGCGCGTCGGACGTGCAACCGACGGACCTCTGGACCGAGTTCGACGAAAGCGCGGTGATCGATGTCACTCTCCTGCCGAGGGACTCGGCGCGGGGGCACTACGGGGTCGAGGGCGCGCTGATCGCGGCGCGACGACGGGCCTGGTCGGTATCTGGGCGTGCGGATTAGCCGAATCGTGTGGGGGGCTTGGGTTCGTCAGCTCCTTCGGCATCGGGGCGCTGCCCGGGCTGGTCGTGGGCGGCCTGGTGGGTGCGTTGGTACGGAAGCCCGCGGCGAAGCCCGAACTTTCCGCCGCGTCGAACCCTGGCCGCACGGGGAGCGTTAGCGATCGACCGGCTCGATCGTCGCCCCTGCCGCCGCGTCGCTGACGTAGGCCGCGGGCGCGCGCCCGAACGCGATCTCATATCCCTGCGATACAGACGCCACGAAATCAGAAGTGAGCGCGGCGCCGACCACGTTCACCGTGCAGCCGCCGAAGCCGGCTCCCGTGAGCCGGGCGCCGACGACGCCGGGCGCCTGACGCGCCAACTCAACCAGCGTGTCCAGCCCATCCGAACTGACTTCGTAGTCGTCACGCAGCGAACGGTGCGACGCGAACATCAGCTCGCCGAACCGCTCTATCTCTCCGTGCTCCAGAGCCGCGGCGGCCAGATGCACACGCTCGATCTCGCCCACCACGTGGCGCGCGCGCCGGTCGAGCGGTGGCGGAAGGTGGCGGATCAGCGTGGCCAGCTGCTCGGGCTCCACATCGCGGAGTGCGTGGATGTCGTCGTCGATCGCGGCCAGTCGGCTCACCGCCTCCTCGCACTGGCGCCGCCGCTCGTTGTACGCGGAAGCTCTCAGCTCGCGCTCGACGCCCGTGCAAAGCACAACGATGCGCAGGCCGGCAGGGATCGGTATGTGTCGGATCTCGAGGCTGCGGCAATCGAGGAGCAGCGCGCTGCCGCTAGCGGCGCAGGCCGAGGCGACCTGGTCCATGATCCCGCAATTCACTCCCACAAACTGGTTCTCGGCAACCTGCGACAGCTTGGCCAGCTCCAGCGCCGGCAGGTCGAGCCCGGAGCTTTGGCTGATGGCGTGCGCGAACGCCACCTCGATCGCGGCGGACGAGGAAAGGCCGCTGCCGATCGGGATGTCCCCCGCCACGGCGGCGTCCAGACCGCGCACGGCGTGGCCGGCCCGCGCCAACGCCCAGGCGACTCCGGCCGGATAGGCGGCCCACCCCGAGGGCGAGCCCGGGGTCAGCTCGGCGACGTCGAACTCGGCCCGCTCTTCGAAGTGGACGCTGGCCATGCGAACGAAGCGGTCCTGGCGTGGGGTGAACGCGACGGCCACGTCGAGCCCGACGGCCACCGGAAGCACGAAACCCTCGTTGTAGTCGACATGTCCGCCCAAGAGGTTGACCCGGCCCGGCGCGCGGACGATCCAGCGCGGGCGGGCCGAGAAGGAACGNNNNGTTCGTGGGCATGCGTCAGCCGCGGTTCGGTGTCTCGAATCGCCTCGGAGGATCAGCGTCTCCATATTAGTAGGAGTTCGATCCCGGCAATAGTCGCAACCGACGCCAGCCACCGGCGTGCGAGCTCGGGTCAAGCAGGCGAACCGGCGGTACGCCGATCGAGACAAACCCCTGAAGGCCGAGGCCGAGCCGTTGATCGATCCGCTCGAATCCCTGGAACGGCCCGACAAGTTCTACCTCGGGTGCGGCGGCGGCCTCATCTTCGCACCGCGTTTCCCTCGCTGGCTCGATCGCCCTGGCTTTTGGGATGAGGTTGACGTTCACCACTATTCGCTGACCCGCCTGTTTACTGTCGCGTTCTTGAGAGATGTTTCCGATACGCCGGCCGGAACGCCTTCGTCTCTGCGGCCCCTGTCGCTGCGGCAGATCGATCGTCTCTGGACCCCGGCCGAGCTGGTGTCGCGCTACGAGCTAGAGGGCGGCATCAGAGGCAACGAACACCGCTCCGTGCTCAGCGGCGGTGACTTCCTGTCCGAATGGATCTTGCACAACACGAGCGATGACGAGCGAGCGCTCGTCGCGGTGGCCTGGACGGTTCAGAACTGCGAAGAGCTGGATATCGATGCGGTGCGGGCCGGTCCCGGGCTCGTCCGCTTTGACCGCACGCTAGTCGATCGGCGGGGCGAGCAGCTGAAGGTAAGTGTCGGCCTGGAGGCGGGCGGCGGCGTGGGCCTGGCCGGCTGCGCTTACCGGTCCGAGCCCTCGAGCCTGGATCCGCGCTTTGAGCTGACGCCGTTCGCAGAGAAATGGCGCCGGGGATTCGCCACTGAAGTGCGGCTTGGGGAAGCCGGACGCGCGGGCGTGCTTTACCTCGCGGCCGTCACGCGATTGACAGTACCGGGCGAAGGCGCGGCGCGGTTGGCTCTGCGCGCGCGGGTGGAAGCGGAAATCGGCGGCGCGTCATCGAGCAAGCCGACACGCAACCCGGCAGCCGGGCGTTCGTCGGTGGATGTGACGGGCGTGCCCTCCCCATCGGGCGAGCCGGGCGGTGCGAGCCGTGACGCATGGCGGACTTACTTCGCAGCGACGCCGCAGCTCACGTGCTCCGATCCGTACTTCGAGCGCTACTGGATCTACCGCTGGTACGGGCTGCGGCTTTGTGGGCACGAAGGCGGCGTCGGGGGCCACCGCTTTCCGGGCTGCTGCGAGGGGACCGGCTACTTTCACGCGCCCATCGCCTACAGCGCTCAGTGCCACGCCCGCGAGCTGCGCTGGCTGTTGGATCCCGACCGGGCCCGCGGCGTCATCCTCAATTTTCTCTCGCACCCCAAACCGAACGGGCAGCTGCATGGCCGCATCTATGTGAACCACCTGAAGGGCACCGACTTCTACTTCGCCGACTGGGGTGGCGCCGTGCTCGCCGTGGACGAGGTGCACCCCGACGCCGGGTTCCTGCGCGATGTGTACCCGGCGCTCGTCCGTTACGGCGAGTGGTTGGGGCGCGAGCGTGACGCGGAGGGAAGTGGGTTGATCGACGTGATCGACCAATACGAGACGGGCCAGGAGTATATGAGCCGCTACCTGGCCGTGAGCCCCGAGGCGGACAGCGAGCGCTGGGAAAACCGCATCCGGCTGAAAGGGGTGGACGCGACGGTCTATTCCTACCGGTTGCAGCAGGCGTTGGCGCGGATCGCGGAGAGGCTGGATCGGCCGCGAGACGCGGCCCGTTGGGCGGCCGCCGCGGAGCGTACCGCCACCGCCGTGCGTGAGCTGATGTGGGATGCGGAGGCCGGGATGTTCTCGGATGTCGATCCGCGCGATTCCCGGCGCACGGGAATCAAGGCGGCGGTGTGCTTCTATCCGTACTTCACCGACATCGTGACGCGCGAACACGTTTCCGGACTGCGGCGACACCTGCTGAATCCGTCCGAGTTCTGGACCCCGTACCCCGTCCCCTCGACCAGCGCCGACGACCCGTACTACAGCCCCGATGCCGAGTGGAAGGGGAAGCGGCACAACTGTCCGTGGAACGGCCGGGTCTGGCCGATGGCGAACTCGCATGTCGCGGAAGCGATCGCCCATACCGCCATCCAGCACGATGCGGAGTTGCGAAGCGCGACCGCGGAGTTCATCCGCCGATACATCCGGATGATGTTCCACGAGGGTGATCCGGCACGCCCGAACTGCTACGAGCATTACAATCCGGAAAACGGCGAGCCGTCGCTCTATCGCGGGTTCGACGACTACCAGCACTCGTGGGTGAACGACCTGATCGTCAAATACGTGACGGGCTTTCGGCCGGGCGCAGGCGACGTCTTCGTGATCGACCCGTTTCCGTTCGGCCTCGAGTCGTTACGGCTCGAAGGTCTGCCGTACCGCGGGCGACGGGTGGATGTCGAGATCGAGGGTGATGCCGTGCGGGTCAAGGTCGACGGGAAGGCGAGGAGTGAGACGCGCATCGGCGAACCTCAACGACTGCCGCTGTGATGAGACGCCGCACCCCTCGCCACGGCCGCCGACACCGACCCTGTGCGATTTCGAGTCGTGAGCTCGGCTGATCTGATCAAGTTTCTGGGGACGGCGGGCGCCCGTTACGTGGTGGCCCGCCAGCTGCGTTACTCCGCCGGCACCCTCATCCGCCTGGGCGGCCAGAGCATACTGCTCGACCCGGGGCCGGGAACTCTGGTCCGGTTGGCCAAGTCGAAACCCGCGGTCGATCTCACGACGCTGGACGCGATCGTCCTGTCACACGGCCACATCGACCACAGCACCGACGTAAACGTTCTGATCGACGGGATGACGGAGGGTGGGTTCAACCGGCGTGGCCGGCTGTTCGCACCCCGCGATTGTCTGGAGGGAGAGAACGCGGTGGTCTTGGACTATCTGCGGGGGTTCTTGGACGAGATCGTGACCCTAGGGCCCGGCTGCCAATACCGGCAGGGTGAAGTCGGGTTCTCGACCTCGGCACCTCACGACCATGGCACCGAGACTTACGGTTTTATCTTCGATTATCGTGGCAGCAAGATCTCGTTCATGGTGGACACGCGATTCTTTCCGGAGCTGTTGGCCAGCTATGCGGGCTCGGATATTCTCGTGATCAACCTGGTGCGCTATAAGCCGCACGCGAACCCCGACGTCCGCCATCTATGTGTGGACGACGCCCGCGAGATCCTTCGGTCCATCCGCCCGCGCAAGGCGGTGCTGACCCACTTCGGTATGACGATGATCCGGGCAAAGCCCTGGGTCGTGGCGCAGCGGCTTTCGGACGAGCTGGGGCTGGACGTGAGCGCAGCCAGCGACGGCATGACGCTCGAGCTCGTCTGACTTCAGGCTGGTCCGCGCTTATTCCCTTGCCGTCGGGCTCTAGTGCGGAGGTCGCTGGCCCCGGCTCGCCGCCGCCGGTGGCACGACGGTTGTTGCGACATGAGCATGACGCAACACATGGAGCGAAGTGCTGCCCAGTAGCAGGCGATTGAAGAAGCCGAAGCCGTGGCTGCCGAGCACGATGAGGTCGGCCCCCCACTCCTCCGCATCAGCGAGTATCTCGGATCCGGCAGCGCCGCGACGCTCGGTGACTTCCAGCTCGACGTCGCCGTCGAGCCCTTCCACCATCCTCTGGAACGTATCGCTGGCTATACCTAACAGGTCGCCTTCGCCGTAGGGTGCCGTCTCTTGCACGATGGATGGAAGCGGCTCGTGCACGTGCAGAACCCTGATGTACGCGTCTTCCTGACGTGCGAGGGCCATGGCCACACGCAGCGTGGCGCAAGCGTGAGCTGAAAGGTCGACCGCGGCCAGTATGTGACGGAACGACGCGCGCCGCCGACCCGGCGCCGCGAGCACCGGGCAGCCGGCGAGGCGGATCACACGCTCGGCCGTCGAGCCGACGAGGAAACGAACGACTTCGGGTCGGGGGTGGGCGCCGACGACGATCAAGTCGGCGGCGATTTCTTCCGCCACCCGCGCGATCGTCGCTGCGGCGACGCCGCTTGCCACATGTATCGAAGCCTCGGGCATGTCCGATCCACGCGTCTGCTCACCGGCGCGGCGCTGTGCATCGGCCAGCAGCCTGTCCTTGTAATTCGCCGCCCCGTCTTTCAGCGTCTCCGATACGGTGGGAGGAAGCAGCGTCTCCACCACGCTCAGCACGTCCAGGCTCGCCCCCGCCCGCAGCGCCAGGGCGGCGCCGCTGACCACCGCGCAGGCGCCATGGTCGCTGCCGTCGGTGGTCGCCAGGATCCTTCTCAAGCCGTACATGACTACCTGCCTCTTCAGGCGACCCTCAGGGGCTGTGCCAGCCCCAGAAGTGTCCGTAGAAATTCCGGATTTCGCTGGGCATCCTCTTGGGAAAGGGTTGCGCCCGGCTCCTTCATCATCGTGACAATCACTTCCCAGCGCTCCTGGGGGCTGAGGATCGCCAGCTCTTTCAGCCGGTCGATGGTGTGGCAGTGGGCGCACTTCATGAATGTAAGTGCGGCTCCCGCCTTCGGCACCTCTCCCGGATCGATGGCCGCGCCGGAGAGTTGGCTCATCCGTGTTACCAATTCGTGGACGTCGATCTCGAAGCCGTGGGCCTCGGCGAACGTCTCGCGGGGAGTGTCGAGTCGAAGAGCAGCGCGAATTGCTGGGCAGCTCGGCCCCGCAGCGCCTCGCGGTTGTCAGACTCTGTCTCCGCCAGCCCGGTCTTGGCTCCGGCGGCGCACGCTGCGAGCGCCGCCGTCGCGCCGGCTCCTTTGCTGAGAAAGCCTCGCCGCGTGAGCGAGTCCATTGATCTCCCCTCTCATGAGGCTGTGCTGACCTCGAGCCGGTCCACAACCTCGGTGACGCCCGGCGCCGACTGCGCCGCCTTGACGATCTCCCGCTCGAGCGTCGGCGAGGAGACCTGACCGCTCAGGACGACGACGCCGTCTTCCGCTCTGACCCTGATGGCTTTCTGGTCGAGCTGAGCGCGGTTTAGAATCGCGGCCTCGATCTTCGACTGGACCTGCTCCGCCCAGCTGGTCACGCGGATGTCGAGAAGGTTGATGACCCCCTTAACGCCGCTGAGCTGGGCGACTTCACGTTCGGCCGATTCTTTCTGGGCCAGCGAATCGAGGTCGCCTGCCAGGGTCACCCAACCGTGCTCTACTTTGACCTTCACCGTTCTGTCCCGGAAATGCAGGTGCCACTTCAGGTGGTTTGTCACGGCGTGGGCGATTTCGGCGTCGGCGAGTGTGCGTGGCAGGCCGGGTTGCTGCACCTTCAACTCATCCGCCACCGCCTCGACGCCGCTCACCCGGGCGGCCGAGAGTTCGGCGGCGAACTTGTGGTCATAGCTCTGGACTCTGCCGGTGAGCGTGACCACACCGTCCTTTACCGCGATTCCGATCTCCTCTTCACGGAGACTCGGCTCCGCTTCGAGCTCGGCCAACACCTTTCGGTGGAGTGCCCCGTCCGAGGGTCTCATGGCTTATCGCCTCCTGCTATGCATCCCGGGTGCGGTTGGCTCGCTGTGTCAGCACCCTCACTCTCCATGCTAGGCCCCAGATCGGTCTACGAAAATTGGGAATTGTGCTTACTGGCCTATGGGTAATTACCTACAGGCGCCCGCGACGACGCGTTTTGCCCCGTTGTGCCGCCCTTCCGCCCGGCCCTGGCGCTGGGCGCAATCGCCTCGCCATCTGCGGCATCTTCTGGTTATCGAACCGCTGCGCGAGTCGTTGGCCCGGTCGCGGCGCTGGAACGTGTTTTGCCTATCTAGCCAGTGCACTCTAACGGCACCGCAGGCGCGTCCCGCAGGTGGACGGGTATGAGAAAAGCCGAGCGCGAGGCCCAGGATACCGAGGCGCAGCTCGACCGGCTGTGCGAGCTCGTTCCGGTCGGCATCATCCGGACCGACAGAGAGCGCCATTGCGTCTACGTGAACTCGCGCTGGTGTCAGATGACCGGGGTGCCACCCTCGGAGGCCGCCGGTGAAGGATGGGTGCGAGCGATTCACCCGAGCGATCGGGAGAGGGTGCTCCGGCGGTGGCTTCAGTCGGCTGCGGAGGTGCGCGAGTTCGGGGACGAGTTCCGCCTGCTGACCGCAGACGGCGACGTGAGGGTCGTGGCGAGCCGCTGCATTCCACTGCTGGACGAGAGTGGAAGGCTCAAAGGGCAGCTTTGCGCAAGCACGGATATCACCCAGCGGCAGGAGACCGAGCAGGCATTGCGCAAGCTGACGCAGGAGCTGAGGGAGCGCGTCAAGGAGCTCAATTGCCTGTTCGGCATTTCTCATATCGTCGAGCAGGCGAGCGGCTCTCTGAGCGACATCCTCCACGAGACGGTCCACCTACTTCCGCGGTCCTGGCAGCACTCGGACGTCGCTTGCGCCCGGATCGTCGTCGATGATCTGGAGCGGCGAACCGAGAACTACGCCGACAGTGTTTGGAAACAGACGGCCGACATCCTCGTACACGGCGAGCGGGTCGGTACGGTGGAGGTGTGCTATCTCCGGGAGATGCCGGAGCGAGATGAAGGCCCGTTCCTGGCCGAGGAGCGCAGTCTGATCGACGCCGTGGCGGCGCGACTCGGCCGTACGACCGAGCGGCTTCGTGCCGAGCAAATGCTGCACGAGCGCGAACAGGAGTTACGGGAACGGCTGACCCACCTGACACGTGTGAGCGTGATGGGTGAGATGGCGTCGAGCATCGCGCATGAGGTGAATCAGCCGCTCACCGCGATCAGCGCCTACGCCCAGGCCTGCAAACGGATGATCGAGTCCAACTCGATCACGGCCACGGAGGTCGTCGACACTCTGGCGCGCATCAGCGCCGAGGCGCTGAGGGCCGGGGATATCCTGCACCGCCTCAAGGACCTGATCCAAAAGCACGAGAGCAAACGGATCGAGTGGGATGTTGGCGATCTGGTGCAAGATGTGGAGCGTCTCGCCTCGGTTGATGCGCGCCTCCACGATGTGCGTCTCCGACTGGAGCTGGCCGACAACCTGCCTCGCGTCGAGGTTGACGGTGTGCAGATTCAGCAAGTCGTGCTGAACCTGATTCGTAACGCGATCGACGCGATGGCTGAGACCGAGCCGGAGCGACGGGAGGTGGTGGTCCGCACGGCGGCGCGTGACGGCGACGAGGTCGAGGTCGCAGTCACCGACCATGGCTGTGGCCTGCCGGCGGAATCCCGGGGAAGGTTGTTCGAGCCTTTCTTCACCACAAAAGAAGGTGGGATCGGCATGGGCCTGTCCATCAGTCGCTCGATCGTATCCGCGCACGGTGGGCGAATGTGGTTTGAAAGTAACCCGGATGGCGGCACTACCTTCCACTTCACGATCCCGGCGGCGCTCGACCCGACAGATGGCGGATAAGAAGCCTGTTGTATTCGTGGTCGACGACGACGCGGCGGTGCTCGAGTCGCTGGCTCTGCTGCTGCGCTCGGTCGGGCTGTCACCTCAGACCTGCGGCTCCGCCGCCGAATTCCTCGAGACCTTCGATCCCGACGCGCCGGGTTGTCTCGTGCTCGACGTTCGGATGCCGGGCATGAGCGGCCTCGAGCTCCAGGCGCGTCTCCAGGCCAGGGGCTCGAAACTGCCGATCATCTTCATCACCGCCCACGGCGATGTGCCGATGGCCGTGAAAGCGGTCAAAGCCGGCGCGCTCGATTTCCTCCAAAAACCTTTTCGCGACCAGGAACTGATCGAGAAGATCCAGCGCGCCCTCGAAGTCAACGCGCGCCTGCGTACCGAGGCGGCCGACCGCGATGAGATCCTGGCCCGACTGAGTTCTTTGACGCCGCGCGAAAGGGAAGTGATGGAGGGCGTCGTCGCCGGAAAGGCGAACAAAGTCATCGCTCACGAGCTCGGTCTGAGTCAGCGGACCGTCGAGATACACCGCGCTCGGGTCATGGCAAAGATGCAGGCGAGTTCGCTCGCCGAACTTGTTCAGATCGCCATGCGCGCGGAGGCGAAATCGTAGCAACCTGCCTGATCCCCCACGACATAGCTAAGTATCCTGGGGCGCGTGCCGGTTGCACCGCGCTTGCGTACCGGTCGGTCACCGCCCCGGGTCTGATCTCCGTCGCCTTGCTGGATGAATACGATCCAGGGTGTTGAGGGCCCTCGCCGCCAGGATAGTCCAGCGGTTGCCGCAAAGAATCGAGCGGTCGACCGGAAGGAGGCACGGTTCTGCGGCGAGTGCCGGCGTTGCTGGGAAGCCTTAAGCTGGCCGGAGCGGGCGCTGCACGAGCTGGTGAGGCAGCCGTGGCTGCGAACCCGGCTAGGCGGCCGGTTGGTTCGTCTGCTCGTCGAGTTGAGATTGGCAGTCGTGACAGAACTGGGCGTCTTTCAGGTCGACGTCTTCCACGTAAGTCGAGGCCTTCATCACACATCGGTAGTCGGGGCAGTGCACCAGCCCGAAGGCGTGACCCAGCTCGTGCACGACCTCCTTGACCGTCCGTGTCTGCAGCAGATGAGGATCGGCGGGAAGGCCGTAGAACTCGTTGTGAAGACGGTGGGTGGAGACGACGGCGCCCGGGCCGTTCAACTGCGACTGGCCGAATACGAACGTCAGCACCGGTATGAACAGATCGAGCGAGGTGATGCCGACGATCTTCGATTTTGTGTCGGGCAACTCCCTCAGGAGTCGTGCGATGATCAGCGTGGCGTGGTACTGGCGACGTTCGGGGGCGTAGTAGACATCCAGGTCCAGCTGAACGTTGATCCGTTTCAGTGGCCAGGGGAGCACCGCTGAGATCCCGCGGGAAAGCTCCGAGGTCCAGGATGGCGCGTAGCCGTTGATGAAGCCGAGGTAGATCGTCGGACCCACGCCTACCGCCCAATTCCATATCGCTTCATCTTGTTGTACAGCGTCCCTCGATCGATGCCGAGGACGCGCGCCGCCTGGGTGATGTTGCCTTCCACTTCCTGCAGTGTGCGCTCGATGTGGTCCTTTTCCATCGCCGACAGCGTCTTCTCGGGCGGCTGTTTGGCGGCGTTTTCGATCCGCAGTGGCAGGTCGCTTGCAGCGATGGCCGGCCCGACCCCGATGACCATGGCGCGCTCGATCGCGTTCTGCAGCTCGCGGACGTTGCCCGGCCAGCGGTGACTCGCCAGCAGTTCCTTCGCCTCGGTCGAGATATCCTTCTTGGGCTTGCCCATCGCGCGCGCGTATTTTTCGATGAAGTGCTCGGCGAGTAGCAATATGTCCTCAGGGCGCTCGCGCAACGGAGGGAGCGGAATGCTGAAGACGTTGATGCGATAGAAAAGATCCTCGCGAAAGACGCCGTCCTCGACCAGCTTCTCCAGATTCTTGTTGGTCGCGCAGATGAGCCGGAAATCGGAACCGATCTCTTGATTGCCGCCCAGCCGCGTAAAGTGCTTGGTTTCGAGCACGCGCAGGAGATCGATCTGCATCTTTGGCGAGATGTCTCCGATCTCGTCGAGAAACAGGGTGCCGCCGTCCGCCAGCTCGATCTTGCCCTTGCGGCGGTACTGCGCGCCGGTGAAGGCCCCCTTCTCGTGGCCGAACAGCTCGCTTTCCAACAGCGTCTCGGGGATCGAGCCGCAATTCACGGTCACGATCGGAAAGAAGCGACGTTTGCTCTTGCCGTGAATCGCCCGGGCGACCAATTCCTTGCCGGTGCCGCTCTCGCCGAGGATGACCACGGTGGAATCGGTCTCGGCGACCGTGGCGATCAGATCGAGGACCCGCTTCATCTTCGGGCTCACGCCGATGATCGGAACGGTCGGGCTCAGTTCCGAGACCGTTTCCTTCAGGCGGATGTTCTCTTCGGCCAGCTCGCGCTGATGCAAGATGTTGCGGATGAGGTTCGACAGGTCGTCGGGGTCGACGGGCTTGGTGACGTAGTCGAACGCGCCGAGCTTCAACGCCTCGACCGCCGTTTCGACGGAGGCGTAGGCCGTGAGGATCACGACCGCCGCGTTCTTGTCGATATCCTTGACGCGTTTCTGCAGGGTGATGCCGTCCATCCCCGGCATCTTCAGGTCGATGACGATGATGTCGAACGGCCCGGCGTTCATCTTCTCAAGCGCCGCGTTCCCGTCGGTGGCGGTCTCGACCTCGAAGCCGTCCTCGAGGAACCAATCGCGGAGCGACTGCCGGACCGACAGCTCGTCGTCGACGATCAGGATCTTTCGTTTTCGTTTGCCCATTTATCTCTCAACCGCTCCTAAACTGTGCGCTCGCAACTCCGTTCGTTCCGAGCCGCGCGGCAGCTCGATGACGAACGTCGTGCCTTTTCCGACCTCCGAGCTGAAGGTGATCGAACCTTCGTGGCGCTGCACGATCCCGTAAACGACGGCCAGCCCCAGCCCCACGCCCTTGGTCTCGTCCTTGGTGCTGAAAAAAGGATCGAAAATCCGCTCGCGCGCGTCATCGGGTATTCCAACGCCGGTATCGCTGACGCTCAGGGAGATTCGCGGCGACGGTCCCGACTCAGTCTCCCACGTTCTCACGGTCAGACAGCCGCCATCGGGCATCGCTTCCACCGCGTTGATCATCAGCGCGATCAGAGCCTGGACGATCTGATCGGCATCGCAGATGATCTCATCGTCGGTCAGGCTCAGCTCCGACGCGGTTTCGATGCCGCCCAACTCGATGTGGTGGTTCACCAACTTGAAGGCACGGCTCACCAGCTGGTGCAGATGCTCGCGCTTCAACTCGTGGCTGCTCTGCCGCGAATAGGTCAGCAAGTCGCGGACGATGGTGCCGCAACGGTTCGACTCGGACCGGATCAGCTCGAGGCTGTCGAGGATGCCTTCCTTTTCCGGTCCGTCGCTGATCAGGCGGTTGACGCGCTTGTGCGCCAGCTTGGCGGAGGTGAGGATTCCAGAGAGCGGATTGTTGAGCTCGTGAGCCACGGTGGCGGCCATCCGCCCGAGCGAGGCCGCCTTCTCCACCTGCATCATCTGGCTGTGGATCCGCTCCAGCTCCTCGCTCTTTAGCCTGACTCGTTCCTCGAGCGTCTGCGACCACGCCTTCAGTTCCGCGTCAGCCTTCTTGAGACTGTCGGCCATGTGGTTGAACGATTTGGCCAGCTCGCCCAGCTCGTCGGATCGATCGAGATCGATCCGAGCGTCGAGCTCGCCGCGCGCCAGCGCCTCCGTGCCACGCCGCAGCCTTGTGGTCGGTCGGTAGACCGCTCGGTAGACGAGTGCCGCCATCAGCAGCATCGCGATCAAGATCGTCGCCATAGCCAGAGTGAACGCGTGCCGGCGCGCCGCGATGAACGCCTCGTCCACCGCTTCCATCGTCAACTGAACGTCGAGAACGCCGAGAATCGACTGCTCGGCGGTGTGGGCGTGGCAGTCGGCGCTCCAGCAGCTCTCCTCGTTGTGGATCGGCGTGATCGAGCCGAGCACCCGATAGTCGCTGCCCTGCTTGCGGTAGATGCGCGACCGTTCTTCGGTGGAGACGGCCGCCAGCGGCTCGGTCGAGGCGTGGCAGACGTAACAGGCCTCGGCCTTCAGGTCGAGTGTGTCACCGATCTCCGTCTCGAGCGAAGAGAACTTGATGACACCCTGTTTGTTATAGATGCGAACCGCTTCGACGCCGGGCTCATCGCCGATCAGCTTGATGAACGCATAGACGCGTTCCCGCTCGTTGCGCAGCATGCTGGTGTACATGCCCTG
>JABAOH010074271.1_pt3 | contig 13322 bp, 8 predicted proteins | sample 7062181 | NCBI WGS metagenome assembly JABAOH01 (sample SAMN14538630, study PRJNA623070) | marine sediment metagenome | biome: marine biome [ENVO:00000428]; feature: marine pelagic biome [ENVO:01000023]; material: deep marine sediment [ENVO:00002113]; isolation source: pool of 5 deep marine... | reverse complement strand
CTGGTAAACTGTACATGGCTAACCGCGATAATCCGGGTCCTGTCTGTTACCAGGGCCTGCAAATCCTCCATAGACCACCCGCATGGCATGCCTTTGGGTACTGAATCCGTGATGTCGCAATTGGGCAGTAATACCAGGTCGACACCGCGTCTCTCCTGGAGTTTCCAGGGATAAAAATTTGCAGGATACTCATACACATAACTAATGATTTGATCCCCTGGTTGAAATCGGTACCCATTTGCGATCATGCACATCCCTTCTGAAGTATTCTTGACAAAGGCAAGGTTATCCGCTGATGTTTTCAACAGCTTAGCAGCGGCCGCGCGCAGCCCATTTAAAAAGTCATTGTATTTACTGAACAGCATTCCACCTATCCGTTGATGCGCCTCAGCAGTTTCTTGCTCTTTCTTTAGTGCGTTACTATACAGGGGTGACACCCCGCAGTGGGCCAGGTATACACACGAATCTTTTACCGGGAAAAGGTCGTTACTCTTATCAAACATATTCGCTCCTCCTTATTTTTCAGTCTCAGGGCCGTTCGCAATATTCCTGGTAACAGCTTCGCTGATTATCTCAAGAACTTCTCTGAGATTTCTTAGAAGATGCTGAACCATATCTTCTAAAATCAGATACGGAATAATCTGAAATGATGTTGGAATATTCTTCAGTTAATTTATAAAACACGTTTGGCTTCTTCTAATTTAATTTCCCAATACTGTTTTCCTTGTTGGGCAAATTCCCAGGCCATCAGGTCATCATACTTTTCAAAATCCTCTTCGTTGGCTTCATATTCTTTATTAAATTCAGCGAAGCTTTTGCCATATTTTTCTTCAAAATGTGTTACTTCCTCAGAGAAGTCAGAGATTTTGCAAAGTATTTCTGTTATCAGAGAGTCTCTGATTAATTCCGAGACATCCCTGATTGCCAACTCCTTCAACAAATTATTCGACACTTCCTTTTTTGCACTTACCTGCATATTTACCTCTTTTGCCATTAACTTTTACATTTCAGTAAAAGCCTACGACTTATATACAATTCTATAATTATTTAACATAGATTGGCAATTTATTCAACTCATTTTGACATTTTGTCTTATTTAAAAACCTTTTTTTCCAGGGATTTTCTAGAGATTGCAATTTCGGCGGTGGGCAACTCGTTCTTGTGTTTCGCTGCCATCTTTTCCACTTCATCGATTTCCTTGGGGGGGATATGCATTAACACGAGGTGTTTAGGCTTGATAAACTCGTTGATGATTTTTCTTCCTTCCGGATTCATAAAATCATAGTATTGAATAAACGCGACATCGATGCCCTCCTTATTTAATTGGAGTTTTTTGAGATGCTGCTTATTGGGTTCCAGGCTGCCGTCTCCCAGGTGACAAAAAGTCATTCCATTTAAATTTACGATAAATCCCAGGTTATGTGAATCACCATGACGAAGCCGGATGAATTTCATGGGAATACCATTGACCATCACTTCTGCACTGGAATCGCTTGGCGGTGTAATCGCTGTTACTTGCTGCTTGATTTTGGAAAAATGCAAACCATAAAGCGCCAGTTCCAGGGCTGTTTCTTTAGAGCATAAAAGAACGACTTTGGGATTATTCACCAGGTAGTTCTCTGTTAAATTGGAGTCGAAATGATCCCCGTGCTTATGGGTAACCATCATAAAATTAATGTTATCAAACGGTGGTTTAGCTTTCACCAGGTCCTGGTAAATGGCTTTGGGGGTCACCAGGTATAATCCGTAGGCCGTCCCGGAGAGGGCATCGATTAATATTTTCTGTTTGCCCGATGCTACCAGGAATCCTTCGTTAGCGATGTATGTAACCTCTAGGGGTATTTTTGCCGGTATTTCTGCTCCTTTTGCCGTTAACAGGTCCGCTGCCGCTTTATGGCCGCACAACTCTGCAAGGTCCAGGGATGTTTTACCCTGTTTATCTTTAATATTTATATCCGCACCTTTAGCGATGAGCACGTTCACTACTTTGGCTTTACCCATTATCGCGGCTTTATGCAGCAGAGTTCGGCCGAGGTCGTTAATGGGGGTGTTTATGGGAATTCCCCGGTCTAAAAATAGTTCGATAATATCTGTATGTTCCCATTCGAATGCCAATTGAATCGGGACTTTTCCGCTAAGGGTCCTTGCCGTGATATCCGCACCTTTTTCAACCAGCTTTCTAACTATCTCCGTTTGCCCCGTGACCACTGCCATATGGATGGGCGCAGCGTCGAATTTATCTTTTTTGTGAATATCCGCCCCTTTTTCGATTAAAAAATCCACGATCTCCTGGTGGCCTTTATAGGAAGCAATGGCCAACGCTGTTTGCTGGAGTTTATTTCCGGCATTCAATAATTCGGGATTTTTAGCCAACAGGCTTTTAATCTTTTCCAGGTTACCGTCTTTGGCAGCCTTGTGAATTTCACCCGCCTGAACAGGTATTAAAAAAAACACCAGGAGTGTGAATAGGATAATTATTTTTTTTCTCTGCATTATAATGTCCTCCGTATATTTTTGTTGGCTTATCTTCATAGAGAGATCATCATTATAACCAACCTATAGATTAAAATCAATAGGACCTTTTTATTAATATTCTGTAAAAACACACAAAAAAAAACAACGTTTTTCCGGTTGGTTCGTTATAAACATTACGAACGATTCCTATAGGGTGGGGACGCCGTCCCCCTTTTGACAAACCAGTTTATATTTGTTATAATTTAACAACTCTACTGAAATGAATGCCTGGAATGGAATTTTATATGGATAAGATAAAGAAATGGTTTAAAAATAAATGGAAAACAAATAAATTCAAGGTTATGGCTATTTAAGCTATTAACATAAGGAGGATTAATTCATGAGAAAAAAACTCGTTTTTTTAACTGTGTTGTTTTTCATCTTGGTACTTTCTGGCTGTAATTTGTTCCAGACTAACAATGATGATAATGCTGGCTCATCTGATACGGTATTGGTGAGCTATGAACAAGTAACCACCCTATCGGTACAGGTCCTGGATCAATACCTCGGAATCTTGAGTACCCAGTGGAATGCTCTATATGGGATTACCCTCGACAGCCTCATCGAGGCTACCCAGTATGATGTTAGGATTTACAAAGTAATTTACAAAACTTACTTTAAAGGAGAGCCAGTAATCGTTTCCGGGGCTGTGGTTATACCGGAGACCCCGGGACCTTACCCGGTGGTCAGTTATCAGCGTGGGACTATTTTTCGCAGCCAGGATGCTCCTTCTCAATTTACCACTCTTTTTTCAGGGGTTCCCATCCTGGTCTGGGGGATCGTGTTTTCTTCATCATGCGGGCATGTGTGTTCAGCCCCTGATTTGCTGGGATTTGCCGAGAGTAGAGATATCTTTCATCCTTATCACCATGCCAGTGATGCCGATACTTGTGTAAATATGCTCAGGGCCACCAGGGAAGTATGTAATGACTTAAATGTGGAATTGACAAATGAGTATTTCCTTGCTGGTTATTCCGAAGGCGGGTATGTTACCATGGCGCTGCTGAAACAAATCACTCGGAAACACAAGTACGAATTTCCTTTAGTTGCTGTATCCATTGGCGGGGGCGCTCATGATATTCTCTCCACCATGCAGCAGTGGCTTCAGGGTACCGTATATCCTTATACCCCGATTATCTGCTTTGTGATCCAGGGGTACCTGGAGTATTACGACATGGATAGGAACTTGAATGAGATTTTTCAATCACCTTATGCCGAACGTTTGAGAGACGGGTTGCTAAAAACAGAGGAACTGGATCACTTTGCGCTGGCAGACCAGTTAACTCCCTTTATTGAAGAACTTTTTACCCCGCAGTTCCTTGCCGATTTCCGCGGAAATGGTGAAACCCAACTGAAAGAGGCTTTAGAAGAAAACAATCTTTTAAAAGGCTGGTTCCCCTTCGCCCCGGTAAGAATATACCAGGGTAATTTTGACCAGATCATTCCCTACAGCAATTTTCAAGCCGCCCACCAGTATTTCGGTATGTTTCCCTATGTCCAATGCATACCACTGGAAGGGAGAAGCCACGGCGATGGTAATTTTCTCTTCTTCATAGAAACTGTCAATTGGTTTAGTACTTTCCAATAAACCTGTCGAGAAACGATATTGCCCTTCTTGCCTGTCCCCTTGTTCCCTTGTTCGTAACGGTTAAGCTCCAGCCGCAAGCCTCAAGCCTCAAGCAATAAGACATTTTTGCCCATCACCTTATTCTCTTATTCTCCTTTTGACAAACCGGATTACTTTTGTTATAATTTAACGACTGTATTGAAATGAATGCCTGGAATGGAGGTTTATTATATGGATAAGATAAAAAAGTGGTTTAAAAATAAATGGATTCGCCGTGTGAGTTTTGTGATAATCGGTGCGTTGTTGGGATTTGCTTATTATTATTTTATCGGCTGTGCCGGAAACAGTTGTCCCATCACTTCCAATCCCTATGCCAGTATCGGTTACGGTTCTATTATTGGATTGGTTCTTTCCGGTGGTAGCAAGAGAACCAAAGACATGGGGTAAGGATTTTTTTCTTTTTTTGTACAATTGATTGAATGAATGGTGGAATAGAGGTAGAAAGAGCTCCGGTATTTTATTGACCAGTCTTTTAGCATGGTGCCAGGGTATGGAGCGAAGGCGAATCGATACTCTGGCGCAATGCCACGGTATTGATCGAAGTTGAAACAGTACTCTGGCGCAGCGCCACGGTATTGATCGAAGTTGAAACAGTATCCTGGCGCAGCGCCACGGTATTGATCGAAGTCGAAACAGTGCCCTGGCGCAGCGCCACGACATTGATCGAAGTCGAAACAGTACCCTGGCGCAGCGCCAAAGTGTCGGTCAATTATAAGGATGGAACTTTGAAATATGGATTTCTTTTATCTGCCTATCATTTTTTTCCTTTGCCTACTGTGACGATGTCATCGCAGCCTTCGATACTCTTTCCATCCATTGTTTTTCCTGTAAGGCAAGCGTTGGTATATCCGTGTTGTATGCCCGTTTCTTGCGTTTTAAAGTGCAAGACCATGTCCAGGTCACCGTCGTTGTCCACATCCTCGATATGGCCTTTTCCATGAGCTTCTGCTGCTTCTCCTGGCCCGAACTTAACACTCAACGGGTCAACGTTAGTGGCATCGAAGTTGTCGGTAGTCAGTATTGCCACCGGGATAACGCCTTTGCTGCGAGGAGTAATCGCATTGGGCCAACTACCGGGTTTGATATCGATCTCTACAGTGATGACAGCGGGTCCGGGGTGTTCAAAAACATAGACTTTTTTGTCATAACAGGGGACAATGATCTCGCCTTTTCCATCACCATCCGCATCTCCCGGCACTGTTTGAATGGCTATTCCACCCAACAAATTCCCACTGTTCCACACTATTTCGTAGGTGTCATCGCCCGTGTTTTCAAAGAGATAAACGATATTATCCATACAGGGAGCAATGATCTCCTTTTTTCCGTCGTTATCCTGGTCGCCAACGGATACGAAATGCATATAGTGGGGCATAACAGGACTAATCCATGCCAATTGGTAACTATTGTCTCCTGCGTTTTCAAAGATACAAACGAGTTTGTCTACACTTCCGGCAATTATTTCTTCCTTCCCATCGCTGTCTGCATCGCCTATGGTTATACACATTAGACGGTTGAAAAAGCTTCCACTATCCCAAACCAGGGCATAAGAGTTGTCCCCGGTGTTCTCAAAGACATGGATTTGAGGATCGATATCCCCGGAACCAACGATTATCTCTTTTTTACCATCTTTATCCAGGTCTCCCACTGCCCCTTGAAGAACAGTATCGATAAGGGCACTTCCGCTGTTCCAGACCTCTTCATAGGCGTCATCACCTGTGTTTTCAAACACATAGATTTTTCCTTTATTTGCTTGCCCCCAACCCGTTCCAACAATTATCTCGGACTTTCCGTCATTATCAGCATCTCCTATGAAGAGTGCGGTACCACCATCCTCACCAAAAAGAGTGTCGCCGCTGTCCCAGGCCAATCGGTAGTTATTATCACCAGTGTTTTCAAGAACATAAGCTTTTATCTTCCCAGACAACGGTTGATGGTCCATTGTAATTATTTCTCTTTTTCCATCTTTGTCCAGGTCCCCTACAGCTATGCTGATATAACAATCATTACCGGTAATAATACCTACACTGTTCCAGACCAATTGGTAGGAATCATCCCCTGAATTTTCAAAGATAAAGATTTTTCCATCATAGGTCTTAGAATTGTCTGAGACGATAATCTCTGTTTTGCCATCAAGGTCCAGGTCACAGACTGCTGCTTTATAAGCAGGATTAGGAAGAATATTCCCGCTGTCCCAGACCTTCTCATACATATTGTCATAAGCCGGGCTTCCGGAACCTGCCCAACTTATCCCTAAAAAGAGACTAATAACGATAATGATGATAAAATGTTTCATTGTAAACATGTTAACACCTCCTTATTTGTAATAGTTAAGCCCCAGCCGCAAGCCGCAAGCAAAAAGCTGGTGCTTGAAGCTGGAGCTTAAAGCTTAATTGTTATTTTTCCTCTTGTAGACATTTTTGCCTGTCACTTTATTCTCCTTATTCTTATCGTTATCCGTTCATCATTTCGGTCAATCCAGCGACGAGGATGTTAATCCAGGTATTTAATTGGGATTGAGCTTGGCAATCGACGATCCAGTCATTTTTATCCGTTGCACCAAAAGTGATGCACCCGTCCGTTTTCTTGCTAATGTCGTTTACCAGTTTATTGATGGCATCCTTGTATTGACCAGAATCGATTGCCGCCATGACCTGGTCCAGTTTATTGAGGAGAGCATTTCTCCGGTTTTGGGCATTTTTGGCGAAGCTGGTGTCGGGGAGATTGGCGATGATATTCTTTATGACAACGACTCCTGCCTGGGGTGATATGATTTCTATTTGCAAAGAATGGTGCGTTTCCTGGTTACCGGAGTTATCGATAGCCCAGTATTGGATCGTGTAGGTGCCTACCTGGTTGAGGTTGATAGTCGCATTTGCATTTGACACCACTGTTTCACTGCCGTTAATTATATAGTGAATTTCCTTAACCCCGGAGGTCGCGTCCGATGCCTTCAAGAGGATGGCGGCGTGGTTGATGTAGGTGTTCCCGGAGCCATTTCCATGAATCGCGGCCGCAGTCTCGGGGTCCGCTGTGTCAACTTTGAAGCTGTACGTTTTATGGGGACTTTCTTCATTGCCGGCCTTATCCACCGCGTAGTATTCGATCGTATATGTCCCGTCTCCCGGGTAGAAAACCGCATGATTACCCTGAACTATCGTAAAGACGATGTCGGAGTCTTTCTTGTAATAAATTTCCTTGACCCCCGAACCGTTGTCTTCTGCTGTGATGGTCACCTGGACCGCTGATTTGAACCAGCCGTCAAAGCCACCAGGAGCGGCGGGATTGGTGGTCAACATAGAAACCGGTGGGATGGTATCGACGATTTTCACTGTAAGCTGCTGCGTGCTTTCCACATTATCCGCATAATCCACGGCATAATAGTTGATTGTATAGGTGCCCGGTTCACCCAGGGTAAATTTTGCTTCGTTCCCGGTAACAGTATTCCAATTACCGTTAATGCTGTATTTAACCTCTTTAACCTGGGATAAATCGTCAGTTGCCGTTAGTGTAACCTCTGCCGTATCTTTGTATTCATTGGGGTTAGCAGTGGGGGTTCCGACGATGGTATACCCTGTCTGCGGCGTCATCTTATCGATTTTGACCGCGGCTTGCTTCGGCGGATATTCCACATTATCTCCATTATCGACGGCATAATATTCGATGGTGTACTTAACAGGTTCTTCAAGGGTAAATTCAGCCGTATCCCCTATAACGACGTCGGAGAACCCGGTGCTGAGTGTATAATGAATCTCTTTGACACTGGAATTGGTGTCCGCGGCCGTGATGGTCACTTTCACATCGGTGTTGTTCCATCCGACGTTATTAGGAACCGGATCGAATGAAATGGAAGAGTTGGGCGGGATGGTATCTTCAACAATGATTAATACATCATTCGATGATGAAATTTCACCATCGCTTACGGTTAGAGTAACAGTATGTTCACCAGGTGGGAAAATATGTGTCAGGGTAACCTCAGCATCTGTTGGCGGCTCATTGGGGGCAGGAATGGTTCCTGAAGCAAGTTCTGTATCGCCTTGTTTCCACTGGTAAGTGAGAGCATCGCCATTTGCGTCAGAGACATGACCGATTTGAGTGACTTCGGTTCCTTCGTGGGTTTCCTGTTCCACGGTTTGGTCGAGGCCGGCATCAACTACAGGGGGCTGGTTCGTCCACGTTCCCAGGACATGGATGTTGTCGATCCAACCGCTGGTCCATTCCCAATTATCCTGGGGACTGGTATGATAACCATTTATTGCATAAAAATAGTTAAAAGCTGTATTGGTAAGATTTGTGGTAAAGGTTTTGGGACTTCCATTTATGTGACTTGTTCGGGCGGCATCTGAGAAAATGCTAATGGTAACTTCATTTTCGATTTTTTCAAGACGAACGTAATATGTTTTATTCATGGATATAAGAAAGTCAAGAAATTGTGTCCATTCCAAAATTTGTTTCTTATTTTCGTAAATACGGAGAGCTAAATGAGGAACTCCGCCCCCTCCTGGCCACCCTGCATAAAACACACCGAAAATACCGTTTTGTATTTCACTCATTGTACCGGGGGTATCTGAAAAACCCGGACCCACTATATTTCCATTTCCTCCATGATTGGAAATATTGATGTCGTATTCCAGGACAAAATCCGTGGTAGAAAAAGGTCTATAAACATATCCGGGTTCGTATCTTATCCAGTGGTTGAATTCCAACCGGTGGTTATTGGTACAGTTTATTTCAATCTTATTTTTCGGATCGTATTCTACCCAGTCACTATTACAGACACTGAAGTCTTCAAAGATTTCCTGGGTATTTGTAGGCGTTATTTGCCCTTTGACATAGATGTTGTCGATCCAACCGGTGGTCCATTCCCAATTATCCTGGGGATCGGCAAGATAACCATTTACTGCATGAAAATTGTTAAAGGTTGTATTAATAAGATTTGTGGTAACTGTTTTTGGGCTTCCGGATATATGTGTGGTTCTGTCAGGATCTGAAAAAATACTTAGCTTAAGAGTGTCTCCGTTCTTCTCAAAACGAACATAATATGTAGTATTTGTATTTATCCAGATGCGATTGGGTATTTCACCCCATCCTCCCCAACTCCATTCTACGCTGCCATTAACAAACGTGGCGATATCGATCTGAGGTCCACCAAATCCGGCATAATAAACAGTATAAACACCATTTTGTATTGTATCCATTGTCCCGGGGGTATCTGAAAAGCCCGGACCGATAACATTGGCATTTCCTCCATCATCAGTAATATTGATATCGTATTCCAGGACAAAATCTTGTACGGGATACTCTCTAGCAACATATCCGGCCTGGTATCTTCTCCAATGATTGAATTCCAAACGATGGTCATACGTGTAGTCCAATTCAATTTTGTTTGTTGGGTCGTATTCTTGCCATAAACCCTTATCAACGGAAAAGTCTTCGAAGAATTCTTGCTTTTCAGACTTTTCACCTAAAAACGTTACGCTAAAAAGCGCAAGGAAAACTAAAACAAAAATTTTTCTTTTCATAATCTAACCTCCTATGTAAATTTATTTTTTTTTTGCCTGTTATTTTTTCCCTTTGCCGACTGTGACGATATCATCGCAGCCTTCGATACTCTTTCCATCTTTTGTTTTTCCTGTGAGGCAGGCTGTGGTATCTCCATACTGTATGCCTGTTTCTTGCGTCTTGAAGTGCAAGACAATGTCCAGGTCACCGTCGTTGTCCACATCCTCGATATGACCTCTTCCGTGAGCTTCTGCTGCTTCTCCTGGCCCGAACTTAACACTCAACGGGTCAACGCTAGTGGCATCAAAATTGTCGGTAGTCAGGATTGCCACCGGGATAACGCCTTTGCTGCGGGGATTAATCGCATTGGGCCAACTGCCGGGTTTGATGTCGATCTCAACAGGGAAAACAGCAGGTCCGGGGTGTTCAAACACATAGACTTTGCCATCATAACTTGGGACGATTATCTCTCCTTTTCCATCCCCATCCTGATCGCCAGCAGCTACATATTCAATAAGGCCACCAATGACATTTCCGCTGTTCCAGACTTCCTGGTAATCGTTATCCCCGGTGTTTTCAAAAAGATAGACTTTACAAGCATCCACGCATGGAGCAACTATTTCTCTTTTCCCATCATGGTCTTGATCGCCGGTAGCAGGCAGGTAAATTCTACCATCCAATGTGCCGCTGTCCCACACCTCTGTGTACGTGTTATCCCCAATTGCTCCCGTATGCTCAAAGACACGAACCGCACACTCTCCTTCGTGAGACCCGACTATTATTTCCATGTTCCCGTCTTTGTCCTGGTCTCCTATAGTCGCTTGCGGCGATTTACCAAAACCGCTTAATGTCGAAACTAACTGGTAGGAGTTGTCACCAATATTCTCAAAGACACGTACCACTCTTTCAATACCACCAGACCCGACAATAATCTCCATTTTACCGTCTTTATCCGTATCACCCACTGCTCCTTCAGCGACGGAATCTCCAGTCGTATTTCCGCTGTTCCATACCGGCTGGTAGGCATTATCCCCGGTATTTTCATATACACGAAGTTTGCAGACACTCCAGTGAGAGCCTGCTCCGATTAAGATTTCCTGTTTCCCATCTTTGTCTGCATCCCCTAAAAAAAGTGATGTAATCCCCATACCATCAAGATCGCTTCCACTGTGCCAAACTTCTTGATAGTCATTGTCTCCGATGTTTTCAAAAACATGGATCTTTGAATTTTGCGGTGATATGTCATCACATTCTGNNATTGTCCTGGTCCCCAACGGCGATGCGGCCAATGCGCATCGTAATTGTAGTTCCACTATCCCAGACAAGTTGATATGAGTCATCTCCCGTATTTTCAAAGACATAGACCTTTGCATTTCCGCCAGGGGAAAAATCTACAGCGATAATCTCAAGTTTGCCATCTCCATCCATGTCTCCAACTGCTACGTCAAAGACGGGGTTAGAGATAGCACTTCCACTGTCCCAGACTTTCACGTAATCATCTCCATCGACCGCACTTACTTTATTAGTCCCACTTGAAACATTTATGATTAAAAGAATCAAGGAGACTAAAACAAAAATTTTCTTTTTCATCATCACACCTCCTGGATAAAATATTTGTTAAACATCTGTCCTTCCTCTTTTTCTTCTTGCTCAATTTTATTACTTCTACTTAGATATCATAACTTTTGGATTTTTTCTTTCACTTTGACAATAGTTTAGATTTTTTTATTGAAATGTTGAATTAACAGGGATTTCGAGTTGTACATATTTATAAATGTGTAGAGAAAAGGTTGAGGTTGAGGTTAAGGTTGAGGAAAAGATTAGCCACAAAGAGACACGAAGAAAAGAAGAGAAGAAACGGAGAAACGAAGAACAGAAGAAAAATTTAGCTACCAAAGACACAACGGAACACAAAAAAACAAAATAAGATTTATTGACAAATTGATCGATTAGATGTATCATTAATTTAATAATGTTTGGAAAAAGGAGTGAAGGAATGAGGGTCAAGAAACGTAAAGCCGGGAAATGGATTTTTGTCTCGATTTTTATACCTGTTATTTTGTTTATTTCAACAATAAATGCTCAAACCCGCAGAGCATTCCTGGTGGGGATTAATAATTATGAACCCAAAGAACCGATTAAAAAAACGCTATGCAGAAAGAAATGGAAAAATCTTCACGGCTGTATCAACGATGTGGAGGCCATGAAAGGGGTACTGATTTCCCGCTTTTATTTTGAAAAAGAAGATATTCATGTGCTGAAAAATAAGGAAGCCACGAGGAATAATATTTTATCCGGTATTGAAACACACCTGATCAAGGAAGCAGCCCCTGGTGATGTGTGTGTATTCTACTTTGCCGGCCATGGTTCCCGGGTAAAAAATTCAAAGTCTAAAGAACCTGATAAAAAGGATGAGACCCTGGTGCCTGCCGACTGGTATCGCGGTGTGGGTGATATCCGGGATAAGGAGTTGAAAAGGCTATTCAACCGGGTAATGGATAAAAAAGCAAACCTTACCGTTATTGTCGATGCCTGCCACAGCGGATCTATTTCCCGGGGGATTCCTGTTCCCTTTCACTATAGGGTACTCCCGGAGAATACCTGCGATGCGGCCGACCCGCCGGATAAGGCAAAAGAACCGGCAGAGAGGGGCGCGTTGATCATTTCGGCGTCCCGGGATTTCCAGCGGGCGGCAGAGATAGAGGATGAAAACGGTGTTTGTTACGGCCTGTTTACCTGGGCGCTGATTAAAATAATAAGAAGCGTCCCACATGATGAACCTGTTGGGAATATTTTGCTAAGAGTAAATGCATTAATGGAAAGCGAAGGTATAAGGCATAAGGTAAAGCTGAATGAACCTATCCTGGAAGCGAAGTTAAGGAATAGACCGTTGTTCGGTTCAAGACCGGGAAAAGATGTCGGTATCGCGGCTGCTGTGGTTAAGGTCGGCGTCAAAGGGATTACCTTCCAGGCCGGTCTGGCGGCAGGGATAAGAAAGAATTGCGAACTCAAAAAAATAAGGACAAAAGAAGATGAACCAGTGGTGAGGGTGCGAGTTACCGAGGTGTACGGTTTAAACTTCTGCCTGGCGGAAGTGATCCATGGAGATGCCGGAGAAATAAGTGTCGGCGACCTGTTCGAAATTGACCGCTGGGTGGCTCCCAGGGAGGCCAGGATGAAGATATGGATACCCGGAAGCAGCCTCTCCCATGAAAGATTGCTCAGTATTTCCCGCGAGATAACCACACTCAAGAATTCAAATCTTATCGAGTGGGTAGAAGACCCCACGGAAATGGATCCCACTCACATTATGTCCTGTTATGGGTCATCCTGGCGTATCGTAACCCGTGACGGCAAAGTAACGAAACTGGGGAAAAAACCAAAGGCAGAAGCAATTCTTGAAAAGATCATGTCGGGTCGTCCGGTGGGGAGTAAAAAACCGCGTTTTTTTCTTCATTTGCCTTTGAGTTCTCGAATGCAAAAGATAATCGCCTCAGAAATCAACCATTATAGTGATTCCACAGAGATTTTGACTTCCAGTCAGGGCGCCCAATATATCCTGGTGGGACGGCTTAGCGGGAAGAGTATCGAGTATGCCTGGGTGCTTCCCAATATTTCCCGGCTGGTTTTTTGCCTCCGGCGGCCAGGGGGCTCTTTTGTAAAACCGCCCCCTGGACCCCCG
>JABAOH010001650.1_pt1 | contig 13325 bp, 12 predicted proteins | sample 7062181 | NCBI WGS metagenome assembly JABAOH01 (sample SAMN14538630, study PRJNA623070) | marine sediment metagenome | biome: marine biome [ENVO:00000428]; feature: marine pelagic biome [ENVO:01000023]; material: deep marine sediment [ENVO:00002113]; isolation source: pool of 5 deep marine... | reverse complement strand
CCAACAGATTTCGCAACATCACATTGGGCATCCGTCTCTCTTCAACCATTTGATTACCTCCTGCTCTTCTCTTTGGGGATGTGACCAGGCTGCCAGATGCAGGCTATTGGAGCGTCCGTTTTGCCAATCACCCCGGTTGCCTGACAACAAAACCGCTGCTTTTAGTGCCTATCCGAAAACCCAGCAGAGGCGGCTCCCACGCCGCCGAATTGCCGGGCGTGGGAGCCCGGCCAGCTAGTTTTCGGATGGGCTCTTAGTGGGTTCGCCTCCGCCATTCTTCCTTCAACGTCAGGCTTTTCAGGTCATCCGTCACCAGGAAATCCCTTAACAATCGGTGGAATTTGCTGGCTTCGTCCAGCATTGGGAAGTGACGTGATTCAGGTAGAGTGATAGATCTAATATTGCTAGCCGTATCCTCAAGTAACTTGGCCTGAGCGGGATCAACGAGGTTATCTTTTTCCCCATAGACTGCCAACAATGGCACCTCTATCTGTCTCAAATTCTCCCGCAAGTCCAGATCTGCACAGGCCTGCACAGTTAAAGCGATGACGCTCTCACTGGCCTTTTCCGCCTCTACTAACACCTCCTCGTGGTCAACAGGCCAGCGACCACCTAAGAGGCGGCCCAACCGGGAGGGGCTGCCGACGGTAAACAGCCGCCGATTAATGGCCTCGCCCACCACCGGCAGGCTCACCAGCATCAACCTGGTCACTTGATCGGGATTGGCGACCGCAAATTTGACGGCCACGGTTGCCCCTAGAGAGTGCCCCACCAGTGCAGCCGGAGCGATACCCAACTCGCCCATGAAGTCTTTGAGGAGATTCACGTACTTCTCTACACCATGACGATTTGTTGACTTATCAGAGTCCCCAAAACCCCACAGATCAAGGGCATAGGTACGATGCTGTTCGGAGAGTTCCTCCATAGTTGGCATCCAATAGCGCCAGGATCCCAACCAACCGTGGAGCAGGATAAGGGGACTACCTCGTCCCCAACTCTCGTAATGAATTAGCCCACCGTCAATAACAATCGCGCTCATCGCTCACGCCAGAAATCGGTATCGGAAGCGCCCAGTTGCTCACTTTTTGTGCCTGGTCGTTTCCTTTAGAATTTCGGCCATCCGCTTAGGCAACTGCTCAGCCTCAAAGGGCTTGAGGATATAGTCCACAGCCCCTAACTCCATGCCCTGTTTGATTTCCGCCTCCTGTCCTTTGGCCGAGAGGAAGACAATGGGGATGTCCCTGGTCTCATCTGCCTCTTTGAGCTCCTTGCAGGCTTCATAGCCCGTCTTCCTGGGCATCCGCACGTCCATGATGATCAGGTCCGGACGGAGCTTACGTGCCTTCTCAACCGCCTCTATCCCATTGACAGCTTCCTCTACCTCAAAACCACCATAACGGAGGCTGAAAGCAATCAACTCACGAATGTCCCTTTCATCTTCAGCAACTAGGATTGTGCTCATCTTGGCTCCTATTTGTGAACTATTTGCAATGGCGGTACCTTTCAACCCAGGCCAGATCTCGTGGCTTCAACTGTCCACACTTATTTGCCTTTGCGCATAGTCTGCCAGAGACAAGGTGAAGCTGAAAGTGCTACCTTCTCCCAATTGGCTCTTCACCCAGATGCGTCCGCCGTGCATCTCAACGATAGATTTGGCGATGGAAAGGCCAAGACCTGTGCCGGTCACCCGCCGGACTCCAGGGTGATCGGCGCGGAAGAAACGGGTGAAGAGCTTCTCTTGATCCTGAGGGGCGATGCCTATCCCCGTGTCGGTGACATCCACTTGCACGCTATCATCAACCCACTGAGCCGTGATGGTTATTCGCCCCCTCTCAGGGGTGTACTTGTAGGCGTTAGTGACCAGATTGGTCAGGATCTGGATGATCCGAGTGCGGTCGCCCCACACCTCAGGCAGGTCTGGTGGCACCTCTACAGTCAGATTGATCTCTTTGGCCTCGATCTGCGGCCGCAATGAGACGACTACCTCAGATACCAAATCGTCTATGTGAAGGGGCTTGATGTCCAACTTCAGAGCCCCGGTTTCGAGGCGGGAAATTTCTGAGAACTCGTTGACCATCTCCAGCACCCGGTCAACATTGGCCTTGATGGTATTCAGGAACTGTTTCTGCCTCTCGTCGTATTCTCCGGCCAACCCCAGAAGGAGCATGTCGCTATACCCTTTGATAGAGGTCATGGGGGCACGCAGTTCGTGAGCCGCCATAGAAAGGAACTCACTCTTCATACGGTCTATCTCGGCCTCTTTGGTGATGTCACGGAAAACAGCCACTACGTTAAAAGGTCCTTCGTCTGTCAAGGCCACCGGCGTGAAACTGGCTGTAATGGTCCTCTCCCCAATCTGGAATTGTGTCTGGGTCAATGGCTCCCCGGCCTCTAACCTCTCCCGGCTGCTTACCAGGGCACTCAGCACCGTCAAGACCGTCAGGGCCGCCTCGCGATCGAAGGCTTCATCAGCCTCCTGGATGAGATCACGCATGTCTCGACCCAAAACGATAGGCACAGGCAGATTTAGCATGCGCTCAGCGGTGGGGTTGACCATGATCACTTTGTGATTGGCATCAAAGACCATAACCCCATCGGCAATGCCTTCCACAATAGCCCTGGTCTTGTCGGCTTCGATTTTCTGGTGACGCAGGGCGGCTGCCAGCTCTTCGGTACGTTCTCGCACCCGCTCTTCCAAGGTGGCCTTGTGTTCTTCTAGCTCCTCGAAGAGGCGGGCGTTATTGATAGCGATGGCCACCTGGTCACCCAGGGCCTGCAACACGGCCACATCATCCAGGTCGAGGGCATTCAACTCGTCGCTCTGGACATCCAGGACACCGATAACTCGCTGGCCGATCTTCAGCGGCACCGCCAACTCTGATCTGGTAGCTGGTAGAGCGTCATTGGGCACATAGCGCGGTTCTTGCGACACATCGTTGACCAACAGCGGCAGACCAGACCCGGCCACCCAGCCAATGATGCCCTGCTCGCCAACCTTAAGACGGACGCCGCCTTGTTCCTCAATCAACCGCCCGGCCTCGCCAGAACCGGCTCGGAAGACGGCCTCCTTGGATACCTCATCAACTAGGAAAGCGTGAACATGATAGTAACTCAGGATATGGTGGATGAGCTCCACGATCTGGGAGAGCAGTTCATCTAGATCCAGAATAGAGGTGATGTGCCGGCCAAGCTCGGCTATAGCCTCCAACTGGGTGGCTCGCTGGCGGGCTTCCTCAAAAAGGCGGGCGTTCTCGATAGCGATAGCCGCCTGATTGGCGATAGTAAACAAAAGGTCCAGGTGCTCGTTGTCGAAGGCACCCTCTTCCTCGTAGCTCTGCACGGCCATCACTCCCACCACCCGCCCAGCGGCAATCATAGGCACCCCCAGCCATGACCGGGCCAACTCGCCGGAGGGCTCGGCCTTTATCTCCTTGAGAAACTGGAGCACATTTTCTTTTATCAAAACCGGCTGGCGGGTGCGGATGATATGACCGGTCAGGCCAATCCCAGCCTCCTGTCTCCTCTTGGGACGACGCTTCCCCCTCTCCACTTCGATCTCGAAGCTCACCTCATTTTTCTCTTCGTCATGGAGGGCGATATAGAAGTTGGTGGTGTCCATCACCAGGCTGACCTGCTGGTAGATCTTGTCCATCAGTTCATCAAGCTCCATGACCGAACTGATGATCCGGCCTATGATGGTGAGAGTGCCCAACTCCGAAATACGACGCTCTCGCTCATCGAAGAGTCGGGAGTTCTCGATGGCCACGGAGGCCTGATTGGCGAAGAGCTCCAAGGTCTCGATGGTCCTTCGAGTGGGCACCAGGCCATCCTGGGGATCATCTACGGACAGCAGCCCCAATATGGCCCCGTCCGCGCTTCTGAGGGGCACCAGTAACATATCGTTGGGATGCCACTTCTCTTCATGCCATTCCTCCTCTCCTTCCAGCGGCGCGTAGATGGCCAGATCTTTCCCCCAATCCTCCTGACGATGATGGGGGATGAAAAAGGAGTTGCTAATACGGTACTCGTCGCGCATGACCGCCTCGAGTTTGGCCAGAGGTTGGCATACACGTTGGAGTTGTCTGAAAACGGCAAGGGGTATCCCAGCCGATACCACTCGCCTTAGATAGGGTGGGTCTCCTTCTACCCAACTGAGCAGGGCTTTGTTGAAACCAACCGCATCGGGGATAGCATGGATGATCCGCTCCAGGATGTCTCCAAGGCTCAGGTCCATGCGCAAAGCGCCAGAGATCTCAAAAAGGGTAGCCAGTTGTTCCACCCGACGGCTCAGGGCTTCCCCCTGTCTCACCTGATCCTCATAACGCTGGGTGTTGCCGATGGCTATAGCCGCCTGATCCGCCAGAGTCTCAAGGAAACGGATGCTGTCTGGGCTGAAGGCAGCCAGTTCTGGGCTTTCGAGGTTGATGACGCCCACTATCTCTCCGGCATAGCAGATGGGCACGGCCAACTCGGAGCGAGTTTCTGGCACCAGACAGTAGTAATCGGGGTCCTGGCTTACGTCGGAGAGCGAGGCCGTCTGACCCGTTTCGATCATCCGGCGGATAATGCCCTGCGCCGGCCGGTCCTTGGTGTTCTCCATTGCTGCCACTTGCTCAAGGCTATAGCCGCGCCAGGTTCGTAAGCGCAACTGCCCCGTGCCCTGGTCAATGAGATGAATGCTCGCATGAGTAGCCGGTGTAGCTCTGACAGCCTCCTCCAAAACTGCCTCCAGGATTTGCCCCAAATCCAGGGTCGAGTTGAGCTTCTGGCCAATGCGCTGCAAAGCCGCAAGTTCTGCCAGCAACCGTTGCTCATTAACAGTTGTCGTTGGCCCTTTTTCTTCCACCCTATTCTGTTCCAGTGCCGGGTCTTCCTGATGCACCATGCTCTTGATCCGGTACCTCTTCGCTTGTCTCAACCAACCCCCTGGCCCCCCTGGGAAGAACACGAGTTCAAAAGCAGGGGAGGCCTCCCCGGGTAACTTCAAGCGGCCTCCAGTTCGCTGGGAGTTCTCTGGCTGGTTCTGTCTGACGTTCTGTTACCTCGCTACGAGTACGGTTACATCATCGTTATCCTTACCAAAATTCTGGGCTATTTCATTCGCTAATGTCTGCACGTCCTGCGCCTCTTTTGTCCACAGACCATCATTTAATATGAAGCGGCTTGAAATTCCATCGGTGTGGAGCACAAAGAGGTCGCCGGTGGTGTAGTGATAAGTGAATTCTTGCAGGCTCGGCAGGCGGTAACCCACGATGCCGTTCCTCGAAATAGGCTTGATAAGGGCGGGGCTGCGAACGTGGATGCCAATGTTGCCCACGCCCACAAAGGCCATCGCGCTCTCTATGAAACTGACGCGCAGCAGGGCCATTACCGCACCACGCGTCCCCCTGAGTGCCTGGTGACATTTAGCCATGATGTCGCTCAGGGGTAAGGTGCTGTTAACCTCGACGCAACGGATAGCAGCCTGAGCCGCTTCTGCCGCAGCCTCGCCGCTGCCTAACCCATCAACCAGACAGACCAGGGTCGCTTCCTCTCCCTCTTTGATCAAATAGGCATCTCCCGAGATGTTACGACCAGACTTGGGACGATAGACTATGCCAAATTCCATTCGACTCATTTTAGCCACTTTCTCACCTTCACCTTGGTGCCTACACCTAACTTGGTCTCAATTTCGAATTCATCCATCAGCCGTTTTGTGCCCGGCAAGCCCATCCCCAAACCAGAGCTCGTACTGTAACCGTCCTGCATCACCAGTTCTACGTTAGCTATCCCAGGTCCATTGTCCTCACAAACCACCTCTATCCCTCGTCCTCCATCATCCGAGACGACAGCTCTGACCCTCACCTTGCCTTCTGGCGCGTATAAGACAATGTTGCGTGCCAGTTCAGAAATGGCCGTGGCGATACGGGCCTGGTCAATGGTGCCAAAGCCCAGCTCTCTGGCCAGGTTCCGCCCCTCCACCCGGGCTGAGACAATGTCCAGATCGGTTTTGACAGGGATGCATCGCTCCTCAGTCGATGGTGCCATGGGTGCTTTCCTTCTCCACCATCTTGCGCAGAGCGGCGATGCCCTTCTCCAGGTTGAGGGCCGTGGTCACTCCTCTCAGTTCGACCCCTAGCTCCACCAGGGTTATGGCTACCTCTGGCTGTAAACCGGTGATGACGACGGTCGTACCCATCAGGCCCGCCATCTCGGCGATGTCGCCGGTGAGCCGGGCCAGGAAGCTATCCACCACATCCACAGCCGTCAGGTCCAGGATCAGCCCTCTGGCCTTGGTTGCATAGATGCGCTCCAGGAGATCGTCCCTGAACTGGGTAGCAGCCTTGTCGTGTAAAGCCGTCTGTATCGAAGCTACCAGGTAGTTTTCGATTTGCAGGATGGGGATGCGAGCAACTTCCATTGGTCTACCTCTCCCTTTTCTTGGGCACCACCACCTCTAACCCCATCATTTCCATGGCATACCGGACGCCCGCTTGCAGATTGCTGCGAGTGACCACCCCCGAAAGGTCCACGCCCAGGTTGATCAGGGACTGGGCTACTTCACTGCTAATGCCCACCACCACACATTTGGCTCCCAAAAGGGCTGCAGCTTTGATGGTTTGTATGAGGTGGTTAGCCACACTGGTGTCTACCACAGGTACACCGGTGATGTCAATAATAACTATCTCGGCCTGATATTTGGTGATACCGGTCAGCAAGTCTTCCGTGATGCGAGTGGCCCGTGCCGAGTCAATGGCCCCGACGAGGGGCATGACCAGCACATTCTCCCAGACCTGGATGACCGGTGAGGAGAGCTCCCTTACTGTCTTCAATAGACGCTCTTTTTCCTCAACAACCGCTTGCAATTTGGCCATCCTCTCCTCACTCACCCTGTTGGCCTCAATCAGATCATCTATCATCCTCTCCAACTCGATGGACAAAGCGGTAAACTCGTCTTCCTCTTCAGGGGTCTCTACTCTCACAGAGAAGTCACCCGAAGATACGCTTTGCACCACATCAAGCAGGGATTTGAGGCGCTCTTTTACGAACTCTTTATATTGATCGAGGTCGGTTTTTTCAACCATGCCACCTTTCTCCCCCTAAGAAGGCCAGAGCCTTCTCAGAAATTAGAATTCTCTATTGTTCCTTCAGCCACTTGATTGCCGTAATCCTGGTCCCCCAGCCGGGTGCCGATTCTATGTGGAACTCATCCATCATGCGCTTTGCCCCACCGAGACCCGAGCCCAAACCACCCGAGGTGGTATAGCCATCCTTCATAGCCTGCTCTATGTCCGCAATGCCGGGGCCGTGGTCGAGGGCCTGGATCTTGAGCCCTCGCCGCTTGCCTTTGGTTACGACCTGGACCTTGATGGCCCCCTCGCCAGCGTAAAGGACGATGTTGCGAGCCAGTTCGGAGGTAACAGTCTCGAGGCGTGTCTGATCGGCTTCGTTGAAACCCATTTGTCTGGCCAGGGCCTTGACTTGATGAGCGGCCACGTAAACGTGGGCTTCCGCAGCTACCCTGACCTGGGCAGTCTCTGTCACCAGACCTCCCCGAAAAAGGATTCGAAAGTTTTGCTGTCTTTGACCGAGAGTCTGGCGAAGAGGCCGTGCAAGGCCTGGTTCTCCACCGCCTCGGCCAGCGGTTGACCAACCCAGCTCTCCTCAGCTATCTTGAAAGCCCGCCTTGCGGCAGGGTTAAGTAAAAGGATGTGATCCGTTTCGTCGGCAACCATGATGGCGTCCTCGGTGCCAGTGATGACGGCCGAGAGTTTGGCCCGCTCGCTGATGGTCTTGGCGCCCTCACCTCAATTCGTCGCCTTGGGGGACCATGCGGCCCCCAGCTTCATAGCTCGGTGTGGCCAAAACAAGTTGGTGGTGACGGCTTGAGCTGTTCCAGGCGACTGAAGTCGTTACTACACAACCCATTTTGGCCAGACCTCACAGCCGTATCAGGTTGCCGGGCTGGGACCGGTCAGAACCCGCCTTATCTCTTCGACAAAGTCATCAATGGCAAAGGGTTTGGTTAAGAATTGGGCCGCCCCCAGGGCCAAAACTTTCTTTCGCTTTACCTCTTCATCGGTGACGCTGCCCGTCACAACGACGACCGGTATGTCCTGCGTAGCCCTGTCTCGTTTCAGGCGCTTGAGAACCTCGTAGCCATCCAACCCTGGCATCTTCAGATCCAAAAGGATCAACCCAGGCTGCTCCCGCCGGGCAACGGCCAGGGCCTCAAATCCATTGTTGGCTGTCCTTACTGTGAAACCAGCTCTGCCCAGCACTTCTTGGACCAATCTCGTGGTGTCCCGGTCATCGTCAACTACCAGGATTAGATCTTCTTTGGGTAAAATAGCGCCGATAGCTGAGAGTAGCCTCCCTTCGTCAATGGGTTTAGTTACGTAGTCAACGGCCCCCAGGCGGAAACCATCCCCTCTGTCTGGCACGATTGACAGGATCACCACCGGAATATCAGCCGTTTCCTCATCGGACTTTAGTCGTTGCAGTACTTCGAAGCCATCTATGTCAGGGAGGAGGATGTCCAGGGTGATCAGGTCTGGTTTCTCCTGGTGTGCTTTGGCCAGAGCCTCTTCGCCCCGGGTGGCGGTTGTCACCCTGTATCCATTACCCTCCAAATGATAGCGAATCAATTCTGCGATGTCCGGTTCGTCTTCCACGACCAGAATCCGTTTGGAGGGAGCAAAGGATAGAGGTGAAGGGGAGGGAGCAGGAAACTCCTCCAACTCTTTCCCTCTCTCCGCAAGGGGCAGGGTAAAGCTGAAAGTGCTTCCCTGGCCGGGCTCACTCTCAACCCAAATCTCGCCGCCGTGCATTTCCACGAAGGATTTGGCGATGGACAGGCCCAAACCCGTCCCTGCTACCTCTTGCACGAGGGGGCTATCGGCCCGGTAGAAACGATCGAAGATTTTTTCCTGATCCTCAGGAGCGATGCCGATGCCCGTATCTGCCACGCTCACCTGCAAAAAGTTGCCTCTGACCTGAGCGGAGACAGTGATCTGACCACCGGCTGGAGTGTAATGGCGGGCGTTGTCAATTAGGTTGGTCAGGATTTGAGTCACCCGGTCACGGTCGCCGTAAATAGGAGGCAGACTTTCAGGGATATCCAGTTTCAGGCTGAGGCCCTTCTCTTCAATCTGCCCTCGGAGGGAAGCAGCTATTTCATCTATTATGGCGCTTATATGGATGAATTCAAGGTTGAGCCTGATCCGCCCGGTTTCAATGCGCGAGATGTCCAGCAAGTCGTTTGCCAGAAGGGCCAGGCGGTCGGCGTTGGATTTGATGATGCTCAGGAACCGTCGTTGAGCCTCGTTGATCTCTCCTACTGTCTCCAAGTAGAGCAAGTCGGTATAGCCCTTGATAGAGGTCATGGGGGTACGCAGTTGGTGGGAGACAATGGAGATAAGCTCGCTCTTCATACGGTCAACGGCCACTTCCCTAGTGATGTCTCGGAAGACAGAGACCGTGCCCAGGAATTCATCTCCCATCAACACCGGTGCCATGTGCACGCTGACTACTTTTTCTTCGGTCTCAAACTGGCTTTCGAAGGAAGTTGGCTCGCCCTCTGCTGGTAAGGCCTGTGCCCATTCCTTTATCAAAGCGAGCCAGGTATCGCCTTCCGCCCCATAGAGGCCGCTCAGTTCATGTATCGGCCGCCCGACAATCTCCTCTCTCGACATCCCCAGGATCTCTTCAGCCGCAGCATTCAGCAGAATAACGTTGCCTCGAGCATCGGCGACCATTACCCCATCGGCAATGCCTTCCAGGATGGCCCGGATCTTGGAGGCCTCCTCTTGTTGGGCGCGCAACATGCCCCCCATTCTTTCGGCCGACTCCCTGATCATCCGATAGAGCTCAGCGTTATTGATGGATGCGGCAACCTGACTGGCCGCCGCCGAGACCAACTTGAGATGGGTCTTAGTGAAATAGCCGGATTGGGGATGGTGGAGAAGGAGCACCCCTAAGACATCTTCGCCTGCGACCAGAGGCACGGCCAGAGCCGACTTGCTCACCCGTTTCTGGCCGGGACGCACTATCCAGCGCTCATCCTTGGCCACGTCCTCGATGATGACTGGTTCCCGGTGCTCCAGGACCCAGCCAGCCAGTCCCACACCCTTTCTAAAGTCCGTCATCCTGCCCCCACGGGGCAAAGGCTTCTCGCGGCCCAGGGCAGCGCGGTAGATGAGATTACCCGATTCATGGTCGAGCAGCATGATGGAACCGTGCTCTACCCCGACGGCCTCATTGATCAAAGCCAGAGCTTGAATCAAGACGCGATCGAGGTCCAAACTAATTCCCAGGTCCTTGGTGATGCGGTAGAGAGCCTCGACATGGTCACGCTCCGCAGTGAGTTCTTTAATAGCCTGAGCCAGTTCCTCAGTCCGCTCCTCAACCTTTTGCTCCAACTCCTGGGCAGAGCGAGTGATTTCCTCGTACAGGCGTGCGTTCTCAATAGCAATGATCGCTTGATCAGCTAGGGTAGAGAGAAGGAGTTGATCAGTGGTGTCAAATCCTCCTTTCACCTTCCTTTCGGCTGTCAATACCCCTATCACCTCATCCCTGGTGGCCAGGGGAACCATCAGCATGGAGCCTATCTCGACGGGCCCAGGCAAGAACCGTGGGTCGGCGCTGGTGTCGGGTATGATCAGCGCTCTTCCTGTTTTAGCCACACTACCGACCAGGCCCTCTCCATGAGCGAAACGAAGGTTCTTTGACCTCTCTATCCCATATCCATAGCTCATCCGAGGAGCAAAGCGCCCGTCTTGAGAATCAAGCAAGAAGATGGTCGCGTAATCGCAACCCAGAAGTTGAGCACTGGTCTCGACGATGGTGCTCAGGAGCGCTTCTGGATCGAGCGTGGCATTGAGGGCCCGCCCTACCTCGTTGATCACAGCCAGGTTATCAACGCGGCGTTGCAGGTTGGCGTAGAGACGAGCGTGGCCGATGACAATGGCCGCCTGCGTGGAGAGAGCCTGCACGAATTCCACGTCATCTTCGTCGAAAGCAGCGACCTCGGTGCTGTATAGGTTGATGGTCCCAACCACGACCCCCTCATAGAAGATGGGCACCACCAGGGCAGAGCGGGTTTCCGGTTTAATGCATACCGGGCTGGTTTCTTGTTCCTTATCGGCTACAATCCTGCGGGGTGCACTCCTTCAAGACCTGAGCAATGACACCGATCCCTGATTCCGGCCTCACCGTCTTTAATTGATCTACCTCCTCAGAAGTGTATCCGTGAGCTAACGCTATCTGGTAGTCTCCTGTGGCCTCGTTGCGCATGGCGATATTACCGTGGGTAGCGGGGGTGAGGCGCAGACATTCACTTAACACCAGATCCAACGCGCGTCCCTTTTCCAGGTTGGCAGTGAGCTCCTGGCTGATGCGCTGGAGGGCAGTGAGCTTCTCTATCCTCTCCTGGAACCGCTTGTCGGTCAGGCTATAGAGTTGCGCGTTCTCAATGGCCACGGCTGCCTGGTTAGCCATTATGGACAGGAGATCCAAATCGTGGTCAGTAATCACCGCGCCGTCCCTGGGATCGCAGATGTTGAGAACACCGATTACCCGCTCGCCCACCATCATCGGCACGGAAGCGAAAGCAGCCTGATAATATCTCTCCACCTCGATGCCTTGCTCAGACAGGTATCTGGCAACGTCAGCGGTGATAAAGGGTTTGCCAGAGTCAGCTACCTTTCCAGAGATTCCTTGCCCCCGTGGGATCTTTTCAGGCGAGATATCCTCTGGCAGCCCTACTGCGGCCACCATCTCCAGGTGGCAGTCATCTTCTGACAGCAGCATCAGGGCGGAAATTTGCGCTTCAAAAATCTCCGCTGTGGTGCGGACAATAGCCTGATATAGGCTCTCCAGCCCCTCTCGAATGGAGAAATTGAGCGAGGACAACTTGGCTAACCTGACCTGGTCTATTTCGCTATCATTGTTGTGAGACGTGTTCACTTTCAGATACCCTCGGAGGGTCTTACAATTCGCACCCTTGAAATTTCTATTCGACTCCAACCCTCGAAAACGCTTATCTCTCAGACAAGGCCGACGCCCTTACAAAGCATTCCTGGGGGACAGAGGCGAGATGATTCAATTTCATTTGTCTTCACGCCTGGCCTCAGCGGCTCTCTCCGTGATCTCCCTTATGTCAGCAAAGGGACCATCATCATGCGCTATGACACCCACAGCCAGAGTCATCAAAGGCACCTGCTTCTCTTGGTAGCCATCAGGGTCTTGGAAGGTAATGTAGCCCTGCTCCCGATGCTTGAAATTGTAAAAAGTTCCCACCTCAGTGGCAAAACGGTCCGTGACCTTTTCCTTGATCGCTTGAGCTTGCTCGGCCGTGGTGATGACGACGAAATCATTGGCTGCCGTATGGCCGATGAAGTCATCAGGCGTCCCCAACTCGTCAACAGCCTCTCCTATCACCATGGCCGTGAAGCGGAGGACGTCGTCACCGGCCACGAAGCCGTAGACCTCGTTGAAAGGCCCAAAATCCTTGAGGCCAATGTACAGGATAGCCCAGCCATCCTTCCGCATGAGGAGTCTGAGTTGCTCTTCGATTAGCTTGCCGCTCGGCAACCCCGTGACAGGATTGGTCAGGCTCTCACGGGTGGTCCGTGCGACCGCATTTTGGATACGGAATTTCAGTTCCTCGATGTCGAAAGGCTTGGTGATGTAATCATCGGCTCCCAACTCCAGGCCGGCGATCTTGTCCGTTCGCTCATCCCTTTGGGTCAAAAACATGATAGGGATATGGCTGGTACGCAGGTTGCTGCGCAGTTTCTTGCAGACCTCGTAGCCATCCATGTCGGGCAACATGATGTCCAGAACCACCACGTGGGGCAGTTTCTTGCGGCAAAGCTCCAAAGCATCGCCGCCCCGTCCAGCCACAAGGACCTCATACCCCTGTGAGTCGAAATAGATACGCAGCATATTGGCGATATCGAGGTCGTCTTCCACGACCAGGATCCTGCCTTTGTTCATTGTCCCTTACCTCCACTCATGGCTGAGTTTTCAAGACCCTCTCAAATAGCAAGGGGCCTTCGCGAGGCCAGGGGAAAATACTTCGGCCCCAGATTCCCAGTCAGTCCTCTGCAAATGCCCCTGCTACGGCCAAATTCGGTGCTCTTTCCTCCTTGTGATTTCCTTTGGATGCAGGCTTCCATCAACCTGGGTTGCCCTCACGATAGGTGAGACGCTCCAAGGGGTTGGACTAAACCAACGATCTAGTGTCCCATCCTTCTACGGGCGTTCTCTTTGGCTAATTCTACCTCCTCCCCGGTCACGGCACGTTCAAATGAGCGAAAGCCGCCAAGTCTGAAACCGTGCTT
>JABAOH010021136.1_pt1 | contig 13326 bp, 10 predicted proteins | sample 7062181 | NCBI WGS metagenome assembly JABAOH01 (sample SAMN14538630, study PRJNA623070) | marine sediment metagenome | biome: marine biome [ENVO:00000428]; feature: marine pelagic biome [ENVO:01000023]; material: deep marine sediment [ENVO:00002113]; isolation source: pool of 5 deep marine... | reverse complement strand
GTCTTGCCAACTAAATGAGGTTTCACTCCATATAATGACACTTGCCTGTCCAGTCCATGCAATCTTCCTGTGGATGAGTCTAAGACGTCACCTTCACAGAAGTTTACCCTACCGATGAAATCGGCGACGAACCTAGTTTCCGGGTTTTTGTAGATTTCGACAGGTGTTCCAACCTGTTCGATTCTTCCCTCGTTCATGATCCCAATTTCGTCCGAACTTGATAGGGCTTCCACCTGGTCATGTGTGACGTTTATGGCTGTGATGCCCCCTTCCCTCTGAAGTTTCCTTATCTCCTCCCTCATCTCCACCCTTAGCTTTGCGTCAAGAGCGCCGAGAGCCTCGTCCAGCAACCAAACTGAAGATTCTGTGATCAAAGCTCTAGCAACTGCGACCCTTTGCTTTTGCCCACCGGAGAGTTCTCGGATTTTTCTATAGCCAAAAAGATGGTAATCAAGGCCTACCGTGTTGAGTGCATTTTTTACTCTTTCCCGCTTCTCTTTTTTTCTAAGTTTCCTCAGCTTTACTCCGCAGTGCATGTCAAATGTTTTCAAATGTAGAAATTGAACGAGGCGTTGGATGGGGTTTTTGGCTTTTGGGTAGACGAGTGCTTTGCATTTTGGACAGATTTTTCTGTAATCCAAACCAAACTTCACGTTTTGTTCGATGATCATGTGTGGGAAAAGAGCAAGGTTCTGGGGAACCATTACGGCGTCTCTGTGGTGGGGTGGGTAGCCTGTTACATCTTCGTTTCCAAAGTACACCCTTCCCTCGTCTGGCTTTATATGTCCAGCGATGATGCCTAGGGTTGTCGATTTACCCGAACCGCTTGGGCCAAGGACGGTGAAATATTCAGAGTCCTTGATGGTTAACGTTACATGATCAACTGCTACAATGTCTTTCTCTTCTTTTTCGATTTCCCTTTGCTTTCTTCTAAAGAGTACATTTTTCGCCTTTTGTAATAATTTTCTTCTCCTTTTTCCAGGATAAATCTTTGTTAAGTTGTCAAGTCTTATTTCTACCATTTGATCAAAAATAATAGCAATGAAGCTTAAGTATTTTTAGATTGATATGGCATCGTTTTCGTGAAAGTGTTACCCGTCTAAAAACCCCAAAGTATTTTTGATATAAAAAGAAAGAGGTTCTAGTTTCGCTGAACTAGTGTTTTGAGTAGTCTTCGTTTGTAGATGACTACGGCAACTGTAAGCACCATGAACATAACTAACATTAATGTCCATGCGGGAAACTCTGGGATGACATAGATACTCGTAATCGTGGAAGAGAGTTCAAAAGGTCCATGAAGAAGTCTGGCTGTAAGGTCTGACGTGCCTAAAATCTGGGCTATCATGGAAACGTTTGTCGATCTTGTCTCACCGGGGTCAATCGTGAGGCTGATGTTGTTCCCGCCTGGGAAAACCCAGTTCTCCCCCTCAGCTACTAACGTTAATGAGACTGATTCATTCAAGAAGCTTGTGATTAGTACGGTAGCGTTTACCTCTTCTCCAATCAAAGCCTCAGGAACTTCTTCGATGTTCACCGAGATCCCTGCTGAGATGGTCGCCAAGTTGCTATACCTTATGGCCCTGTCGGGATTCATGTTCGTCAGTGCTTTCAAAGCCTCATCAAGGTATTCTGACGCAAGCGTAACATTTCTTCCCTGCGCTTCTGACAACGAGACAAAATGTTCAGCGCTTGCCACAACAGGTTCAGCTTCTTCCATCCTAGAAAAGTATTCATCTAGCCAGACTTTTTGCCCTATCCATAAGTCGTAGCTTGGCGTGTATATAATCGAACGCTTGTTGAGAATCGCGTCCACAATCCCCGAATCCGAGATGTTTCTGACGTAGAGATACTGAATAACCCTGTCGATCGTCCATACAGAATGGGCGTCCGCAGCCCCCGCGAATGGATATCTAACCGCTGCATCGCCGACTCCCACTTGTATAGCGGAGTTTATGATTTCTATTGCGTTCATGCTGTAATCCTCTAGCTTGTAGTAAATGTTGTAAAGATCCGCCAAGAGGGTTGGATGATTGAATTCCACTATGCCGCCACCGTCAACGATCTCCTCAAATATTGGTATCAGTCCTTCCAAGTCTGATATCGGGTATTGCCTTTCCCATATGTCAAAAGTGATTGGAAAGAGGCTAACGTGCCCCCAACCCCTATTTGCTTCCACTCCTGATACTATGTGCATGTCGTAACCTCTCTCCTGTATGTAGTTTCTGGCGTTGATGGCGCCTATCAGTGGATTTGGGGGATAGTTATCGTAATCGCACATAATCAAGAAGTCGTACGACAACTCTCTTGCTCTCTCTACTATGACATCGCTGGGATCGTATGCTCCTCCCACATCGCTCGTGTGCACGTGTACGGCCCCCCTTATTAGAGTGAACTGATCCTTCTCCTCTTCAGTTAATAATGGCCCCTCCTCTGTCACCTCTATAAGAGGATGCTTCAACTCTGCTGTCTCTAGATTCCTATGAGCTAGCCAATTGAAGACGTTCAAGAGAAACTGATAGTTGTCTGTTGGTTTAGATAATCTTTCATCCACTAGCCAATTGAAGGGGTAGACGGTACCGAAAAAAACTAGTCTAGCAGAATCCACTTCGGCTGCAGCAGCTAATATGTTATCGTCATATTGAATTAATGTTGTTACATTATTTCCATGGTTAATCGTACATCCATCCTTGTAAACCATGGAGGAGACATTCGTTGTTACAGGGTGTTCAAGAAAGTGTTCAGAGCTCAGGATCCGGGTAAAGGCATCATCGTTGAAGGTGACGTTGAATAGGTTGGCAATGTCATTAAGGTGCTGGTTTGATATATCTAAAGGACTGTTTAGCCTAAAGTATTCCAGATACGCCGTTCCTACAAGAAGGAGGTTTCCGCCCTGTTGCACAAAGTTCTGTACGGCAGCGATTTCTGCTCCTGTGTAATTAATTGCGGGAAACATCAACACCAGGATTTCATAGTTCGACAGAAGTTCCTGAGTTAAATTGGCCTCATAGATTGATGTAATATTAAAGTCATAGTGTTTGAGGTAAGCAGCCATGATTGAGATCTCGCCTGGAATCCATTCACGGTTGTAACCACGGGCTTCATCAACAAGAACATCCACCATCACGGCTTCTTGAGCAGAAACAAGGGAGAATGTTGTTGCCCTGAAGAACATAAGGGAGAAGATTAGGAGAATCGAGAAGAAGGTTAACATTTTTTTCATTTCACGGTCACCTTTCCACGTTTCATAAACGAGAGATTCATATCTAAAGTTATTCTTTTTTTATACTTTACGCAAGTTTTGGAGGGGGTTAGACTCCCGTTATTGCTGCTGTCCTCTTCAACAGCATATTTGCAAGTGTTATGAAAATAATTAGCAGGATCATTAGAAACACGCCTAGGGCTGCTGATAAGAATATGCCAGCATACGCTGTTCCATACAACTCCGCAATCTTTTGTGTTATTGGGGCAAAATTGGCTCCTCCGGCCTGTTCGATTCCTCCGAAGAGGACGCTGGTGCTGACTTCAGACATGCTGTAAATGAATGAGAGCATGGCTCCTCCTATGATGTATGGAAAAATTAGTGGCGCCACCACCCTTCTAAAGGTCTCGAAAGCGCTTGCGCCAAGAGACTTGGAGGCGTCATCTAACGATGTATCGACCTGCTGCAGTCCGGAATAGATGGATCTCACAGTGAATGGAAACCTTCTGACGGAGTAACTCAGAATCAGAACGGGAAATACAAGCAAACTGAAGAAGCTGTAGCCTACTAGGGGGCTTATAGGTGTTTTGAAGAAGAGTACGAAGTACCCGATGCCATATACGATGCCAGGTATGGCGATGGGCATGGTCACGAGCAAGTTAATAATTTGCCTGCCTCTTAGTCGGGTGCGTTGCATTAGATAGGCGGCTGACAATCCCAGAGCTAGAATAATCACAATTGCAAACGCGCTGTATACGAAGCTGTTAAATGTTGCCTTAAAAATCCCTCTCGATGGGTCAAAGATATCTATGAAATGTTGGGCTGTAAATTGGTCAGGGAAAGGTGAGGTAGAGGTCCAGTAGTCAGCTACGGAGAGAAGTATCACTCCAATGTGAGGCAGGAGCGCAAAGAAACAGACTCCAATAAGGAAAATGTGTATTACCAAGTATTTGATGGGGCCTGTTTTGAAGGTCCTAGGTCGAATTTCAACTATAGCAACCTCTCTCAGTTCAGCGAATCTTCGAACAAAGTAGAAGCAAACCATTGCTAACATCAGAATGATTACCGATTGGGCTAAGGCGTGACCGCTCACCATTTCACCCCTCAAAAACGCTGATTGATAGGCTTGAAAAATCCTGTAGGTCAGTAATTTAGTTGCCTGATCGTCGTCTCCAAAGACTATGGGAGTACCAAGATCCTCCAGGCTGAAGATAAATGTCAGTATGAAGCCAGCCGCTATCCCTGGTAGCGCCATGGGAAGGGTGACTCTGAAGAATCTTCTAAGGGGAGAGGCGCCAAGATTCTCCGCGGTTTCTTCTACTGATGGGTCAATGTTCGTGAAGGCTGCTCTGGCATTGAGGTACGGTATGACAAAGAAGTGCAGCACTTCAACCAAGATTACAGCCGCCAAACCCTGGATGATCCATGGGCCATCAGTTATTTTCCACGTTCTCCACAACAGAAGGTTTATTGTGCCTGAGAGGCCGATCATCTTTTTTAGTCCTATGGCGCTCACTATCGGCGGGGCAGCGGAAGGCGCGATCAAGAGCACCCCGAACAAGGGCTTCAGTCTAAAATTGTAGCGAGCCATTATGTATGCAAGAGCGACTCCCAAGAGGGTTGAAAAAAAAGATACGAGAAGGGCTACGAGAAGCGTGTTCAGCAGTATACCTTGGTCCACACCAGTGATGATGTGAACCGTAAACTGTGGGTAGACACTCTCCCTGTAAATTTCAAAATTTAGGTTGGGATTCCAGAAGAGTCTGTCGCCAAAAATTATTCTGAAATACACCAAAGGATCGTTTAGAGGAAAGGCTTTCGCCAACATCGAGAGGAGAGGGGCAAGCAAAAAGATGGCGAAGAAGGCGAAGACTATGACCGCCAGTAGGTGTGCCTTCCTGAATCGAATTCCAAGGGGCATTGCACGTCACCTTGAAAGAGGCGAGGTTTTAGCCCTAACGTTCATGCATGCTTCGTTTGTAGACGACTATGGCAGCCGTAAGCACCATGAGTATAAGTAACATTAGTGGCCATGTCGGAAACTCTGGAATTACTTCAGTGCCTCTGACTTCAATCAAATGAGTGGTGTGGATATAAGTAATGGAAAAGATGTTATGAGTTCCGTTGTATGTCTGGGTATAGTTCACGTCTTCCACCAAGAGAGAACCATCCATGTAGACTGAGAACTCACCCCAAAGCAAATCATCAGGAATTGTGATAACGCAAAAGCCGGTTGTTCCAGATGCTCCAGTAACGTCGAAGCTTATCTGCTTATTTGGTTGATTGAAGTCGAAGTTTGTTATGTCGGAGTTACAGAAAGTGGTAACATCATAGGTTGTTCCTTCCCAATCAACTGGGAACACGTTAGCCAGTCCTGTTGGCACCCTGTTGTACTTATCCACCGCTTGCTGGTACCACTCTGATTGCTTTTGCGCCCGAAAAGCGGTGTCACTGCTCATCTGATCATTGATTTCCATCGCCTCCTCCAGGGTAATTAGAGGCCTACCCAATTCTTGGCTCAACGCTTCAAAAGCCGTGGGGTTTACATCATATAGGTCCATGACTCTTTTCCATGCATCCACGAGTTCCGCGTGGGCGTTGGTAATCGTGGCCTCATAGTAGTAGATGACCGAGTGCATCAGGGATAGGCTTAGCGCGTCGTCGAACTCGATGCCGGTTTGATCCCTTGTTTCGTTGTAGACTCCATATAAATCTGGTCGTTGCTGACCTAGGGGTGTGTCGAAGGCGTCTTCGCGAACTGGCAGTCTGTTTAGCTCTGTTCGTAGCCATTGGGATTGGCCTCCTTTGGACAGGACGTATTTTACGAAGGCTTCTGCTGCTGCTGGTTGAGCTGCGTTAACGGTCAAGGCTATCGGATCGCCGTTTACTATGCTCTGTCCCTCTGGGATTATGTACTTGCACTCAGGATTTTGTATTTGGGCACCAATACCATAGAAATCTATGGTGAGAGCAACCGCCACTTCCCCTGCTACAACTGCTCCCAGGGATTCCGTGCTTCCGTGGTATATCCTGGAGTTTGCGCTCATCAAGGTTACTATTTGCCATCCTGTCTCCCATCCGAATCCCTGTAACATGATTTCGTACATCCGCGTATTGCTTGTGCTCTCCGGTGCGTTCACGACTCCCACCATTTGCGGTTCCCTGAAGTACGAGGGCTCGGCCAGCTCATCCCATTTGGTGGGCGCCGGCAAGTCGAACAAACTCCGTGTGGCTTCGTTTACAGTGAAGCCGAAGCTGCTGACAGCGGCTGCAACCCACACGAGTTTTCCGTCTTTCGACCGTTTCAGGGGCGCGCCTGCGAAGGTGTCGGGGATTGCGTTTACCTCTTCCATGACTGCCGATGACGCACTCATGTTTAGCAGCAGGTTCTCGTCCGCTAAGCCGTCGAACAGGGTAGGCCCTCCACCCCAAGCAACGTCGATACCGCCAGCCCCTATCAGGTCAGGCCAGAAGCCTCCAGCTGGGGCTTTGAAAGTGATATCTGTTATGCCAGCATCGATGGCTAGATTGGTTTTCAAGAACTCAGTTTCAAATATCCCCTGTATGTCCGACGCGTGCCTTGTAAGCACCGTCAACGTTACTTGAGCCTTCCCTACTGGAATTGGTGACAGAGCAACGAAAGTGACTAAAACAATTAACAGCAGAGTTATCAGTTGTTTCCATTCGCCTTTACGAATTTTCTCCATTTTTTCCCTCCCTTCTCAGATTTTTCACAATCTAAGGGATATATGGACTACGAGTTTTATCCTTTTCGCTCCGCTAGGCGCAGCACTTTTTGAGTAATGTTGAAAAAGGTTGAGGTGCATTATGGAGCTTGGGGGCTACCCCTTTTTAGGCTAAAATTAAAAAAAGGGAAGATGCTGGAATGGTTATGCCAGCTTTAGGAGTCTCCATTTCTTAGCGACGATTGTGGCGATGGCAACTATGAGCATTAGAATCAGTATTGTTGCGAGACTCTGGAATTCGGGTATTACTTCTAACTCGTCTGCCGAAGTTGTTATGGTTTGATATCCATCTTTTGTAGCAGTTAAGGTCCATGTGTAGGTTCCTAGAATTGATGTCCAGGTAGCGGTGTATTCTCCAGGGGCTGTTTCGTCCGCAGTTATTGAGATGGCGTCAATTGAAATGGTAACCGAAGCGTTTTCAACTGGCACTGATAACACTGCAAACGTCAAGTTTTCAGCCAAGATCCCCGAAGTTGTGTAATTCGCCGCGAAGGTTACGTCTACTCCCTCTTCCTCCACAAATGTTGGAACCGCTGAAACCGCGAGTTCAGCATCAACTACCGTTTCAACAGCAAACCAGTTGAACACGTTTTTCACAAGTATCATATCGTCTTGGGGATAGTCGCGTTCGCCGGGGTAGCCGTACATGTGCTTGTATATGGTGAATATCGCTTCGCCGCTAAGCACGATCTTGTTTGTCCCAACGTCTTCTGCGGCCATGATCACGAAGGGTCCTTCTTCACCCTCGGTGTGGGCATAGGCGAGATATGTGGGATCCGTTTCAACCAGCACTGATTTGCCGCTCGTCTTGGCGACCCAAGTCACATTTTCCAACGTCACCGTTTCAAGGTCAACGTAGTCAGTTCCGTTCCAGCCACACAGGATGGCGGGACCATGGAAGAATCCCATGCGAACGTTGGCAGTTAGGTTGGACGCCACCCCAGGCGCCCTGTTGAAGATGGGAACCAAGACACGGTAGGGCGCCTCAACATTCACGTCCGGGCTCTCGACGCTAGAAGGCTCAAATCTCAGCTTCGCCCCAACCGCTTCCAGCAGGTCATTCTGGTAGATGGGACCGTCGACTGCAGCCGCTGTGGTGAAATCACTATCTGTGGCGAGCCACATGGCCTTGTTGCCCGTCGCGAACCAGTCCGCCAAAGCAGTGCTTTCCCCAGCCGTAAGGTTAGTTCCAGGCATGGTTTGAATGAAGATATCTACATCGGCAAGTATGGTAGCGTTTATTTCGCCTGTGGCATTCACAACCTCGAATCCCCATGCAGTGAGGTCGCTGACGAAGTCGTCGAAGTCGACGTCGTGGGTGTTGCTGTGAGCAAGATCAATAAGAACCTTCGGGTTTGTTTCCGCCTTTACCGGGTTTCCTAGCGATACAAAAATTATTAGTAGTGCAATGCTCGTCAGGATGATGCCTTTGGTCTTTGTGCTCTTCATGTATACTTCCTCCGTTTTAAAATTTCTACAAGAGCCGTATATCGCAAGAACTTATATGTAAAATTTTTCGTTTTTCAGGTTTCTAGTCTGCAGTAGATGTTTTCTCGCTTCATGCGCCGTCTAAACTGCTCGTAGAGTCAGTCCACAAGGCGTTTGGGGCACTGGCGCTTCACCCCGCGGCAGACATCCCCCAACATTGCCAAGCTCCTTGCGGGCGCACCGCCTGAGTTCTTGAGATAAATGTAAAATGTGGAGTGTTTGATATTGGTAATTGCCAGAAAAAACGGGAGAAGTTAGAAGGACACACTATGCTCAGGAACACTTTTTTACATATTCCAGGAATTGGAAATAAAACCGAACAGAGGTTTTGGGCAGAGAACGTTCTTTCGTGGGAGAGTTTTTTGAATCGGTCAAAGGTGCCTGGCCTTTCGAAGAACACCATAAGTAAAATTGATGAATGGCTGAGCGCCTCAAAAAGCGCCTTGGAGAGGGGGGATATTCATTTTTTTGGCGACAAATTACATCCATGCATGTTGGCTACTATTATTTGGCAGGAGAATCTCAAGCTATGGGAAACGATGAGGAAGGGTATCTAACCGTGCCTAAACCGAGTAGACGCTGAGAACGATTGATTTTAACGCCTTAGAAGAATGGGTGCGCAAGGTTTGCTGGAGAAGATAGGAATGAGATTCTAGATCCATAAGGTTTAGGAGGGAAAGACCAGATAGAAATAACTGGGGAAACTTTGGGAAAGTTAGAAGACTTCTTGGAGACCATTCCCTCAAAGCAGATCAGGAGATCTTACAAGAATGACGCTCGCGCGCAAGGAGAAACAGATTCTACATTGTGAGTTGTGTGGAAGACCTTTACATCCTAAGAGAGGGGAACCTGTTGAACATGGCAAAATGAAGATCTGTCAAGCGTGTCATGTAGATCTGGACTGGTTCAAGTTAAAACTGCGCGCGCAATACCTACGTTAGAAGAGGCCAGACAGCTGGTAGAAACTGGCTTCGAACACGTCTGCAAACATGAAAATGTGTTGGTGTTTCGGAACCGCAAGTAACGGATGCACCAAACTCTTGCTAAGGCCCACTAAACCCACACTTTGGACAGCGGTATGGTCTTCCAAACTTCCGACATTTAGAGCAACGCCAGATAACTATTTCTCCGCAGTTGGGGCACGAAAATTTTGTCGCCTCTTCTTCCGGAGGAATAGTTCGGTTGCATGATGTGCACGTAGGCATAACGACGCTTACTCTCTCACTCACAGCGACACCTCAAGGAAAACTCGATATAGATACCGCTCTCTTATATGTGCTATCTTTTAATGCGTTTTTAAAGACTATACTAGAATCAATGGCTTGAAGTAAGAGGAAGAGAAGTGAACGGAAAGACTGACATTATTGTGGTTGGAGGAGGCCCCTGCGGTTCATTCTCGGCTTTAACAGCCGCGAGGCTGGGCGCCGAGGTTTTGGTTTGTGAAGAACATAAGGAGATAGGGGTTCCTAGACACTGCGCTGGTCATCTGAGCATTGCTGGTTTGGAACGGTTAGGGTTACGCTTACCGCGCGAGGTCATTGAAAACGAGATTAAAGGAGCCATTTTCCATTCGCCTTCAGGTAAAGAGTTCGTAATCAGACGGGGTTCCCCTGTAACTTGTGTTGTTAACCGGGAATTATTCGATAAGCATCTCTCAGACCTCGCTATGAAATCTGGGGTACAATACTTTTTGGGGTCGAGGGCGAAGTCGGTTCTCTTTGATTCAGGTTTTGTCGTGGGAGTTGCTGTTAAAAAAGGCCGAGATGAAAAGAGGTTCGCGTCGAATGTTGTGATAGACGCTGAAGGTTGCTCGTCAACCCTTCTGAAGAAAACTGGGCTACAGACGCTCCAAGGCTCCATGCTCGTTAAAGCAATCCAAGCAGAAGTGGACCGAGCGGATGAAATAAACGTGGACATGGTTGAGGTTTATCTTGGAAGAAAATATGCTCCAGGCTTTTTCGCTTGGATAATTCCCAAAAGAGACGCTTCGGCAAAGGTTGGTTTAGCCACGTGGACTGGTGATCCTCGAGAATACCTGCATCGGTTCATGAAGAATCATCCCGTAGCATCTAAGAAACTAAGGAAGAGTAGCATCACCAGTCTTTCTCTTCATCCCATCCCGCTTGGAGGCCCTGTTCCCAAAACGTATTCAAACGGGCTTCTCGTAGTGGGAGACGCGGCCTCGCAGGTGAAACCAACGACTGGAGGAGGTGTGATAGTTGGGTTGTCGTGTTCCAAGATTGCGGGTGCGGTTGCATACGAAGCCGTAAAAAACAACGATTTCTCTGAAACTTTTCTATCCCGATATCAGGCTAGGTGGAAAGACTTGATGGGTTTCGACTTGATGGTGATGCGACAAATAAGGAAATTTCTCAACAGTTTGTCTGATGATAAGGTAGACAAAATCATTGATTTGTGCGCGAAGTTGGGGGTCAATAGCGTGCTTGAGGAGGTTGGAGACCTCGATTTTCAAGGGAGGTCGCTTATCCCTATGATTAAGCATCCTTCAACGCTGGTTGTAATGCTTTATTTCATCTTTTCATGGTTGACTTCTTCGAGTATACGTTCTCGCCCAAAATAATCGTCAACGGAACACAAAGACTATTAGTTCAGACACTATAACTTGCCGAGGTTAAGAGGATGGCTGCGAAACCGTCTGCTGATCAACCTACTTTTCGATTCAAGCAAGTCATTGTTATGCGAAATGATTTGAAGATGAGCAGAGGGAAGATAGCGGCTCAAGCGGGACACGCGGCTGTTTCCGCGGCTGAGGAAGCGAGAAAGAGATATTCTGACTGGTGGAAGGCTTGGATGGCGGAAGGACAGTGTAAGATAGCCCTGAGAGCGGAATCCGATCAGGAGCTTCTGGAGCTCGAGAAAAAAGCAAAGAAGTCAAAGTTACCTACAGCCCTAATTATTGACAGAGGTTTAACCGAGCTTCCACCGGGCACCACAACCTGTTTGGGAATAGGCCCAGCCCCCTCCACCCAAATAGACGCGATAACCGGAAAGCTACCTCTCCTTTGAGGCTACTTTCTTGAAGGTTCCTACGCTTGAAAGAGAACTTGGAATGGAGATTTACGCCACTCAATCTCTAGGAATTGGTGGAAGAATCCGCCAGTTTCTAGAAGACTTTGTGGTTGAGGAACTCTTGGCTGACGGGTCAAAGGCTGAGGTTTCACCGGTTGAGACTCAGAAACCTGTTGGAAGGGGGCGCTATCTCATCTGCGTGTTGGTTAAGCGAGATTGGGACACTCTTTTGGCAGTCAGGAGGGTCGCTAGGCGGTTGGGCATAAGCCATAAGCGCATCCGAATAGCTGGTATGAAGGACGCCAAGGCCCTCACTGCCCAACACATCAGCCTTCAAGGTGTCGCACCCACGAGGGCTTCGCAGGTCAAAATCAAAGACATAACTCTTTATCCGCTCCGTTTTTCGAACAGAAGAATGTTCTCTCAGCTTCTGCTGGGAAACCAATTTCAAGTTGTAATCAGAGCAATATCTCACACCTCTTCCGTGATCGGACAGCGAGTCAAAAACGTGCAAAACGAGCTAGCGAAGTTGGAAGGGGTTCCCAACTTCTATGGACACCAGCGCTTCGGCACCATTAGACCCATCACTCACTTGGTGGGCCGTTTTCTAACAGGGGGCGACTTAGAGAAAGCGGCGCTTACATTTCTCGCTCAACCTAGCACACATGAACATCCCGAATCTAAAGAGGCACGAGAACAACTGCACGACACTCAAGACTTCGAGAAAGCCCTTCGTTGTTTTCCAAGACACCTCAAATATGAACGTTTCATGCTTGGTCACTTAGCGAAACAACCGAGAGACTTTGTGGGCGCGTTTAGAGAATTGCCTCTAAAGCTACGCAAACTCTTCGTCCAAGCCTATCAGTCCTTCCTCTTCAACAAATTTCTAAGTGAAAGAATTAGGCGAGGTATTCCCCTCAACGAGGCTCAAATCGGAGACTACGTGGTGAAGCTTGACGACCACGGGTTTCCAACAACCGACTACATACAGGTGACCGCATCATCTCTCCAAACCGTCAAAAAGGCATTAAATGAAGGCAAGATGCGAGTAGCTATTCCCCTTGTAGGTTTCAAACAACCTCCATCCCAAGGAGTGCAAGGAGAAATCGAACAAGAAATTCTTGAAACCGAAAACGTGAACCCTCAAAGCTTCCATACTCCATTCATGCCTGAAGTAAGTGCGCGAGGCATGTTGCGAGCAATCCTGGCACCTACAACCAATCTTTCTGTAGAAGAGGCATCCCGAGACTCAGCGAATCCCTCCAAACACAAAACGAGGCTGGGCTTCACGCTGCATCGAGGCTCCTACGCAACCGCTCTTCTACGGGAATTCATGAAGCCCCGAGACCTAATAAAAGCGGGTTTTTGACGAGTTTTTCCGTTTTTTATATGCTTTTACTTACGTTTGCGGAAGAACATCAAGCCGTCTTTCTCGCAGACATATTCAAACCCTACTTCGAGGAATTGTTTGATTTCTTCAGGTTTACTGCATGCATGCATGCGGACAACCGCAGCTTCATAGTCTTTCCCTGCAAAAGCTCTAACTGCCTCTATTGTGTCAAACCACATGACCGTAACGAACTCTACCTCATCGCCAAGATTCCTACGAAAGAGATGAATTCCTCTGTAACCGGCAATCTGACGGTCCCTTATGCCAGTGAATATTTCGATCTTGAGGAGCGCCTCATAAGCGTCCGCGTTCGCAGGCGTAGTCCAACCATGCCAAACTCGACTAATCATGTTCAGACTCTCCTTCCTCATTGGATATTCGAACCTCTACTTAGCTTTTCTTTAAACATCCTGTCCTAGCTGGAAGAACCTGCGGGCAATAAGGAGGAGCCACAGCATCCAAAGCACATATCC
>JABAOH010172971.1_pt1 | contig 13330 bp, 11 predicted proteins | sample 7062181 | NCBI WGS metagenome assembly JABAOH01 (sample SAMN14538630, study PRJNA623070) | marine sediment metagenome | biome: marine biome [ENVO:00000428]; feature: marine pelagic biome [ENVO:01000023]; material: deep marine sediment [ENVO:00002113]; isolation source: pool of 5 deep marine... | reverse complement strand
CGGTCGCTTCCGTTCCTTTACAAAGCGGTGACGTCGGGCTAGAGTGCTCCGCCCCGCGGCCTGCGGGAGGGGTTGCCTTTTCAAGTTTTCGAAGTACGGGGCGGATCTTCGTGCGCCCCGGGGAGAGGGTTCGATGCGAGTTCGATTTTCGATCGTCGTGGTGATGCTTGCGCTGGTTGCGGCGATTCCGGGGTTTGCCGAAGACGAAAAGAAGACCGGCTGGTCCAGCACGGCCGAGGTCGGCCTGGTGGTCACGGGCGGCAACTCGGAAACCGAGACGCTCAGCTTCAAGGACGAGACCACGCGAACGTGGGAGAAGTCGAGCTTCCGGCTCAAGGCCGGCGCGATCCGCGCGGAGACGACCCCCGGCCCTCCGATCGCCCTGGACACCCCGGCGGGGCTGTCTCTCGAGCAGCGCCCCACGGAGACCAACGCCGAGTCCTACTACCTAGAGGGTCGCTACGACCACGAGATCCACAAGAAGTTCTTCTGGTTCGCCGGCGCCGGTTGGGACAAGAACGAGCCGGGCGGCATCGACAGCCGCACCAAGGTGTTCGGCGGCGTCGGCAACATCTGGCGCGACGACGACAAGGTCAAGTTCCGCACGGACTACGCCGTCAGCTACACCGACCAGGAGGACGTCAACCCGACGCCCAGCTCGGTCGGCGATTACGCCGGTCTCCGCGCGTCGTGGATCTACAAGCACAAGTTCGGCAAGTCGGCTGACTACTCCAACGATTTCGTCGTCGACTACGGTCTCGACGACTCCGACAACTGGCGCGCCGACATGATCAACTCGGTGGCCGTCGCGATCAGCAGCAAGCTGGCGCTCAAGGTCAGCCTGCAGCACCTGTACAACAACCTGCCGCCGACGGAGCTGCTGACGGTGGTGGACGGGACGGGCGTGCCCACCGGGGCCACCTTGCCTTTCGAGCTCGACGAGCTGGACACGATCTTCAGCACCTCGCTGGTCGTGAACTTCTGATGAGACGATTGGCCGCTACGGTCTGACCTGCTGCGCGTGCCGAGGGAACCGCTCGCGGCGACGGGGTGCTCGATCCCGTCGCCGTAGACCGGAGCTCACCCGCGGCCATCTGCGCCCGGCAGCCCGGACAGCAGGGTGGAAAGCCACGCGCTCCAGCGCGCGTATTTTTCCTCCAGGTAGGCTCCATCGCCGGATTCAAAGCGACTCGCGGCCGGGGAATCGGTACGCACCTCCGGGCTTGCCGCGAGCGCCGCGCCGCGCAGCGTGACCTCCGCCGCATCGATCCGATCGATCGCCCGGCCGAGCAGCGTCGCCAGGCCGCGGGCGACGAACGGATCGGCGGAGAGTCCACCCGCGAGCGCGACGCGGGTCGGCCGGCTGTCCGCCGTGAGGTTGTCGTAAATATCGCGTACGCGGAAGAGCAACCCTTCGAGCAGCGCGCGGTGCTTGGAGGCGCGATCCAGGTCCTGCTCGGGCCGCGAAAACGTCACACCGATCTCCGGGCGCCAATGCGGGGCCCCGAGCCCCGCCCCGTCCGGGATCGCGAACAGCTCCGGCGCAGGGTCTTCCGCGGTCAGCTCGGGATGCCCGCGGCGATAGCGCTCGATCGCCGGCCCGCAACCGCTGATCGCTCCCTCCATGGCGTAGACCGGGCAGGCATCGCGGTCGGCGCGTAGGATGCCCGTCAGGTAGCCGGTGCGGAGTGCGACGGTCTCACCGATCGGGCGCAGGACGAACCCGCCGGTGCCGAGGTTGATCAGCACGGTGTCGGCATCCGCACCGGTCATCCCGATCAAACCTGCGGACTGATCGGCCAGGCTCGTCCGGAACGACGCGCCCTGCGGCGTCCGGCAGTCCAGCTCGTTGGAGGGCCGGACCCGCGGCAGGCAGGCGAGGTGGACACCGAACAGTGCGCACAGGGCTTCCGACCACTGCAGCCGCTCGATGTCGAACAGGCCCGTTCGGGCGGCCATGCTGGGGTCGGTGGTCGGTGTCCCGCCCCAGCTCTCGATCAACAGCGCGTCCAGCGTGCGTAGTCGCAACTCGCCGTCGCGCAGACGGCCGGCCAGGCTCGGATCGTTTGAGGCCATCGCCGCCAGCTTGGGGCCGACGTAGTGCGCCGAGAGCATCAGGCCGCTCAAGCGGTGGAACTCCGGCTCGACGTCCCTGTGGGCACGGCACCACTCCGCCGCGCGCGTGTCCTGCCAGGAAACCAGCGGCGTGATCGCGCGCCCGTCAGCGTCCTCCAGGATGAAGCTCGAGCGTTGGCAGCTGAGTCCGGCAATCAGGTCGTCGTCGATATCCTCGTTCAACTCCTCGAGCAGCCCGGTCGCCGCGGCGACGTAGGCGTCGGCATCGCCCTCACAGATCGCGCCGTCGCGCCGCAGTGGTGGGGCGTCACAGGACTCCAGCCGGACCAGTGCGCCATCGGCGTCGAGCAGGCCCGCCTTGATGCGCGTGCTCCCCAGATCGAGACCGAGGGATGTCACGCCGCCCGGCATCAGGCCTCCCGGTCCCTGCCGAGCATGGCCTGCACCTCCGCGGCTTGGCGCTCTTCGTCCCAGCTCAACATCTTGCCCGCGAGCGCAGCGGCCAACCGGAGGCGCTCTTCCGGGAGGCGCGTGACCAGGGTGAGGGGCAGCCGCCGGCGCAGCAGGTCCCGCAGGTTGCCGACCATCTCGTGACGGGCGCAGTGCGCCAGCTCGCCGATGCAGGCCGGCGCGTCCGGCACGAAGCGTTGAGCGAGCTCGGGCAGCTCCTCGACCAGATCCAGCAGGTCGGTGAGGCGAGAGCCGTAGCGGAGCTGGCAGGCCTGCACGGTCTCCTCGTCGAGCCCCAACCGCAGGGCGCGACTGAGGGTCTGCGCCCGCCAGGAGCGGTACCGCCCATCCGGCCGCCAGGGGAAGGTGCGCCAGGTGGTCGGGCAGGCGCCGGGATCGCGCCCGAGCAGCTCGCAGGCACGGGCGACGAGCTTCGCCGCATCGACGCGTGCCGACGTGTACTTGCCGCCGACCGAGGCGAGGACCCCGGGGCAGGGCTCCGCGAGCGTCCACTCACGTGTCAGTTCGGACGTTTCGCCCTCCACGTCTGGAAACGTCCTCACACCCGCGAAGCGCGAGATGACATCCGCCTCGGTCCATTGCAAGCCCCCGAGGGCGGCGTTGGCGTGACGCAGCAGGTAGGCCTCGTCCGCCGCCACGCAGCGCGCCTCTCGCGGATCGTCGTCGAACGGCGTGTCGGTCGTCCCGAGGAGCGTGCGTCCGTTCCAGGGAATCAGGAAGACGACGCGGCCGCGCTCGCCGGTCAGCAACAGGAACGCGTCGGACGTCGGCAGGGGCGGCATGACCAGGTGCACGCCCTTGCTCAGGCGGGTCTCGAGACGGACGCCCGGGATCGCGGACTCCAGCAACGGCCGGTTCCAGGCGCCGGCGCACAACGCGGTCACGGACGCCCGGACGTGGAACGTCCGCCCGTCGGTACGGTCCTCGACCGTCGCGCCGGTGACGGTGCCGCCCTCCGCGGTCAGACGCTGGGCCGACACGTGGTTGACCGCGATCGCGCCGGCCGCCAAAGCTCCATCGATCAGCTCCAGCGTGTAGCGCGCGTCGTCCGTCTGGCAGTCGCCGAAGGTGAAGCCACCGACGAGCCCGTCGCGTTTGAGGAAGTCGTACTTGTGAAGCAACTCCGGACCTGAGAGTCGCTCGTGACCCCGCAGCGCGCGCCCGCGCGCGATCATGTCGTACAGCGTGAGGCCGAGCCGCAGCTTGAGGCGTAACTTCCAACCGGCGCGATAGAGCGGGATCGCGAAGCGCACGGATCGTACGCGATGCGGGGCGAGCTGCCGCAACCGGTTGCGCTCGGCCAACGCGGAACGGACCAGACCGAACTCGCGGTACTCGAGGTAGCGCAGGCCGCCGTGGATCAACTTCGAGGACGCCGACGAGGTCCCCGAGGCCCAGTCGTCCTGCTCGACGAGCGCCACCCGCAGGCCGCGCAGCGCCGCATCCCAGGCGGTCCAGGCCCCGTAGACGCCCCCACCCACGACCAGCAGGTCGAACCTGTCGCCGTCGAGCCGGTCGACGTTCCGCTTCACGAGGCACGCTCCAGATGATCGGCCAGCCAGTCGGCACGATCGGAGATGATCGCCGTCGCCCCGGCCTGGCGCGCCGTCCGCACTTGGCCCGGGGTGTTGCAGGTGAACGACCACAACGACCGGCCGTTACGCCGCACTCGGCGGCCGAACCCGGGGCTCAGGCCGCGCACGTCCGCGTCGATCACCTGCGGGGCGGCCCGTTTCAGCTTGGCGGCGAGTCCCGGAAGCAGCGGTCGCACGTTGAGCACGCGGGGGAGCTGCGGTGCGACCGTCGCCACCGTCGCGAGGACATCCGCGTCGAACCCGAGGATCCAGATCTCGGGGATCCGCTTCACCCGCCCCGCGACCTTGGCGGCCAGCTCTCGATGGCGCTCGGCGGCCGTCGGTCCCTCGCGCGTCTTGATCTCGACCAGTAACCGGGTGCGCCCGTGCAACCGGTCGAGGACCTCATCCAGCGTGGGGATCCGGTGTCGGCGCCGGGCGCCGGCGAACCGGGCGCCGGCGTCGAGCCGTCTGAGCTCGCGCAGGTCGAGCTGGTGCACGCGTTGCCGCCCGCCGCCCGCCCGCGCCAGCGTCCGGTCGTGGTACACGACGGGCACGCCGTCGCGGCTCATCTGGACGTCGAACTCGATGCCGTCGCAGCCGAAGCGCAACGCCCGGTCGAAACCCGCCAGCGTGTTCTCCGGGTAGCGTCGCGGAGCGCCACGATGGGCGATGACCCAACACCGGTTCGTTTCGAGCGCTGCCGTCAACTCACTCGTCCCCGAGAAGTTCCTCGATGGTGGTCTCGAAAAGGTTCCGAAGTTGTGTGTGGGCTTCGCCGGTCGCCGGCCCGGAGAAGCCGGAGTACACGGTGTGGACGTGACCGTCGCCGTCCATGAAGATCGTCGTGGGGTAGGACTTGACCCGCTCGATGAGCGGGAACGCCTCGGACGCCTCCGCCTTGTCCGACGTCCCGGCGATCAGGATCGGGTAGCGGATGCCGTGGTGCTCGCTGTAAACGCGCACCTGCTCCGCGTCACGCTCGAAGTCTCCGGTCATCTCGAAGGCGAGGCCGACGATCGACAGGCCGCGCTCCCCGTAGCGTTCGTGCAGATCGACGAGGTAAGTGGTCGCGTCGTAGCAGTTGGGGCACCAGGTGCCGAACAGCTCGAGGATCCGAGCCCGGCCCGCGAACGCGGCGTCGTTCAACGAACGCGGTGTGCCGTCGACATCGGGGTAGACGACCTCGTCGAGCGGGACCCCCCCGACCCAGGCAACCTGGTCGGTCGCGGCGTCCAGCGTGGCGTTCTCGTCGCGTTCGGCGGTCCAGGTGTCGTGCCAGCTCTCGCGCGACCAGAAATCCCCGGACAGCGTGCCGTCTCCGGCGAGTCGTGCGTCGAACAGGAACGCATGGGCGCCGTCGAACACCGAGAGGCGTAACCGGTCGCCCTCGAACGTGCCCGCCAGGTAACGGTAGTCCCCGGTCGTCGTCAGGAACGTACCGCTGACCTCCCGCCCGACCTGGTCGAACTCGCCGATCGCCAGGTCTTCCTCGCTGGCGAAGCGGACGGACCAGCGGCCGGCGATCGAACCGTCGGCGCTCGCTTCTTCAAGCGGAGCAAACCGGTGGGTCTCGCCGTGGACCGCGTGAAACGGGAGCTCGGAGATCGCGCCCCGCTTGTTCGTCTTCCACCAGCGGCCGTGCATCGTCGTCGCCGACGCCAGCGTGGCCTCGACCGTTGCATCGTAATGGGCGATGCGCAGTGCCAGGCGGTCGCCGTCGAGCTCGACCTCGCCGAACTCGAGCCGCTCCGGGCCGTTGACGATGTGGGCACTCCATGCGTCGCCGGCGGAAGCCAGCTCGAGCCGGAACGGCAACTCGCCGCCGGGACTGTCGAGCCAGGCCCGCCACGTACCCTCCCGCGGCACCCGATCGGCTGAGCAGGACAGGCACAGGACGAGCGACGTCGCGTTAAGCAGGAACCGTTTCATCGCGGGGGATTCTAACTCCGTTCGACGAGTCTCATGGCGACGGCTCGCACCGAGGCGTTGGTATCGTCGACCATCCCGCGTATCGCCTCCAGCGCCGCGGGCTCGCGGTACTTGCCGAGCGATTGGACGGCGTTGGCGCGTACTTCCCAGGACTCGTCGTCGAGCAACGAGGTCAACACGGGAACCGCGGCGGCGTCCTGGATCTTGCCGAGTGCGAAGGCGACGTGGACGCGGACGTCCTTCGCGTCGTCTTCGGTGCCGCGCGCGAGCGCGTCGGCGACCCCCTCCCCGCGGGCCTCGCCGAGCGCATCGGCAGCTCCGATCCGGATTGCCTCATCCGGAGCGTCCACGAGCAGCCCGGCGATCGGATCGAGCAGCGCGGGTGGCGTCGGGTCCGGCATCCGGCTCAACGTCGTCTGTTGAACGAATGTGTCCTTGTCCTGCAGCCCACGGGCCAGGAGGTCGACCCAGTCGCCGGGCTTCAACTCGAGTAGCGCCACCAGCGCGTTCCCGCGGACGTTGGCGTCTCGGTCCTCGAACGCCTCGCGAAGGTGCGGCTCGGCCGCAGAGTGACGGATCTCGCCGAGGGCCCACGCGGCGAGCACGCGCTCGCTGGCGCTGCCGTTTTCGAGCCGATCCAGGGCGAACGGCACGTCGTCCTCAGCGGTGTGGCCGCGATTGCCGATCGTCTGGAGCCGGGCGTGGTTCGCGCCCCACTCCTCGCTGTCGACCTTGTCGGAACATCCCGGGAACGCGAACAGGCACAGGCCGAGAGTCGCGAGGGCGGACAGGTGGTGTCGAGACTTCATATGGACTCCTCGCGCCACCCTATGTTGGGAGAACGACGCTAGTCAACCGTCGGAAGGCTGCTCGCTTCGCCGTCGTCGTCGCGGTCCTTGCGTTTGAGTAGCCGGGCACGTGTCACGCTCTTCTCGCCCAGCCGATCGCGCACGGCGTCGGCCGCCCGGGCAAGCTTGCGAGCCCGCCTCTCGTCAACGTCCATGAACAGCTCGGCCTGGCCGCTTCCACGAGTCGTCAACGAGCTCACGCCGACACCCAGTAGCCGGATCCCGTGATGGCCGAGCTCGATGCGACGGCGCATCAAGTCTCGTGCCGCGGCGACGATGGGCTCCGTCAGGTCCGTCGCGCGAGCCAGCGTCTCGGACCGAGTCCACGTCGTGTAGTCCCCGCGCCGCACCTTGAGGTGCACGGTACGGGCGGTCAACCCTTTGCGGCGCAGTTGGCGCGCGACCGCGTCCGCCCGCGCGAGGATCGCCCGATCGATCTCGTCGGGGTCGCGCAGGTCCTCGCCGTAGGTGCGCTCTTCCGAGATCGACTTGGCCCGGCGGCTGCTCTGCACCGGCCGGTCGTCGCGACCCTGGGCCAGCCGGCGAAGCTGTGCGGCGCCGCGATCGCCGACGAGATCCCGGAGCTCCGACTCGGGTACCCGAAGGACGTCGCCGATCCGGCTTACTCCGCCTGCATGCAGCCGCTCCGCGGTCCGCGGCCCGACGCCCCACAGGCGTTCGATCGGCAGGGGATGGAACAGCTCGCCGAGCCGTTCGTGGGGCAGGACCACCAGACCGTCCGGCTTGCGCATGTCCGAGGCGATCTTCGCCAAGAACTTGTTCGCGGCGATGCCGACCGACGCGCCCAGGCGCAGGCGCTCTCGAATCCGGTCCTTGAGGTCCCGCGCGATGCGGGCTCCGTCGGTGAGATCGCGGGCGATCCCGGTGAGGTCGATGAACGCCTCGTCGATGGACAGCGGCTCGACGAGCGGCGACACCTCGTTGAGGATCGCCCGGATGCGGCGCGATTCCCGGACGTACGTCCGCATCCGGCCGTGCAGCCAGACTCCCTGCGGGCACAGCTCTTTTGCGGTTAACGACGGCATCGCGGAACGCACGCCGAACCTGCGCGCCTCGTAGGAGCAGGTCGACACGACGCCGCGTCTCCCGGGATGCCCGATGATCAGCGGCTGCCCTGCCAGCTTCGGGTTCTCGCGGATCTCGACCGCCGCGTAGAACGCGTCCATGTCGAGGTGGGCGATGACCCGCGGTGCCGGTGGACGAACCATCTCGCAACAGGCTACAGCCTGCCGGGCAAAAGAAAAGGCCGGAGCGCGGCTCCGGCCTTTCATTCGTTCGACGACCCCGGCGATCAGCGCTGCTTCAGCAGATCGCGGATCTCGGTGAGCAAGACCTCTTCGGCCGGAGGCGCCGGAGGGGCCTTGGGCTTCTCCTCTTCTTTCTTCTTCGCCGCGTTGATGCCCTTGACCAGGATGAACACGGCGAACGCGACGATCAGGAAGCTGATGACGTTGTTGATGAACACACCGTAGTTGACCGTGGCGGCGCCGGCTTCCTTCGCCGCATCGAGCGACTCGTAGCTGCCCTCGCCCAGCACGAGGAACAGGTTGCTGAAGTCGACACCGCCGAGCAGCAAGCCGATCGGCGGCATGATCACGTCGGCGACCAGCGACTTGACGATCGTCCCGAACGCGCCGCCGATGATGATGCCCACCGCCATGTCGACGACGTTGCCCTTGACGGCGAACTCCTTGAATTCCTTGACCATTCCCATCGAAAACCCTCCTCCTGCTTGGGAACTGACCGACACAGTTTGTCACACTGCCGAAACGAGCTGTGATCCGCCCCGTTGAAGCTTTCCGGCAGCCCTACCTCGCGTGTCGCGAGACCGCCGGAGTCCACCGTTCCTCACGGACTGAAACCAGTGGACCGAGACCGCGCAAAGGATACACAATCCGGAAGACCGAGGCGACGAGCCTCGTTCCACGGGGAGTGAACGCGGATGAGCGGAACGTACGAAAAACTGGGCTCGTTCTACCTCGGCCGCCTGTTCGACGACGAGGCCGAGGCGGTGGCCGAAACCGCCTGCCTCTACGACTCGAAGGACCTCACCACCCACGCCGTGTGCGTGGGGATGACCGGCAGCGGCAAGACCGGTCTCTGCGTGGGGCTGCTGGAGGAGGCGGCGCTCGACGGCATTCCGGCGCTCGTCATCGACCCCAAGGGCGACCTGGGCAACCTGCTGCTGACCTTCCCGGAGCTTCGTGCCGAGGACTTCCTGCCCTGGGTCAACGGCGACGAGGCGGCGCGCAAGAACCTCTCGCGCGAAGAGTACGCCGCGCAGCAAGCAGAATTGTGGAAGAACGGGCTGGCCGAGTGGAATCAGGACGCGGATCGCGTGCGGCGGCTCAAGGCCGCTGCCGAGTTCACGATCTACACCCCTGGCTCGAACGCCGGCGTGCCCGTTTCCATTCTCTCGTCGTTCGCCGCTCCGCCCGCCGACGTGGTCTCCGACGGCGACCTGATGCGTGAGCGCGTTGCCACGACGGCCACCAGCCTGCTCACGCTGATGGGCATCGACGCCGACCCGATACAGAGCCGCGAGCACATCCTCGTCTCGACGATCCTCGACCGCGTCTGGCGCCAGGGCCGCGATCTCGATCTGGGCGGTCTGATTCACATGCTCCAGAGCCCGCCGGTCGACCGAATCGGCGTGCTCGAGCTGGAGTCGTTCTACCCGGCGAAGGAACGGTTCGAGCTGGCGATGCAGGTGAACAACCTGCTCGCCGCACCCGGATTCTCGGTCTGGCTGGACGGTCCCGACCTCGACGTCGGGCAGCTGCTCTACACGCCGCAGGGCAAGCCCCGTGTCGCGATCATGCACATCGCGCACCTGTCGGAAGCGGAGCGCATGTTCTTCGTCTCGTTGCTGCTCAACCAGGTGATCGGCTGGATGCGCGCCCAGCCCGGGACGACGAGCCTGCGCGCCCTGCTGTACATGGACGAGGTCTTCGGCTTCATGCCGCCGAGCGCGGAGCCGCCGTCCAAACGCCCGTTGCTGACGCTGCTCAAGCAGGCCCGCGCCTACGGACTCGGCGTGGTGCTGGCGACGCAGAACCCCGTCGACCTCGACTACAAGGGACTGTCCAACACGGGCACCTGGTTGCTCGGTCGGTTGCAGACCGAACGGGACAAGCTGCGGGTGCTCGACGGTCTCGAAGGCGCTGCCGGTGGCGCGGCCTTCGACCGGCAGGAGATGGACCGCACCCTGAGCGGGCTCGACAAAAGGGTCTTCCTGATGCACAACGTGCACGAGCGCGAGCCGGCGTTGTTCCACACTCGCTGGGTGATGTCCTACCTCTGCGGGCCCCTGACCCGCGATCAGGTCAAGCGGCTCAAGCCCGAGGTCCCCGCGAGCGCGCCCCGGCAGGCTACGCCGGCCCCGGCCCCCGCGACCCCGGCCACCCCGACGAAGGCCTCGCGCCCGGCGCTGGCCCCCGGCGTCCCGCAAGCGTTCCTCCCACTGCGTCGACGGGGCGACGGCGGGCTGCAGTACCGGCCCTACCTCGTGGGGCTCGGCTCCGTGCAGTTCATCGACAAGAAGACGAAACGCACCAAGCACACCGACGAGGTCGCGCTGGCTCTCGCGCTCGATGAGCGCACGATCGTCAACTGGCAAGATGCCGCGGAGGCGGATCTTGTGCGCGAGGACCTCGAGCGTGAACCCGACGGTGAGGCCGCATACGGCGCGGTGCCGAAGGAAGCGGGCCAGGCGTCGAGCTACCGCTCCTGGAAAAAGCAGTTTGCAGATCACCTTTATCGCAACCGTACGCTCGAGCTGTGGCGCAGTCCGGAGCTGGGCTTGATCTCGGAACCCGGTGAAAGTGAGGGCGCGTTTCGTGTGCGCCTGACCGATCAGGCGAGGCAGCAGCGCGACAAACAGTCGTCCAAGCTACGGCAGAAGTACGCCCGGCGAGTGGCGCGTCTCGAGGATCGTGTCCGGCGCGCCCTGCAGAAGGTGGAGAAGGAGAAGGAACAGGTGGGGCACCAGCGCGTGCAGAACGCGATCTCGTTCGGCGCCACCGTGCTGTCCGCGTTCCTCGGCCGCAAGAGCGTTTCGCGCTCATCGGTCGGCCGGGCGACGACGACGATGCGCGGGATGGGCCGCACCAGCAAGGAGAAACGGGACGTGGCCCGCGCTCAGCGCGACGCCGAGGCGCTGCAGGCCCAGCTGGAGGAGCTCAACCGGGAACTGGAGCAGGAGCTGGACGCGCTCGAGGACCGCTTCGATGCCGTCGCCGAGGAGTTGGAAGCGACGGCGCTGCGGCCACGACGCGCCGACGTGCGTGNNCGAGCGGACGCCGCTCTGGGAATAGCGCTCGGCCGGGGTGAAAAGAAAAGGGCGTTCCACGGAGGAACGCCCTTCCCGCGCTCGAGCGAAACGGCGATCAGTAGCTGATCTTCGGTTCCGTGGTCTTCGCCTGGGCGATCCAGTCCTCGACGACAGATTGCGACGGCGTCGCATTGGCCAGGTTCTTCTCGTCGTTGACCTCGCTCATCTTGGCCGCCAGGTTCTCGGCGTTGCGGTTGCGCAGCTCCTTGATCGTGTCGACGCCCGCCGCCTCGAGCAGCTCGGCGTACTGCCGGCCGATGCCGGAGACGCGCATCAGGTCGGCCATGTTGGTCCAGCCGAGGATGTGCTTCTCGCTCAAGCCGGTTTTTTCGGCGATCGCCTTGCGTCCCTGCGGGGTGGCGCAGAGCTCCAGCAGATCGTCGGTCGTCTCGATCCCGGCACCGGTCAGCTTCTCACCGTAAGAGGGTCCAATTCCCTCGATCTCGTCAATCTTGTACGACATCGAAACCTCCTGATTGAATTGTGGTGAAAGGGGGCGAAACCCGTTGGACCGACATTATAGCCGAGCGGTAGGAGCGCTGACACCGGGCCCTCAACCCCTGCGGCGCGATCCTCTTAGACAACATTTCTTGAACTTCGCTCCGCTGCCACAGGGGCACGGCGAGTTGCGCCCGAAGCGCGGCCGCTTCCGCTTCAGCTCTCTCGCCCAGGCCCCGGCCCGAGCCCCCGGCGTCTGCTGGAAGACCTCGGAGAGCATCGCGTACAGCTCGGGATGCTTGCGCTCCATCACGCCGGGCCGCTCGAAGAAGTACTCCGTGGCGACGGCGAAGAACTCGGCCTCGTTGGTCAGCCCGTAGGGGTCGATGTCCGAGTCGCCGCGGCGCATCTCCTCCATCTTGCGCCGGACCAGCTCGATCCACGGACCGATCGCCTCACGGTCGAGCCCCACCGCCGGCAGGCCGTCGATCGTGCCGTCCGACTTGTCCACCAGGTGGGCGAACTCGTGGAGGCCGACGTTGCGCTTGTCCTCCGGATTGCGGAACCCGGCGAGCAGGTCCGGCTTGGAGAGGATCATGATCCGGTTCAGCGCGCCGGTACCGACCATGCCCAGCGTGTGCCGTTGGGAGCCGTCGTCGAAGGCGAAGTCGCGGTCGAAGCGGTCGGGGTAGACGAGGACCTCGCTGATCTGGTCCCACTCCCACTCGGGGAAGCCGAAGATGGGGATGATCGCGCTGGCCGCGGTCAGCACGCGTGTCGTCTCGTCCAGCTCGATCTTGATCCCGGTGATCCGCTTTTCCCCGAGAAACACCTGGAGCTCGCGCCGGAAACGGCGTCGCGCGTCGGGCTCGAGGGCGCGAAAGAAGACTACCTCGCGCTGCAGGATCGCCTCCCACTCCGTGGGAAAAGGCTGCGCCAGGATGCGTCGCCGGCGTCGCAGCCTGTGAGTCAGTCCGAGGCGGACCAGCAGCCCGATCGCGACGCCGATCGGCAACGCCGTCAAGGCGGACGGACGGCCCCACGTGAGCGCGGCGGTGAAACCCGTGCCGACGACTCCCGCGCCGACGGCGTAGGCCAAGGCCGTGCGGCGGACCCTTGTTTCCCACGTCGTGGACAGGCCATGGCGATCGATCGCGTGCTTGGCGTTCATCGGACCTAGGAATTCAAGACGAGTTTGCCCTGTGCCGAGCCGGACTCGAGGGTCCGGTGGGCATCGGTCGCGGACCCGAGGTTCATGATCTTGAACAACCGAGGTCGAACACGACGCTTCTCGATCATCTCCAGAAGACCGGCGACGTGCTCGTGCGGCGAGTTCGATGCCAGCACCGACGCTTGCACGGATTCAGGCCCCCCCCCGAGATCGACCCAGCCGTCGCCCGGGGAACCGGAGCTCGCGTCGATTCGCAGGTCGGCGGCCGGCTCGTCTCCCCCGACGATCCACTCGACGCCCCCCAGCTGCTCCACGAACTCGCGGTGCCCGGCCGGGGCGTCGACGAAAACCCGGGCGCCCAGCGCGAGACCGATCTGCACCGCGTAGTGGCCCGCGCCGGTCGACGCGCCGTGCACCAGCACCCGGCCTCGCTCGGCGCCGCGCAGGGCGTGCCACTCCGCGAAGC